>Ga0160427_10000375_pt1 | contig 27909 bp, 28 predicted proteins | sample SolpanmetagenomL_FD_108194 | JGI IMG/M metagenome (GOLD analysis project Ga0160427, IMG submission 108194) | Solar panel surface microbial communities from Lawrence Berkeley National Laboratory, California, USA - L | ecosystem: Engineered > Built environment > Solar panel > Unclassified ...
GGACGCGTTGAGCGTGCTGAACCCGCGTGAGCGCCGCATCTTCGAGGTGCGACGCCTGGCCGAGGATCCGATCACGCTGGAAGACCTGTCGGGCGAGTTCGGGGTGTCGCGCGAGCGTGTCCGGCAGATCGAGGTGCGCGCCTTCGAGAAGGTGCAGGAGGCGGTCAAGCGCAACATCGCCAGCCGCGAGCTGCCCCGGCCGGGCATCGAAGCCCACTGATCGGGTCCGGACCGGTGCGCCCTGCCGCGCACCGGTCCCCGGCGTGGACGCCGCTCAGGCCTCTTAATGCCAGGCGTCGAAAGCGCTCTGCATGACCTGCGCCCCCGCCGACCCCTTCTCGAAGGTCAGCACCGCTCTGCGGCCGGAGGTGTAGCGCAGGGCCAGATCGAACCAGTTCTTGTGGAGCAGCAGGTCGGTGTTGCGCTCCACGTCGTTCTGGAGCGACGACAGGCCGATCAGGAACAGGTTGTCGCGGACGCGGACGGGAAGCCCCGAGACCGGGGAACCGCGGGCGCTCTGCTCGTCCTTGGCCTGCAACAATCCGACATCCTGCACGACGCGGGCGGGCTCCGTGCCGGCCGTCTGGCTGAAGGCGAGGCTCACCGTGTGCGAGGCCGGCAGCGTGGTGTCGAGATTGCGCTGGATCGTCAGCACCAGCGTGAGCCCCGCGTTGGGGATGGTCACCGTCGCCACCACGGCATTCTGGAGCGGCTGACCCTGTTCGCCGTTCACCGTGTCGAGCCGCCACGTCACCCGGCCTGGACTGGCCGTGGGCTGGCCACCCTCGGCACCCGTCGCCTCCTCGATCAGTTCGGCGCGCTGGGCGACCGCGATGCTCGGGTCAGTCGGCGACGCCGCGGCGCGCGGAGGCATGTTGCCCTCGGGACGGGGCGCGGCCTTCGGAGCCGGCACGGCGTCGCCGCCGACCCGATCGCCGAACTTGGTCTCGATATCGGATTGCTGGGTGTCCGCCGTTTCCGTCCCGCTCGATGGCAGGGTCTGCGGCCGATCACGAAGCAAAAAGGCCGCGACGGCGATCAGGCCGATCACCAGCGCGAGAACGCTGCCGACGAAGACGTTGCGCAGCATCCGCGATCGGCCCGCACGCGGCGGCACCACCTCGATGCGGGGTCGCTGACGGCCATTGCCGGCGTCGGTCGCGGCGGCAGCCGGATCGGCATCGTCGGCGATCGATGGAGACGGGGTGACGTCCGGCTCTTCGACCGTGGCCGGGTGGGTCGAACCGGCCCGGCGCGACGTGATCGCGATCGCAGCCTCGCGGGGCTCCGGTTGCACGTCCGGATTATGCACCGGCGCCTCGAAGGGCGGCTTCGCCATCGGCAGACCCGGCTCCGGCAGCGCGGCGGGCTGCGGCGGCTGCGGGGGCGAGGGTTCCGGTACGTCCGTGGGTGAGACCGGAGATCCGACCGCCTCGGCCACCTGCGCGGCGTCATTGGCCGGGGCCGGAAGGCCGCCGTAATCCACTTCGAGACGCTCGATGGCGGCGTCGAGGGCCCGCCGCTCCAGATCGATATCGGCTTCCGAGAGCGGCGGATCGAGGGAGCGGAGCTGGCCGATCAAGGCATTGCGCGCGCGATCGTAGACCGCCTTGCGCAGGGCGGGTGTTCGATCGGGCAACGCGTCGAGCGCGCGTGCCAGAAGAGGGTAGTAATCGGCCATGATGCCCTGGTCCGCCCCTTCGGCCACCGTCCGGCCCCACCGGACGGCGGCCGGGGGCCGAGGGCCGCTCTCGCCCGACGGGGTCGGTCACAGCCGTCGGCCGGTGATGTCGCTTCCTCACCGCGCGGAGCCGCATCCGCCCGGTGTTCGTCGTGTCTGATTGTGAGTGGTCGGAGCCCACCGTCGAGCCGTGCCCCTTCTAGATCAAGTCGGCGCGGCCTGGACAATCGAAAAGGTGTATCGTCAACGGGATTGCACGCGGTGCGTCAATCCTCGAACGGGTTGTGCATCAGGATCGTGTCGTCGCGCTCGGGCGATGTCGACAGCAGGGCCACCGGCGCCCCGATCAGCTCTTCGATGCGGCGGACATACTTGATCGCCTGCGCCGGCAGATCCGCCCAGGATCGCGCCCCCGCAGTGGTCTCGGACCAACCCGGGATGACCTCGTAGATGGGCTCGACGCGGGCCTGCGCGGCTTGGCTCGCCGGCAGATGGTCGATGGTCTGGCCATCCAGCTTGTAGCCGGTGCAGACGCGGATCTCCTCGAACCCGTCGAGGATGTCGAGCTTCGTGAGTGCGATCCCGTGGATGCCCGAGGTGCGGACGGTTTGGCGCACCAGCACCGCGTCGAACCAGCCGCAGCGGCGCTTCCGCCCCGTGTTGACGCCGAATTCGCGGCCGCGGCTGCCGATGGTCTCGCCGATCTCGTCGAACAGCTCGGTCGGGAACGGCCCCTCGCCCACGCGGGTCGTGTACGCCTTGGCGATACCCAGCACGTAGCCGATCGCCCCTGGGCCGAGGCCCGATCCGGTGGCGGCCTGGGCGGCCACGATGTTCGACGAGGTCACGAACGGGTAGGTCCCGTGATCGACATCGAGCAGGGCGCCCTGTGCGCCCTCGAACAGGATACGCTTGCCCGCCCGACGCTCCTCGTCGAGCAGCGCCCAGACCGTGTCGGCATAGGGCAGGATCTCCGGGGCGATGGCCTTCAGCTCGGCCAGCAGAGCCTCGGCGTTCACCTCGTCGATCCCGAGGCCGCGCCGCAGGGCGTTGTGGTGGGTCAGCACCCGCTCGATCTTGGCCGGCAGCGCGTCGGGGTCGGCGAGGTCGACCACGCGGATCGCCCGACGCCCGACCTTGTCCTCGTAGGCCGGACCGATGCCGCGCTTGGTGGTGCCGATCTTCAGGCCGGCATTCGCCGTCTCACGGAAGTGGTCCAGCTCGCGATGGAGCGGCAGGATCAGCGTGGCGTTGTCGGCGATCCGCAACGAGGCGGGCGAGACCTCGACGCCCTGCGCTTTGATGCGCGCGATTTCGTCGACGAGGTGCCAGGGATCGACCACGACGCCGTTGCCGATGACCGACAGCTTCCCGCCGCGCACGACGCCCGACGGCAGCAACGCCAGCTTGTAGGTCTTGCCGTCGATGACGAGCGTGTGCCCGGCATTGTGCCCGCCCTGGAAGCGGACGACGATGTCGGCCTGCTCCGAGAGCCAGTCGACGATCTTGCCCTTGCCCTCGTCGCCCCACTGGGCGCCCACAACGACGACGTTGGCCATGCCTGCCTGCTTACCCGCGACGGAAACCGGGACGAGGGCCACCAACGGGTGAAGGCGGCCTACGTCCTGAGCCGTTTCCGCGATCCGGGCGGCGAAATCAAGCAATCCGCCCGCATTGCTGCCGGCCGGGCGGAGCGACGCGACTATTTCGCCTCGGTTCCGGGGGCGCGGCCGGGTAGTTCCTGCGGCTTGATCACCGGCATGGAGCCGGACTGATCCGGTTTCACCACGGTCCCGGTCGTGCCCGATTCCGGCGGCTTGATCACACCGTCGTTCTGCTGAAGCTTGTCGCTGAGCGACTGATCCTTGGGCGGGGCATCGGCGCTCGGACGCACGCGATCCGGCGGCGTCTGATTCGACGGCGGCAGCGACTTGTCGGACGTCTGGGCGCTCGCAGGCGCCGCGAGCAGCGGCACCACGAGTGCGGCGAGCAGAAGCTTCTTGGGCACGATTGGCCTCCCCGGTTCGAGACACGAATTCGGGAAGGAACAGCCGGAGCCCGGATCCGTTCCTGGCCGCGACGCCGGCAGAGGCCGCGTTTAGGGGGCTTGGTCCGATCCGGGCGGCGCTCAGCCTCGACGGGCGGCCTCGATGTACAGCGCCCGCAACCGCCGGGTGAGCGGTCCGGGACGGCCCTCCCCGATCTGGCGCCTATCAATCTGCACCACCGGCATCACGAAGGCCGAGGCGCTGGTGTAGAACGCCTCCTGCGCCGCGTAGGCTTCGTCCACCGGGATCAGGCGCTCCTCGATCCGGAGATCCGCCTCCTGAGCCAGGCGCAGCACCGAGGCGCGCGTGATGCCGGGCAGCAGCGCCGTCGAGAGCGGCCGGGTGACGAGCACGCGCTCTCGGCTGACGATGAAGGCCGTGGAGGACGAGCCCTCCGTCACCGCCCCGTCCTCGACCATCCAGGCCTCCGCGACGCCGGCCTCCGCCGCCTGCTGCTTGGCGAGCACCTGCGCCAGCAGGGCGACGGACTTGATGTCCCGGCGCTTCCAGCGCAGGTCCTCGACGGTGATGATCCGGGCGCCGCTCTCCGCCAGCGGGTTGGCCAGCACGGTCTTGGCCTGCGTGAACATCATCACGGTGGGCTCGGTGCCGGCCTTCGGAAACGCGAAGTCGCGCTCGGCCACGCCGCGGGTCACCTGCATGTAGACGAGGCCCTCGGTGACGCCGTTGCGGGCGACGAGTTCGGTCTGCAGGCGCTCCCAGCCGGCGGCATCGTGGGGATTGCGGATACCGATCTCCCCGAGTGACCGGTCGAGGCGGGCGAGGTGCGCGGCGTTGTCGACGAGGCGGCCGTCGATGATCGCCGAGACCTCGTAGATGCCGTCCGCGAACAGGAAGCCGCGATCCATGATCGGCACGCGCGCCTCCTCGAAGGGGAGGAACGCGCCGTTGAGATAGACGATGCGAGCAGCGGTCACGGGTTGCCTTCCTGTGTTCGTCGCGGGTCCAAGCAGGAATCGTGCGGCGCGCTCAGGCGGCGCCGAACACCCGCGAGAAGATCGTGTCCACGTGCTTGAAGTGGTAGCCGAGATCGAAGCATTCCTCGATCTGTTCCGGCGCGAGCGCGGCGGTCACCTCGGGATCGGCCTTCAGGAGCGCTAGAAAGTCCCCTTCCCCGCGCCAGACCGGCATCGCGTTGCGCTGGACCAGCCGGTAGGAATCCTCGCGCGACACGCCGGCCTGCGTGAGCGCCAGCAGCACGCGCTGCGAGTGGACGAGGCCGCCGAGGCGGTCGAGGTTCTTCTGCATGTTGGCCGGGTAGATCAGCAGCTTCTCGATCACGCCGGTCATGCGGGCCAGGGCGAAATCCAGGGTGACGGTGGCGTCGGGGCCGATCATCCGCTCGACCGAGGAGTGCGAGATGTCGCGCTCGTGCCAGAGGGCGACGTTTTCCAGGGCCGGCGTGACGTAGCCCCGCACCATCCGGGCCAGACCGGTGATGTTCTCGGTGAGCACGGGATTGCGCTTGTGCGGCATCGCCGAGGAGCCCTTCTGGCCTTCGGAGAAGAACTCCTCGGCCTCCAGGACCTCCGTGCGCTGAAGGTGGCGGATCTCGATGGCCAACCGCTCCAGGGACGACGCGACGACGCCGAGGGTGGCGAAGAATTGGGCGTGGCGGTCCCGCGGGATGACCTGGGTGGAGACCGGTTCGGGCGTCAGGCCCATCCGCTCCGCGACGTACTGTTCCACCCGCGGGTCGATATTGGCGAAGGTGCCCACGGCCCCCGAGATCGCGCAGGTCGCGACCTCCGCGCGGGCGGCGACCAGACGGGCCCGGTTGCGCTCGAACTCGGCGTAGGCCTGGGCGAGCTTCAAGCCGAACGTGACGGGCTCGGCGTGGATGCCGTGCGAGCGGCCGATGGTCGGGGTGAGCTTGTGCTCCACGGCGCGGGCCTTCAGGGCGCCGAGCAGGGCGTCCACGTCGGCGATGAGGATGTCGGCGGCGCGCACGAGCTGCACGTTGAGGCAGGTGTCGAGGACGTCCGAGGAGGTCATGCCCTGATGGACGAACCGCGCCTCGGGGCCGACGATCTCGGCGAGGTGCGTCAGGAACGCGATCACGTCGTGCTTGGTCACCGCCTCGATCGCGTCGATGCGGGCGACATCGAAGACCGCGTCCTTGCCCTTGGCCCAGACGGTCTCGGCGGCGGCCTTCGGCACGACGCCGATCTCGGCCAGGGCCGTGGTGGCGTGCGCCTCGATCTCGAACCAGATGCGGAACCGGCTCTCGGGCGACCAGATCGCCGTCATCGCGGGGCGGCTGTAGCGGGGGATCATGGGGGCCTCGGCACGGGCAGAACTGCGTGCGAGGCCGGTAGCATGCGGTACCCCGGCCGCTCAATGCGGATCGGCCATGCCCGTGAGGCAGCCTGTGCCGAGCGTCAGTCCGCCCGCACCCATCCCTGCCCCAGCAACCGCTCCTGGGGCCGGAAGCGGGACTTGTAGTCCATCTTGCGCGAGCCCTCGACCCAGTAGCCGAGATACAGGTACGGCAGGCCGAGCTGCCGGGCCCGGCGGATGTGGTCGAGGATCATGAACGTCCCCGGCGAGCGTCCGGCTTCCTGGGGATCGTAGAAGGAGTAGACCATCGACAATCCGTCGGCGAGGACATCCGTCAGGCAGAAGGCCAGGGGCGGACCCGAGCCGCGCCCGGTAATCGCCGTATCCGGACCGTGCCGGCGATACGACACCAAGTGCGTGTCCACGTGGCTGTCCTCGATCATCATGGCGTAGTCGAGCACGGTCATGTCGACCATGCCGCCATCGCCGTGACGCGCGTCGAGATAACGGCGGAACAGGGCGTACTGCTCGGAGGCCGGACGGTTCGGTTCCGGCGTGCCGACCCAGTCCGCGTTGCGGCCGAGGATGCGCCGCTGGCTCGCGCTCGGCTCGAATTCCTCGACGACGACGCGCACCGAGACGCAGGCACGGCACGTCTCGCAAGCCGGGCGGTACGCGATGGTCTGGGAGCGGCGGAAACCGCCCTGCGTCAGGATCTCGTTGAGGTCCCGAGCCCGGCGTCCGACGAGATGGGTGAAGACTTTCCGCTCCTCCTGGCCCGGGAGATAGGGGCACGGCGAGGGCGCGGTGAGATAGAACTGCGGCGTATCGCGAGGATGGCTGGTCACGCTTCTTCTGGACCCTGCGCCGGATGCGTCCTCTCGGCGCCGGCATACCAGTGTACAGGCGGCGCGGCCGGGCTCAATGCCCTCGTCCGGCCGCCCCGCGAGTTTTTCGTCGCGTCACGACGTCCTCAGCGCGCGGGGACGACCGCGAGACCCAGCAGCAGGTCGTGCCCGAGCCGCCGATCGGACCGCACCAGCCCGAAGATGACGTCGACGCACCAGAGCAGGAAGGTCGAGATCGCCACGTAGAACAGCAGGGCGTGGACGGCCGCCGTGATGATGTCGACCCGCGCGCCGGTCTCCGGCGCGACGACGCGAAGCCCCATCAGCCGCTGACCGATCGTGCTCTGCTTCGGGCCGCCCACCGTGATGGCGCTGTAGATGATGCCGCTCGCCGGCAGCACCGCGAACAGGGTCCAGCCCAGCCCGAACGTGACGACGCCGATCACCGTGATCACCAGCGTCAGCAGGGCCGTGAAGCCGAAGATGAACAGGATGTCGAGCAGGTACGCGACCGCGCGGCCGCCCAGGCTCGCCCGCACGAAGGGCACCGGGAGCGAGTCGGCGTAACGAGCCGTGTCGAAGCGCTGCGCGTAACCGGGTTGAGGGTTCTGCATGGTGTCGCGTCCTGCAAGCGAGGCTGCGGACGAAAGGTGGGAGGCACCGCCGGCGTCCGCAAGGGTATCGGGCGCGCCGCCGCCTCAGCGCTGGCCCGGATCGGCGGCTTCGGCGTCCGGCGTGTCGAGGTAGAAGCGCTTCAGCATGTACAGCGACGGTCCGGACAGGTTCGCCCCCTCGGTCACGAGCGCGACCAGCGTCGCCCCCGCGTCGAAGCGGCAGGTCAGCCAGCGCTGCCGGTCCCCGTCCGCGTAATCGACCCGCACCGTATTGATCGCCGACCCCGGTGCGGCCCGCAGCAGCCGGATGTCGGCTTGCGGCACGACGGCCGGCAGGGCGCGCCGGCACGTGGCCACGCGCTCCCGGCGCAGCGTGTCCTGACAGGCCGCCAATCCCCCCAGGAATCCCGCCGACACCGCGGCGGCGAGGAGCCAGCGGTGGGTGGATCTCACGGCTGGCGGCGCAGCCGCTCGGCGACCCGCGGGGCGTGATAGGTGAGGACGCCGTCGGCTCCGGCGCGCTTGAAGGCGAGCAGCGCCTCGACCATCGCCCGGTCGCCGTCGAGCCAGCCGTTGCGGGCCGCAGCCTCGATCATCGCGTATTCGCCGGAGACCTGGTAGGCGAAGGTCGGCACCTGGAACTCGTCCCGGACCCGGCGAATGATGTCGAGATACGGCAGTCCGGGCTTCACCATCACCGAGTCGGCCCCCTCGTCCAGATCGAGGCGAACCTCGCGGAGGGCCTCGGCCGAGTTGCCCGGATCCATCTGGTAGGTGCGCTTGTCGCCGATCAGGGCCGCCTTGGTGCCGATCGCGTCGCGGAACGGCCCGTAGAACGCGCTGGCATACTTGGCCGCGTACGCCATGATCTGGACGTCGAGGAAGCCGGCCTTGTCGAGCCCGGCCCGGATCGCGCCGACACGGCCGTCCATCATGTCGGAGGGCGCGATGATGTCGGTCCCGGCTTCGGCCTGGATCAGGCTCTGCTCCACGAGGACCGCCACGGTCTCGTCGTTGAGGATCGCCCCGTCGCGCATCAGCCCGTCGTGGCCGTGGCTGGTGTAGGGATCGAGGGCCACGTCGGTCATGATGCCGATTTCGGGCACCGCCTGCTTCACGGCGCGCACGGCCCGGCAGACGAGGTTGTTGGCGTTGAGCGCCTCGGACCCGGTCGGGTCCCGCAACTCCACCTCGGTGAAGGGGAAGAAGGCGACCGCCGGGATGCCCAGCCGCGCCGCGCGCTCGGCCTCGCGCACGATCTCGTCCACCGAAAGCCGCTCGACCCCCGGCATGGAGGCGATCGGCTCGCGCCGACTTGTGCCCTCGATCACGAACATCGGCCAGATCAGGTCATCGACGGTGAGCGTGTGCTCCCGGACCAGACGGCGCGACCACTCCGCCTTGCGGTTGCGGCGCGGACGCTGGGTGATCTTCAGCCCCTCGACGCGGCCCCCCTCGCGGGCGGCCTCCCGGGCGATGGGGCGCGGCTCTGGCAAGTTGTCTGACATGCGGCTTCGCTATCGTTCGCGCGGCCGTGCCGCGGATCGCGCGGCGCAGGGCGCCGGAAGCGTCGGACTAGCACACCGGGCCGGCGCGGTGAAACCCGACCGTTGACGCAGAGCGGCGGAACGGCTTCAAACCGGCGCGACCCCCACGCACCGATCAGGATCCCGGCCGCCCACATGAACCGGACCCCCCTCCCCGCGAGCGTGCCTTAGTGGCTGGCTACCTTCCGACCCGGCGCAAGGCTCCGAGGCCCGGCGAGATCCCGTCCGACCGGATCGAGCGCGCGCAGGGGCCCGCGCCCGGGACTTGGGACACGGTGCTGATCTGGTTCATGCGGCTCACGGCGCTCGTCTGGCTGGTCAAGAGCGTCCTGGCCTGGGCGACCATCCTCGACGTCCTGCCGGGTTCCCGCGCGTTCGAAGCCGAGCCGTTCGGCCGGCAGTCGGCGATCGTCTACTTCGCGGTGATCGATGCGGCCGCGGCCATCGGCCTGTGGCTGACCAGCGCGTGGGGCGGCGTGATCTGGCTGCTCGCCGTGACTTCGGCGATGACGCTCGCGGTTCTGACCCCGCAACTTCTACCGACGCCCGTTCCGCTGCTCGTATTCGGGATCTGTGTCGTGGCCCTGTACTTCCTGCTGTCCTGGCTGGCGGCACAGGAAGCACGGTGAACGAACTCTTCTCATCTTCGCTTCAGTTTGTCTTTACCGCGAAGAGTAAATCGCGAATTCATCCTGTCGCTTAAATCGCCTTTCATTCCCGAGCCGTAGCTTCACCAACATCAGCCGCCCCGCATTGTACGGAGACGGCAGCATCGGATGGCGAGGCAGTGATGAAGACCCAGAGCGCCCGAGTCGCGACGATCGAGGCCCCCGAGGAGGCGGCGGCCACCAAGGGCTCGTACCTGGAGGCCCTCCACCTGGTGGAACGCCTGCACCGCAGGCTCCTCGACGTGATCAAGGACGAGTTCGAGCGTCGCGGCCGCGAGGACGTCAACAGCGTCCAGGCCCTGCTCCTCTACAACATTGGCGACAAGGAACTCACCGCCAGCGAGCTGCGGACGAAGGGCTACTACCTCGGGTCGAACGTCTCCTACAACGTGAAGAAGCTCGTCGAGGCCGGCTACCTGCACCATGCCCGCTCCAAGACCGATCGCCGTTCGGTCCGGATCAGCCTGACCGACAAGGGCCGGCAGGTGCACGAGATCATCCAGGGCCTGTACGACAAGCATGCCCGCACGATCGCGCCGATCGGCGGCATCTCGGACGACGATTTCAACCGCCTCAATCAGGCGCTCGGCCGCCTCGAACGCTTCTGGACCGACCAGATCCGTTACCGCCTCTGACGGGTTCGTTCAAAGGTTCAGGAGACCGAGGATCCCGGCGATGACCGCATAGGCGAAGCCGGCGTTGATGGCGACGCCGAACAGGCCGATCACGAGCCCGCCGATCACCACGAGCCCGTCCCGCTCGACGAGGCCGAGGCCGACCAGGCAGACCGCGAGCCCCAGGGGTATTTGTCCCACGATGGGCGCGGCCACGATCAGCGCGAGGGCGAGCGCCAGCAGGGCGATGCCCATTCCGCGCATGCCGAGCGCGGTCTCGAAGACACTGACCCGGGGGCGCGACCAGCGCTCCAGGCGCCGCAGGACCGGCACCGCGCGCGTCACGGCCCGCCGCACGTCCGCCAGGGCGATGGAGCGGCCGAGCAGCATCCGCGGCAACCAGGGCGCCGACATCCCGGCCGCGATCTGGACAGCGACGAGCAGCAGCAGCAGGCCGCAGATCAGCGGGATCGGCGGCGGCATCGGCAAGCAGTTCGGCAAGCCGAGCAGGACGACGAGCAGCGCGAAGGCGCGATCCCGTAGGACCGCGACAATGTCCCCCACGGTGAGGCGATCGCCCTCCTGGCTCGCCAGCACGGTGAGGACGTCCGACGTTCGTGCACCGGAGGTCAAGGATCCGCCAACCTTCGCTGTCCTGCGGGGGGCTCTAGCCGAGATCATAGGGCACGCCAAGCACGGCGGCTTTGCGACGGTGCGCCCCCGCACCAGCGGCGGCACCCTATCTGAGGTCGCCATCAAGGTTTCATTCAACGCTCAAGTAAACATGATGGTCCAGCGCGCATTTTTTCTGCGCGTCGTCCCGAACCGCGTTGTGGAGATGCGCCGTTCCGACAGATCTTCTGCAGAAATTCGATTTGTCTCACGGGTCAACATTGGCACGATGCCGCCTCCGCGAAGGCGCGAATCGTGCGAAGCTTGCCTCATCCACAATGGAACTGCCGATTTGCGATTCAACTCGCCCTGGCCAGTGGCTGCTGCGTGGTCTGCGCCGCCGCCGTCAGCGCCGGGGAGGTCGATACGTTGCTGTTCGGCAGCCTTGATGCAGGAGCCGCACATTTCGTCACCCTGGGCGCCAAACGCGGCCTTGAATCCCTCGATCACGACGGCTTCGTCGCCCTGGCGAGCGTCGGGGGTGGACGGCGTGACGAGAGCAGTTCCGGTGTTTCGCGCCGGCGCTACACGGCCGGCGCAGCAGCCGTCTTCGGCTATCAGTGGTTGTTCGATTGGGGCGTGGCCGCGATCTATGCGGGACCCGAGATCACGACGGAGATCGTGACAGACGGGCATGGCTTCGTGCCGCTGCCGTGCCAGCCAGGCCTGCGACTGCACGGCGAGGTCTGGGCGCGCCCCACGGAGATGACGCTCGTGCAGGCGACGGCGGTCGCGGGTTCGGCGCGGGACAGCCTGTGGATGCGTGTCGCCGGAGGCTATCGCCTATGGGGAGCCTATCTCGGTCCTGAGGTGAGCGCCTACCTCGATGCCACCGGCTATCAGAAGTGGAATTTCGGCCTGCACGGGACAGACTTCGATGTGGGCCGATTCAGCGCGCGCGTCTCCGTCGGCCTTCAGGCGGAGAGCGGTGGGCGCCGGGCATCCCCCTACGTGGCACTCTCGGTCTGGACGCCCTGGTGACCCGGTGCCGGGTCGGATAGCGAGGCCAGGAAGATCGCCGCATCCCTGCGGATTTCCGCGCGCCGTTCGTCCGCCATGCCGTGCAGGGTTCGGTACGGCATGGTCATTCGCTGGTTCCCGGCGAGCCGGTCCTCGTTCTCGATCAGGAAGTTCCAGTAGAGATAGTTGAACGGGCAGGCGTCGGGACCGGACTTGAGCTTCACGTCATAGCTGCAAGCTGCGCAGTAATCCGACATCCGGTCGATGTAGGCGCCCGAGGCCGCGTAGGGCTTGGAGCCCATGACGCCGCCGTCGGCCCACAGCACCATGCCGTGCACGTTGGGCAGTTCCACCCATTCGTAGGCGTCGGCGAAGACGATCAGGTACCATTCCTCGACCTGGGCCGGGTCCAAGCCTGCGATCAGAGCGAAGTTGCCGGTCACCATCAGGCGCTGGATATGGTGGGCGTACGCGTGGGCACGTGTATCGGACACGACCTGCGCGATGCAGTTGAGGGCCGTCTCGCCGGACCAGTAGAACCACGGCAGATCCCGGCCGGCTTCGAGGGCGTTGGTCTCACGGTAGTCGGGCATCCGAGCCCAGTAGAGGCCGCGGACGTATTCCCGCCAGCCCAGGATCTGCCGGATGAACCCCTCGACACAATGCAGCGGTGCCGCGCCGTCCCGGTAAGTTCGCTCGGCGGCCCAACAGACTTCCTCCGCCGTCAGGAGACCGGCGTTGAGGGCTGGCGAGAGTAGCGCATGGTACAGGAACGGTGCGCCGGTCTTCATCGCATCCTGGAAATCGCCGAAGATCGGGAGGCAGTGCACGAGGAAGTGTTGGAGGGCCGCCAGCGCGTCGGCCCGCGTCACCGGCCAGGAGAAGCCGGCGAGATCGCCGAAATGGTCACCGAATTCCTGCTCAACCAGGGCGATGACTTCGCGGGTGATCGAGTCCGGCTGGAAGCCGATCCGATCCGGCGGTCGATGCTTCTTGGGCAGACGCTTGCGATTCTCCGAGTCGAAGTTCCAGCGCCCACTCGAAGGCTCGCCCGAATCCATGAGGAGGCCGGTGCGCCGGCGCATGCCGCGGTAGAAGGTCTCCATCCGGAGGTGATGACGGCCCTCGGCCCAGCGGGCGAAATCCTGGCGCGGGCACAGGAAGCGGTTGTCGTCCCGGATATCCACCGGCACCGACAGGGTCTCGCGCCAGTCCTGCATCATCTGCAGCACCCGCCACTCGCCGGGCTCGGTGACGACGACGCGATCCGGATTGTACCGCTCGATCGCCCGTTCGAGTTCGCCGGTGAAGCGGCCGGTGTTGTCCGGGTCGGTCAGCCGAACATACGCGACGGCGACCCCCTCCGCTTCCAGGCCCGCCGCGAAATGGCGCATGGCGGCGAACAGAAACGCGATCTTCTGCTTGTGATGCCGGACATACGTCGCCTCGTCCCGCACCTCGACCATCAGCACGACATCGCGCTCCGGGTCGAGATCGCTCAAGCTGGAGATCGGGCGGGTGAGCTGATCGCCCAGGATGAAGCGGAGCGTCCGTCCCGCGCCCCCGGCGCTGCGCCGTCCGTTCGGCACTGCCTCACCCCTTGGTGCGAAGGGCGGAGCGGCCACCGTCCACGCCGATCACCTGACCGGTGATCCAGGCCGCCTCGTCCGAGATCAGGAAGGCCGCGAGGGCGCCGATATCCTCCGGACGTCCGAGACGCTGAAGGGCATGCATCGCCGCGATCCCCTGCGCCAGCGTCTCGTTGCCGGTGATCGCGGCGGCAAGCGGCGTCTGGGTCAGTGAGGGCGCCACCACGTTGACGCGGACCTGCGGGGCCAGTTCCGCGGCCAGGGACAGGGCGAGACCCTCCACGGCGCCTTTCGCCATCGCCACCGAGGCGTGGGCGGCAAATCCCTGTGCGACGGCAACGGTCGAGAACAGCACGACCCCGGTACCGACCTCGCCGGCGCCGGCCTTGAGCGCAGCCGCGGCGGACTGCACGGCCGAGAACGCACCCAGCGCGTTGATCCGGAAATCGCTCTCGGCATCCGCCCGTGTCAGACGGCCCAGCGGCCGCAGGTTGATGGTGCCGATGGCGTAGACGAGGCCCGCAAGGTCCGGCCCCGCCGCCTCCGTCACCGCCGGAAACACGTCGGCCTGCGCGATGTCGGCGACGCTGAACGTGGTTTCGCCGAGTTCGTCCGCGGCGCGGGACAGACGGTCTGCGTCCCGTGCGACGAGATGCAGGGCATAGCCCCGGCCGCGCAGGGCCCGCGCGGTCGCCAGGCCGATGCCGCCGGTTCCGCCGTAGATGATCACACGTCGCATGTGAAACGCCCCTCGCTACCTTTTCCGGCCCGATCAAGGTAAGGCCGGCGGCGCCACCGGGCAGGCTGCAGGCCCGAGCCCTCCACGTCCACAAGGTCGCAGGCGGCAAGCATGAAGTTCGCGTTCGCCGGCATTGATTTCCTGGGCGGCGTCTTCGAGGGGCTGCTGGAGGCCGGCTGGACGCCGGTGAAGCTGTTCACGCGGCCCTGCGACGGAATCTACGATCACAACGAGGTCGTTGTGGCGCGCGCACGCGCTTTGCGCGTGCCGATCCAGCTGTCGCGGATCCGCGAACGCGACATCGAGGCGCTTCAGGCGGAGCATGGCAAGGATTGGGCCCTCGTGGTGGCGGGCTACCCCTGGCTCGTGCGCGGCTGGCAGGGTCGTGCCAGCTATGGCCTCAACTTCCACCCCTCGCCGCTGCCGATCGGGCGTGGCCCCTACCCCCTGTTTCGCGCCGTGCTCGACCGCTACGAGACCTGGGGCGTCACCGCCCACGTCCTCGCAGACGGGTTCGATACCGGTCACATCCTCGCGCAGGAGATGTTCGCGCTCGGCCCGGAGGAGAGCCACGAGACTCTGCTGGCGAAGTGTCAGATGGCGGCACGGCGCCTCGCAGTCGGCCCGCTCGGCCGGGACCTGCCCAGCCGTTGGCGGCGGGCGGAGCCGCAGGGCGACGGATCCTACTGGCCCCGCGCCAGCGATGCCGACCGTACCCTCGATTTCCGGCAGGATGTCGATGCGGTCCTGCGGCGGGTCCGGGCCTTCGGCACCGTCGAGACCATCGCCCGCCTGGGGGATGCCCGGGTCTTCGTGGCAGAGGCACATGGCTGGCGCGAGCGCCATCAGCACAGCCCCGGCGCGGTCGTGCATCGCCACCGCCGACACGTCGTGATCGCGGCTCTGGACGGTTACGTGCAGATCACCCGCTGGTCGCCGATCGCCCTGACCGAGGCAGGTCAGATCGGTCGCTGACCGATGTCGTTCCGGGAACCGAACGAGGATCGCGGCGGTTTCCGGCGGCCCTGCCCGTGATGGAATCCGCTATGTCGACCCGTGCAAGTCTCGCCGCGTCCCTCGGCTTCGCCGCGCTGTTCACCGGCTCCGCCTTGGCGCAGGCCGTCATCGTAGAACCCGACGACTTCGGCCCGGACGACGACGTCGTGGTGCGCGAATTCATCGTGCGCCGTCCGGTCGGGCCGGGGCCGATCGTCGGATCGATCCCCCTGAGGCCCGGCAGCATCGTGCCCGGTGACGTCGCGCTGGCACCCTTCACCGACGCGCCGAATCCGCGACTGCGCCGCTTCGGCTACTTCGTGGCGCCCGGCGACAAGATCGTGGTGGTCGATCCGGCAACGCGCGCGGTCGTGCGGATCCTCGATCGATAGCACCGGCGACGCCGGGTCGAAGAACACGGACCGTGTCCGGCGACGCCCAAGCTGAGGAGACATGCCTGCGGGCCCTGACGGCTTCGATAGTCACGGGCGCTGGAACCGGCGTCGTCCGCTCCCCGCGGACACGGCCAAGAGCGATGCTACCAGTCGCTGAGCAGCGCCCGCTTCCATCGATCGGTCGCCACGCAGCGGTACTCGTAGGCCTCGTCCCACGCATGATCACCAGCGGTACAAGGCTCGCGGCTGCTGCGCGGCGGTCGTGACTGCGACTTGCGCACGGAGGCGACCTCGATGTGCCCGGCGTCGCTGACGCGGAACACCGGGCCTGATCCGGTCCCGTAGACCAAGTCACGGCCGTCGAAGCCGAAGCTGCGCGAGAAGCCCCCGTCCCGGGTTCCATCGAGCCCGATCGTCTGGCCCGGCGCCAGCAGGATCGGCACGCCGGTGAAACGTGCTGCGGCAGCGTCGATGCCGATGCCGTAGACACCCTCCCCCTGGAACGAGATGCCCCGGTCGGTGATCGACCCGGTGAGATTGCCCATCAGGATGCCGTATCCGGTGTGGGCGCCGGGAACGCCCCCCGTGGAGATCTGGAGGCCGACCCGCTGGCGGTTGCTGTCCGTCGTCGGCGACTGGGCCGAGACGTCGACTTCGACGCCGATGCACGATGCCACCGGATCGGCCTCATCGGTCGTGTCGACGCAATTGAAGTTGCCGGCCCAGGAGGGTCCGACCGGACCGAGACCGTTCGCCTCCTTGAAGATCGTCCCGTTGACGGCGACGTTCTGCGCACCGGTGCTGGCCAGGGCGCGATTGTGCAATTCACCGGTGATCGTCCATTCGTAGCCGGCATTATGCGGGCCGGACGACCCGAGCGCCCAGAGCGCCTTGTAGGTGTGCGTGGCTTCGCCGGAGCCTTCCGGCACGTGCCGGTCGACGCGCAGGGTCGACGCGGGATCGAAGCCCTGCGGCCGGTTCCACAGGAAGATGTGGCCGCCGTCGACGCCCGGCAGGCCGGTCCCCTGAACGTTGCGCGAGAAATTCGGCGGCCAGTCCGATACCGAGGTCTCGGCAGTCGGCCGGACCGGCGCCTCAGCGAAAGCCGGGCTGGCCAGGCCCGGCGCGAACCACAGCATGACCAAGGACGGAAGCACGAGACCGTGGCGGGTACGCATGATCGTCTCCGGATCTGCCTGCGGTGCGATCCATCGAGGAGGTGAAGGACGACGCCCGCCGCACGGCAGATAGGCTGAGGGTCCAGCCGGTCGACCGCGTCGTGCTAAACTGCCTGACGATCACCGCCCACCCTCGGGGCTTTCCGGATCTTCCCCCCTCTGCGGGCGTGCGCATCGGGGATGCTGCCAGACATCGACCGCGAATGACCAGGCGGAGGCTACGCTCGCGAAGCAGGTACCGATGCGGGATCGGCGCGCTGTGCCTCGGATCGCGAGAAGTTTCGACCTGGCTCGCTTTATAAAACAAGTATTCATAAATTCAGTAGAAATTAATAGAGTTCGCGCCGTGATGGCCGACGGGGCGGGAACATCGGCCATGTCCCACAGCGGCACGACCAAGAGCACGTTCGTCGAAGCCCGCGCGACTGAGCGCAAGCCGACGGCCCTGCTGGCCTTCGCTCACCATCCGAACGGGTGTCGGTTTCCCTGCCAAGTCAAGAACATCTCCGATCGCGGCGCGATGCTCGAATTTCTCGGCTCGCACGCCGTGAGGCTGGAGAGCGCGTTCGATCTGGTTCTGGCCAACGCGGAGACGCGCTACTCGGTCAAGCTCGTCTGGCAGAAAGAGCGTACCGCCGGGGTGGTGTTCTGCTCAGAGCCGGACTGACGCTCGGCTCAGGACGCCCGGGCTGCATCAGGGTGAGTCGGACAGCGGGGAGCGTCAGTGCCACGAGCGCCAGGATGTCGAGGGGAGCAGGCCGGCGGGCGGCGGCTCAGCGATACTCGGCGCATCGCGCGGCCGCGAACCCAACAAGCACGAGGATGCAGCCCGTGACGATCCACAATGCGGACATCAGCCGCCTCGCCGGTCGCTGTTGCAAGTTCCTCATCACCTGATCGGCGTACCGCGCTACCGTCGATGATGTTTCCCGGAAACGGATCCGTGCGTCCGAAAATCAGACCGGCGTCGCGGGATGCGGTCCTGATGGATCGTGCCTGGACTGGTTCGCCGAGCGTCAGGGCCCGCGTCAGGAGTTCCGAGGAATGGTGCTGGAACGCGGGCTTGCAATCGCGTCGATATCCGGTGAGGCGGTCAGCGTGCCGAGGCGCGGGAGGCGGGGAGCCGGTATGACGAGTGGCAACGGCGTGGCGGTCGGACAGGACGGCTGGCTGTACTGGGTCGGGCGCGCCCGCGAGGTCGAGACCTTCTACGGCGATACCGCCACCTCGCGCCGGGTGCTCGACCGCTGGGCCCGGCTGATCGACCGGCGGGCCCGCCGCTTGGACGGGCTCGGGATCACGCATCTGCACACCGTGGTGCCCGACAAACTCGCCGTCTATCCCGACCGGCTGGGTCGCCCGTTTCCCGGTGTCGCGGATCCACCCGCAGCTCGGCTCGCGCGGATGCTCGCTTGTCGGAACCCGGCGCCGATGGTCGATCTGCTGGCGCCCCTCCGCAGCGCACGGGACGACGAGCCGGTCTATCTGCGGACCGACACCCATTGGACGTATCGCGGTTACCTGATCGCCTATCGCGCACTCTGCGAGGCCCTGGCCGCCCCCGTGGCCGAGCACGTCTTCGCGGGCACGCGCGCGCAGGAGCGCTTCACCTTCGATCTCGGCGAGAAGCTGAAGCCCGCGGTCGGCGAGGATTACGTCGCATACGACTTTCCGCGGCGGGCGGAGCGTGTCGATGCGAACGCTCTGGTCCATGTCCGCGAGAGCGGGCAGGCGGTCCGAGCACGTGGATTGTTTGTCGGGTCGCGCGTCGTGCTGAGGAACCCTCAGGCGCCCGATCCGCGTCGACTGGTCCTGTTCGGAGATTCCTACATCTACAATCCGGGAGCGCGCCTGACCGCCATGTTCGCGGAGACATTCGCCGAGGTGCACGCGATCTGGTCCGCCAACATCGACTGGGCCTATGTCGAAGCCGTGCGGCCGGACGTGCTGATCTTCGAGATTGCCGAGCGGTTCCTGCGCCAAGTCCCGACGGATCGGATCCGCATCGACGCCTTCGCGGACGCGCGTGCGCGGCGGGCCTCCCGCCTGACCTTGCGCGAGCGGCTCGGTCGCTGGCTTCGATAGGCGATCTCCGTGCAGAGGCGTCGGGGCGGTTCAGGCTGCCGCGGCATCAGGATCGTCCGCGCGCGACCTTTCGCGCGGGTGCACATCGCCCTGGCGTTCACGTCGCCCGTCATCGATGCCATGAGGCTGAGGCCAAGAAGCCATTTAACGATTTGTTAACCACGACATCGTCCCCTGCTGCTCATACCATACCAGGGTGAGCCCATGCCCGACTTCGATCTTCGCGCCGAATTCGCCAAGCTCTGTGCCGATACGCCCGCGGGCGAGGCCGGCGGGACCGCCTACGAGGAGACGCTCGGGCTCGCCGTGGAACGCTTGGTGGGCCGGAGGCGCGATACCAGTGCCGGTACTCCGACACGCCCTCTGCATGCCTTCGGATCCTCGTCGGCCGACTGCCCCTTCATGGTATCGGTCATGACCCTCCCCTTCGAGCCGGTGGTCCAGAGCCTCCGCTGAGACGGGCGGCCGGGTCCGCTGGGAACAGCGCCGGACAGGTGACAGGCCGCTCGGAACCGACGTCAGCCTCGCCAATGAAGGTCGTCGTTTCGGCCCGAGCCATCTGGGTGCTTCTGACGAGTGTGCCGGCACAGTCCGGGGGCCGTCTCCATGGCGCTGCCATCGGTGGCAATGGCCCGCCACAAAGTCCCGCGTCGCCGTCGGATATGGCGTCGGTCACCGAGGACAAGAGGATGGCACGGCTACGGCATGAGGGGCCGCAATGCACCCCGCGCCGGATCGCGCGGGCGGCCAAGGCCCGGTCGCGCCGCTCAGCCGGAGCGCCGATTGCAGCGGACGTAGGTTGAGGTTCCCCACGCGCTTGTCCAGGTCAGGCGATCTCCGTCGACGACCAAGCGAACCTGAGAGGACCAGCGCCGATCGCGGTCGCTGCAATCCGCCGCCATGGCCCAGGCGTTTCCGGTACGGTGCGTGTCGCGGAAGCTGCAGATCGTGCTGCCGGCCCTGGCACGCTCGGGCGTAATCGTGGCTTGGATGTAGCCGTGACGGCGTGCGGGTGCACCGCACGCATCGGTTGTAGGCCCCCATACACCGACGTAATCGGTGCTGACGGCGGGGCGACTCGCGACCGAGGCCACGACAGGCTGCGCCGCGAAGGCTTGAGGTGCCGGCGGCGTCGCGACGGCCGGAACCATTGCGAGGGACGGTTCGGGCGCTGCGACGGTGATCAGGTGGCGCGGTAGGTCGTCGGATTGATCGATGACCGGCTCACCGATCATCTGGGCCAGCGGACGACGGAACGGCATGTCCTCTGTCAGGTAGGCGGCACAGTATGCGAACAGGCCGATCCAACCGGCAGCGAGGAGTAGCGGGGGAACGGGGTTGCGCCGACGTCCGAGCTGAGGCTCGACAGCCAGATCAGCCAAGGCTCCCGCCGCCATCTTGTTTCCCCCAATGTGCAACCGACACCCGCGACCGACACGGATGATCAGGTCGCCGGCCCTTGGGATCCGGTGACCTGCTACTCAACGTTGCAAAGCTGAGACATGCGATTACCGCCTTCGGATTGGTTAACGCTTGGTTAACACCCAACCGATCGATTGAGACGTGAGATGTTTGGGACGCCCGTTTGGCATTCGCCGGTTGTCAATGCGCATCGCCCCTACGGGTAGGCGACACGGGCTCGGTATAGGCATAGAGCCATCAGGTTCATGGCCAAGACTGCTCGGCACAGACGTGCGGGCACGTCGCGACTTCGAATCGCAATGCCGCTCCATCAGGCGGAACGACCGCATTTGTTCCAGTCGAAGAGCGACGTCTAGAGTGGTTCGCACGCCAGATCAGATCGGATATTAATTCGACCATGTTGGATCGTTATAGTATCTTCAAACCGTTTTGTATGACTTTGAGGGACCTGCAACATATTTGTTTAAATAATGAATCAATAATATATAATAATAAGCTCTCATTCACTTATAAATTTTCTTTTCTCCAATAAGAATAGTAAAATCCGCAGCAATGGATGTCGAACACCCTACAATTCAGCCGTTTATAAAAAGAAACGATCTTGCAAAAACATCAGATCAACTGATGACAAAAAAAGCCCTGCCACGACGTACGTGACAGGGCCCCTGACCTCAATAGATTTTTCGTGGTTTAATAACCGCGACCGTAGTAGCCCGGTCCGCCGCGATCAAACGCGCCGGCAGCCGCAGCGCCAGCGGCCGCCCCGGCCAGGCCGAGACCGACAGCGGCACCCGTCGATAACCCGCGATGCCGGCGATAGCCGAAGTCGCGACGACCACCATAGCCACGATCATAATTGCGGGCGTAGCCGCCGTGATGACCGCCGTATCCGTAACCGTAGCCCTGTGCCTGCGCACCGGTAGCGCCGATCGCCCCGAGAGAGAGCGTTAAGGCGGAGATGAGAGCGAACTTCCGCATCGGAGTCTCCTTCGCTGCTGCGTTGGAGGGCCAACACGATGCAACCCGAGCGGTTCCGATTTTTTCCTGTACAACCACGTGCCGGAGCCGTGGCAAGCAAACAGGATGAGGTCGCATAAGCTAACAAAAAGCCCGTGCGGCGCATCTTGATCCAGTTCATGATTTCAGGGGGCGGGTGGCTGATGAACCCCGCCCAATCCCGCCGGAAATGCGCGCGCCGACTTGATGAAGCTGAGGATTCGCGCGCGAAACGGTCCCGGTGCTTCGCTGCCGCACCGATCGCGGCGTTCTTGATGTGCCAGCCAGCAGCCTTGAGCGCGTCGTCATCCGCGGTGAAGGCCCGCGCCAAACCGCCCACAAACGATGCCCGTTACCGCGAAGCCTGTCCCAGCTTCACGCCGACCGGCACTCACGCTCCACCGCCAAGACGCGATAGCCAGCGAGAACCACAACAGCAAGAACCTTCGGCATTCGAACACAGCCCGACAGGAATTTACCTTCTCAATCGGGCGGGACCGCCACGGCTACAGCAGATCAAAAATTTCGGCCGCCCCGCGATGACTGACCAATGTTACTGGCATACCATCCACTCTGCTTCATAAAATCTATACGTGTCATCAAGGCGAGGAGAGCGAGCATCGATCCTTCCCTTACCGCCGACGCAGCACCAGACCGTAGAAGCAGCGACAAGGGCCGTCGAACTGCATTATAATGCTTATGTGGATTTGCCTTCTGACACAATCCAGACCTATGATGCGTCAACACAAGGGGGCGTCATGCCTGAGATGGCAGGGATCGACACGGCTTGTACGAGCGTCGGCCAGCACCCCAGGCAGGGGCGTGGATCGGCGGCGCGCAACACCGCCCGCATTCAAGACGGCCTCGCTCGGATCATCGAGAGTGAGATCCTGCCGCGTCTCGCGCTGGTCCACCGCGAAGACCGGCGGGCGCGTGGCTCGCAGGTGCGAGCGCCGACGCCTGAACGTGTCGGCGCCTTCGCCAACGCGCTCATGGAAGGCGGGCATCAGGGCGAGTGGGTGCGCGACCTCTTGGACGAGGGCCTGTCCCTCGACACGCTCCTGCTCGATCTGTTCGCTCCGGCAGCCCGTCACCTCGGTCGCCTGTGGGAAGAGGATGAGGCCAACTTCCTCGACGTCGCCGTCGCCCTCGGCCGTCTTCAGAGCTTGACCCGTACCGTCTGTGCCCATCTCGAGGGATCGGACGTATCGACGAACGGACGCCGTGCCCTGCTGATCCCCTGCCCCGGTGAAACACACCTGTTCAGCCTCGCCCTGGTGGCGAGCTTCTTCCGCGAGGCGGGCTGGGACGTGGTCCTATCGGACGGGGTGGATGAGGATCCCACTGTTCTGGTCCGTACCGAACGGTTCGACCTGATCGGCATCTCGTTGTCCTGCGACGTGCTCCTTCCGGTGATGACCGGACTCGTGGCGAAGCTGCGCGGCGCCTCGTGCAATCCGGGGATCCGCGTGATCGTCGGCGGCCCGCTGTTCCTCCGCGAACCGGCCTGCGCAGTCACGGTCGGCGCGGACGCGGCCGCCGAGGACGGGCGTTCCGCCGTCGCGATCGCCGAGACCTTGTTCGCGCCTTGACGACGGCCGGGCCCCCGTCGATCCCGGCTGAACAGCGAAATTTGGATCCCAGTCAAGGTACAAGGGGTTAGGTACAATCGGGAGTTTATGCGGCGGAGGTCCAGTCGGTGCCGGGCGTTGACGAAGATCTAGTGCGTGAGTTCGTCCAGGGCCTCGTGCAATCAGCCGTGGCCCGAGGCCTCGATCCGGCCGTTCGGCTTCAACAATTCCGTGCCCTGCAGCAGGCGGTCGTCGCCATGACCTCGGATCCGGCCACGACCCGAGCTTCCAGGCAGATCGTCCTTGCGATCGATCTCACCCTGGAGGAACTGACCGCCGTGAGATCCTAGCGGGGAGGTCCGGCTTCCGCGGACATCCCTGCCGACGGAGCTTCAGCCGTTCGTGGGCGGCTTGCTGTTCTTGGAGCCTTTGACTCTCGGCTCGGCCTTGCGCGGATCCGGCTTGTCGGCGAGCAGGCGCTTCACGCGTTCGTTGAAGTCCTCCGGCGTGACGGCCTGTGCTCTGCCGGTTGTGAGTTCGCGTGCCATCACGGCCTCCGCTTCGTGGCCCAGGACACAGGATTGCGCGAGGGAACGCCCCTCTATGCGCCTTCTCGCCGCCAGGAGCTAACGCGAGGCGGGCGCGCGGGCCAATCCACCCACTGGTGGCTGTCTCGGTCCCGGGGCAACAGCTCTCCGGAGTTGAAGAAAGACCACCGGCCGCGGGGAACCGCACCGCCTGTCCGAGATGCCCGACTGCGCGCTCGAGGCGGCAGCGGCTGCTGACCCGAGCCGTGGGAGCACCGCGCTGTTCGGCGCGCAATCCGCCCCTGGATCGACGGAGCCGGAGCGATCAGCACTCGTCCGCAGGCCGAGAAGCTGCCGACCGACTAGCCTGCTCCGGAGGGCCTGAGCCGTACGATGGCGACAGCCACGGTCAGCATGGGCTCAGCGCTTCCGGCGTGAACGGTCCGAACTCCCGCCGCATTTTCGGCCATCCGGAGCGAGCCCCGCCGAGCATGTCCGGTGGTTCGGTATCCTCAGCGCCGTGTCTGGCGGGTGCCCTGATCTCCGATCAGGCTCGGCTGCACCGTGCGATCACCGAGCATCCGGCACAAGACACGCGAGAGTTGCTCGGCCGAGTACGGCTTGTGCAGCAACTCGAAGCCGTGCACCCCCTCCTCCGCCAGCACATGGCTGTAGCCGGAGGCCAACACGACCGGGAGATGTGGCAGCCGCTGACGCAGCGCCTCAGCCAATGCGACCCCGCCCATGCCCGGCATCACGACGTCCGAGAATACCGCGTCGACGCCACCGCCATCCGGCCCGAGCCGCTCCAGGGCCGCCTCGGCGTTCGCCGTCCACTCCGTAGCGTAGCCGAGATCTTCCAGGATCTGCGTGGCGAAGCGGCCGACCTCGACGTTGTCCTCCACCACCAAGACCCGTCGACCCAGCCCATCCGTTCTGCCGGTGGGGATCGGACGTGCGTCGACGGCTTCGACTGGGGCGGTGACCTCGGGCAGGTACAGGGTGAACACGCTGCCGACGCCGAGCCTGCTCGACACGTCGACGTCACCGCCCGACTGCTTGGCGAACCCGAAAACCTGTGAGAGGCCGAGACCGGTGCCTTTACCCACCTCCTTCGTGGTGAAGAACGGCTCGAAGATGCGACTGAGCTGTTCCGGCGCGATACCGCTGCCGTTGTCGGAGAGCGAGACCGCCACGAAGTGGGCGCGCGAACCGACATGCCCGCGAATGGCCGGCATCGGCTGGCCGCAGGCGAGCCGCAGGACGAGCGTGCCCTCCCCCTCCATGGCGTCCCGGGCATTGACCGCCATGTTGATCAGCGCCGTCTCGAACTGGCTGCGATCGCAATGGACGTGACAATCCTCCTCCGGCGTTTCCAACACCACGTGGATCCGTGCGCCGGTGACGGTGTCGAGCATGTCGGCCACGTCCCGCAGGCAGCCGCCGACCTCGAAGGTCTCCGGCTTGAGCGCTTGGCGGCGGGCAAAGGCGAGCAGCTGCCCGGTGAGCTTGGCGGCGCGATCGACGGTGTCCGATACGGCGTCCATGTACCGGCGCCGGCGATCCTCCGGCAGATTGGGCCGGCGCAGGAAGTCCACCGACGAGCGGATGATGGTGAGCAGGTTGTTGAAGTCGTGCGCCACGCCGCCGGTGAGCTGGCCGACCGCCTCCATCTTCTGCGACTGCCTCAGGGCCTCCTCGGCCAGCGTGCGCTCATCGACGGCCAGCGCTACGCGGCTCTCCAGCGTCGCATTCAGCTCGCGCAGTTGCGCCTCACGGGCATGCAGCTCGTCGAGTCGCGCCCGCGCCTCGTACTGGCGCCTGCGCCCACGCAGGGCCGCCATGACGACGCTGATCAGCGTCGTCGGATGGAACGGGCGTTCCAGGAAGCTGACGTTCCCCAGGATCCTGGACAGCCGCGCCGCGGTGGGATTGCGATCGACACCGCCCTGACGCGTGAGCAGGATGAACGGCATGTCCGACCAGGCCGGCTGCGCCTCGACCCACCGGCTGAGATCGGCCACGTCGGCGGTGCGCATTGCCTCCTCGGTCACCAGCACCGCACCGGCGGTCGCCATCAGCTCCCGCACCAGCCCAGGCAGGTCCGCCACGACCTGCGCGGTCAAATCGGCGCCTCTCAGAAGCTGAAGCGCCAGAGCGGCGTCCCGTCCGTGCGGCGCGAGGATCAGCACGCGCTCGGAGACTGCATCGTCGCGCGCGTTCACAGGTCGCCGCTGTCGAGCAGCTCCGCATCGCCGCCGCGCACCAGCGTCGGCACACCCCGAAGTACGCCCTGGAAGCTGCGAAGCGGCTCACCGACGCGCAATCCGGTGCCGGTGATGGAGTATTCGCGGATCGTGTCCTCGTGCGCGCCGGTGCGCTTCTTAACCACCGAAATGGCCCGCCGAACCGTCCCGAGCGCCTCGAAGTAGCGGAGCAGCACGACCGTGTCGGCGAGGTAGGTGACGTCGATCGGGCTCCTCATGTCGCCCACGAGTCCGTGCTGGGCGACCGTCAGGAAGGTGGCGACCCCCTGGCGGTTTAGGTACTGAATCAACTCGTGGATGTGTAGGATCAGTGCGCTCTGATCGGGCATCGACGCTTGGTAGCCGTTGAGGCTGTCGATCACCACCGTCTTGACCTGCGCCTCGTCGACCTGGGAGCGCACCAAGTGGGCGAACTCGCCTGGCGAAAGCTCGGCCGCGTCGACCTGATCGATCGTGAGGTGGCCGCTGTCGCGCAGGCCGGCGAGATCGAAGCCCATCGTCCGGGTGCGCTCCAGCAGCAGACCGAGCTCCTCATCGAAGATGAACATCGCCGCCCGCTCGCCGCGCGCGATGGCTGCCACGACGTACTGGACCGCGAGCAGCGACTTGCCGGTCCCGGCCGGGCCCAGGATCAACGTACTGGATCCCGCGTCGATGCCGCCGCCGAGCAGCGCGTCGAGTTCGTCAACACCGCTCCTGAGGCGATCGCGCTTGAAGGCACTCTTGTGTTCCAGAGCGATCAGGCGGGGAAACACCTGCACGCCGCCGGTGGCGACATTGAAGTCATGATAGCCGCCGCGAAAGCGCTGGCCACGGTACTTGACGACCCTCAGCCGCCGCCGCTCCGCGCCGTAATCCGGGGCGAGTTCCTCCAGGCGGAAGACCGCGTGGGCGATGCTGTGCACCGACTTGTCGAGGGCGTCGGCGGTGAGATCGTCGAGCAGCAGCACCGTGGCGCCCTGGCGGGCGAAATAGTGTTTGAGCGCCAGGAGCTGCCGGCGATAGCGCAGGGAACTGCCTGCCAGGAGGCGGATCTCGGACAGACTGTCCAGCACGACGAGCGCGGGTCGCACCGCCTCGATACGCTCGAAGATCGCCCTTGTGGTCTCGCCGAGCTCGAGGTCGGACGAATACAGCAGGCTCTGCTGCTGCTCAGCGTCGAGCAGGCTCTCGGGCGGGATCAGCTCGAAGACGTCGATCTCCGGACCGATCGTCCAGCCGTGGGAGGCGGCGCTGCCGCGCAGTTCAGCCTCAGTTTCCGACAGGCTGATGTACAGGCCGCGCTCGCCCCGGCGGGCGCCCTCCAGGAGGAACTGCATGGCGATCGTCGTTTTGCCAGTGCCGGGGGTGCCTTCAAGCAGGTACAGGCGCTCGCGCGCAAGGCCTCCGCCGAGCACGTCGTCGAAGCCCACGATGCCGAGCTTCGCCTTGTTGTTCCGCTTGTCGGTCTGCTCATGCTTCGGCGCAGTGTCGGCGGTCATAGGCATTCAGCTCCGTTCTGACCGTGGCCGACAGGGCGCGGGTACGAGACAGGATCTCAGCGCCATCAACCTTCGCACCGCCGGATCGTATTCCCGCTGCAGACTTGTCCAGCACCGGCCGTGCAGGCGGACGAGCCGCACGGCCCTGTCGATGCCATGGCGGCGTGTCAGGTCGGGATGCGGTGCAGAGTCCCGCGGCGAACGAACCGATTGCGCGTCCCGGATCACCGACACGCCGAACCCCGACACTCCACGATCGATCAGGACGATGCCCGGATGGGTCGGTTTGGATCCAGGCACCTATACCCCCACCTTCGAACGTGGCCGCGTTTGTAACGCCTCAACGGACAGAGATCGAGGCCGAGCGTGTTACAGTTCATCGGCTGGAGGAATAGGAACCGGATTGTGCCAGTCCGGTCAGCGTCGTGCAGATCTCGGCGCCGTTCTTCACGCTGCGGCCTGAGTCGCGACGCGCCTCGGGGCGGGCTACGCCGAAGGTCCGGAAGGTGACCGTCAGTGACGGCCCGCCACTGGCCGGCCGATGAAGCGCCCGGGCCACCAACTTTAAATTTATACCACGCACATCGATAAGGCCTCGGTTCGGACTGCCGGGCAGTCGCTCAATCGCACCGGTGGGATTGCTGCGCATCCACCGCAGAACGCGATGTCTCCTGGGATTCTTGCATCTGGAACCGGAAACTGACGTCGAC
>Ga0160427_10000376_pt1 | contig 27813 bp, 32 predicted proteins | sample SolpanmetagenomL_FD_108194 | JGI IMG/M metagenome (GOLD analysis project Ga0160427, IMG submission 108194) | Solar panel surface microbial communities from Lawrence Berkeley National Laboratory, California, USA - L | ecosystem: Engineered > Built environment > Solar panel > Unclassified ...
ATATGGCATTATTAAATGAGAACGACGAGTTGTATCAGAACTGTTGAGAAATACTCCATTCACTGGCTCATATAACCAGGATAAGAATGCTGAATATTGAGTACTAAGCGTGGATAGATTGAATCAAATCAACCACAGACACAGCTACTTACAAATGCTAAGGAGGATTCCAAGCCACTTTCCTAATGCTTAAGTTATTGAAGCCCTTCATTGCGCCACAAATGACAAATCAAAGAATTTACCAATACGGTCAAGGATGGTCTAGAATTATCTTTGCTCCGTTCCGACAAACGTCAACCGCCAACTAGTCCAGCGATATTCCTCAATTCTGTGCATTCTCTGAATCTGCCATCCCCTCTTAGTAAATCCTTTAATCGTTAAATCAAAACCTACGCGTTATAACGCAAGCGTGCATTGATGTATGTCTTGGAAATCGCCCAAAAGCCGCCGCCACCACCTCCTCGAGCCGGTGTACTGACGCCGCCTTGGACTGACGGGGAAACAAATACCTACTGCCAGCACTGCCGTAGCGGCTCTTATTCGTTTTTGCAAACTGTGCCAAAAGGGCTGCACGACGCGAAATTCGTGGAACCGTTTCTCAATCAACCCACTACAGTATATAGAATTTGAGTGTCTCGCGCGGGGCGATAGCGTGCTTTGGAACTACTTGGAAGAGAAACTGAGGTAGAAGAGGCTGTCTTACATTGACAACTATGACCTTTTACTTACATTTTCCAGGTTCGACTACGACGCGGGCAGCTCCAACTTTGTCGCCAGGATGCCTGCCGATTTACACGAACACTTTCTACACGAGGTTTGCAGGCACATCGAGTTCCAGCTAGATCGTCGGAGGACACAATCTGTCAGCCGCGATGGTGATATGGACTCTTCTCTCAGTATGTGGGCGAAGGAACTAGTGGCCATGGGTTCAGCAGATATCCATCTAAATCTTGCCGCCAGCATACCCGACCGCTCCGAGCAAAGTCCAGATGCGGCTTATGCACACAAACATGCAAGATTTCCAGGTTTGGTTATTGAGGTCTCTTACTCTTAAAAAGCAAAAGATCTACCTCGCATCGCGGACAACATGGCAATGTAAAGATGGTGCTGGGTTTGGATCTCGCATATGGGAAGCAATCTAAGCTTGCTAAAGCCTATATATGGCGATCGAAACTCACAACCGTCAATGATGATGGTCGTCTTTCCAATGAGCTATCGTCACAATTGGTGTACGAACACGTTAGTAATTATCCTCCATTCTTCGAAGGTCGTCCTTTGCTGATTGTGGCAGCTGTTTCGAGATGAGAATGGTTTCGCCGTGGCCGATTTCAATATCATCCTACGGCCTGAAGACTTCTGCCCGCGGAGGCTTCTTCCCGCCACGCGAGAGTTCCCGCTTGCGCAGCATATGTTGTTATCTGAACCTTCGCAAGCAACACCTTCACCAGCGCTCGTTGTCTTACAAAGCCCAGAACTATGCGGATTTCTCAATGAAGCTGAGCTCCTCACTGAGATGGCGGCTAATGGCGTGGAGGATGTGCTTAGCTCTCTGCCAAGGATGAGAACAAATTGCTCGGTCAAGAAGAGCTGGCTACTGCGAAGGTCTCGGACGACGACCTAGACTAGACTCCGCCTGTGTCGCAAAGCCGGACTTCGAGAATACGGCCTGGAATGCGGTGATTGGTTCAGATATCATACTCAAAAGTCTTACCTTGTCCACAGTCGCCTTGACAGCGCTGGTAAATCTGCTCCAGAGAGACTTACCGCAGCGGGTCAGATCTTTCGACAACAACTCGGTGTTGTCGACTGCGAGTGACTCGAATGTCAACACGGTGTTTGGTGTAAAGCTGACCAAGAATGCATTAACCTCGCTTGGACTGTCGCTGGCGAAATATCCTAGAATGTTGTCGAGCACAGTGTCGGGATTGCTGTTACACGTAACTAGTATACCATTGATCATAGGGCTTGTCGGGATGCCGCAAGTCGTAGCAGTGGGAGAAGAGCTGGCCGAAGTGGTAGCGCTGTTACTAGTTTTTGACGTGGCGCTATTCGAGCTTACCGACGTCTCTCTTCTAGTAGTATTCTGAACCATGGAAGATTTCCGGTTTGAGACGTCTATGATCGGCTTTATTACTGATGTGGTGGAGAACAGGCTCAAGTACAGGATGAGTTTACAGGTCCTTCTGCGATTTCAGTACCATCGACAGTAGATTTGACGTGCAGACCATCTCGTGAATGGCCTCGGTTGATACTTGCAGCTGTGGAGTACTGCAGAAAAGTGGCCAGAAGAGATATAGTCGAGATCGACATTTCCATCAAAACAGATAGACAAGGTTGAATGCTGAGGATGTAAAACGAATCAGCTTCTCTCAAGATCAGGGCAGGACTGAAGTATAGCTGGCGAGTCTGTGTGCGGTCGGCTTTACTACTCTCACACTCCATCTCGCACCATTTCCGATGGTGGTCAAGTTTTTGAAAAGCTATTTAGAAGCCTCGTTCAATCGCTTGGAATATTTCCCTAATCCATAGTCCATATTTCGGTCAATGCGTTCTGGAATGCTTGTTTGAGGCTGGCTGAATTGTATACGGGGCGGCCATCGGCTGAAACGCGTGCCCACGAGCTCAACTTCCACTTTGCTACCTTCGACTACGACTACCATTTACTTTCAGTACCCTGCCGCCGCAAATACCGCCATTGACCAAGACGCAACTGTCACCATGAACCATCAATCCGTGAACCGACTTGCGACCTTTTGCCCCCAGCCATTGTCGTATGCCAACGTCCCTCAACCCTCCCATCTACTATGCTGTTGCAAGGTTGGAGATCACTACATCTTCCACCAGTATCTCCAGTAAGCTAAATATCGAGAAATCAGTGGTTCGCATGATTTATCGATCCACACCATCTACTACTAACCTTTCCTGCAGCTATCTGCTGTGACTGGATATTGCTCTCGAGACTGCTTAGTAAACGGGCCCGTTCCTCCTGCAGCACTGTACCCATGTCTTCATCTGCACAGTCGAGTTTTCCTTGCACGTCCGACAATTGATCCTCCAGATCCGCTTAGGTGCCGTCGATCAGGTCGTTAAGATCATCCAGCCCATCCTGAGTTGCGGGTTGATCCTGACTACTCGACTTAGTGCAACGCCTTATATGTGCAATAACGACGCGCACTTACACCTTGAGCCCATTGAAACCAATGCTAAGCGTTGACTTGTAGCAGTCGAGTCGCTTCTTATTCTCCTCAAGTGTTTTCCTGCAGTACTACATACTCAGCCAGTCACGAATACTGTTCTCGCAGTCCTGCGAATAGGTTGTGGATAAACGTCGTGAGCATCCCGTATGTTTCGCAGAAGGATTCGCAGGGATTCTTTCTTACTGTGAGAGATTGTCGCTGAGCTAATGTATCATCCTGCAGATTTTCTGGCATGAGAATGGTAATGCCGTGGTGGATGGGGACGGATTTGAACTTGTGTCTGATGATTTCCGGGGAAGGAGCCACGATCTCCCTGAGGAGGTGGGAAGGCGAGAGGTGGTGAATATCACTAGTCAACATCTGTATGAGTTCCTGGCGGAAGCGGAAGAATCGGCCAAGGCCGTAAAGAGGGGCCGGCACGGGAGGGAAGGGGCGCGTGGAAAGAAGAGACATTGATTGTGCTCTTGCGGGAAAGTCTCATGGTAAAACACAGTATATGACACTCTGCACTCCATACTCTGTACTCTGTGCTCTGCACTCAGTACTTTGCACTGCCGCTTTCCCGCATTTTCGAGAACTCATCTCTCCCTTCCCCAGTGGCCATTCTCGCCCTCTCAAGAACATGATCCCACAGCTCGCCCCAATGCTCTCCACAATCACCGGACTCCAAAGGTGTAATATTTCCTCCTTCTTGGTTCACTTCTTTTTGCGCGGCCAGCACGTCCAGAATCGCGATGAACACATTCCCCATGGTTAGTGGCGGCTTGCCAACCCCACGACTTCGCTACAAACTTCTCAAACTCTCCGATTTGATATGTCTTTGAGCAGGCTGCCGTTGAATACTGTGTGAGTTAGGGTCAGGGTTATGGAGAGGATAACCTCTACGGTTTCACCTAGGAAAATGTCTTATAAGAGAAACATTAATAATAAGAATCTCATTATATGCATTAATAGGTATAACCTCTCAAACGAAAGATTCTATACTATTTACTGTAAAGTAAGATATACACAAACTTTAGTGAATTATAGACATTATATATATATATATACAAAGATCGTTTAATATATTTCAAGCTTAACTTTATCCTAATAGAAAATAATAAGTAGTTATTATAAGAATGAAATATTATATAGTTTTATTTAAAAGAGAATTTATTAAGTATAGAAATACATATAAAAATATACAATTTTGATGCCTCAAATACAAATTTATACTTCTTCTATTTTAAACTACAATCTTATAAATAATAGAAGTTTCTAGATATAAATTCTAGTTATTTTAAAAAAAAAATAACTCTTGTAATATAGTACAAAAAATAGGGCTATTTTATTTACCTACTAGTCGTTCTAATTCCAGATTGGCACCTGCCCCAGTAACTAATCTCATCATCTCTTTATCCCTGCGAAGACTCGCGTACATCAGAAGGGTGATATCCCGATCGTTAACGTTAGTATTAGCGCTACTTTCGATTACTCTCTTGAGTATATTTGTTCTACCTCTTTTTGCGGCGTTAAGAAGCAATGTTTTAGATTGAACATTTTGGTCAGCACCGTTTTTGAGAAGTAGGTCTACGATGCCAACGTGTCCATGCTTGACAGCAAGGGGCCCTTTGGACCAAATCATGTGGTGTTTGACATCAGAACCTTGTCAATGAAAAGCTTCACGATCAACTCATTCCATGGGCGGCGGCGATGGAGAGGGGTCTCTGATCAACCCAGTATTCGTCGGGATCCGCTCCCTTAGCACAAAACTTTTGAGGCCATCCAATATGCTTTTTCTTTCCAGCTGGCGCGGAAGCAAAAGTATATCCTCGAATCGAGCGAGACGGCTATGAAGTTGGCACCTCTTTCTAGCAAAATGACCATTATTTCAAGGTAGCGATCAGTGCTAGGTTCTTTCTCGATTTTGGCGCCTAACCACTTCAATGGAGTATGTCTGCTAGGACTCTCTGCCTCGATGTCAGCGCCGGCATCTAGCAGGAGCGTGATAATCTGAGTATCAAACAATCGCAAAGCAAAGAGAAGTGGTATGCACGGATAAGAGTCGTCTCCACTCGGGAGCTAAGCTGCTCGATGCGCTGCATGATAGCCGCAGTGTCAACTCTTTCTTGGTGTGTGATGTCACTTCTGTTCTCCCCTCTAGTTCTACCGAGCTGGAACATGGTATATTGCTATAAATTAGAGGCTCGTATTCACTTGCTCAGGCGCATGTTTTCTTGCACTCTGGAACGGTGGGAGAAACCTCAGTAAATCAAAGGTCACAATGATCTTTAATGTGGATGAGGCGTATAAGTTCGTCAAGTGGTAAGGAGAAACCGTGAATTATATAATTGACGTGCGGTACATCTGTGCAGCGGCAGTGCAAGCACGATGAGGAGTAGAAGGCTTCCCTTCATCACCTGTACCTGTTGGATGAGTTTGGTGGCTTGGCAACGGGAACGAGATTGCTACAATTGTACGTGGTCCTCCCTATATCAGAGCAGAAGCACTCTAGACGAGAGCTTCGGTCGGCAGGAACTCTGCTAGTCTAGGTACAAAACGTGCTTAATAATGCAATACCCAGGATTCTGTCGATATTGCTTCATCAGTAACCGATAAGTCACGCCCTGTGATCTATAATCATTGCGCAACGTAACCTGTGCGTTTTGGTGATCTTTTCCATTTGTCTCACATCCACTCCTGCATGCTCGATTTTCACTTGACAATCAATCCTTGACCACAATTGACGATGTTGCGGATGTCACGACTTCACTGGTACTCAATGAGTCCTGAGATTGCTCTAGATTTTACTCCTGGTCCCTCTTTATGTTTTGAAGAGGGAATGTGGTAATACTCATAGCATGCAGAGCGTATATGTACACTGCCTCCGGCATTACTTATCTTGATAGGGCCATAATTTTGCGTGTAAGGCCTTCTGTGCTTCATCTTCGGCAAGATCGACGAAAAGCTCCATGAAATGCATATTTGTTTTCTGAACTGCCTCAAAGTTTTCCGAAGGGACCATACCCCCTAGTGGAATTAGGCACTCGTCATTGAGCTCATGTAAGATAGTCCCAAGACCGTGCAGAAGTTCCATTTCCGCCCTGTGAGCTTCCAATTCTTGCTCTCCAAAGTCTATTGGGCAATCAATCGAACACACTTGCGGCCAATGAGCAGTCAAATTGATCAAAGCATGCCGGAAGGAGAAAATGTCGTCTCTTTCCCAGGCACCACTGACTAGCTCGGTTGGCTTAGTCAAGAGATCGCTTCTCCAATTTTCCCATGCGAGCCACTTGGCAGGGTTAGCTGATCGAGAAAACTCCTGGTACCGAGAAAGAAGGTTAGTGTCTATGGTTTCGTCAACCGACGTACTCGGTAACGGGTTGGACTTCATCCCCGGATTACGAGATATTGCTTTGTCGATCATTCGAGGGAAGAATCTTTGTTGGTACAACGCGCTAGTTGAGGTCCCTTGCCAATCGATAATGTGAGTCAATTTTTTCGTTTCTGGATCAACGAAAACATTGTCCAGGTGTAGATCATGGTGTGAAAGAGTCTTCATACACGCTGAGCTGCAATTTTGTGGCACCAGATAGGGAGCGATCTGAGAATACTTGTATAAGAGATGCAAATATTCGTCCGGCGTCTCTACGTCTTCGATGGATCTGTAGTGGTTGATTCGCGGTTGTGCAAATGATTTAGTCCATTGAACCTCGTTTTCCCCCATGGCTTTGATGTAATCGACCTCTTTACCCCCTGTTCGAGCCTTAGTATGAGTTAAGTGCTTCGTCGCATGTACTTCTTACATGGACCACGATCCAGACTCATCTGTGCACGCTCTGCCTCCCACAAACTGGCTTGCGTTAAAGGTCCAAGTGCGTATCGACTCAGACCGGAGGAGTTGTTGGTCTCGTTAATCGTGACCGACATCTCCTCAGCGGTCAGTCCTTTTCGTTCCAAGTCTTCCCTGAAGTAAATGCACCCGTGTTTTGCGAACGACAGAGAGGCGAGTTTGGCCTCTATATTGATAATCTCCTTCAAAATATCTAGACGCGCTGTATGCGACCAGCTGTTCCAGAGAGTTCCGAGGGGCACGCCATCCGCCTTTTCCTCTATAATGTACTCTGCCCCAACCGCATTGCAGCTGTTTGAACTCCACGCGATGATACCAGGGATGGGAATCGAGAGAACATCACGCAGCTATATCTCCAATCAGTGCTCTCTCATATTCTGACTATAGCATAGCTCACAAAAGTTCTCGTAGCCACCTCGGATGCCGTTAGGAAGAATTCAGGACCAGCATTCGGATTCGGAAGTTTTGCAATTACTTCTTTGTCGTTGTCCATCTTCAGAATACAAGCTTTATTGTATTGGCCTTCGAGGCATTTGATGATTTCCGTACCTTGACCTAGGCTTAGAGCACTGAAAAATTGCACAAAGGCATGCAGCGTAGAATCTTACAATATGTGGCGCCTTCACCACCCTTTGCAACGGCAGCTGCTATCAAAGCCTCGATATTGAAGTGCCGATAACGTCTGCTTAATTGTTGATGGTCGTTGGAGCTACTTCAATTAGTTTTCATACCGAGCAACGGGAACATTTTCATCATACAGCCACCTGTATCTATTGTATGAAAATAGATGTTCCTCGGTGGTCTCGACTACTGCCCAAGGTGTTAACTAGATGTGTCGTATGTTCGTGATTTGGCAGTGACTGTACTTGATCCATCACTTTTAACCATTCGAATGGGCGGCAAACATCGGCCGCTTATCCGTCGACAGGATATGAAAGCAGCGTGCGAAGCAGATGTAGTAGACATGGTAGAATCTATTCGTCTCGCAACACGTTGTTGGCGAAGTACTGGCCGCATAGAGCTTCTAACTGATATTTCGAAGAAATAAGAAATACACAATACTGGTCGTCGATTTTCAAGTTGAAGATGATGCAAATAAAAATTTAGTGATAAGGATCACCGGCGGTAAAGGATGAAAAGGACGCAATGGTGCGGGGATTTCTACATTGGTTGATTAAGTTTCTTTGAAACCCTGACTAGCTTGGCGAATGCCACATTACATGGGGTGTGTCGATGATGATCTTCCCCTTACACCCACGGCACATACAGGAATGGCGTACACAAGTCGGAGGCATACGCGCGCGCTAAAAGTGCGGTTACTTTCGAAGCGTTGGAAGTTGGTGAGCCAATTTGTGTTCGCATATTGCCGCGCGCGTGCGTCGGCTTGTTTCATCCAACACGTCAAGGTTATGCAAGGCTGATATAGACAAGTCCGTGATCTATCAAATATTCAGCACCTTCTGGATTTGCTGTTTTGAACTATTATTGCACTTTCAACATAGAGCTTGAATGAGTTAGTACACGTTCCTAACTGCGATAAGCACAAGACTGAGCAGTGATTGCAGCAGGTACTGATACGTCTATGTCCAAAATATCCAAGACCACTCTCGAAGCGCTAGCGAAGAAAATTCGAGAGCATCCAGACTCCCTCAAAAATCTTACGTTTGCGGATGCCTCAACTTCAAAGACTGCCATAAAAACTCAGGATCTTCGCCTTGATGTGCATAGGAATACACAAGATCCTACCATGGCGACTGGGATTGTACAGGCGAACAGCGAAGCCACGGACAAAACTGTCAAGGATTTTATCAAGAAGAAAACTGGTGGTCACAGAGGAACGCACCAGGTCATTGGGGAGAAGATTCAGTTCGCCTTAGGAGAAAAGTTCGATGTGGAAAGCGTTGCTGCAGCGGTGGAAAAGAAGAAATAGTTTACCATTGCTATAAGGCAGGCCGCACATGCATCCAATCTCTCTATTAGGCAGCGGGTTGAGAAGAGGAAGAGCTATGTACCGCAAATCGGATTGTGCCGGGTTAATTAGCATTGATATGGCTGATCGACCATGGAAATGCTTCTACATCACCTATTTATCATTGCCGACACCGGTGGAGTTCATCTATAGTGACCAAATAAGGGACAGCAGGATTTCACAAGCTTTTGATTCTGGGAGATGAACATATTCTTTTTGAGAGGAAATTTTGAAACCCAAAATTAGACGGGGAAATCGGGAACACACCCGAGTTTGACCGTTTTCATTGGGGTGCCAGCCATTGCAGGTTAGACACTATCTCAGTCCATCCTATTTCGGGACGTTACATCCACGTCACGTCTTTCTACGACATTCGATCAGAGCAGACTTTTGATTCGCTGGACGCACGCGTCCTCACATGAGTAACCCTAACCTAAGAAGAGCTCCGACTTCTGCCACGAACCATCCAGCTGCGGCCACGACCTTCGACACAACTTGCATTTGACACTCTGATATGGCGGTTGGCGTGGCAGTAAGACAGAGGTTTGCGGGGCTTCGCTGCCATTTATCATATCATCTGCCATTTACGTGTATCATTTATTATCCTCAAGCGGCATTCACTGCTTCATCACCTTATCAGCTCCCACCGCTTCAAGTCAACAGCACGCCAGACGGCTGCTCATCTTCAGTATGGTCATTTCCAGTTCGCCCATTCGGCGGGATCTGCGCCCTCGGTACACGCGTAATTCGCACTTTCAATCTGCTCGTTCTTGAACTTCTCACGTGCTGCCGCACCCTTGTTCCCATGCTCTTGCAGTAGTTGATCGTGAGGATTGCGAGACTGAACCGGTCCGCCTCGTTTCTGATTGCAAGCTCCAGAGGGGTGTCAATGTTGCCCTTCTCTTAGTAGCTGCGAACGTGCATGGGGTTCTGTCCCGGACGACCGTAGGTGAGACGGTGAATGAGCCAGGGGTACAAGTGAAAGTTGAACACTATTGGCTTGTCGTCGGTGAAGATGGCTTTGTATTCTCGGTCTGTGAGACCATGCGGATGGTACCCATTGGGTATGACTGTGCGTCGTTAACGAAAGGCTGTCAAAAGGTCAACAGACAATTTACGCTTGAAAAGATCAACGACATTAACGAGTCGGATCTTCATCTCAGGCAAGTGATGACGGAGCATTGCAGTAGCAGCAAGTGATTCTTCGGTCGAGACATCACCACAGCAGGCCTTCACAACGTCTGGCTCCTGTTGCATTGCCAGCGGCGGTAACAAGGCCGAACGGTGAACTTACCTCTCCTGCATCATTGCTGGCCCGGTCCCAAATGCCGAGGCCCTTCTCACGATATGACTTGGCATCCTGAATGTTGAGAAATTGCGGATGATTCTGCTTGTCGGCAACAAGGGCGTTGACATGACTTTGGCTGTTGAAGCAGTGATCCATCGTGCTGAGGAGACAATTTGCATCGGGCGGGAGATAAATCCTTACGACTCCGGGTGACTTGTTGGCAACCACGTCTATAAAGCCAGGATCCTGGTGAGTAAATGCATTGTAATCTTGGCGCCACACAGTACTAGAATCAAGTCAGGTCTGATGGACGTAGTTGCAGAAAATTACTCGCTTACCTGATCAGAAGGATGTTCAAACTGGCAACCTTTACACGCGATTCCACTTCGTTACATTTCTCCAACCATTTGCAATGTTGCCCGACCTATCAAGCAATTAGAACCTTACCATCGATCACGCACGAATGAACTGACCATGCTATCGATGATGTGAATAAAGGTTCATAGCTGTTAAGCAGACCGTGGCGGCCGGAGAGGACGTATCCCTCCAACCAGCCCTCGACTGTGTGCTCTGAGAGGGTATCCATTACACGGCCTTCATGAGCGAGATTACCACCATCTTTGTCCTCGTCAAAGTAATCTCCCATCCAGACTTTCTTCGCAACGTTGCATACGTCACCCAATTTATTACTGCCTCCATGTTAGTACGGGATGTTTGAGTATTCCCATCTAAACACACCTTTTGGTTTCATCCGGACCCATCAGCTTGGAAGTCTTCATGTTGTTTGCCATAAGATCTCGCAAGTACTTGCCGAAGTTCTTCATGCTTTCACCACTGGTGCTTCCGGGCTTTGCCACCTCCATAGCATAATCCTCGTACTTGGGCAACCGAAGTGCTTTATACAGAACACCGCCGTTTGGAACAGGATTTGCAGACATACGTCGATTACTCTTGGGAGCGAGAGCTCTCAATTCTGGGATGAGCTTGCCGTTCTCGAAAAGCTCCTCGGGCTTGTAGCTCCTCATCCAATCCTCCAGGATCTTCAGATTTCCTCCATTGGTCAATACATCCGTGATAAAAATCTAATGCGACCTCCAGAAGCCCTCCACGAGATGTCCGTTGATCTTGCTAGCAACTGTCCATCCTTTTGGTGTTCCCAGACCGATCATTGGCCACCTTGGCCTAAACGCTTCCTTCGAGTCTCGTACCTCCTGCTGGTGATCGCGTATCTCTACAACGCACTTCTCGAGTGTCGCGGCCATGGCTTGGTGCATGCTCTCCGGATCGTCTCCTTCCACGAAGGAAGGTGTCCAACCGTAACCAACAAAGAGTGCTTCGAGTTCAGAGTGACTGATTCTCGCAAGAAGTGTCGGAATATTGATCTTGTAACCATTGAGGTGGAGTACAGGAAGAACAGCTCCATTAGTGATTGGATTTAAGAACCTATTGTATGGTCAGAAGAATCTTAAAACTCCAAATCTCACTTGTTGCTGTGCCAGCTGGTTGCCAGAGGGCCAGTCTCAGCCTCGCCATCACCCACTATGGTCAAGGCGATGAGATTCGAACTGTCGAAAACGGCGCCGAAGGCATGTGAAATGGAGTAACCAAGCTCTCCTCCCTCATGAATAGAATCCGAGGTCTCGGGCGTGGCATGAGATCCGATTCCTCCAGGGAAGGAGAACTGAGACCGAACGAGAAGCATTATCGCGCCAGTTTTAAGATGGACTTCAAGTAACAACGTGTCCGTGATATGTTCAGCCTCTATTCCGTGAGAGTGATGTCACAATCTAGTCTCCAATTGTGGCCGTACCACCATATGAACCTCGTACAGGGAAACCTACGGCTAGCGCGAGATCACTAGTCTTTAGCACCACTCTGATCTGATTATACTTGGACTCATGATGATCCCAGAAGTAAGCTCATTATCAGCCACAAGAGCGAATACATAATCAGGAAATTGCTGCGACGCCAGCAGCGGATCTGTGTATGTTATGACAGGTAAATATACGAAGCAACATCCCTAGTCCGAATATATGCAAGTTATATATATTTCTATCTTTAATTCCGACGACGTTCGTTAAATAATAGCGCTTACTGATACAGCGCCTCGCTCTGGGACAGGCACAGTTATTATGTCATTCAAAACAAGCAACAATGACTTTATGCACCGTAATAATATATCAGTAATCCCAAGCGCTTGACCGTCGATTAGCGCCCAGCGTATTTCGTCATTACTTAAGATCTATTAAAAGTATCAGCCCTTAACGCCGGGCTTGTTCTTTCAGATACCTTGATATCTGCTAGTAGGATCACTAGTCGTCGGATCTGCTCTCGCTGGGCTCGCGCGCCCAAATACCAGATGATTTCTCCAAAATGTAGTCGACGGAGAAGAAAGCAGCAGAGGTAATTTATGACGACCAGACACTCAAGGTGATGCACAGGGCCATAGTCCACAAGCAAGCCCCAACCTTTACATACCATGCAGTTGCGCGGCTTCACTTCTTACCAGTTGCTGCAGGCGGCGGATATGCTCCTTGTTAATGGGTTTGCCCAATACCTGGCAATGCTCAGCATTTCTTTGCAAGCCTTGCCGAAAGCTCAGAAACAGACATCTCCTACCACTTCACCGGCAGCGACGTGATACCAACGTTCATTGTTGACTTTGTATACTCAAACTCGTTTGCATCCACCGCCAGCTTCAGATTTGGAAGCCGCTTCAGGAGTGTGTCAATCGCAATTTCCAATTCCTGCCACGAGAACCACTCAGCCTGACATCTGTGCGGCCCATATCCGAACCCCAACATCTCTCCCGGGACCGTGACCTTCCTGTTCATGTCGAATTTATTTGGCTCAGACCACACTTCCTCGTCTCGATCCGCAGACTGGACCGAGCAGATGACACCAGTACCCTTTGGGATATGCTGCCCACCGAACATGACGTCGTCTTTTGTGGCACAGCGGCTGTTAAGGGCTGAGACGGTATGGTAGCGCAGAATTTCGTTGACGGCTTGACTGATGAGTGATGGGTTGTTCTTGAGATCGTTGAGCCGGTCCGGGTGTCGCAGAAGTGTCAAGACGTCGAAACCGATGGAGTTGATCAGCGCAGCGTTACCAGCAGTAAGAACGAGGAAGGCCAGTGTATTAACATCCTCTTTCTCGAGATTACCCGGCTTCATTTGCTCCACAATTAGCTTACTGATTAGGTCGTCTTGCGGTTTCTTGATTCGCTTGTCCACGAGTCGCGCCATGTAACTCTGCAGGTTGGTGTTTAGGCTCTCAGCGGCATTACGGGAGGTGCTGTTGCGGATTTTGCTGTCGCGGGAGAGCTCCTCGACATCTTCATTCGGCACACCAAGAACCTTGTAGACAATGATGGTGGGGACGGGCGTGCAATATTCCTGGATCAAATCAACAACCTTGTCACTTTCCCGCCTCTTCATCATGTTCTCGAGAATTGCATCAATGGTGCTTTGCATCATTGGCCGTAGCTTCTCGATGGGCTCGAGGTGTGAAGGCGTCCTCCAACATATCGCGCTGTATCTTATGATCCGGGTCATTCATGTTCACGAACATGGGCCGCGCTTCCTTGGCTTTGTGGCCGTCCGGGTGGATCTCGGGGAAGCCATCAGTTCTCCGGTCTGCGGATAGCTTACCGCTGGCTAGTGTTTCCTTGACATTCTTGTGCTTCATGAGAATATGCGCGTTTGTGCCATCATATAGCTTGATCTGTGACACGGGGCATTTGTGCCGGAGCTCGTCGTTGAGAGGGGATGGGTCGTAACCGTGCTCGCGAGCAAATGGGAAACTAGGAATATCTCCGCTACGGTCAGTATAGTACCACAGATGGCGCGTCTGGACAGAGGACTCACTTTGGTCTGCTGACATGGTGGAAGACTAAATCCTAAACTATCACTACTATGGCGAGCAAATTGAACAGAAGGATCTATGTGAAAGAGGGAACCCGTTTCATCCAAAAATACGAAAACGTGGGAATTAAGTAAGCAATGCCTCCGGCCGGTACGTATGGAGGTTGATTTTCCATGGCCTATGAAGGTACAGGCCAGCAACGGAAAATAATTTCCGCTACCTAATAACGATGCTGGTGTAGGGGATGTTGCAATTCGCCTGGGCCGGTTTGTCTAAGATTTTGGAGTAACATTCATCTTGTCCACTCTCAATTCACGACTTTTATTCGTTGAGGCAAGGAAAAGCTGGGCGAGTATTATACCAACCAAGTTGAAAAAAGAGGCCCGACAGGTTACGCACAGAAAGCGATGTCTCGTCCCGGATGGCGCGGGATGTTTGTCCAACTCTCGATATTACCTGGGCAAGTACGTCAGCATCCAGAGTTTCAGTATCCGTAAAAGGAAGAAGAGGAAGCCGTGCAGGATACAGATTTGAAAACCAAGGAGAAACACGGAAACTTGGTAAATTTTCGAGGCGTGATTACTGGGCAGGAAGACTTCCATCTACGATATCCGGAGAATAGGAGTCTAGGGTGGAAATATGTGACTGCGGTCAGTGACGACTGGGTGAAGAATAAGGAGGATTGGGAGGCGAACCGTAAGAGGAGGGAGAAGGAGGAGCAGGCGAAGAAGAATAAGGAGCCGGAGCAGAAAGAGGATGAAAATAAGCAGCCGGTGCGCAGGCGAAGCAAAGGTAGCAAGGGGATGAGAGGGGAGAGGCCCCGACGGAACATGAGTGGAACCGAAAGGATAATCAGAGTAAACATAAACAGGCGTATCCGGCGGCCAAGAAGCAGAAGATCGATATTGAGAACCAGAAGGATGATAAGAAGGATCAAGAGAAGGATGATAACCAGGACGAGGATAAGAGTAAAGACCAGAAATCAGAATAGGACAAGCTGTATGAGAAATACACTCCTCAAGAAATTTCACTACTGAAGATACTCGAGCATGAGAAGACCTACATCTAGAGTCTAAAACAGGACGATGGCAGGCGGGAAGCGCCTATCGAGCAGAAAGACAAAGCATAGACGGTTACGATCGACGAAGCGGATCAATTTACACCCGACAACTGGGTGCCTCGATTATCTAGTCTTATTCGTTTCACTGGTAAGCACCCGATGAACGTTGAGGCAGATCTGACACGACTCTTCGATGCCGGTTTCATCACGCCTAACGATCTCTACTACTGGACTTCGAAGGCGCAGACGAGCCGAACGGTCACAACTGGGTCGCTTGTATTCCTTTTCAATATGCCATGGATCCACGGCAGACATCATCCTCGCCTACGAGATGAATGGTGTTCCCCTGCCACCAGGTAAATCACGTTTGTCAAAATGTTGTACACAAGTGCTGATGAATTGTACACTATAGACCACGGGTATCCCCTCCGACTGATGATACCCGGATACATTGGTGGACGTTGTGTAAAGTGGCTCCGGCGCATTTGGATCAGCGACAAGGAAAACGATTCATACTGGCAATTCCATGATAATCGCAACCTGCCCTCTTTCGTGACAGGGCTGGACGGCGATTTTGCCCACGTTACAACGCACCATCCAGACACCGCCATCTTCGAACAAAACCTGAACTCGGTGATTTGCAAGCCTAAGCACAGGAAGCGTATATACATAAAAGATTCTCGCAGGGGTCAGACTTACCATGTTGAAGGCTACGCGTATGATGGTGCTGGTCATGAGGTGCAACGCGTGGAGATTTCTTTGGATGAAAGGGCAAACGTGGCTTTATTGTGTACGCAAGTTCCCTCAAGCATCCATACGACACTGCAACAAGTTTTGGACCTGGACATTCTGGCATATTGACGTTGAGCTTGTTCATCTACTCAATGCGCCCAATATCACGGTGAGATGTTTCAATGTGTTCAAGAATACGCAGCCGCAGCATTCCTCGTGGAATTTGTTCGGTAAGATCGGTTTTCTAAATCAATGCGGACCGCGTAATCCTAAACCATGTGAACTGGCACGATGCATAACTCTTGGTACGGTATAAGACGAAATCGCCACAGATGATGATTCCGATTATCCCAGCATCATGTTCCGCCATCCAACCGTGCCTGGCACAGATGATTCTGGCTGGATGTATCCGCCCATCGAGAACAAGATTGCTAAGATGAAGGAATAGGCCGCCGCTCCACAAAAACAGCTTACCAAAGACGAGATCGAGAAGCACAATAACGAGGACGACTGTTGGATCGTAATCGAGAACAGGGTGTACGATGCGACGAGCGTCCTTAGTTGGTACGTCCTGTGCATGCTCCCCGGCTGTCATTTCCTAATCTTGACTAATTGTGTTTTGAATTATGCAGGCATCCCGGAGGCGGAGCAGCAATTTTGATGCATGCTGGTAAGGTGCACTATCAGGCGACAAACGAATATGATAGCATACACGACGCCTTTGCGCATAAAAGCTGCAAGGTAAATTCTTCATCATGCCCCATAGAGACACAGCACTCGGCACTCGAACAAACGCTAATCTATAGCAGAATGCATCCTGGGCGTCGTCACCGACAAAACCGCCGACTACATCAAACAGGCCAAAGAAGCCGCAGCCAAAGAAGCAGCGCAGCAAGACAACCGCGACACGGAGATTGTGCTGCAGAAACACCGTTGGGTGCCCGTCAAGCTCAAGAGCCGCAAGTCCATCTCCAACGACACAAACGTCTATACCTTTGAACTACCCCAGAATAGCCCCAAGCTGGTTCTGGGCACGTGCCAGCACTTCCAGATCGGCTTCCACATGCGTGACCGCATGGTCATTCGGCCGTATACGCCGACACGGCCGCTACTTCCTGCGAAAGATGACGAGGAGCACCAGATTAGTCTCGAGGAACCTGCCAACAACGGTGGCACAGACAAGCAACAACAGAACGGCAACAAGCAATCCTCCTCCGACGACGACGAGGAAACCCCCTTCAACGACCTCGACTCTCTCCGCGACGGCCACGGCACCTTCGACCGAGGGATCGTCTTCATTCATAATTTCGGAACTCAAGCCCGCTTCTGCATTGTTATTAGGTGACTGAGTATATGCTTCCGAAGTCTCCGAAAATTGGCTCTCGTTCGGGAAACTAGAATTGGCTATACCTTCGTCAACATCAAAACTACTACCTTCATCATTACTGCTGTTGTCGTCGCATTCGCTGTTAATTTCGGTGTTGTCATCTTCTCTATCTTCGATGAGCGTCGCTCTCCGCGTGAGGTTGCCGATAGACCTAGGAGAGCTTGACTGCGTCCTGCGCTCAGTAGGTTGCTGCCGCGGGCCTGTAGTCGACAGAGGGGTGAGTAGCTGCGTTTTCAAGTTCTTGGACCTCTTCTCCAAAGGCGTCCGAATGTCGTCAACAGCCAGCCTCTCCGTGGGTCCACGTTTTGTGCCAAGACAAAACACTGCTTTCCGTCCTTCCTCAGCTGTGTTGAAATCTTCCGCTGAGAGTGCAGTGGGATTTACCGATCGATCCTTGAATTGGTAGTCGCTATTGAGTTTCCATCCTTTCGGAGCGTAGTTGATCGCCTCGGCGAGCGTGTCCGTCAGATTCAACACTTGGTGGTATGCTTCTGGATATGTAATGATCATGTCGCCTGATCCCTGCAGTTCGAGCGTGTACCTGATATTCCATTTCTTATATTGCTCTGGAGCAATAAAAACTCCATTATCCCTCACAAAATCACTATAAGGTATTTTAGGAATTTTTAGAACTTGAGCCAGCTTAGTTTCTAGCTTCAATCGATCATCCGGGCTCACAAGCAGCCAGAGCTTCTCCTTCGCATACTCCTTCACTCCGAGCAGACATGGGCCTCATGTTCGACATTGAATTCTATTTTACTTGGGCGGCCAGAAGTTGTGTCGACAGCTCGCATATTGACATACCGGCCATTTGTCTCGCTGGATTGTAGAGGGCCATTATTCAGAACTCATGCAGCCGAGTGTTCTGTTGTTGTGGTAGTCTTGACCTCCGCTCCGGTTGTGTCTGTCCTGGCACGGTGCCGGACACGGTTGCGATTGCATCGGAAATCAGGAACCATGTTGAGAGAAAAGGAGCTAATTGGCGTACCTGTATGGCGATTTTGACAGTCTTCCTAATTTTGATCGTTTTATATTGCTTGCTACATGGGAAGAGAGGCGTACAGATTGGCTTCCTCTTTCCGGCACAGTACGCAAATCGATCTGAGCTAGAGCAAGTCGAGGATCCCTCGAGGTGGCTACGTCGACGTTGGCCGTTCGAGGCCCTTTGAGGCTTTCCATGCCACACTTTGAGGCTTTCCATGCCACACTTTGAGGCTTCCGGTGCCACAGTGTCATGAAAACGCAAGATATTCCACAAGCTAAGCCCACAGGACGAGGATAGCGAAGCAAAGCCTGAAGGCCTCTAAGTCAGAATCCATGTCAGAAACAGATGATCATCCTCCGCACATCGTAGTTGGATACGAGTAGGCCTCGGCTCCGAACCTTGGCAGGCTGGTAATTGGGTGTACGGGTCTCAGTATTGCACCTATGCCTCCTGCAAGCTCCTTTGGCGGAGAACACTCTCGAATACTCTTTACGAATTTTAAGAGAAGCAATCCGACGAGTATGTAAGTTTAAAAAGGACTCGTCGGAACTCGACCCTGAGCTGCTCGTGCTATAGTATTGCGATGGAAAAACAGAAGCTCAGCTGCTGGACAAGCAAATCTTTTGGGTGGCCGGAGACGACTAATGAAGAGTCGCTGTTTTTCCAAGTTTCATCTACGTATCGTTTTATCCTTACCGCCGCTCACCAACCACTGGCCTTGTTGGTGAATTGCATGAATTGGTTGGGTGTGTCCTTCGCGTGGATGTGCTCGGTCCGGTAAGGTGAACATCTTCGAAAGGCCCCCATTCCAGTTCTCCTGCACTCGTTTTCGTTGCTTGCACAGGAAATATCAGTCGGCAGTCTCTTTCGTGATCAGACTTTGGTCATGTATAGTCGTGTCATTCATGGGGAACCCCCAGACATCTTCGGAACTATTGTCATAATTACGGATCTCTCGAAGATATACTCTTTTCCAAAGCCTTGGATCTAAACAGAGGTGACGCCAAGAACGAGACGATTGGGATGCCCTCAATAGAGTGTTCTCATCGAGATATCCCAGAATATCGAGAAGTATCTCATCAGGTAAAATGCGCCGTGGGTCTTGTGGGCTGTTGAATTCTTGATGATCGAAGTATGGTTTGTGTCGCATCTTCCCTTTTTCCTTGAACTGGGCAGACTAAGTTTTATCCTCCGTTAGTGTGCAACTCCTCTTGAGTACAAAGATACGTACGCAATATTAGAAATCCTCGTCATATGATCCGGCTGCTGGTTTAATCGATAGTGAGCAGGAAATCGTGTACACAAGCTATCAAAGAGTTATGGTAATATAGCTTGGTTGCATAGCGGGGCGCGAACCAGATAAGCAAACAACCGTTGGCAGGGTTTCCGGGAGACGGGGCTGGAATCGAGAACCTCGGTATTTTTGTATGGGCTTGGTTAAACTTAATTAAGTTTTTTAGCTGTCAACAAAGGTTTTGTAGTTAAAACAGAAATCAGAGAGCTTCGAATGGTATGTTTGCCCATCATTCTTCTAGGTCTGTGACAAATGCTTGTAATGAGTGCCACTTAGCTCTTCTCCAAATGTTCCCTGGATTTCGACTGATACAGACAGCACCATCCCGCGCTGAACCGCACATGTGTAAGAGTGTGCCTCCTTCATACTTTACTATCATCGACATACCAGTAGAGTTCTGCCACGGCGAAGAAATCGGGTGATGACGATTGCACAACTTGGATATGTTCTTTTGACTTGGAAAGCAAAATTGGGTGGACTGCCGTTTGCAAGCGCCAAGCATTGCACAACTCAACCCCAGAGGAGGCGCCTACAGCGGGGCGCCTCGAGGGAGGGTTACGGGCGCTAAAGTCTGTTCGAAATCTTTGGGGCGGGGTTGCTAGGTTGGCCGGTGGGTCTCTGATTCTATGTCGAAAAGTTACTCGTACATGTGCCGCCAATAATTATCCCTGAGACTACTACCGTAGTAATACTGTAATGTAGTGTTCTGACGGCTTAAGCAGCAGCTTTAGTTATTAGTTAGCACTAACGCACAAGGATAATGGCTGCCCCATGAAAGCAAAAGATTCATGAGCCGACAGATTGCGGAGACGCCGGCGTAGAGGGGTTTAGCAGTGCCACAGTGCCAACCACTAGCTTGAATGTCAAGTTCTGTTATGGGTCATGCACGCGACATGCAGCGACGTTGACGGCATGCTTTCACTGTTGCTGACGTTTTGGCGATATCATTCGTCAAGCACAGCACAGGTATCGTATTCCGTGAAATGGCTCTCCTTCGGCGAAAGGATCTGCGGCAATTTGAGTTTGATTAATCCCAAGTATTTGTAATTCGAGTTCCGAAGTAGAAAAGGACTACTTGTGGCGGAACCTATGCATCCACTATTGTCGTATCATAAAGTCAAATAACTCATGTAAACCAATTGAATTTGCAATGTGTTCAATAAGTACGGCTTGAGTTGACAACGGACATTGAATTCACCCGGCTTCTTTTCGACTCGCTTATTATTAATGTTTCTGGTTGTGTAGCGTACGTAAAAGTTATAACTACACGAAACTTCACCTAAGGACACGGTTTAGATGTAGAGAGAGTGAGGGCACAGCGGGGTTGGTTTACGTTGGCGAAACCGACGGACTAGTTCTAGGCAGCGCAAGAGCGAGGCTACGATAGGAAAAGAGATATAGAGTAACTTAAAAATAAACATTGAAACTCGAAGAGGATATAATAGTGTAATCTCTGAAATTAACAGGTACGTTACCTTTGACTTTCCGATTACACGACTTGGAGGAAGCGGGCGGTGATCGTTGCTGAAGTACTCCGACATGATTGCTTTTGTTTCCACATATTCATTGACATTTTATTCCTCAACCTTAGGATTTATAGGCATTGGAAGGACCCTCAAGTTGTGTGGTGAAAGGGATCATATCACTTGTCAGATCATCTTCTGCTTGGTTGAGAGTCCTCGGTTGCTTATGATTCACGCCTAATTGGATAGGCGCACTTCGGTTATCGGAGGCCTGCGATAGAGGATTCTCTTTGATATTTTCCGTTAGTTTATCGTTCGTAGATACAAGTTACACAGCGCCTGTAGCGAAGTTCGTATCCACTTCTTTTGCATCCCTCACCGGTCTCTCTCCGCAGTTACATGTGCCTCGCAAAATCATGCTTCTCAAAGTCGATGAAATACTCGATGTAGGGTGGAAAGAATGTAAAGCCAGGTCGTGAAGATGCCTTAGAATTACTGTAGCAGAGAGGATATACCATGATCCTCATGATTGAGTGATGTTAAGTTACTAAGGCCTCGTTCTGGAAGAATGTCCAACTATTTCCATCAGTTAGTGGATGTAAACAACTTGGTAAGAGCTTCAGCGCACATTTGGATCCTGAGAAGGTACAACATAGCAGTGCTTGCTAGGCGAAGCTTTATAATGCCAGTACCACCCGGACTCTTAGTTTTGTTCTTAACTGACATCGCGAATTCGGAGCTAGCCGTGCTGAGTCTTAAGGATTAGACGGGCAAACCATCGCGTGTTCACTTGAGGGACGAGGAACTGCTAGAACCTTAGGTAGTTGCAGGCGGCGGTAGAGGCATAGTTGGATTTCTCAAGGTGAGATTGGGATGCCACATAGTAATGGGTTACATGGGACACTTTCATTTCAACGATAAAGCATAGCAAAGGTAAATGTTTTGTTAAATGCGACCAACAGTACTCAGGGTTACTTACTGATTGTTCTTCTCCGACAGACAATAATAAAAGACATGCTCTAAAATATGATATACCCGACATCTCAATAGCCTCCTTTGCTGCCATCATCCATATACGCGCATCAATTTCAAATTTCTCGAGGCAGCCAAATAACATCAACGTTAAACATGTTTCTTTTCCCGGCCAACCCTATCCTCTGGTTTGACTGGTATATAAGTCCTGTTATGCAGCTTGTGTCGGTGGCGGTAAATGGCATCAAAAGTAATGCAGACATCAAGACCGCCCTTCAGTCGTGCGTCGAACTCGCTTCATACATGCTATTTTGTGGGCACTATAACGCCGGCTGCAAGTTGCTCGAAGCTGTCATCAGGGTGCAGATGAAATATGATATACCCATCAATGAACGACAGAAGCTCATGTGAGAAGTCGTGTGGTCCGCCCGACCGTCGCTACGGTTTGTCAGTGTGCCTCGGAGTCCTTACTCAAAACAAAAGATAACCGAAGCGCTTGTTAGCCGGAGGGCTCAAGCCTGTATGCCAACTCTTACGAACTATCAGACGCCGGATTTCGGCCGGAACAGGGACGCAGAGTTTTCGGTCCTTGTCAATATTAGCCGCGCTTTCGTTAATCGACCTGTCGATATGCAATGGCCTCATGACAGCGTCCGTACAGCGTTTGGGGCTATTCAAAGGTTACACGAATTATTGCCTAATCAAATGCCCATCACGCATACCTGGCTGCTTGAGGTCGAGCTGGCACTTCTTGTAGAGGCTCCCAGAGTCCTCGATGTATCACAAGAGTCCTCAAGCTCACATGGTCTGAAGATGTAGAATGGCACAATTCCCTAGACCGCACATGGATGGGCGATTGCTTATGCTTTGCCGGTTTCATCACAGCCTCCTCCTCATTACCTGTGGAGACGCTTAGATTATCTGAAAATCACGCCGAAGCAGCCTCCGAAACGCTAGTCCAGGCTATAGAGGAGAGAATCGAGGAAGGCCAGCAGTTGCCCCTGCGGGGTGTTAGTTGGAAGGATTTGCTTGAGCGATTCGCTAATGCAGTCCATGCTCGCTGTTCTTCAAGCGACCACCAGGGAATTTGTTACATGCTCCGGCAACGAGCGAAGAGTTAGACCAAGCTGAAGGCGATCTTGGTATATCACTGCCACAAGATTTCAAAGATATAGTCGCTATCCATAATGGGTAAGGTGAGCTTCTAGCATAGGTGGAGCACAAGACGCTGATGTTGTAACAGCTTTGATGATAAAGCAGAGCTGCTGTGCGGTGGCAATTGCGGCATCACAGGTCTTTATCTTCAAGATACGGAGATTGAGGAATGGCTCGCTGGACCGGTGTTGGATACGGCCGAGCCAGACGACGAGAATACGCCTGTCAGTCCGGTCGATGGAAGTGACGGAGCAGGATCACATACTGAGAGCGTCATGATTGGTATCATGCAAGTCAACGCATACGAGTTTTCCAACGCTTTTGTCGTACCTCACTCAACTTGGAAGGCACTTGGGGACCGCAGTGCTCTAGATGGAGAATATCGATACATCCACGTCAGTACGAGCGGTGATCGTGATCGCCAATGGCCGAGCATCAGGCACTATATTGCAGAGCAGGTGGTGCAAATGGAGGTCGACGTGGCGATTCGTCAAGCACAAACTCCGTCGCCCCAGCCTGAAGAGAGCCCTGATCCCTATGCACCCATCCAATCTGCGGATTTCTGGCAACGACTTAAGGACGTTATTTTCAATTCCACGACCAATATGCATATCGCTTCAGAGGCTGTGGAGGTGTGTCAGAAAGCACTGGAGAAACATCAGAAGAGGATGCGTGAGGGCAAGTAGATAATCGCAAAATGGACACGCTCGCCGCGTTTGGACATGTTACCTCAAAACGAAGCTTTTGTGGATGAGCCGAAACAGTCTCTTTGGCGACGAGTCGATCCCGAAAAAGTAATGCGAACGGACTGGCCATGGTCGAGCCTAGAGGGCTATTGTATTCCAGGGTTTGTGAAGGATCGTGCGCTTGTGAAGGAGATAGATGAAATCTTTAGAGATGCATGGGAGGAGCGTTCGAGAGCAAAGAAGGCGAGGGAGGACGAGGAGCGTGAAGGAACCGGACCTTCAACTACAGTTCACCCAATACGAAGCTAAGTTGATCTACATATAGTAGTTCCTGGATCGCAGTAGGAGATGGATCTAAGCAAGGACATTTTCCTTTAGACTTCCTGAAAGTCCAAGTCGGCAGTCGCGTCGTTCATGTTAGCGCTGACATCAGTCCCAAATATAATTTATTACATTTCAACTCAACTACGATATCATCTCCGGAGTCGCTTTTTGCTCTGCCTTGTCTTTCTTAAATACCAAAGAAGTCCTTGAAAGTACCCATCTTCTTGTCGCCCGCTCTTACAAGCCACGATGTCCTCAATGCAAGGAGGCGTACGGACATTCTAGCCGTCAGCAGGGCTTTACCCAAACCAAACCCGCAAACCAATCAAAGCAAATCTGCCCCGATTTTGGTCAAACAAAATTAAATATTAAGGTTAGTTTAGTTTAATATACTCAAACCATAGAAGCCTCTCTCATATCTTAGTACGATAATATTAGATTAGATGCACTGGATTCGAACCCGTGGCTTCAAAAGCACGTGATCGAAAAGGGGCTATGTGCTTCGCATCACAGCAGCCACATTTGTTTTAGGAGAACTTTACAACCACTTGTTGCATTTGAGTGATTAATTGATCAATCTCCTGAAAATCCTCTCTCCTAGCTTGCCTATAAATATTATCGTTTATTACACGGTAATTACTATAATGCACGCCTTTTGGCCGTTGTGCAAGCATTTTACGCAGTCGGACTCTTTCGCGGGAAGCGGAATTCTGCCTGCGGCGCCTCCTTGCCAAGCCTTCTATTGTATAATAGAATTCTAGTGGTGTACGACGGCCTTTCACATTATATGGCTGTTTATCGATGAATAATAGGTGTTTCTTAATATAAGACGTAAATTGTATAGCTCGATTTATCCTTAAGAGTTTAGCGTATTATAACTTACTAATTCGTGACGCATCGCAAATGAGGCTAATGTTTATCTTTTTATAATTACTTAACCTAGATACGGGGAATGGCTAGGGCTGCGGGACTACTTCGGAGTGCGTGCTTTTAATCTGCCTAAACCAACTCAAACTTGTCGACCAATCTAATCAACTCAAATCAAACAGCACCTCCTCGCCTCTCAAATCAACCCAAATTAATAGCCTTGGTTTGGGTTGATTTGGTCCTGAGTAAAGCCCTGGCCGTCAGAGACTATGTCAGATCGCGAAATTGCACAGCTAGTTGCGGAGGAAAATTTGTTCATACGATCTACACGAGTGAGTTTACCTTCTACCATACAACCTATCCATTTTCGATATCCTCAAACGTTTCTCGAATTGCTAGTCGTAATTTGGTCATATCCTGTTCAATACGATGAGGCAAAAGGTTCCGCAAATATGGACGAAGCAAGACTAAGTCAACTCTATCCGGAACTAGCTCTTGTTTTTCTTATAGACCGGTTGAATATACAGTACTAAAACCACATTTCAGTCTGATGGTCGCCCGGTCTCGGTCAGCCTCGCTATGCGTTTCTCTGTTCCAGTATCAATAAATTGGACTTCGTGATGATACCAACAATTCGTTTACGCTATTAATCGTATCGTCGTGATTTCTGGATAATATCTCAATTCGCAATGCTAAGTGAAGTGGATTATAAAGGAGTCTTCAGAGGCTGCAGAAAGGCGGCAAACGGTCGTTAATTCATTTCATGAGGCTGGAACGACAGGTAAGCATTTAGAGTTGTTGCGACCGTTCACGGCCGCGTGGAGTATAGGAAGCGATAGTGAATCGAATATGGAATAGTTCAGCTTGACACTTGTATCCGAGCGTTGTGACAAGGCGTGTATGACCGGAGATAATTCTGAGCATTTTCAGAGTCATAGCATATTTGGTGTCGTGGCAAGATTAGTCGAACAACTTCGACACCAAAGCGGAGCCTCAAAGCCTTTCGCATGTAATGGGCTGAGGAAGACGGATGTTAAGCAGGAGATACCAGGATCGCGGTTCACAATACTTTCAACGCGACTAGCTGAAAATGATCGCAATGGCACGGTGATTCAAAGCCTTGGGTGCGGACAGATTTTCACAAATGGATACGCCGGAGCAATACGATAGTGCCAAAAAGATTTATGTATCGCAGGATCTGCGATTAACAACGGGTTTACTCTCTTCCAATTCCAGTGCATGCTATACTTAGTTAGAAATGAACCAAACACTACGAAGACGATTCTGCTTCGCGCAGGCGGATAAGTTTTTCGATGGTGTCGTACCCGACTCTTACAACAATTATCCTCGGTCTCGTATGAGACTATGGAAACTTCTTTGGGTATTTTCAAAATAACAGTATTGGACGACCACAGAGTGGCGGAGGAGTGCGACCAGATGGGCATGAAGGTCAGCTTGTTCTTGTGTCATGCGCAAAAACCGAAGACAGTCAGGAAGAGGGGGATGTCCGGGCAGAATCGAGGATCATGCGCCCTTCGGAATGTGTTTATTCCATACCACTTTCCTGATCACATCTTGCGAGAGAGACTCTCACGGTTTTGTTTGAAAGGGTCTCCCAAACGCCCCATCAGGGTTAGCCAAATGTTCGCGTCCTTACTACTTTTTCGCTAAACTCCTTTGGGATTTTGCCCGCCTCTTAAGGCTTGTGCAGATAGATAATTCTAAATATGTACCATTCTTCCCAACTTGCTCATATCTGGACGATTTACGAGTGTGCATAGAGCTCGTTTACCCCGAGTTCTACTCACGATGGCCCTGGCACCTATATGATCCAGATCAAATAACATAAACTCGCAACGGTCTTTCATGTAAGATGTATCAGGAAAGTGCAATCGGTACACATGTTCCTATGAGCCATAGTCCTACATGCTAACAAGACATCGCTCTCTTCCTGCCTGTCTTTGGCTTTTGCACGTGACCCAGAAATAACCTGATCTTCGTGCCCATCCGATCGCACTCTTCCGCCACTCTGTTCTCGTCCCATATCGTTACGCTGGGAATGTCCGAAGAAGTGCCAACGGTCTGATACGAGCTCGAGTGCCACAGCCTTGCCACTTGTGCGACCATACTGAGGATCATCTTATCTCCCTGTCTGCTCGAGTCGTCTAGCAACTCTTCAAGCACCAAGCTTAGATCATCCCTTCCACCGCTTGCGCTCTGGATCTTCGCTCCTTCGCAGGGTAGTCCGACAACGCATCGCCGGAGGTTCTCGAAACCATGATTACCTAGCAACACTTGTATGTCGTCGGAAGCCGGTCTCAGAGATACACTGGGCTGCACATTACGCATCTGTGCTTTCAAGCCTCGCATAGCTCTTCGAGTGCAAGGGCCTACATTTGAGAGATCGATGTCAACGCAGCTGATCTCCAAACAGCCCAGTGGACACAAGACCCGCATGCACTCGGCAATGATGCGGCGAAGGTTGGAGCTAGGTGTTGCTTTTAGAAAACGTAACACCACCACGTCAAAACGGTTGTTCTCAAACGGAAAAGCAGCACTGTTGACATCCGAGCTATGAGACGTATGGTTTGTAAGTGGTTCTCTCGAGGTAAAATTTGTTCGCTCGTTGCGACGATGGTGTGGTAAAGACAGATATTCAACTTCAACTGTAGGGTACGTAGATGCACAGTGATAGGACCAGTCTAAGAAAGGAATGCGTTAGTAGTAAACTCATG
>Ga0160427_10000377_pt1 | contig 27733 bp, 50 predicted proteins | sample SolpanmetagenomL_FD_108194 | JGI IMG/M metagenome (GOLD analysis project Ga0160427, IMG submission 108194) | Solar panel surface microbial communities from Lawrence Berkeley National Laboratory, California, USA - L | ecosystem: Engineered > Built environment > Solar panel > Unclassified ...
ATGATGATTACTATTGATGTCGTACGAATCACGCTATTGTTCTCAAATTTGCTATTGTGCATCTCTTGCTCCATAGGGTGAATGTACCGTTGGCGCTGAATGGTTGTTGTTGCGTAACGTGAAAGTCCTTGATAGGTGAATAGCAACTCTTTCATCCTGGACGACTTATCATGCGGCAGTCTAATGACAAGTCCGGTCTGCATCACTGTTCTGCGTCATTCACTATCATTCTCAGGGACTCGTACCTTTGTGGCGCCCTGCGCCCGCGCAGAATATTGGGCGGAGATCATGTTTGTTTGTCATGGATTGTTGGTTTGACAGGTGTTTGAGACGAATGCATTTCCGAAGCTTTACGTTGAGCCGGAGGAGGTACCACAAAGATGTCAATGGGAGTTACGGGGCTCAAGTAAGTCACCAGACACGCTCAAGGAACGATCAATGAAATGTTGTTTAGGTGAGGTGGCCAGGTGTGTAGCCTGCACTTGAGACAACTCTGAAACAAGCACGTGTCAGGCTTTGTAACCCTAAATCACGTGTATGTACTTCCAAATACTCTCATTATTCCAACGTCATTTTGGTCCTTTCCTGCACCGCCTCAGCAGCTCCGAGCAGACGTCTTTGCTGCTGTTTGTGCTCATGCTCTATTTCCGATCTCCTTTTAACGCCGATCCAAGCATGTTCCTCCTTTAATATTCACTGCTCTTTGGCATCATCGATTCATGAGAGATGAAGCTGCGAAACTAGGACTGGAAACCCCTTCCCCTTCACTTCCACAAACGACAGACGGCGTAATGTCTCCATAGCTTTGTCGCTCCTGCTGAGAATATTGGGCAGTAAGTGCTCCGTGATCGTTTTGACGTAGACTCTGAAAACATCAGCTCGAGCAAGTACTGCAGCAACATAATTCTGACGAAGCTCGAGGCGAGTAGCCCTGATTTCACGCATGATGTCAGTTCGCTAGCATCTGCAGTGATTAAAAGACAACATACCTATCTGTAAAGCCCTCCTCCAGTAAGCAGAATATGCCAGCACCACCAGCGACATTGCGAAACTGCCAAAGAGCTCGAGCCTCTTGGAGTATAGCTGTGATGTTCTCTTCCAATCCGCGGACGCTCTGTTCATCACTACGAGCTTGGCCGGTCAATTTTCCAATGTAGCATGCCAGGATTGTCGTTACCAATTTTCTGGTATCCTCCCCATTGGCGCGAGGTCTACCACGATCTGTAATATACTGCTGAAGATATGTTGCTGTTGGCGACTCCTGTCTAACCGCCTCGGCGACGACCCCATCGAACCAGTCGACAAGCACACATGCATCATAGGCATTCGCGACTGGGGACCACCGCTTAGGCGACTGTTTGAAGTTAGTGTCATGGACTCAGTCAATGCTGAATGCAACTCATAGCGGGTGCATATACAAGTCTAACAATATTCGAAGGGCCTCCAGCATCTTCTCCGCGTCCCTAGTACGTGCTAGCTCTTGTTTCCATTTATTCAAATTCAGCCCCATTCGGAAACCTCTTACTTTAAGCGCCCCACTAACCAATTCCTACAGCAATCCAAGAAGCTTGAGAATTGCAGTAGCGTAGTGCATGGAAAATCTGCCTATTGGTAATCTCTATGACTTCCATCTGGTTGATCTGGTCTTTTCTATTCCTTGTCATGCCGACAATGCTGGAAATTTGACGTTCAGTAGCACAGAATAGCGTGCACTTGGTATTGGCCTCGTCCATAAGAATAGCCTCGAAGCTATTGTTGCTAATCGTTCAGAAGACTTCACGAACGGTCATCTTCCTGGAGGCAGAAAGTATAGCAAGGTATTCTCTCATTGTGCTCCCGGTCTCTCTTGGCTTGTCTTGACTATTCTCGCTTTTGTCAATGGATACAGTTGATTGGTGGAGGTCATTGGTGGTGGTTCCATCAGCTATACTGCGGTAAGTGGTCTGACTTCGTAGTGTGTTTGCGAGCTTTGACACACTTTGATTCAATGACGCTTCTTCATTGTCGGACTCGATCTTGACCACTTCAGGCTGGACTCTGGGACTTTTAATCTTTTTTGGGAGGTTGACCTCATGCTGGACGTCATCTTCTAGTCTTCTCTTTGATGTCCTAGGAACATCCTGCTCGACTGTCACTGGTGGAATGGTAGGACCACTTGACACGTCTGTGCTCTCCGTCCACGCTCTTGTTACGCGTGCAAATAAGGCGTTCGTCAAGTTTTGTGATAAGCCAGAACGTTCGAGGACGTCCAATACTTGTTGGAGCTTTGCGTAGCTGGTACGGATGTCATTGGTGCTTGGTCGTGCGACAAAGAGGTTGAAGAGCGCATTGGCAGTCACTTCGTCCGGTGAAAGCGCGCCAGATACAGAGCTTGAGGCAGATGTAGTAGAGTTTGCCTTCGACATGTTGTTGCTCAAAGAGATGCTGTCGTGGTTGGCGATTGATACGTCAAGTAAGAACGCAGATGAGAGGATGTGTCGCGGTTGGAGACAGATACGTCAAGAAGAACAGAAATATTCAGGCAGAAGCAAGTGGTAGATTCACTTCATGGTGGGAACAGAAGAAGCAATATGCAAAAAAAGAGTGTGTCAAAGACACTGGATCGTTGTATTGTGAGAAATACTGGTCGTCTGAGTCGAGAAAGTCGAGAGTGTCGAGAGTGTCCGTAGACACCATGAGAATGAAGCGTGTCAAAGACACGAAGCATATCATGCAATGTTAAGGTTTCATCGCCCGAACACTGTTGACGACAGCCTACTTGAACGAAGCCGGAATCGAACGCAACCGTATCTGACGCATCTAGACGCGCGAAAGAAGTTGGGTCTTGTTTTGATCGAACCAGCCGGTGATCTAGTCAAGTGCCCAAAATTCGGAGATGTTGGTTTATATGGTGTAAGAGAACGCGCATCCTTTACTAGCACAAAGCACCTGATCTCAACACCACAACACGAGCAACAAAGTCTGATGCTGAAATTTATACGGATGAGACGCTTAATCCTGGTCTCGCTCTGTTTGCTTGTTCATGCACGCCAAGGCGAGCTCGTCAATCCTCGTTTCCTGTTCTTGTGATCCTTTGTGTTTCAGATCTCAACGGCACAATCAAACAGGATCTGAGAGAGCCAACACACACGCCGCGCCACCCTGCTAATCAACAGACATGATTCATTTGATTCTGACCCATCTTCACACTATCAAATCCACTCTCTCTTCTTTCTCATATCACTACTACCTTTTTTTCACAACACTGCATCTCATCTCACACAAAAAAGCCCAAAGTTCTTCTGAAGCTACGCGCCTATTTCTCTACATCTCACTGTCTTTGACAGGCTATCTTTCCAACAGAAAATCCAAAGCTTTTCTCAAGCTACTCGCCTACTCCTCAACATCTCACTGTCTTTGACAGGCTATCCTCCCAGCAATGAACGACGCAAACACTCCCAGCCCCTCCGCCATCTCTCAGGCGCGTTCGTACGCGACTGACGTAGAAAGCGCATTCACAATCGTCACAGCTCTTCTCGCTCTTGCCAAAACCAGGCCAGAATCACTTGCTGATACTCGCATCAAGTACGCCGAACTCTCCAAGGTCACAAAAGATCTTGAACAATCTGGGATCTCTCTTGCTGTTTTGAGCAATGTCATTCACACGCAGATCACGGCAACGTGGATGGAAGATGTGCCATCGGAAGCAGAAAGGTTGACAGTGTCGAAGAGACTAATGGAGCAGCAAGCTGAGTCAGAGAATGCACGAGCGAACAAGTCTAAGAAACTCAAGATCAAGCAGGAAGTCATCGATACCGAGTCCGATCATGAAGAAGTGCAATATGAAGATCTACCATCACGCACCACGACCACTTGCCATGCACCAACAACAATGATCAGGCGAGAGGTGATCAAAATCGAGTCAGATGATGAATTGATGGACGAAGCGCAAGGTATGTTAGCGATATTCAACACTTTATAAAATCCCATTAACGAACGACAACAGAAGACCATACAAACCACGACACCAGCAACACTCCTTTGACGACTACCACTGCCATCAATTTGCCGACGATTGACGCGAACTCTGCGAATAATACCTCTGAGCAATACGTCACAATATCAGCATGATTCTACAGCAATGAGAGATGGCTCGAGGAACGCACCATAGATATCTCCAAGAATCTTAGTGCCTCTCGCTTTCTAAGTATCCTTCGTAAAGAGACTAAAGTCAATCGGCATACACTTTGTGATGACAGATGCCTGGCTAAGACTCTGATCGATGGGAAAGGGCCCTTCTCCTCACAAACCCAGCTGAACCACATGCATGAGGCGGACTGCAAAGAGGTTGTCCAGATTCTTCATTTCTGCATAAGCGAGGCTGCAGTCACGGCTTTGAAAGACGTCTTGAAAGAAGCCATCAGATTGAGGGGATTTCGAGCAAAGTCAGCTAGGATAGAAAAGCTACGACAAGAGATCACTGTGGATGGTAGCGCCGAAAAGATGGTGACTGTATTTCAGTTGTACTACGAGATGTGTCGTGTGAGTTGCGAACCGGACAGATGACTGCTGGAGTATACTAACGTATGATAGAAGAAGACAACAGTCTGCTCTCCAACACAAACCGCATACGATGGCTGCATTCTCGTTGATCAGTATGATATGCTTCTTGCCGAGGCCAAACATGAAGACACCTCGATTGCGCAGTACATCACTCAATATGTCGACGACCGTGGTAAAGCTCGCAGCAGATATGAGACCACAGAAGTTTTATTGCAGAGAATCCTTGCATGCCATCTCAAAGGCATCCAGGGTACGGACCGAGCGAACGTTCGAGACACTGAACCAGCATTCATGACACTCATCGAGAGATTTCGCCCTCTTTGTCAGTTATGTCACACCGTCGGAGGGACAGGTGTGTTATTCTTGATGGAAAAGAGTTTTCTGGAAAGGTATGCGAGGCGGCTATTTAACCAATGAACGAAACCGGACTAACGATGCGTGATTAGCATCCACAATTTTAGCCCGGAGGTACGTCAAGACTATGTCGCCGCTGTGATCAAACAAGCGCCAGACTTTGTGGCTTTCATTCGAGCAGTCACAACAAATGTGGTGCCCAAATGTGTTTGACAAGAGTGACGAGGCAATGGAGAAGTTGAAGAGATTGCCACTGATGAGCTCAGAAGCTCCAACATTCAATCATATGAAGCTCTTGGATCTGGTAGCTCTCTAGGTGCCAGCAGATACGACAGCTATATCGACACCAGGTTGTTGCGCGAAGAGGCTGCAGTAAAGGACATGCAGAAGGCTGTCAAGGCTGGTGAGGGCGAGGGAACGGCAGCGAAGCAGACAACGAGTGCAGGAGGCGAAAAACCTGGCACTTCGTCCAGATTGAGTCTGTGAGCAGGGATATCAAATGTAGTTGAGGGTCACGAATGTTGACACCGTAGCTAATGTACCCCTTTTTGTCATCACAAAGTCGCCTTTCACTCACTTCTCATGTTCTCTATGAAACGTCACTCAAGGGTTACGCTTCTCGTGGGATGGTAGCTGGACCACTGAACACTAGTGGTAGTCGACAGCACCAACAGCTTGATGTCGAACGACTTCGAGTTGCGCGGAAACTATATATGGAATATTGCATAGCCTCACCATAGCCTCACACACTCCGATGTCGGACCTCCTCACAAAAGCAGTAGCTCGCAACACTAGGCCCAGCCTGTTCGCACGCAAGGCAGACTTGAGTGATTCGATAATCAATTGACTGATGTTCAATACAGGTACTATGCGTAAAAACGGGGGTTTCAAGCAAGAGGATGTCGTCAGTCTATTTGTGTCAAGAAAGCTACTGATTACCAGGATGTACCACGAGGCTGTCATGCAGCCTAGTCTTCGAAGGCTGGTAACAAGGCTTCAATGCTCTTTGCTACTCCCGCAGCCTCGCGCAAGACATATCTGCTATAAAGAAAAGCCATGAACACTCCATCAGTACATCATCCAACCTCATCCTTGCCTGCATCCTCATTTCAATATCTCATACAAGATGGCTTCCACCAGCATGACCTCAATCAGCCTTCTAGCGCTCTTCCTGACTTCCGCCACTGCCGTCACCCACACGCCCATCAGTCTCGCCACCAAGACCTTATCCGCAGTCCGCGAAAGCAGCACCCAATTCAATCCCAACCTCTTCCGTGACGGAGGCGTATCGACCTATGTGAATGGACTGCACCTCCAAGTCTTTGCAGACAGTAACACGTGAGCGAACCATACCTCAAGCTGGGGTAGTAGATCCTTGCTAATATGTTTCAAAGTTGTCGCAGCCCAAGTCCGTTTGATGCTTGTGCGTATGGTGGTGGTAACTTTTCAAGCGGTGTCCATAACTCGCTTGCTTACTTTGGATATGTAAGGCATCGTAACACGCTTGATCCGAAACACACGCTGATACATGCAATTCAGCTCGACAAGAGCAATCCTGCAGATCTTTACACCATCGGAGGTCGTGGCGCAGATGGACACCAAGTCTTCCAGGACCTTGAGGGCTTGGGGTACTTCCCTCTAGCTAGCGGCGAATCTGCTGCCACCGTCATTTGGCCAGGTAAGTAATGCATACATATGTTCTGATGGATAGTCCAGGCTGACAATGTTGCCTGATAGATGCGATCATCACCCTTCCTGACAACAAGACTGCCTTGGTAGACGCTACAGTTTTCAACAATGGGAATGCGACGTTGTACAATACGCTTTTCGAGGTTGATGTCGTAGCGCCTTCTGCAATCCCTGCTGGAAAGAGCTTGAATGTTAGCAGGGTTACTGGTATCGAAAAAGGTTTATTCTTTGATGTGCGTTGTAGCTTTCGTGCCTGTAGATATTGACACAGCACTGATGAGTCTCCCCAGGGCGAAGTGCGTTACTGTAATCAGGGCATGGTTCTCGGGAAGAATGAGGAGTAAGCTTGGGCCTGGGCTCTCTATCGACTTCTCTCACTGACATCCAATCCCAGCAAGATATTCTGTTTCGGTAAAAGTGATCACGGAATAAAAATGGCTTCTGTTCCTGTCGGAAAGTACGGTGATCGCTCTGCAGTAAGCTCACCTCTTCCTACAAATAACGACATTTTCAACGCTATTGCTAACGCTTCCCACACAGTGGCAATTCTACAACGCCTCCTCAGGCACATACTCTTCAACAGCTCCACCCAGCTCCGATACTACCACAGACATCATCGCCACACCTGATGGACTCAACACCGCCACGTTCTACTACTCCTACTACCACAACACTTATGTCAGTCTCGTGCACGCAGGATACTATGGAGTGTACGTGTCTTACAGTATGGATGGCAAGAGTGGTGGCAAGTGGAGTCCACTCACACTCATAACCAATATCTTTGGCGATGCAGGATGTGAGCAGTATGGTGGGAAGAACGAAAATAGTTTACCTTATTCTGTGAGTGCTAGCGCCCTTCTGAAAAGTCCTACTACCTGCCTCGACTTGATTGCTGACTGAAAGCTAGATTGCTGCTCATCCAGCTTGGTATGGACCTGGTAGCAACAAGTTGCTGATTAGCTGGTCTAGCTGCGCTTCGTATGTGTCACAAGCGACTCTTACTTTCGCTTAGATACGAAGAGTCGTCTAGAGAACAGTCAAGTTCGGGGAAAGGAAGGAAGCTGCTGGAAGCTGCTAAAAGCATGTTGGTGGAAGCCGAGAGCGGCTGCAGTTGTACAGTTTTCGGTCAGGTCTCAACGATCTAGTTTTGCTTCATAGTTTTCACATTTGGCGTTCGGGATAAAGCTCATCAATTGTTCTGCCTCACAAGTCTGTCACTATGTTCCTTGCTCTACCAATGATTGCCGTTTCGCGCAAAGATGTGTGCAGTGTCTTGTCTAGGTCATGAAGTCACATCGTGGACTTGTGAACATCCCAAGCACCAGTCTTTCACAACCATCCACAAAGCATATTCCGCGCGGCATCCAACTACTCAGGTGTGATATCAAGTTGTGTACGGCCCCAAGTCCTCTCTGGCGCAAGAAATCTTTCCATGTCGCTTTTGCACAGTGCTCCTCACGGAGAACCTGTGAGTCCTGTCTTCATTCATGAATTTGGTGTCACGGTGTGATCCAAACGCCTTAGTGGCTGTGGTTCTGTCCGAACTGAGCTGTAAGCTGAGCGTACAGACAACATCGATATTGGAGATGCGGCGTCGATTACTCGCTGGGTTTATGAGGATTCTTGAGAGATTGTAACCTGATGCATGTCGTGTGGTATAGATATGATATGCAGGCAGTCGATAGGCGTCTTCGAATGGTAGGATCGTAGCGAACGAGGTTGGTCGAAACGTGTTATAGAAAGTGTATATAGTTGTTGGTGTTCGTCGCGAGATGATTCGGTGTGTGGTGGAGATAGCATGGCGCATTGACGTCAGTTTGAAAGGAGTGTGTTTACTCAAAATGAGATGTCGCAATGTCAGTAACGCTTACACAAGCTGAAGTTCGTTCAATGAGTTGAGATCCAAATGTCAAGTACTCTGTAGTCGTTTGTACACGCTGATGACAGGCGATGGAGAATTGTTAGCTGAAGTTAAGTTGTCCCTTCCTTCCCAAATTGCCTGCTGAGTTTTGATTGTTTTTTGACACGTATAGACAAATCGAAGCTGCTCATAAACCCCTCGTAGCTGTTCCATTGAAACTTGCAGAAGTGCAAATCTGACATATTGCGATCATTCTGCTTGTGAAAGACGATTGTCTATTGTCGCAAAACGTCGCAAAAGTCGAAATCCGAACGACCAATAACAATACCAAAAAGCATCAATACGCCTTCTTACAATCACAAGCACCACCACAGCACCTTCCTTGACTTCACCAAACCAAATACCAGGCGAAAAAAATGGCAAAACTGAAGGCGGAACGACTTCCTTCAGAACCCCTCCCCCTAGTCAGGAGGGTGTTTTTCTAAATGGCTACGTTCACTAAGTAGTAATTGAGATGGCAATATATGGCAGTACCTACGTCCTTAGCATCTAGACAGATTAGTATTCCTATCTGGGGGATAGGGGGGATTGGGGCAAGGGTTCTTTCTTTGGATTGGCTAATGAATTGGGGCAATATTCTTTCTTGGCGAGGGTTAACTCTTTCTGTGAGTTTCGAATCCAGTTTCCAGTTTCCAATTTCCAGGTCCGGTCTGGGTTCCAGTTGCCAGATTTGCAAGTTCCAGTCCAGACCAGTAAACCAGTAGACCAGATGCCCTTTTCCAGATCCAGTCCAGAGGGCGGTGAGGAAAAAACTAATTGCAACGCAATATAAAGGTTGGTTTGGCATTGGCTGGCCTTCTCATGGATTGTACTTCTGCAGCAGTAGTGATGGATTGAATCTTGACAAGGCAGTGACGACTTCGATCGATGGGAAGGTGCGGATACGAAAGGAAGGAAGGTGCATACTTGTTTTCAGATTTGCTGATTCACGATGCGACAAATCCTGCTGACTCAATTTGAATTGCGACAAATCGCTGATGATGTTCTCGACATAGTGTTCATCCTCAATACATACATGCGACGACGACAATAGCACAACAACAATATGCCTTCAACAACACCCTCATCATAACATCGACACGGTCGCAACCGGTATACTGCATGTCATCTCCATCTTCAGCTGGCAATACGCAAGCACGACGACATGCTAATTCTTTCTGACACGACATGTAAGAGAATTGCACGATATCTTGCGGCGATGAATATCGTAGTAGCAGGGTTAACCTGTCTTGTCGCAATATCAAAAAGAAAACGCTGACGGCGAAGGTGAGCAGAGCAGCGATGACACAGAGGACAACCACCACCAGTACCACCACAACAACGACGACGACAACGCCGACGGAGACGACAACAAGGACGATAACCACGACCATAACCACGACAATCTCAACGACAACGTACAGAATAACAACGACGACGACAACGACGACGACAACGACGACGACAACGACGACGACAACGACGACGACAACGACGACTACGACAATAACGACAACGCCCATGATAGCTAGCGCGAGCAATTCTCGCAAACGCAAGCAAGGAGACGACTTTTCCTACAACAGGCAGACAAAGTTAATCAAGGCCGACGGCACAGATACTTTATTCTCCGCGCCGAGCACCACAGCCACACAATCATCGCAAAGGACATAGCACGCTCCAAATATATCTTTCTGTAACGACAACAACCGCAAGAATAGAATGAAAATGTTTGTGACCAACCTTGAATATCGTCCAAGAATGGACACAAAGATCACAAGGAAGAGCTCAGTCATCAACACCTTGACGGTCAGTATCTGAGCCTCGAGGAAGACCTTGGAAATCTATAGCGTACAAAGTCCGCTCGTAACTGAAGAGCCTGCTGGATGTGATGAGTCGGCCGGATGGGAAGAGTCTGCCAAGTCTGCCAGGGATAAAGAGTCTGCTGGCATAAAGAGTCTGCTGAATGGGAAGCTTCTGCGACCGAAAGAGTCCGCTATGTGGAAAAGAGCTTGGGAGCTACAGCGGAGCTACTGAGCGTGACAGCTCCTGCTCTTCCTGGGAGTTCCGGCTGCTTGACGCAGAAAGTCCCTGTGTATCGCTTCACAACGGCTTGTAGTCAATACCGTTGTCCGATTCAGGTAGCACAAGCTGATATTTAGCCAGTTTTTCTGAAGACGGCGATAGCCTTCAGTGAATACCGATTCATGACAAAAGCACAGAAAATATTGAGACTGGCTTTGCCAGTCTGAACGCTGATTGCGTGAAATTTCTGTTCGTCAGCCATTTCAATGTCAGCAACGTCACTGCCCGGCATGCTGTCCCTTCTCAGTTGATGTTCCAGGAAGAGCATGTCTACTGATTCTGCTCGTAAAGTCCAGCAACAACGTCCTGAGAAACTGATATGTGGGTCCTTCTACAGCTCAAGTCAATCACATTGAGCTCAGAATTTTCTTAGTCTGTACCTTGAAGCATGCCAGATGGACGTTGGCTATCAGAGGTATTATAGGCAGGAGATGTAGTCAAAAGAATTGCATTTCGGCGATTCGTGTGGGAAAAACGCCACAGCACGTGGCTGTTTCAGCAGAGTTTCAGGGTCTACAGGGGCCGGACGTGTATCAGAGATCAAGTAGTACAATTGGTTTTTGTTCGCAAAGCGTTTATGTGGTTGTGCACTATGCTAAATAGTCGGATTCGTGAACTCACGGATTTACATTTCTCTTCCTGTGGACCCGCATCTCAGGCACACTTTCGTTCTCCACCATCATGATCAATCATTCCATCATACCCACCACCTAACCATGCAGCACCAAATATACCTGCAGAGGCAAATAACATGCTGCTCCACCATATACTGACTCCAGATAATCACAAAACACAAACTAGCCAGTCCCAACGACTACAGTCAATTCGGTAGATTCCTCCCTCCGTTCATTTCAATCGATTTACCTCCTCACATCACAACACACTCCGTCTCATCCTTCTTCTGATCCTTCCTCGTCAACTTCTCCCTATGATCCCTCGCAGTCGGCGGCCCACCACGCGCACCACCAGGCGGCGCAGCAGCAGGCCCACCTTTCCGTAACTCATCTAATCGATCTTGGGCTTTCGGGAATCGATACGCTGCGGAAGAAAAGAAGTCAGCAACCCACACCAGACAAAAGCAAAGATTGCAGGAAAAGAAAGTTCCAAACTCACCAGCAGCCCTACCATACCACCTCTTCGCCTCGTCCAAGCTCCTCGGACACCCAATCCCGACCTCCGTAAAATAGCCCATTGCAAACATTGCTTTCGGCAACGGCGGCTGTGCCATCGCCGCTTTCCTTGCCCACAAATACGCTTCTGTGTCGCTATGTTCCAGGATGCCTTCAGAGCCCGTGAGATACCATCCACTCAGCGCCAGCTCGCTTTGGTGTTCGCCTTGAGCAGCAGATTTGGTGTACCAGATGATGCTATCGCGGGCTTTGACGGGACAGGTGAGAAGGCCGTATTCGAATGCCTGACCTAATTTGAATTGGGAGTACTTATAGCCTAGTTTAGCAGCAGACGTGAAGAGAGCGAGTGCTTGTGCGTCGTCTTTGGGTAATGGTGGTGCTTGATGTGGACGCGTGGCGGGAGGTGGTGTTTCATACAGCAGACCCAGTTCGTGGAGAGCGTGTGGGTTTTCCTCGTTAGCGCCGTCGGCAGCTTTGCGTAACCAGTGTACGGCTTCATTGATGTCTTTTTCCTGCCCGAGAAGGCCTTTGAGCAAGATGATACCCATTTTGTACATTGCTGGGACGTCGCCGAGAGTGGCTGCTCGTTTGTACCATTGGAATGCTTTCAGTGGATCCTTTCGTGTACCGCCGCCTTCTTCGGGGCCGATTTCGCAACACACGGCTGTGCGATAGGCAGCGCCTGGATGACCGATTTTGCCGGCGTTTTGATATAGGGTGAATGCTTCTTTTGGATCTATTTCGAGGCCCATACGACCGTCACCGTGGCAGTCCGCGAGGAAGAATATCGCTTCTGGATCATTGCGGGTGACGAGCATACGGACTAGTTTGAGAGCGTCGGTGTTGTAGCGTGATGCTTGGGCGGCGCGGGCTTTAGGGTCTGGTGGTGCAAGAGTGGTAGAAGCTTCTATAAGTGCTTTTGCAAGTTTAAGTTGTGTAGTGTTGTCGTTCGGATTGGCTCGTGCGAGTTCTTGCAGTTTCGCCAGAGATATGTGTGTAATGGCTGGTTCACTTTGTCGACGTGCACCACTGGCATCTGGTCCTCCAGCATTGTACTGACGTATTGGTGGTGGTTTGCTTGGTTGTTGTGCTCCTGGACTTGTTGTTGAAGCTTGAGGGGGTGGAGGTTTAGCAATTCGTGTGTCTAGAGGTGTAGCATGATATGGTAATGCATCTGGACTTGTAGGTTGAGGTGGTGGTATAGGTGGAGGTTGTGGAAGTGGTTGGTTTGTGGGTTGGTAGAAGCCTGATCTTTCTCCATTCCTTCGCTCAGACTGTGAACCATTTGAATAACCACGATCCTGCATACCAGGCCGCGGCGGAGGTCCTCCTGGAAATGCTTGACTTGGAGCTGGACCCATTCTTGGGTTATAACCAGGTCCTTGACTTGCCGAAAATCCGCCAGGTGCAGGTGCTCTTCCTTGAGGTGGTTGTGGAGGTCTCCCTCCATTCGCACCATCAACGCCCATACCAGGATCAGAATAATGACTGCCAGCATATCCCACTCGATTGAGTGCAGGGTTGAGTATTGGATTGCCATAACCCACAGGTCCAGGTGATGCAGTACGTGCTCTGGTTATTGGCGGTGGATTCTGAAATGAACTCTCCTGTGCAGGTAATTCTACAGGCACATCTGCTGGCATTTCGAATGCTTCTGGGGTATCTTCATGGTCGTAGAACTCTATCGGGTCATTTCCTAGCCAAGGCTGATTTGCACCGACTATCTCTTCTTGTGTATTAGAACTCTGTCCAAGTATTTGATTGTTCCCGGGAAGAGCGTGACCAAGTGAACGATCTGGCAGGTTGAACGATGATGCACCAAAGCCTTGTTGTTGTGTTCCACGGTCTCTACTGTCATCCCTCGCATATTCATGTACAATACCATTATATATTTCTGGCGATCCCATTACACCATTACTCGTCAAGCTAGTACTGGACACCTCATTCGGTATACCCGGCCTCCGCTGACCCATCATCGGTCGTGCTCGATCTCCAAAACTCGGTCTAGGTCTGTCAAAGTCAGGTCGTGGCCTATCCATACTCGGTCTTTGTTGCTGGTCAAAATTTGGTCTCGGTTGATCAAAGCTTGGTTGTACTTCGTTCGTTTTACTTGGAAATGCTGGAAATGGGTTGTCTGCGTTGTTTCTCTGCGGTATAACTTGATCATCCATGAACGGTCGTCGTGATGAACCTGGTCGTGATTCGTTCCGTGGTGGTGGCATCATTGGTCCAACATCTCTACCTCTCGATGGTGGTGCTCTTCCTTGTCCATTTCCATTCGGCGGCATCATTGGTTTCTGTCCGTATGGACCTGGTTCAGCAAATCCATTATACATATCTGGAGGACCTCTATTACCGCCATTGCCATTGAATCTTCCTCTTGAGCCACTTCTTGCTCTGTTGTAGTCCTCTTTCATTCCTGGTCCTGGTCGAGGCATTGGCATTCCATTTGGTGGAGGCATCATACGGCCACGAGGTGGAGGAGGTCCGTTCTGTCCAGGACGCATCATTTGTTGTGGTGGAGGCATGTTACCGTCTTGATACATGTGCGGCGGAGGTGGACCTCGTCTTCCAGACGGAGGAGGCTGAGTTCGACTTCGTTGTTGTTGTTGTGAAGGTGGATATTGTTGCTGCGGGCGTGGCGCATTTTGTGGCGGAGGATATTGTTGCTGTCGCGGAGGAGCGCTCATATTTTGTAGTCTTGGATCGTAACCTTGTGGTTGGGGACCTCGACTATACTGAGGCTGTGCTGAATTTGCATACGGGTTTCCGACATCTGCATAAGGATTGCCGCCATACTGATCATAACCTTGTGCTATGTCTTGACCATAATCTTGCGCGCCGTAGCCTTGCTGATAGCTGTTGTTCGAGGGTAGTGGAGGAGGATAGTCTGCTTGCGCGGATTCATTGTAATATCGGTTGCTTTGTGGCGCATGTTGCATGGCGGGGTGTTGATTGTATGCCATTCTCAACGCGATATCGTGTGAGGACTAGTGGAAGGTCACGAGGATGTTATTCATGCGGCCACCTTTTGTGCCACTGGTATGAGGCGACAAGTAGAAGCGGTGGAATCGCACTGTATCAAGTGAGGACTGTTAAGTGTTGCGCAGCCTTTGATCATGAGCCCATGTTCCTTGCCGGGCTGTTTCTTGCTTGCGTGGAAGATTCGGGTGGAAAGCTGCAATTGTATGCGATTGAGCAGGCCTTGAAAATGGTCGTCGTCGTCGTCGTCGTCGTCGGGGTAGACGGAGGATTGTTGTGCATGAAACCGCATTGTTTGGTTCGAGATGTTGATGATATGCAGGGTCCTCGGGTGTGGGGTAGAGAGGCGATTAACGAACTAGCTTGAAACACATCTGAGACTCGACCGAGAACTTGCCCATCCTTTCTCCTCCCTCAAGCGCGACAATGAAGTCAGCATCCTGGATCAAAATGACAATCGCGTACGTCTCAGGAAGTTCATCTGCAGCATCACATACGGCTTCTCATCACCACCCATCAACCTACATCTCCATCCATAATACCACATCATATTAACTTCTTTCCAGCGGCGCCGTCTGCGTAATCGGCGGCCCAATGCTCATAAACTACGTCACACCAACAGAAGAAGAGCTATTCAAGAAATACAACCCAGACCTACAACGCCGATCACTAGAAGGACGAGAACAGCGACTGAAAGAGGCGAATGATTTCATTGCTCATTTGAAGGAGATGGGAAAAAGTGATAAACCTTGTATGTATACTTTGTTATTTTAAGAGATGGTCGGAGTGTGGATTGCTGTCGTTGTGATACTGGAAAGGCGGAGATGGTTGTAATAAACATCGAGGACAACTGCTGACATGACATCTCTTCATTTTAGTATGGACGGTCTGGAAAGAACAAGAGATGGCAGAACAGCAAAGGAAATTACAAGCAGAGGCAGATTTAAAGGCGCAGAGGAGGAATATTGCGGAGGAAATCAGGAAGCAGCGCTTAGGTGAATCATCGACTTAATTGCACGATATGTGAGAAGAGATTTGGCGCATTCGGGACGACCAGCATGTTATGGAGTTTAGGGTGTTCTTTGGAAGCACGGTGGTTATGATGTTCAAATTCGAGGCGAATGTACAAAGGAAATCATGGTATCAAGATCAATATACGTCGAGCTCTTCATCATAACGCTGGTATCAGTCCTCTTTCTTCGTCCACCGCATGACCAAGCCTCCAAGCTTACGACATCTTAACAGCCTTCTCTGGATGTCCTGACACAACATCCTTCGCCATTTCCTCCACAACATGTCCCTCCTCCTTAATAGCATCCATAGCTGCCGCACCAATGCTCTCCTTCTTCACAGAAGCGTTGTATGTCAAGATACGTCCACACTGGATAGCACCAACCATACAAAGGAAGAAGTTGACGGCGGCCAAGCTTAGTGATTGAATGTTAGCTTCCATCTCCTAGTTCCTGTCCCATAACTGATGATTGTTGACTTACAAAAGGTTCTTCGGTCTAATGACAAAACACCATCTCGTCCAGATAGCACCAGTACAGACGAGCGCGGCGTTTTGCGAGAGAGAAAGAGATTCTGCTGGGCGTGCAAAATCAGAGATACCTGCTAGGACGAGACCCCACTGTTGCGATAATGTTGTTAGCCTCTGGTATTCCACATACTCGAGATACCTCCGCTCGTCCTTGATGATGCTATCCTAGCTCTTCAAACACGCTTCCCAACTTTCCATCGTGCAATACTGCCACCCTCGCATCACTGATCATCCACTTCATCCTCCTTCTGTTATCGACAAGAAACAACCCACCTTCATGATCGGCGCCCAAAAGTGCACAGTCTTAGGTCCAACATTGCTGTTCCATAGCTTCGTGAAAGCATTCTGTGTATCAGCCGGAGCGGCAGTGCTTTGTGCGCGACGAGCTCCGTTTCGTGATACTTGTGCTTGGAAAGATTGGCGGAAAGCAGTTGAGCGGGTGAGGGGAGAGAATCGGGTGAAGAGACGGGGTGCCGACATGGTTCTAAGCGTGGTGGGAGGGTTGAAGGATCTTGTTGACGAGAGGAGATGCTAGGAGGTCGAACTGTATGTCGTAGAGGTTGGTATTGTGTAGAAGATGTTGTTTATTGTAGTCTTGTAGTTGGTTAATCAATGGAGATTGGAGATGAGGAGAAAGCCGAGCTCTCGGCCGAGATCGACACCGGCCAACCCTGCTCTACTACAACCTCCATTGGCTTTCTTCTTAACAATACCTCGTAAACATAGACACAACGACAGCGATGTCTGGCAAATACGTCTTCAAGCAAGGTCTGAAAGAGCTGAGGTTCCATCTATGTCAAACATCAGAACATAGCGCCGCGACGAGGTGAGTAATGCTTGTCTAAGCTCATATATGAACATTCTGGAGATGAACGATGCTTGTTTGACTCTAGATTGGACATTGAGCAACAGCGCTTGTTGTGCTCTCAGTGCTAACCATTCTTACTACTCAGGTCATTCCTCGTCCGCGCATATCCTACCATGAAAGCAAAGAACCCTCATACACCCATCCTCATCCGGGAAGCATTGGACATTGAACCGAAAGTGTGGGCACGGTTTGAGTATGGAAAGGAGAAGATGGTACCATTGAAAGGTGGGTTTAATGCATGGAAAAAGCAGAGAGAGATAACTATAAAGCTGAGGACTATGAGCTGATTATTGTTCGTTAACAGGACTCGATGGTTCAGCGATTGAGCAGAAGATTACGGAGCTTGTGAAGTGAGAGTGGCATGGTTTGGGTGTATGGAAGAAGGAGTGACGACAGGAGTATATGATACCCAAGAAGAACAATGTTTTTGCAAACCAAAGAGGGTCAATTTGTCCAATGTTATCATCTGTCATATGAAGGCAGGGTGTGGAACACTACGTACAAATCTTCTCGGACGGAGCCAACTGGACGTAGACTGAGCTGCTTCGAAGCCGTTCGCCATGGGCTCAACAACTCGGCACGATAGCTCATTCGGCCACTTTCTTTAGTAGCATCTTACTCCGCCTAGCTTGTCCAACGAGTCTGATAAGCCATGTCGATGGCTCTTCTACCAAGATGTGCATCGCTTCAGCTAGCTCATGTCTCTAGGTCGGTGGATGGCATGACACAAGATCATTATCGTTACTGAACCTTCGCTAAGCTCACGAACCCTGCAGTGCCTCTTCTGAAAGTAGCGTTCCCAGCAGGCACTCCACGTTGATACAGCCAATCCACCAATGCTCGTGCTTCTTCTTCAACATCCTGACTACTCGCCTTTGCAGCTTGCAACTCAACCCTGAACACCAAACTTCCATGAATCTCCTTCACTCCCGCTTTACCACGCGGCTTAGTCAAACTAACCCGATCATCCTTCCTGTTTACGATCATACCATCCTTCCCGCTCGCATCTGAACCATCATCGTTCCCCACCACTACACCTATCCTCTTCTCCTTTCCCTTCTGCAACAAACCATTCTTATTCAACCCCTTCTCCCTCAAGGCCCGCACAAAAGCCTCCCTAACCCTCCTCGTAGCCCAGTTCCTGACCACTGGCGTCGGACAAGCAGCATTAGGCACTTTGAGCATAGACCACCATAATCCCTCCCTCGGTTTTATACGATCAGCTTCCAAGACAGCCGTCTGTAGAAGAAGTGAGTTTGGACCGGAGTGCGTGGGTGGATGATGGAGGGAGGTCGTGTGAGTGGAGGTGTAGGTTGTGCGAAAGGTTTTTGTGCGGAGGGGGATTTGTGTGTATTTTGTCATTTTCTGGGAAGTGTGTAGGCTTCTTGATGTCACATTTTGTCTTTGTCTCACAAGACGAGCCGTGTGGTCACAAGTGGCATGCTAGTGATACTTGGTGAAGCTTTGAATGTCACGCTTAGATACAGATGCAGATATCTAAATGTCGTCGTCGACCCTTTCGCTCTGTGGGTTTCAGATTTCTGACTGGCACGTGCCACTCCAACAACGTCACGCTCAGACTCATATTATCCTCACTCAAAAACAAACACACGTCGCAACAACCTCTGACGACAACAGCCAACACTTTCTCCTCAACCAAAAGCCCTATTCACCCACTAGCAGACACAGCGAAAGGAAACAGATCACAAGCACAGCCTAGTTCAACATGCCTAAGAGTACGTCCGCCATCTCCGCCACTATTATTGGCACATTGCGACAAGAGAAGCACTAACATTTACATCTTCACAGACAAGGGAAAAGTGAGCACCATCACGCACTACGGCGGGCAAGAAAGAAGAAGAATCTAACACAAACACAATCTAGGGTGGTAAAAACCGAAGAAGAGGAAAGAACGAAAACGACAACGAGAAGCGCGAACTCACATTCAAGGAAGAAGGTCAAGGTACGTCTTGCCACACCTCCCACCTCCCACCACCCCAATCCACACCCACGCACCACAAACACCCACCTCACCACCACCTCCACCACCCCAATCTTCATTCCCACTAACAACCTCCTACAGAATACGCACAAGTTCTCAAAATGCTCGGCAACGGCCGCCTCGAAGCCCTCTGCTTCGACGGCGAAAAGCGCCTCGCCCACATCCGCGGCAAACTCCGCAAAAAGGTCTGGATCAACCAAGGCGACATCATCCTACTCTCCTTACGCGACTACCAAGACGAAAAGGGAGATGTGTTGCTCAAGTACAGCGCGGATGAGGCGAGGAGTTTGAAGGCGTATGGCGAGTTGCCGGAGAGTGCGAAGATTAATGAGGCGACTGATTTTGGAGAGGGAGGAGAGGAGGGAGGTATTGGGTTTGAGTTTGATGAGGATAGGAGTGAGGAGGGGAGCGATGTTGATATTGATGATATTTGAGGGAGTGATGGAGGGGAGATGGAGGTGGAAGGGAGAGAGTGGAGAGGGAAGTGCTGTTCACGGCTGGGCGTAATATTTCTGTTTCAAACCTGGGTGTGCTTTGTCGGGGTTGGGATCTTTTTAGGGCATAAAAGGGCTTGCCTGTTCTCTGTTAGTTTGTTGTGACGACAGGAGAGAGCCGGTTACGTGCACAAAGTGGAAGTTGTAGCATATCCCCTACCTAATGACCTCTACACCTAATCATGACATGTCTGATTCTTCTTGAACCCGAACAATTCACCTATTAGACGTTCCAACCACCAACCTCAATCTCAATCGCACTCCCAAATGGGATTGCTGGTGAGGCTCAGGCCTGAATGATGACTGGATGAGTATTGGACTGCTGGCTAACACGAAGAGGTGCAAAATAATAATTGTCATAGACTGAATATGGCAATATAGACTATCAGAGCTGGGAAGGTTTGATGAACAAGTCAGTGTAATGTTGCGCGCTTTCAGTATAAGTGAGCAGAGAGATCTTCTTCGGTTTGTACGTCTCGCCCGTTCCTCCTGTTGTCAATGATTATTGTTCTTACATTTTCCAATCACCCTTCCCACCCTATCAATCATACACCAATTCCTCCCCCATCTCATATCACACTGCCCGGTCATCACCACTCACGCACCCACAGGCGTCACCTTCACCCTAACACCACCCTTTGGCCTCGCCGTAATCCCTCCCTGAATCTCAACTTTCTTCCCAATCTCGAACTTAGTCTTCTCCTCCTCATCAGCCAGTTCAGTTTCAAACGCGGCTACCCATGCGGCAATCAACATTGCGAATTCTGCGCGCGCGAAGTTGCTGCCGATGCATGAGCGGGGGCCGTGGAGGAAGGTCATCTGGGGGGATTGGTTAGTTTAGGGAAGTTTTGAGCAATTCTCACGATGAAATGGTGTGGGTTGAGCAGCTGGAGGACTCGCTACAGCTCAAGGACTCGCTACAGCTCCAACTTTATTCAAGGTATATCATGTCATGTTGACAATAAAGAGATTAAAGAGTCGGGATTGAAGAGAAAAAAAGACAAGACTTACAAAAGCATAATTCGAACTAGCGCCACCACTCGCATTAACCCTCTCGACCTTACTCTCCTCGCCCGTGCTCGGATCAGTCGTGCTAGTCAAACTCAGCCACCTATCCGGATTAAACTCAGAAGCATCAGCACCCCAAAGCGCCTTATCCTGGTTCAGTGCGCTGATTCCCAAAATCACAGTCGTGCCCTTGGGTATGACGTGTCCTTGTATCGTTGTGGTACGGGCGGTGATGCGGAGGGTCAATGTGACTGGAGAATACAACCGCAGAACTTCGAGACAGAAGGCGTGGAGGTAGGGGATGTTGTCGATGACGTCGGCGGTGATCGGGATGGGGGAGGTGAAGGAGGTTGATGGTGAGAGAGAGACATTGGACGTGGCGAGAGAGGCACGGAGACGAGTCTGGATGTGCGGGTATTGGCAGAGCATGAGGATGGCCCATTGCAGGGATGTGGCGGTGGTTTCGTGGCCGGCTGCTAGGAAGCTGTTGAAAGGAGATGACTGTTAGCAATGATCAATGTAAATTGAATGGAAGAGAGTCAAACTCACGTCATAAGCTGATCAACCAAATTCTCATCCGTAAAAGCACCACTCGCAATAGCAGTCTGAATGATATCCTTACTCGCCGCATCTGCCTTCACCTCACCTCTTTCCAATGCCAATCTCTTACTTTTGACCATCTCCATACACGTCGCTCTGATCGTCGCACTCGCATTCCTGATATCATTATTCCTCTTCAACGGCAACAATCTCAGAAACCACAACGGAATCACAATACTGATAACTTGTAGAATGCGAGCGGATTTGCTGGGCGAGAAGATGCTTTTATAGATTTGATACAGCTCGTTTTTGGGGTTAGCCAGCGCGTTGAAGTCGCGTGACATTCCTGCTACGCCGATGATGTCGAGGGCGGCGCGGTTGGAAAAGACAGATACCTCGATTATGTTGGAGGCTGCGGGCTTGGGGGTTTCGGCTGAAGGTGCAGGTGGTGTTGTGGTGGCGACGTGTATTGTGCGGACCATTTCTTCGCATTTGGTCCAGATTATTGGATAGAGTTCTTTGATGTGACGGAATGCGAAGGCAGGATTGAGTCCTTTACGTTGTCGCTGGAAGATCGTTAGTTTTGGCGTTCACAGATGCAGAAGGCCGGAGAATATCCTTACTTTATGTTCGTCACCTTCGGCGAACAATATGCCAATGCCTAGAATCCTGCCGATGGTCTGACTGAGCTGTTTAGGCTTGATAAAGTCGTATGAGTTGGTCACTAGAACTTCTGCCAGAGCTTTTGGATTTGTCACGAGTACACGTTCGCTGTTGAAGGCTGCCTTGTACCATATCACACCGTCGTTGGGGACTAGAATTTGTTCAGGAAAAAGCTGTGAGCTAGATTAAACTACCACGTACCTGTATTGACCCATTCGATCATGGGAGCTCCAGTAGGTTCCTTCAAGATCTTGGCAAAGTGGCCATTAAAGAAGCTGGCACCCTATGATATGGTAAGAACAAAACCAGAAGGTCATCAACGATGCAAAAACTTACTGGTGGCGAAGGCAAATGACGAAGTGGACTGAGATAGTTCGGATAGATAACAATCTTATATGTCAAGAGTACCAGGACCTGTAGGACAAAGAGAGTGATGACGGTGGCGATTCCTGAGCCAAACAGTAGATATGCGGGAGCATATTGATATAAGGAAAATCCTCCTGCTATACTGATTGCTGCTGCTGCAGTCTTAGGGCCAACAGCCGAGTCACCATTGTGATTCATGGTGTTGGTCTCACGTTCGAAACGAACTCGACGTCCAGGTTCTTCGTGTAATGCAATTATGTCTTTGATGAGCACGTTGACTCGTGGCAGATATTGTTTCAGACGCGTTTGATCTTCCTTATGCGTATCAGATAAATGCACACTGACAAGGTGACGAGAAGAGGTAGCACAGAAATGAGTAGAGGCAGCATTCGCGAAACAGGACACGTCGTTGATGCAATCTGGAAGGCAGAACATACCAGGTATATGACGACGATCTGAAGGATGACACGTGCAGATCGGGTCAACATTCTGACCGCGTGGCAAAAGTCTTGTTTTAGATATGCTTAATTTATGACAATTGTGTTACACAACGAATGAGCTCTACGTGGATGTGCACAATCGCTGGCCTAGTGCGATGTGTACGCTTGTTGCGACCTTGCCACGATCAACCATCGGAGGTGGACTTCATAGTTGCAGCCCTACTCGCGGAGGGTGATCACTTTGCGAAACTAATGACCACGAGCCTAAGTCATTGCAAAGGATGTATTCCTTTCATCTTGATATCCTTTGTATGTGTTGTGATTAGAATTAGTTATAGACTGTATACACTAGAAACTAGTGCCATACAGTCTCGGAAGCCTATGCAGAGAGACTACCTTCTTGCCTTGTCTCCTTTGATATTGGGTATCGTAATGTCTAAACGCCTTGTCGTGCCTTGTCGTGCCTTGCTCTGTCACGGATCGATGCTCTATCTCATCCGTATAACATCTCTTACTCGCTGTTTTGTCGTATATATTGCATGCGTGGAGGACAGGTTCCTCCACTTCCAAGAAAGGCTGCCATCTGTTCAACCCAATCTCTTCACATCTTCATCAGCCCTCAGAACGCAATACCAATGGCTGCTCAATCTCCGCGACGTAGTCAGCGTCCCAATTCTTGCTGCCAACCTCATCGCCGTCACCATCCTGCCCTCTCTTAGCAGCTGAAAGCACCGCACGTAACCACTCCTGCTCATTCGTGGCCTTTGCTACATCCGGCGACTCTGAAATAGCCGGTACCTGCTCTCTCTCTCTTTCACGTTCCTCATCCTCTTCTTCTAACACCTGCGCCGATAAAGGTCCTGCTAGCAACCCAGGACTAAAAGCTTCCGAAAACAATCGATCAAAATCCGAGTCAATCTTCGAAGCTCCAAAGTTTTGACTTATATCAATGAGTTTGTCTGCAGTATCTGCGCATATTCTTTCTAATGCTTCGGCTTCTCGGCGCAATCGTTCAGGATCTTGTGGTGGATGCAGGGCGTTGGTTAAGGAGGATGTGGATGAATTGTAGCCGCCATATGGACGATTGTTGGAAGGATGGCGTAGAAGAGGGTCTTCTTCGTCGGGCTGTAGTACAAATGTGTTAGTAAGTGTAGTGGATGAAAGAAGATACAAGTACTAACGTCAGAGTCTGAGGAGTTTCGGCGTAGACCGAGACAACTGAGGCAGATGCCCATGAACGAGCGTGAGGTAGGACTATATCCTCCAGAAGCTAGTCAGTGTACAGTGTTGATGTAGATGGTGTCGTTCCAAATGGCATTGTCGTTGTTACCGATAAGGACGGTGTGCATGAAATTATGTAAGAGGCTGGGGAAGTTCAACGGCTATATCCGTTTCAGGTTCACAGCGACGTCTGTTTGCCACCTTCTGACACAGTCATTATCCCATTTTCCAAAAAGGCGAGAGTGCTCCAGTGTGCGAACCAAGTCCCCTTCATGGCCAAGTTCGAGAAAGATGCTTATCGATCATATATTTCGGGCTCTTCGTGTATTCAGGCTTCTTGTGTATTTGTGTGTTTCAGTGAATAGATGTATCATTGATTGATTGTTCACTTGTTACCTGTGCATTCCAAAGAAAGATGTATTATGGATTGAGAATCGCAAGCAATGCAATGCCATCCTAGTTGACGCGCTCATTATCCTGGCTCATTCTGCTGCTTCATACCTTTGGGAAACGGGTGTTGTTCTTCGGCATGCAGTTTCATTGAGTCCGCAATCATCTGGGTATTCGGCCTCTTACGCTGTGCAAATTGGTTGGGGTGTGGGTGTGTCATTGCCTGCTCTGTGCATTCCTCTCACGTGTACGTATACCACCCCTTGCAGCAGCGATCTACAACGTCTTACATACTCAACGCATACCACCAATATCAATCGACGCGTTTTGCTGTCCCTGAGGCTCTTTTTGCCCAGGCTGAACTGCTAATTAGACTTAATTTGGAGTGGAGCAAGAGATGCAAACGCGCACACGCCTCATTGCAATAAGGTAGAGAAATGAAGAGGTGGCTGAGTGGCATGGCATGTACGTGCGTGTTTGATCTATAAAGGTGACTACACTTCCTCTAGATTACCTTTTCTATTCAGCAGCAGCTTCCAATAGCATCTCGACGACTTTCGGCAGTTTCTAACCTTTAGGACCTTCATTTCAAGCGCATAGCTATGCCGTCCATTCGTTCTTCTATCGCCGCTTCGGCAATCTTCCTCTCCCTTCTCGCCCCTACTGATGCTCTTGTCGCCAGAGCCGCTAAGGGTGTTCCCCACAAGGCAGCTGCTGCATCTGTGTCGGCCTTGCCTCAATGGATCAAGGAAATCTTGGTCAAGGATGATATCCTCTCCGGCAATGTTCTCGACAAGCGTCAGCAGCCAGGCTTCTGTGCTGGTGATGATCTCTACACCGACTTTGGCTCTATGCCCGCTGCCACACCTTATTGTAGTTCCGTGCTTGGTATTCCAATGGTCACTGTGACCAGCACTGTAGTGACAGGGTATGTAAATTCGAAGTAGAAACCACACAATGCCAATGGCTGATTGTTTCAGACGTGCTACTGTTAGGACTACCGTCGCCAGCTCGGCTATTGGCACCACTACCATCGCCACTACCGCTGCACCTACTATGATGGTCCGCAAGCGTCAAGACATGAACTCCACCAGCACAGACTTATACGATGCTGCAGAGGAAGCTTCAGCCTCGGCAATCTTGTCTTCTCTGTCCAGTGTATGCTCCTGTATCGCTATCCCCACCAGCACGACTACTGTCACCGTTACCAGCGCTGCCACTGTAAGTTCTCTACTTACCCTTCCAATTCATGTACATTACTGACAATGCTCCAGACTAGGACACTTGCTGGCACCCTATACTACGAGGCTACTGTAACCACCATCGTTGCCATGACTTCTTCTGATTCGGCTTCATTAATCATGAACGTCACTGCGAGCACTGTTGCCCACGACTTGACAATGGGCGATTCCACTATGACGGAAACCTCAACGATGACTACCGATTCGACTACCACGTGAGTCTCGTTCATGTACGCTGCTCTAAACAGCCTAACACCTTCATAGTAACACCGTGGACCCTACTGGCTTCGACACCACAACGTCATCCGCCACATCCTCCACCTTCGGTGACATGGCAACATATGTCAGCGCTTCTTACTCGAGTGGATACACCTCAAGCTCTAGCACAAGTAATGACTCCGGCACCGAAAGCACTGCGGAGTCAGGCAGCTCAAGCTCTGACAGCACTTCTGGATCTTCTGGAAGTTCGAGCGACAGCACGGCCGAATCCGACGATGGTTCTGGCATGGACGGCTCATATGATGGCGGATACGGAGATGATGCTTCCAACTCCACAACCACTTATGCCAACTCTACCACTGCAACTTTGCCTACAATCGCTGCAAACACTGTCATGGGTCCCGACGTCAGCTGTCCCACCAACAACGGTACCACAGTCCAGTACATCGAGAACGGCGTTGTCTACACTGAGATCCTCCTCTGTGGTATGACTCTTCATCCTATGAACAGCATTGCCTCGCCTGCTGATAACTACCCTGCTTGTAATGCCGCCTGTCTGGATGCAAACTACGGATACTCGGAATCCGTCTGCAATGGTAATACTTTTGACACACTTACTGGCGCGTGCTTGTTGACCGCCGATTCGACATACAGCACCACCGATTCTGCTGATGCCATAACCTTCTGGGTTCTGTCTAAGGCATTGAGCTCAAACGCGACTTCCTCCAACACAAACTCCACCAACGGCGACTCGTCTGCTGTTTTGTCTTCAGCTGTTGCTAACCCATCCATGCTTACACCTTCGATGACTACACCACCCATGCAGGCGACTGACTCATCCAACTTTGCCAACGTATATTACTCGTCGATGACCACCCAATACGCCTCCAGAACCACCATGTATCAATCCAGTACGACCACCATCATCATTATTATGAACAACTCCACTACCATCATCGACAATGAAGGAAACAGCAGCTCCGTCGTCTCGAACACAACTTATTCTGGAGGCAACGGAAACAACAACAACATCGGTCCTGGTTTCTCCAGCTCAAGCTCTTCTAGCATGTCTTCTTCTTCTTCCTCCTCTTCTTCATTCACCTTTTCCTTCCCAAACACTACTTCAGCTACTTCTAGTAGCTTTAGCACTTCATCTGGAATCATGACAGGTACTGCTGGTACTACCACTTCGAGCTCTATGACTGGACCTTATGGCAACACTACTACGAACTCCTCGTCTAGCTCGGCCATGATCACATCTACATCCAGCGCTCCTTTCCCTCTGGGCAATGGTACTACTTCTTCCATGGTCGGAACTGGTACTGGAATGATTACTTCTTCTTCTTCATCAACTTCGTATGGCAATGCTAGTACGTAAAATCTACTTCTCACACCTAAAGAGACAAGCTAATATAGCCGCAGCTTTCTGTATTCCGACAACCGTTACATTCTTCCCTAACATGACTGTCCCAATGACCACGACCAGCTCTTCCAGCGCAACAGACTCTGCCCTTGCGCCCATCACGCTGACCGAATCATTCACGGTCACTACGGTTATCATGGCCACGGCGACTGAGACCTTCGTTACAACGATTGTCGTTACTCCCAGTCCTCCTGCGGCGAGATATGGACTTGGCACGCCTGGTAGATGGTGGTAGATGGACAGGTGAAGGAGAAGACGTTGAAGCAGTTAGGAGGAGTGGACGATGGAAATCGAATAGGGTAAAGAGGAGGACAACGTAGTCTCTGCTGCTGGTCGGTATGAGGCTGTGGTTAGTTATGGTGAATGAGTGGAAGGAAGGATTACAGAGCTTAGATACCGGTAGACTCATCAACATTGAGGATGTTATGAAGGTAGTGCTAGATACGAATGCATTTGTGGATTAGAGCAGACTCTTATCGCGTGATGATGGCAAGAGAAGATGCCTCAGAATCCTTTACAGTAGAGAAAGCAGCTTGAATCATGAGACTTGCTAGCTCATGCAAACCAACCCCGTCTCCAAATCAAGACCCAGGAGTATGCAAAAACTCCTCAGCACCCACCACGACGCCTCTGCCCCAC
>Ga0160427_10000379_pt1 | contig 27645 bp, 24 predicted proteins | sample SolpanmetagenomL_FD_108194 | JGI IMG/M metagenome (GOLD analysis project Ga0160427, IMG submission 108194) | Solar panel surface microbial communities from Lawrence Berkeley National Laboratory, California, USA - L | ecosystem: Engineered > Built environment > Solar panel > Unclassified ...
ATTCAGCCGCTTCTCGGAAAGCTTGCAGCTATGTGTGGTAAGTCATAAGTGTCACTCTATGTCGTTTTAACATGCTAACCATTATCAGATCCTTCGCAGCAGAATATCTTGATCAAAGACGCAGCATACTCTGCTATTGGAGTCGGTGCACCGATGCTACACACTAAGCTCGATTTTAATAGCTTCTTCACTGGGACCATTGTGCCAGAATTGCAAAGACAAGGCGAGAATCATAGCATCCTCCGACGTCGCATAGCCATTCTCCTTGCCCAATGGATCAGTTTGGACGTATCGCCAGAGAACAGACCACTAATCTATCAAATCTATCAACATCTGCTCGACAAAAGCGTGCCAGATAACGATGAGACTGTAAGGATTACAGCCGGAAAGCGCTTCAACGATATCGCTGTAGCTTGGGAGTTTGATCCAGCACAGTTCTCACAGTATGGAACTCAGATACTACGATATATCATTGACTTGATACAAGAGGTAAGCATGATTGAGACGAAACTAGCCCTCCTCAACACTATCGGTACGATCATTGATGCAATGGATCTACACGTTGTCTCTTCCTCGGACGAAATCGTTGCTCTACTGCCTAAGCTATGGAACGAGAACAATCAGGAAAACCTGATGAAGCAAGCCATTGTCACCACTCTCGCAAAGCTTGTCAAATCTATGCGATCAGAATCTATTCGTATCCACTCCGTTATGCTGCCTACAATAAAAATGGCCATGGACCCTACCAGCGAATCACAAGTTTATCTCCTCGACGATTCCTTGGAACTTTGGTCGCAGATCATGCGGCAGACGCCTGAGACCGCAACATCCGATGACCTCCTATCTATAATTGCCCTGGTCTTTCCTACCTACGAGATGGAAACGGAATACATTAAGCTCGGTCTCCGCATCACACAGTCCTATGCTATCCTAGCGCCTTCGAGCCTACTCCAAGATAGTATCCGCCCCGAGCTCTTCAGTCGATTCACCACCCTCCTCGACGTCCGCAAACCAGACATCATCGACGACATCTGCGACATTCTCGAGCTCCTAATCCGCGCCGCAGACACGCTCGGCGGCTCATCCGCAGTGCAAGTCGTGGCCCAGGCACTCATCCAGTCCGGCACACTCCCACGTATCCTCGACTCCATCCACGCCGACTGGGAAACCCATCAAACCACCGGCCCGAACCGCAAAGACCCGCCCCCAGACTGGAAGAACGAGACAAACTACCTCCTCGTCCTAGCCCGCATCCTGCTCGTCGACAGCCAACTCTTCATCTCCGTGCTCGAAGCCTATGCCCAATCACGTGGGTTGGGTACTACAGACGCAATCGTGCAGGTTCTAGACGAATGGTTCGTCAACATGGATGCGGTATCCTCACCTGGCAAGAAAAAGCTGCTTTGTCTTGCCTTGACCAAACTGCTCGAGACGGGGCAGCCGTGGATTCTGAGCCGCTTGCAAGAATTGATGGCGTTGTGGACGAGCGTGTGTGCTGAAGTCCGCGATGATGAGAAAGGAGTCTTGAGCGATACATTGGTGCGTGAGGATCCGGCGCAATTGAGTTTGGGTGTTGAGATGGAGATTCCAGAGGACGCGAGGAAGAGGAAGTTGTGTTGGAGTGATGTGGTGCATACGGTGAATGTGAATGAGTTTGTACGATACCATTTGGAGAATGTGGTTAATGGCGTTGGTGGGTTGGCGAGGTTTAGGGAGGAGTGGTTGGGCAATGTGGACAAGGATGTCATCAAGGGGTTCGAGGAGCTGGAGATTGTGAGGGGATTGCGAGGGTGAGAATATGAGTCTGCAGTTCACGGCGTTCTATTCTGCATCCTGTGTTGCATGTGGCGATAAGCATGAGGTGGAGCAGATTAGAACAGAACTGGTATCAGTATCTTGCAGGACTGTTACGTAGAATAGACCAAAAGTACAAGCTACAAATAACGCCATTTTTTTGTAGGACCAGGAGAGGCTTAGAGCACATTCTATCCTTTCTTGCGGTAGACTAAAAGTCCTGCGCCAACATGATGTCAAATGCTGTCAAAGCGAAATAAATCTCACATTCACAGCCTTGGCTTCTGAACTCCCGACATGGTCGAATGCTGCAATCGAAGGCTGCAAAGTTGTGAAGAGTGCTGGAGGTGTTTTTGGGCCGACTCGACAGTCTGTCAATTGAATGCTAATCCTTTCTCTCCAATTGCTATACTTCTATCCAAAGAGTATCAGCAGCGCGATGTCAATCACTCATTCAGCCACAACATCCACTAAACAGTAACGATACCAGGCCCCAGATTTACAAATCATTAAGTCATAATCATCATCATTGAATTCATTAATCATCAACATCAATGCTCCTTCTCCTCCTTTCACATTCTGGCAATCCGTCAAACACCAATCTCGCGACAATCCTGCGTTGACAAATCAAAGTCAAATGGCATCCAATCTGCTATGGATCCCGAAGCTGCTGCTGTGATTTGAGCACTACAGCTGTTCCTGCGATTTCGGCTCACGTTTGGAAGAGCTGGTTTGAGAAAGGTGGCTGGTTTGGATTGTGCTTGAAATGCCGTCGTCGACTGTGGTGCAGTTTGCGGCGGTTTGGGGTAAGAGACTGAAGGATGAGACGGCTGTTTGATTGTGGCTAAGGCTGGAGGAGGTGGTTTTGTGGAGTGCGAACGTGTTGGTAAGGGTGGAGCTGGCATGTTTGTGGTTGACGTGGTTGCTTTTGGGGAAGGTGCGGCCGTCGCTACTGGACGAGCGGGAGGTGGCATGATATTTTGTCGTTGTTGTGGCTGAATCCGTGGTTCTGAGATTGGCGAGAAGACTGTACTTTCGACGAAAGGAATGACCTGCTCGTCTGTTAAGGATGCTTTCCGTGGCGTCTCAGGCGAGGAGAAGTTGAAGCTGAGATCTTGCGTTGATAGTAGTGATAAGAACGTGTCATCTGCAGTATTTCTCCGACTCACACTCGTTTTCATGTTTGATACTGGTGAATCTGGGAGAGTCGAGAACGAATCGCTCGAAACTGGACTGATCACCGTTGGTAATGCAACATTGATATCTGCCGTGATCGTGGGAGGCGTGACGGCGATTTCTCGTTCGAGCTGAGTATTGCTTAGAAGAAAGTCGTCCCAAAGCACATCAACACGGTCAGAGGTTGATATCACATCCTCCGTAGTGTCCTGCGCCAGTGTCTGATTTTCTTTAGCCTCTGCATTGAATGACCTTGACTTTGCTGCCTCGATATCTTGTGTCCATGTAATCTCGCGTGCTATTACAAAGTCGTTTGAAGTGAATGATGTGGTTGCTTGTATACTTGTTGTCTTTTGTAGTCGGCGACGTTTCGCAGGAGGCCGAGAGTGTGGCTGATTCGTGATGTCGTTATCGACGTTGCTTTTGGGGTGTTCCTCTTCGACAATTGCTTCTAACAGACTTGTGTCGTCTAGCGCATCATCTAGGTATTCTTCTTCGCTCCCCACTTCCTTGTGACTCTCCTCCGTCGGTATATGATCCTGCAGTTCTGGCTCTTGTTTCTTCTCCTCTTCTCGTGACTGATCTTTCTCCTTCTTGATCTCTATCACCCTCACAAACCCAAACAGCAACTTTTGACTAGCCGCAACCTTAGGAGGCCCCTCCCTCGGACTCGGTATACCCATTCTTCTCCTAGCATCGCGCTCTCTTTCCTCCCTTGCGGCCCTTTTTACGGCATTCTGTTTTCGTCTCCTCTCAGCATGCTTGATCTTCTCTGCGCGCTCATACAATTCGACGCCGCGGGCTGTTTGACGGGATTGCTTTTTTAAGAATTTAAGTCAATTATATAGTGTTTCGCGAAAACCAGGCTAAATAACATACCTGTGTGGATATGCGGGGACCATTTTGTTTGTAGTCGTTCTTGGCTTGTTGGAGTGTTTTTGGTGGGACATAGGAGGGTCGAGTCTTGCTCATGGCTAGGAGGCGTGCGTGGGTTATTGATGTGCCATTTGGCGGTGGGATGATGTATGCATGTGGGGTGTGTTATGATGTTTGAGATAGACGTTGCCGCCAAGCTTTTGTGTACGCCAAGCCTTTGTCTTTGTGCAAGCCTCAGTCACACAGTCACAGTCACGGTCTGCAGCTACCATCATTTGATGCTGATTTATGTCTTTTATAAGATATAAAACCATGCTCATGCCAGCAATGCCCAAAGAGTTGTGGACGCTCCCATTTGACGTATCATATGAAGCACATATTGCGATATCAACGCATCTTTCTGCTTTCAGGTGTAGTTCAGTTCAGGCTTTGTGTGCCCAATTGATAGCTGTCTGGAGAGCAAGATGATGTCGAGTCTTTTCCACCCTTCTCCCGTTGTTTCCTCCTTGTCTGGTGACCTTGTCTCTGCTTGGTTATTGTACACGATATGCACTACAATATCACCTTCTCAATTGGTAACAATATTTCCGGGCCATCTCCAGTCCGAGGGCGTATGCAAGAGATAAGGTGGTCTTTCACCAACCTTTCTTGTTTTTCGTGAAACTACTACGTTGGATACACCCTCAGGACGAATTCTAGAAAGCTAACTGTGACTTCAACATGACATATCCACAACGCCCTCTGGGCAACACAAAAGTCTCCGCCCAGGGCCTCGGCTGCATGGGATTCAGCGCCGCCTACAGCAGTTTCGGTGGTTATAGCAACGACGAAGAATCACTCAAAGTGCTCACTCATGCCGCAGATCTAGGCATCACCTTCTGGGACACCAGTGACATCTACGGTCCCCAGACAAACGAACGTCTGTTGGGGAAGTGGTTCCAAGAAACAGGCAGACGGGATGAAATCTTCCTCTGCTCTAAATTCGGTTACGAGATTGTCAATGGGCAAAGAGGAGGAGATGTTCGTGGTGATGCTGCATATGTCAAGCAAGCTTGTGCAGCGTCCTTGGAGCGGTTGGGTGTGGATAAGATTGATTTATATTATGTGCATCGGATTGACAGCAAAGTACCAATCGAAGAGACCGTCAAAGCTATGGTTGAGCTAAAGGAGCAGGGCAAGATCACTTATCTCGGTCTATCCGAATGTTCCGCTCGAACTTTGCGTCGAGCCCATGCTGTTCATCCCATTGCAGCTATTCAGGTCGAGTTCTCGCCGTTTGCGTTGGAAATTGAATCCGATGAGATACCACTTCTTGCTACAGCTCGAGAGTTGGGCGTTAAGATTGTCGCGTACTCTCCTCTCGGTCGCGGATTCTTGACCAACACGATCAAAAGCAGAGATGACATTGACGAGTCTGATTCCAGATGGACCCATCCCCGCTTTTCAGAAGAGCACTTCCACGAGAATCTCAAACTCGTCTCTTCTCTTTCCGAACTCGCAAATAAGAAAGGCGTCACATCTGGACAACTTGTCCTGGCTTGGGTGCTTGCTCAAGGTGATGATTTTATACCAATTCCTGGAACGAAGAAGCTGAAATATTTGGATGAAAATGCAGCTGCGAGTGAGGTGAAATTGAGTGAGGAGGAAGTCGGTGAGATTAGGAAAGAGATCGAAAAGGCGGGTGGTGGCAAGGGTGCCAGATATCCTCCGAATATGCTGAAGTTGACGTATGGTGATTCGGCTGAGCTAAAGAAATGATTGAGTCTACACGTCGAGCAATATCCGTAATTACTATCATGTTCTCCAGAAGGCCGATTACATGATAAGGAATTTGATAAAGACTGCACAACAAACAATGAGGTCTGCACAGCAATCACACTTTCCTATAAGTCTGCACAATAATCATACTTTCAACGTCGTCTCGTTGTTCATGGGACTCAGGTATAATCGCAATTGGTGCTGTTTACAATAACAAAGGTAAGCTATATCTGCAATTACTCAAGGTTCTTCAGCAATGTTTCCCTCGATGAGTAATAATACACATTGTCTTGTCAATATTTTATGAGTCAAGCTGCTCATAAGCCGGCCCTGACGTATGCCTCTTGTATGGCATGTCATGCTCACAAAATCAGAATGGAAACATTATAAAGCATTTGATTATGATCTAATATTTATGTGTTTCCTAGAAGTCTTGACTATGTAGGTATGTGACACTGTTAATCATGAAACATACAAACCGGCTCAACAATAGTAATCAACCATGTTTCTCGAAACATGTTGCCGAAGGTTGTGCTAACGCTACTGTGCAAAGCATGCACTACGTAAGTGCTTCTTTGTTATCATCTATCGTTTACACTGCTACTATTGTAGTGCTGGTTAATCTACTTGACAGAAGGAAATAGAGCTAGACTCGTTCTACATTGTGCTGCTTGTTTTTACGATCTGAGACGTCCGTGCTTTTACACCCCTTCTTCTATATCCCAAGTCTTTCTCTTGCGCATCACCTTACCTCAACGTGCTTCTTCAGGATACAGTCTGGTTTTTACCGCCTGAATCAGCACGGTCTTCCGCATGCCTCTAATTCCCTCATCAGATTGCTTCAAGATGACGACACCAGCCGCCAAATTCAAGTATTCGCCCGAAGAGCTTCAGGCCACTGGAGGGATGATGAAGCGTGTACGTGATGCACAATATGTTTATGCACTCGAGCATTTCAACGAATCAAAGAGTAAGGCCCTACAGCTGCTCAAAGAGCCGAAACTACCACTCTACATGCAAATGAGACTCTTCATACTGCTCCTCAACATATCGGATGACTGGCAAGAAAGAGAAGAGCTTCGCCAGCAAGCAGGAAGTCTCTACTGGTCGATCAGGGCTATCTATCGTGAAGGCATGTTTGATGAGATAGATCAGCACTTGACATGGAACGTAGAAGACATCAAGCAGATGGCAGATATTCAAGCTGAAACTAACGATGCGCTCGCCGATTCAATAATTTCAGTCACAGCCTCGTCATGGAGCTGTATCGAGGAAGGCGTCTGAGGAAGGCCGGACGAAGATGTAGCAGACTCTGAGCTCGACGTTCTGCACGAATAGCATCAAGCAAGACACCACCACTAACTGCAGGATGGCCGACGGCATCGGACATGGCAACCGACAACGATGTATACGATACAAGAGAATGAGAGGAAGCTCGATGCAGTGAAAGGCATGATTAGGAAGAAGAAGGAGGAGGAGTAAGCAAAGATCAATAGAAACACAGAGCAACATTTACACGACCAAGGGTTAATCGGATCGCACGAAACACTTCTCAATGTCTGAGCAGAGCCTCGCAAAGATTAAGCTCGCGATAACGAGACTCAATAGAAGGGGAATGTGGAAATGGTTCAAACGAAGCTTTTAGCCAATCTGTCAAGATGTTTAGTACTTTCAAGATAGCGAGATCGGGAGAAATGGCAGTCTGGAGACCGGGGTTTACGGCAGCCCTCTTTGTGTTTTGCACATGTCTGAATGTGTCGGAAGAGACTCGGTGTTCACAGCTGGGACTGCGGGGGGATATGTCAGGGCAATGGGACCAGCAATGAGATTTTGTCTAGGAAAGAGAGTGATGATCGTACAGACGACATTCTGTGTGTATGAGCCTTTACGTATTTCTTTCGTTCTCTTAGACATAGCTGCACTTTTATACAATAAGACCTAGTCTCTAAACTCGAGAATCTATCTTTGTCTTTTTGATATAGATATCGCTGAACGAGAAGTGCGCAATTCATGAGCGACTTGTGGGAGGCCATGTCAGGATTAATAATCACAAATTGGAGGTCTCGAGCGATCTTCCATATACTCCGTCCCAGCACCGCCCCATAAAGCGCCAAAAAATGCTTTTATCAAAAGAAATGCTTCCAATCTTCCTTTGATGAGATTGTCGATGCGTGATGACCATATCCAAAGCCAAAAAAAGAAAAAGAACGGGCTCAACCGTGGTTCGAACACGGGCTGGGAAGATGTTAGCTACTAGCTGAAGTAGAAATTGACTGTGGGAAAGTACGTACGCCTCCTGCACATGTGACGACCAAGCTCGAGTTGAGATTGATAGTTGACCCAAAGCAGGACTGTATCTGGATTAGCGAACGTAACCGAAGGAGTCTTGGCAGGGACACTCACATCATACCACTAGACCATTGAGCCTGATTCATGAAAACCCTTTTTAACTGTTAATACATATCGGCAAACAAATGTCAACAAGCTAATCATCGCAAATTTTGCCATGCTATAACATTCAAAACACTTGTTTGATATCTGTAAACCTTTGCAACCAGACTCAGTCCCCATCACCCACGCAGCATCGCCACGCATTCGTGATCCCAAGCTTGCTGTGTCCATCTGCAAGAAAGTTCGCCCTTGACCAAGTTATTGCATCATCAGTCTTGCAGGAACATCTTCAATCACTACCAATACCATTGATTAGGCACATACACAACATGTCTACTCCAAGAACCCTATCCTCCTACTTGCGGCGCTCTTCCTGCCTCCAACATCCATTATCACACCTCCGCCCCATCCAACCCTACCTCCACCACCCCCGCCACTTCACCAACACACCCACTCCATCCACGCCCTCACCACCACGCTCCTCCACGCGCCCCGTCTCCTCCCCACATAAATCCGACCTCCTCACACGCTCCCGCGGTCCCAAATCCAGCGAAGAAACACAAACAGATTTCGCCGCTCTCAACGTCCTCGGCGGCACAGCGAATCCGTCAACGAGCATCGACATCTGCATCTATGACGGTTTCGTGCTGGATTCCGGTCTACGCATTGATGACGGCGACGGGGTGATATTGACGAGTAGCGAAGCTTTTGTCTGGCGACCTTGGATGACTACCGGGGAGAGCACACAAAGCGGAGGAGAAGGAGGAGTAATACACGGCAACGCCTTACGCACACCCTCTCCCACCACACCACCAACATCCAAACCAACACCCACCGCACTCAGTGGCGGCATAATCAACACGCTCGGCCAATTCGAGATTCCCGCCCAAGGATGGGGACTTTTCGCCGCGCTGTGGCCGAAACCGGATCTTCTCATTATAGGAACAGGCCCAACCATACGGCCATTAGCGCCCAAGACGAAGCTGTATTTGCAGGAGCTGGGGATGAGGTTGGAGGTGTTGGATACGAGGAATGCGGCTAGTCAGTTTAATTTGTTGGCGACCGAGAGGGGTGTCACTGATATTGCGGCGGCGATGGTGCCGATTGGCTTTGGGAAGCCGTGAAAGAAGAGAGGTTGGATTTGTATGGGAGCGGACGGGTATCAGCGTACAGGGGAGACTGTCTAGCCTTCAGGTGGTGAGGCACGTATGACACGGAAAACGACACTGCCTGAGCAAGAAGGAAGAGGACACCTATTGAGACTAGTATATTGATGTAAACAGGCAAGACTGTCACGATGGTATCCTTGTTGACGCCGTAAAAAGCTCGGGTCTCATCATATTTCGCAGAGATGCGTGACCGCCATACGTAACTCGGTTGGAATGGATCCACTGAAATGCTGCAAGAGTTGCTCAGCGATGTAGATTCATCAAGCTGAGGGAGGACCATCGTACATGTTTCCTGAAACAATAATTGCCATGGTCCAGCAACTGATAGAGAGAACATCGGGTTGCGGCATCAAGCTCAGGATACTTGTAACCAAAATAGATTTACATGCTCACATTCTCGAGAGATAGATGCTTCTATAATTGCACGATGATTTGTGGCGTAAACGACCTTGTGACCATCTCTCCATGTCGACGATAAGATATGAACTGGTGGTACACTTCACAAAAAGGCACCATCGTTGACACCGCTTCATACATTCAAAGGCACAGAAGAAACATTGACAAGCCAGAGAAGTCGTCAGAATAACATAATTCATCATCTATCTCAATCTACACAACAACCAGATTCCCAATCCTGACACCCTGACTCTCAAACCAATACCTCCTTCTCGTTCCCAAACTCCTCGCCTTCTTGAGTGCATCCCACGTAGCCTCTCCTCCCTCAACCATAACCACCGGAATCTGATTAAATCTCGGCACGCCACCCGGCGTCAACTGCGGCTCATCCAGCAGCGGCCTAATCGCACCACCACCGTTCTCAAGTGAAGGAAAGTTGACGATAATGACGAGTTGCAGACTAGTGGCTGAAGGGGCAAAAGAAGGTATGTTACGGAGCTTGTCGGAGAAAGAGCAGCCACCTCTTCGCATGATGATTACTTGGTGGCGTCGAGGTATGGAAGCTGCAAGCTTGCCGTTGCACATTTCATCGCTCATGTATATTGTTCGAAAGTAGAGAAGATTGTCCACGGCTGCTGCAATTGGGTCGTCCGTGGGCGGAAGAATGGATATGGAAGCATCAGGCATATCAGGAATGGGACCGGCGCCAATACCAGTAGCGACAGACGCGGGGAGAACGTGACGGGTCGTTGGTGGTGGTATGGTGGGAGTGGAAGGGATTTCAATTCCAGCATTGACAAGTGCAGTGAGAGGGAATTGACCCTTTTCCAAAGCTCTAGTAAACTGTTGCATAAGCATGCTAAGTATGGACTGATCGTTGGCATCAAGATCAGGGTTATCGGCTTGTCCATTGACGAGTGCCAATTCAAGTTCAAGTGATGAAGTGTTTGCGTCCATGGTCGTAGTAGCTTCAGTATCGATGTGTTGTGGCCACTCACCTTCGTCAATAACGATATCGATCATTGTGACGTCTCTCCGCCGAGTAAAGTATTGATCAGTAGGGTTGAGGTCGAGAACTGCTTCTAATGGCACATACACTTTCTCATCTCGACCCAAAGTCAGCTGTGAGACAGAGTATATTCTGAAGAAGTCCATATAGCCCATATCATACAGGTGGTCTCGTTCGCGAATCATGCTGAGGCGCAAGCCTGCCACCGCGTTGAGCATGACACCGTGGTCCACACGGTCTACACGAAGTGGTGAGCCAGGCATCTTTGCAGGAGGAAAGCTTAGATCAAATGTCACCCTTGACTCGAGCTTCGAAGTAAACCCATGAGCTGGCAAGTAAGCTTCAGGCAAAGTCCATGGATAGTAGGTGTAGTTGTTTGGCGATGCTGCGACAGTCTCGGCAAAGCTGACGTAGTCGTGTCCAGAGTCGATACTTGTCTGCTGACCAAGGACTGGCATCAGGTGGAGTCGTGCTAGACTAGCAGCATGGAAGAGGTCCTTGCGATTTGCAATGGAAGATATGCTGAAAGGAAGAGGTGGTGCAGGTGCGGGACAAGTGGATGTGACAGTGATTTCTCCAAACTCTTTGTCCACAGGAGGGTCTCCCTTTGTATTTCGAGATTTTCTGGTTGATTCGGGGATGATCATTGGATGGCCCTCCGTTGTGAAGACGAATGGCGCATCGAGATTGTTCAGTGGATGGTGGGGATCGAAGAGCAGGTAGAGATACTTGACGGTCTCTCCTAGAAAGAAGCTCTCCATGCGATCTTTCAATTGACCTGTACGCACATCGTCCAGCCCTGCCCATCCACATTCAGTCCAGCATCGTCGCTTGATGTCGCTAATAACCATCTCGCCGACGTGCAGATACCAGGGATCTTGTGTCGCACGATACAAGTACCAAGTTGACTCAATGAACTCCGGTCTACCTCCCCACCAATTCAGGCCGCTATCGATGTTTCCACTAGCAGTTGACCATCGCTCTGGTAAAGCTGAATAGCGTGACCAGAGAGCAGTATACAACATATGCGTCTGAATGGCTTCTTCGACTTCGCCAGCCAATGTCAATAGGCCTGGATAAAATGCACTCAGACTGTCTATCCAGAATGCACGAACAGCACCAGTGTTAAGGTCACCCAAGATGTAGTGAGGGTGTTGATAAGCTGCATCTCGATACAAATGACGCTTAATTCCAGCATGGGCATCCAGCCAGACTAGTAGAAAATCCCATTCACTTGCTGTTGCATTAACGTGGTAGTCCGGAGCTGAACCTGAAAGCAAGATATGAGATTTGAAGGCATATTCAAAGAAGCTGTCAATACCCGCTCCGATTCCACTAAAAGGCGCAACCCATTCACCTGTTTCAGCATCAATGCCTGCACCTATAAGATCCAGCTTGCTACGCTTATCCCAGACAGCCCAGAAGGCATTGGTAGCTGCTTCTTCGTAACGTGAATCACCTGTGAGTCGACTGAGGGTTGCAAATTCAAGGACCAGACTGCCGGCGCCTGCACTGCATGTTTCGGTGATCTCTTGTGGACCTAGCTCTTCTGGATAACACTGGCCACGGTCGGTATCCTGATTCAAGGGAGAGTTAACATAGAATGGCACGCCATGTCGAAGGTTGACTCGAGGATATGGAAGGCCCGTTGCAGTGTAGAAAGCTGGGAGAAGACGATCTGCTAGATCACGAGCCAGGCGAAGCAATTGTCCATCATACTCGAAGTCATTCGGCCATGAGATTGCAGGCCGTGAATGGTTGTGTTTGGCATTCTTGATACTGCCAGAATGCGTCACAGGATCGTATCCTCTTATCGGAAGGTCTCCTGCGGCGAACAGGTGTGCACTCAGAAGTCCTCCAACCCCACGAATAGTCGTCTCGAAGACCTGAACCTTGCTGTCGAAATCAAATCCTCGACCTCTCGTGCCTTGTCCCTGCGGTCCATCTGATCCATCACCATACAGTTCTACCAATGTCTTGATGCCATCTTGAAAGTCGTGTAGCGGACTCCTGCCGTTCCTCGCATCGAGTGGAGAAGAAGCCAGGATAGCCAATGTCGAGAGGCTGTCGATGAGGGTAAGGGAATAGTTTCCGAGGACGTCGTTCAACTCAATGTGTGCCGGGTTATCGCGATCACGCGTAAGTGGCATACAAGAGACTGGCTTGAGCTCATCTTCCGGAAAGGCATATGTCATGTAGTTGTCGAAGCCATGATAGAAGACGGCCGTTGTTTCTGCGCTAGCACTGTGTAAGTTGCTGAGTTGTGCGACAGGACGTCGTACACATACCGAAGCCTGGCCAGATCATCCTTGGTGATGCATTGACAGCATGGAAGAAAAACTAAAACGAAAAGCACGACCAATAAGTGTCGTGTGCCAACGAACAAGTCACATCCAGGAGTATTGCTGTCTGGCGACAGAGGCCAGTATCGATTCGAAAGCATGCCCGTCACCCGACGACATTGCAGCAATCTCACGCCTTTGTCCTTGTAGATTTCTTCCTGTCACCAGAATACATGCACGGATACCGAGATGAAAGTTGTAAATGCTGGCAACATTGGACGAACATCTGGGGAGTTACAATTAGTGATCACACAGGGTAGTCTCCAGTATGGGAGCACAAAATCTTACTCTGAATTTCGTAGAGCTGCTTAACGACAACAACAACACTTCTCCCTTCAGCTTCGCGATGTCTATTGTCTGGCACAATAGTCACATCGCGAAGCATCCAAAATTCGTAGGGGCGGGTTGGAAGCTTCGAGTTGAGAAGGTAAGCACAATCCTCGCGTCGGCAGGACCTTTGAGCTGTTGCACTTCATCTGCATCTGCATCTGCTTTCCTACACCTTCACCTTTACATGATGATACCAAATATTGGAGCTGTCCTATCTTCGGAGGTGACGAACAAACTTTATTAATATACACGCTTGGTAAGCTCATACAATCAATGTGGACTGCGACTACTTCTTACTGACGATTCGTGAAGGTTGTCTGATATTACGTGTCCACTGCATTGCAAACCAAATCAAGGAAATCCGAGGTGTTCCTGTGTCGTTAACAATACCTCAACAGACATAAGTTCTTCAGTCATACAATCCACATCCAACACAATGTCAGCCGATCCGCGACTTGCGAGAGCAAGACTTCCAGTGACGGCCACACCACCGCCTCCGCCTCCACCGCCTGCCGTACAATCAACACCAGATGCTACAACTCAACCTGTCGAGGGTGTTACCAATGCCACAAACGGAGACACAGGGCCTGGTCCGAACGATTACAAGCTCAAGTTTTGCACAGTCTGTGCGAGTAATAACAACAGGTACGTGGCAATCTATAACAGTCTATTATCCCTCCTACCATGCTGATACTCCTTCAGATCAATGGAAGGTCATCTCCGTCTCTCTGCTGCGGGCTACCCCGTCATCTCTTTCGGCACAGGTAGTCTAGTCCGTCTTCCAGGTCCTACGATAAACGCGCCAAATGTTTACAACTTCAATGTATCCTCCTACGACACAATGTACAAAGAGCTTGAAGCCAAAGATCCACGCCTCTATCGCGTGAATGGTATCCTGAATATGCTTGAACGCAATCGTAGCTTGAAATGGGGTCCTGAACGCTGGCAGGATTGGCGTGTAGGAGAGGCACGAGTTGCACATGCCAATGATAAAGGTGCGTTAGGCACGGAAGGGGGCGTGGTCGATGTGGTTATTACGTGCGAGGAGAGATGCTGGGATGCTGTCGTCGATGATCTATTAAACAGAGGAGCACCGCTGAACAAGCCCGTTCATGTGTTCAATGTGGATATCAAGGACAGTCACGAGGAGGCCTTGGTTGGTGGAAAGGCGATTGTGGATCTAGCGGACAATCTCAACCGAGCGGCTAATGCCGCGAAGGAGCAAGATGGTCACGATGCATTTCGCGCAGGGACAGGTGCAGGAAGAGCAAGCTTTGATGAACAAGTACCTGATATACTTGCGGAGTGGCAAGAAAGATGGCCCCAGTTTCCTGCATTATGGACGTTATCGTGGTTCTAGATAATTATACGAATTAAGACCTGTCATCACAGTAAGATCATAAGTAGTATAAGAATGTTATGTGGTCTTACTTCACCCAAGCAGTCTTGTGTCAAGATCGTTGAGGAGACCCGTGTGAATCGATGACCTGGAATGATTAGCCAGTCACATATACGAACCTCAAGGTCAGCGGTGTCTCGACTGGCTCTGAAGTATTCATGTTGACGAAAATAGTTCCGATCCTCGTCCGATTGCTTACTCTCAATCTAGTTTGTATATATCTGTTTGTGCATCGGACCACCAAGCTTCCTATCTTCATCCTTCTGTTCTGTGCCATTCTTCTGACCCTCCTTCAGCAACTCATTAAATCCATTCAACAGATCCTCCTTCAAATCCCGCCAGTCCTCAATACCTACACTAACTCTCAAGACCCTCGGATCAACATGCTCATCGCTCATCCTCCTCCACTCAATCAAACTCTCCACTCCGCCCAAACTCGTAGCATGGTGGAACAATCTCAGCTTACTCGGTAGCCTTCTTGCCATATCCTCGTTAGCCATCCAAATCGCAAACACAGGCCCGAATCCATTCGGCATCTGCTGCTTCAGCCAGCCCATATCCGCCTTCTGCAAACTCGCATGCTGGATCTTATGCACCGCCTTCTTCACGCTTTCATCGGCCGCAGAATCCAGCCACTCGACCAACGCACCCGCACTCGCGCTCTGCCGGCTCACCCGCAGCTCCATCGTCCTCAAACTCCTTAGTCCAAGCCAGCCCTCAAAACTGCCCATGACGCTACCCAAACAGATCCGCTCGTTGTACAGCGCCTTCCACCAATCTTCCCGCTGTACCGCAAGCACGCCACATAACATGTCGCTATGGCCACCCAGATATTTCGTGCCACTGTGCATCACAGCATCCGCGCCCCATCTGAACGGATCCAGCAGACTCGGCGGCGCAAACGTCGCATCCACCGTTAGTATTGCACCTCGCTTATGCGCCTCCTCCGCAAACCAAGCCAGATTGCTCGCTTCGCCGGTCGGATTCAGTGGTGTTTCGACGTGCACGACGTCGCCTTTCGTGATGCCTGCTGCATCCCATGCGGCTAGGTCGTGGAGATCGACTTTTTGTAAACCACTGAGCTTGGACACGATGGAGATTACGCCGTGGCAGCCGTGGTAGCCGGCGCCGATGGCGATGCGGCGCGGGTTGAGGTGGATGAGGAGGGCGTGGAAGGCGGAGAGGCCGGAGGAGTAGGTGAGGCAGTGTGCGTTCATGATGGAGGAGAGGGCTGTTTCGAGGCGGGTGGTGGTGGGTGCGGAGAGGCGGGAGTAGATGTGGGCGTCGTGTGTGGGGTTTGGGTTGGTCTGTAACATTGTTGTCAGATTGGATGCGGTGTTGAGAAGTGGTGGGAGAAGGGATAGGGAACATGCGCACATCTTCGTCGTTGACGGGGATTAGCTCGTCAGGGTTGCGGGAGTAGCGGAAGGTGGTCGAGACGTGCATGGGTGGTGCTACGTCGATTGTTGCTGCTAGGTGATCGTCGGCGTGTATGGCGATTGTGGAAGGGTTGTAGGATGTCATGACTGGCTTGGGAGGCTCGACATCGATGATGTCGTGGTCGTGGGACATGGTGGGCTGTGCGATGAGAATGTTCGGATGTAGATGGTGCTGAAGATGGTGCTGAAGATGGTGCTGAAGATGGTGCTGAAGATGGTGCTGAAGATGGTGTTTCAGAAAATGCAGAAGGTGTTTCAGATGTGTGGGGAATTACGGATCCAACTCCGGCATATGCATATGTGCTACGAGAAAGTTCATTTTCTACAACGTAGAACTATATATCTCATCATTCGTATATCCAGAACAGTCCAAACAATGCCGTTCAAAAGACAAGCGACGCATTGAAAGTCCTTTTATGCTCGAAACCTAATCCAAAAAACACCCACCACTGTCATCATTCAAGGTAGGATCTTCTTCTCAGGCTCAGCCCTATCACGATACGGACCCAGCGCAATAGGCAACTCCCCACTGTATCCAACATCACCTCTCATCTGCTCCAAGTTCTTGGCAATCTTGCCCACAAGCTTAGCAATCCATCGATCATTCACCACCGCATCTACCGTCGTCCGCTTGATACCCCGCTGTATATCGCTGGCCAAACTCTTCGTCAGATCTTTCGTAAAGCCCTTGACGTCGCGCATATGGTTGGAGTAGATGTTCTTGAATTTGCTATTAATGTGGCTGGCTGTGGTACTCATGCTGTTCATTGTGTTTGCGTGAGTGAGTGTGGGCGAAATGTTTTCCTCTCCATCGATGCTAGAGGTTTCTGGATCGGGAGCGGTGGCGCCGTAACTGCCGTACGTAGTCGGGCCCTGGTTGCCGGCTTTGTTAAGTTCGATCAACTTGGTCGCTTTCACCAGTGCAGCGACGAAATTCAGGAGATCCTGGTCAATGACCGCGGGCATACGGACGTGGACTGCGATTCGGCCAACACACTCGTCGTTGATAAGCTTGGCCAGGTCTGCCTCAGCTTGTACGGCTTTGGGATGACCATCGGCATCGCGGACTTCGGCTTCTTGGTCACGTTGTTCTTGTGGTGTTGCTTTTGGCGGGAGTAGATGCTCGTGGTGGGGTAAGAGGAAGGCTGGGATATTGATTCGACAATCTGCACCACCGAGGCGGACTACTTGCTTGAGATGGGTGTCCTTGGATACGGTGCGATAGGCCATGACATCGTCGGAACTAAGGTGAGTATGAATCTCGTAACCGGTTGAGATGGGTACTGCGCCTTGTGCTGTGATTTTGCCGAGCTCCATGACAAAGTTCGCATCGGTGAGCCATTCCGAGACACGACCTAGCAGATTGCGAAGTTGGCTGTCTTGGTCAGTATGACCTTTAAGAACATTATCTTGCAACATTTGCTCGATCCATTTACCAGAGGCTCCCGCTGTGATGGAGTCGATGGTAATGGGGTGGAAATAGGCAATAGGGCTAAGCAGCAAGCGTAGTAGCAGGGGTAGACGATGCATGAACTTCTTGGTCTCAGGTGAGCTAAGATTTTGCAAGGTGGTGACCTTGATAGAGCGCTTTGATGGATGCGGCACAGAAGGCTGGTCGTGGAGCCAAGAACAGGTTGCGGAACGTAAAGCATTGCTGTCGTGAGGATCGAGAGTATCCCCGATGATCCTTGTAGGACCCACATAACGTTCTCCAAAGTGGCGCGTTTCCAATTCTTGCTTTGCTTGAGTAATGATACTAGTTTCTTTGATATTTTGGAGCATCTCTCTGTACTTCTTGGCAGCAGCCTCGTTATCGGGGGAGAGCTTCTTCATGGTGTTAGCTGCTTCCTGCGCGGATGATAAATCCTCCACATTGGAACCACCCGTCATCCGTTCTACCATTGTTACTGGTTCACCATTGAGAAGGTGGTCCTGCGATTGTGGGAAAGATTGCGTTGTTTGAGCAGACGTCATCGTTGAGAGTTCGGACATTGACGAAGTCGTGTTGCTATCTTGCATTGTCGACACCCTGGATATCGATGATGGTGTCCCGTCCTCAGATGCGACATTATTTCTTGGTGGAAGAGCTGGCGGGCCTGGTGGAAACATGGGTGCCCGTGAGAAGCTGGAAAGTCCTCCTGAGGCGGAGTCCGTCGAATCGCTCCTATGTATCCCCGCTTCGACAGCTGCAGTTGCAGCTTGTAGGATCGGGGTATTGCTCTCAAACATCATATGATTGCCCTTGTGGTCCCTGGTGTCCTGAGCAAGGTGGCCAAAGGTCATCTCGTATGCGCCTCCTTTCAGATTGCCGTAACAATCACTGACTCTGATGCTACGGAAGAACCTTATTTCAACTTCATCACACGCAAGTGCAAGCTCCATGTCGTCGCTCAGCTTGATGCCAACCTCGATACCATGAGCAATAACAGTCAAGGAAGATAGCGAGATTGTCACCCCTCGGATCACCATCAGTCCGCCTTTGACATCAGGAGTATCAATTTCCAGGGCAGGCAAGTCGAATAATGCAATCTTATCCTCTGTAAAATCGAATGTTTGCAGCATTACACGCAAGTACTTTCTTGCAAGGTCGGCAATTGCGCTGAACTGATAGATTGCTGAGATTATGATCGTAGGGTAGCATACAAGCACAAATCCCCAGTATAACAGCCACGAAGTTGCAGCAACTGCGTATATTGTGTTGATGGCACCTAAGAGTATCCAGAGATTTGCAAAAGGCAGGATGCGATACCCATTTAGTGAGGCTAGCAGTATTGACACTGTCAACGCTGGCGCGCCAGAAAGCACATATCTGCGAGGCAGTAAAAGCACGCCCAAAGCTGTTGCCGCGATCGCAAAAACGTGTGACACTGATGGTTGTGTGTATGCCTGCGTTTTTGCAGTGGAAGCACTCTGCTGCGCCATGACGACTGCAGGAATGGCGAAAGACTATCTACAGATGGCGAGGATGAAGTGTCGTCGGAGAGAGCTTCTGTTTGTTACATCCAGAAATCTGGAGAAGCGCGATACGTCAGAATTGAGTTTTGCCTGGGAACACAAGCGTGTCACGTGACGAGTATATTGTCTCAGAACTTCAGAAGGAGAATCCACCACTGTATTTCAATTTATATTGTCATGGAGAGCGAGGTCACTAGGAGGTACTCACAACACCAGAGGCTACTCATATCCAGGTCCATTGCTTTGTAAGCAGTGATCAATAATAAAAGACTCTCACTTTCATGGTGAAAATACAGCCGTGAATGATGTTACACGTTCTTGATGACCCAACAAACTCATAATTATAGTGAGTCGTTATGCGATACTAGGGAGATGCTGGGAGCTTAGTGCTCAATAGGCTGCCATTTGCTGCTTCTTCTTTTGTGCTCGGAGCTCGGAGGTTGATGTACCTTTGTAGCGAGGCAGTCGATCTACCCCGCTCACTGGGTCGTGACTTCCAAAGCAAGTAGGTCTTGCGGTGGAAAAAGGGTGGCTAGGCGGAAAAGCCTCCAAGACCACTTCAAGACCAGAATGTCGTGCCTTTCAGCTGGTGGATGGACAGGCCATATATTGCACTGTGACTTCATGACCGTACACAAACTGCTAATAGATGAGCTCCAAGACCATGCATCAACAAGCCGACAGACCAAACTACTGCAACGAGCAGATTGTACAAAAGAATCGACTCACTCCACGAACATACTGGCTTCCAGAGGAGAAGTTGGTGCTCAATGGTAGATGGGATTTTCATTACGCTTCTTCACCAATACTAGCTCCTGCACCTTCTGCCGCTGTCGCAACGCCTTCGACGGACAGCTCATTGGATTTACCACGAGTTGACAAAAGTATATGGGGTCAGATCAATGTCCCAGGTCACTGGCAGTTGCACGGCCATGGTAATAAAAACGTGATACACATGATGGGACTATGTTAACATTTTCATAGGTCATCCCCACTACACCAACGTTCCCTATCCTTTTCCAGGTAAGGACAATCACTACAAGGAAACACATACATATACGATCCTGATAGATGTGTAGTATGCCCACCCTTCGTTCCATCCGAAAACCCGACGGGCACATACAAAAGACTTTTCCATGTTCCCAGCAATTGGGCAAAAGACTCACAAATACGTCTCCGATTTGAAGGTGTCGACAGCGCTTGCCATGTATTTGTCAATGGCGCAGAAGTTGGCTATTCACAAGGAAGTCGAAACCCCGCCGAGTTCGATATTACCAATCTGGTGCACACTGATGACGAAAATGAGCTTTTCGTGCGTGTGTATCAGTGGAGTGATGGTTCATACATTGAAGATCAAGATCAGTGGTGGCTGTCCGGTGTCTTCAGAGACGTGTATCTTCTTGCGTTTCCAAGGAGCAGGATTGAGGACTTCAAAGTTATGGCTGGTCTCGATTCGGAATATCGAGATGGTCAATTCTCCGTCATAGTCAAGTTCGCCCTTCAAGATGATATCGAGATTCAAGCCCAGATATCTCGCCGAGGAGAAGTAATCACAGCAACTAAGAGACAGATTCGAAGCAACGGAATAGAAACTAAAATTAGTCTCAACATCTCGACGCCTGACAAGTGGACTGCAGAAACGCCAAACCTCTACGACCTGGAACTGAAGCTGCAATGTGGTGGAGACGTTATGCAAACCATCCGGCAGCGAATAGGATTCCGCAAAATAGAGCTGAAGAATGGTTTGATCACGGTGAATGGTGTGCCGCTACTATTCAGGGGCGTCAACCGTCACGATCACCATCCACTTCACGGCCGAGCAGTACCTTATGAGTTCATGCGTAACGACTTGCTATTGATGAAGCAGCATAACGTCAACGCTCTTCGAACCTCACACTATCCGAATCATCCACTTTTATACGACCTTTGTGACGAACTTGGTCTTTGGGTCATCGACGAGGCAGACCTCGAGTGCCACGGCTTCGACGCTGCAGTTGTACAATCCTTGAATATTCCAGCCTCTACAAGCTACGAGGAGCGACAGAAGATCGTGTCGAAAAGCGCTGCCGATTTCACATCGGACAATCCTGCATGGAAAACAGCATATGTAGATCGCATGGAACAGCTTGTCCAGCGTGGTAAGAACCATGCCTCCGTCATTATCTGGAGTCTCGGGAATGAAGCCTTCTACGGCAGAAATCACAAGGCAATGTACGAATATGCAAAGAAGGCCGATCCTACACGCCTTGTGCATTATGAAGGAGACAGAGAAGCAAAGAGTGCAGACATGTACTCGTATATGTATCCCTCAGTTGACGCTCTGGTTCAGCTGGCGAAAACAGAGGGCGTCAAGCCTGATGGCACATACGACAAGCCAATCGTTTTGTGCGAATATGCTCACGCCATGGGTAATGGTCCAGGCTGGCTGGCGGAATACATCGATGCTTTTAGAACGCACGAAAGATTACAAGGTGGTTTCATCTGGGAATGGGCGAATCATGGCCTGCTGAAGACTGATAGCTTGGGGCAATACTATGCCTATGGCGGCGATTTTGGTGACGTCCCCAATGATAGCACGTTCGTGATGGACGGTTTGCTATTCAGCGATCATACGCCAACACCAGGTCTTATTGAGTTGAAGAAGGTGTATGCGCCTGTTCGAGGTTGGAAAACCGAGAATGGTAGGCATATCGTCATCGAGAACGAGTATCAATTCATCGATCTATATCATCTGGCCATTGACTACAAGGTTGAGACATTTGGTGACGAAGAGCCAACTCTCATCGCTGCTGGTACTATTGAAATACCCGACGTCAAGGCTGGTAGCAGAGCCACTGTTGGCGTTCCCGAATTTCCGCTGCCAGAATATGTAACAGGGCACGTCTTTATGACAATTTCATTCCGAAACAAAGCAGCCACATCATGGGCGGAAGCAGGCTTCGAAGTAGCTTGGCTACAGGTACCTCTCGGCAGTAACAAATCTGAGGACACATCTAGCCCGCAGTCTCTTCAAAGACCCATTACGACACTTGACGTCGAGACTACACAAGCTGCCTATACGATCAGCAGTTCCGACATGACGATACGCTTCAACCGCTCCACTGGGTATCCAACTCATTGGCTCGTCAACAACCACAATCTACTACAAACTACACACAAACACAACACAACCACACCCCTCCTCCTTCCCTCCTTCTGGCGCGCACCCACCGACAACGACAAAGCAAGCGACGCCAACGATTGGAAATCCTATGGGCTAGATGCACTAACCACCCAACTCCGACGCCTCACCATCAATTCTCCCTCCTTATATTTCATGCCCAACACAATCTCAATCACAAGCACAACCTACCTAGCCCCACCAATACTGGCATGGGGTCTCGACATCATAACGACCTACACCCTTTCCTCTGCAACCAGCGCCATTCGCATCAAATACCACATCACCCCAACTGGCCCAGCACCACGCACCCTCTGCCATATAGGAGTCCAACTCCGTCTAGCCAAGGACTTGGCACATGCGAGGTGGTTTGGTTTAGGACCGGGCGAGAGCTACGCGGATACGAAAGCGGCGCAACGAGTGGGTATCTGGAACGCGGATGTAGATGAGTTATCCACGAATTACGAAGTGCCGCAGGAGAATGGCAATCGTATGGACACGAGATGGCTGCGGGTTACGGATGGGAGAGGCGAGGGCGGGATCAAGGTGACGCTGGTTGGCGATGATAAGCAGGGATATGAGAGCAAGAGTAAGATGTTTCAATGGCAACTGTCGAAGTATGACGCCAAGACGTTGGAAGGGGCGAAACATCCTTGTGATTTGGCTGGGAAGGAGGAGGAGGGGATGTTGTTGAGGTTGGATGTTGCGCATGCTGGTGTTGGAACGGGAGCTTGTGGGCCTAGGATTGGTGAGGAATGGGAAGTTAAGTGTGAGGAGCGGGAGTTTGAGTTTTTGTTAGAGCCATTAACTTGATTGAAGCAGATTGTGCTTTTTGATTAGTTCGAAGATGTATTTACTAGCACTTTTGTTTGTGCCTAGTTCCATTGCGTCATGTTCGATAGCATGTCTTTCATGTCTGACAATCGTGGTATACTCTGATTCTCGTCACCCATTAACATTGCCTGACCGTCCATACATCACCCAATAGAACGACGTTATCTCGATATCATATCCTGCACAAGCGCACTGATTAGAAGTCGAAGTTGAACATTTCGATCCTGTCCTGAGCTCCCTTACGCACGTTCCAGTTTGATGGGAGGATGTGTTCTTCTTCTTCAGAATCATCATCAACATCTCCGCCAAACCCACCCTCGTGACGAAGATCCCAATAGCCAAGCTCAAATTGCATACCGCCTGCCTCGTCAGGACCCGTCTCTTCCAAGAACTTCATCACTGCGTTGTCACGATCGTGAAACTCTTGTGCCCATCTGTTTTCCTGTTCGATGAATTTGCTTGATGCGCTTTTCTGGCTGTTGTCGAATCCAAAGACTTCGCTAGCAGCGCTGATAAGGTCTGCGTACCTTGGATACTCATCGAGGCCGAAAGAGTCGAGCTCGACCTTGGCAGGTTGTGGCATGAGCTGTTTGAGTGTCGTGAAGAAGATAACATGATCCTCCCGGGTCAAAGCCTCCCCAAAGCCATATCGTCCAGCTCCGTCGTGAGTCAGATCGTCGAAGAAGTACGTGACGATGCGTAAGCTGGGGAAGAGGCTCGACATATCACCATAAGGATTGGTTTCGATCTCATTCACAACAGGCAGGCGCATCTCAATGTTGGTAATGTTGTTGCGTCCTTGAAGAGGCATAGAACTGATCCATTTGTCGTTGACGGTACTCGCAATTATTTCCTTGCCCTTGTCGTTCTTGGGGTTCATGACAGGCAAGATGCAGAAAGTGTTGACTCTGTAAAGAGTTGAAAGTGCTTCGTCGTGAATCTTGCGGCAGGCCAGTAGCAGATTAGTCTTCACGTTTGCGGGTCTGATCATGCCCTCGTTAGGAGCAGTCTTGTGGAAGAAGCGGACGAAGCCACGGTGACATGGAAAGACGAAGCCGTAGATGCGAAGACGAAGCTCGACTGGCAGATCGAGGAAGCGAAAGACCTGCTGGGTGACCACAGTACGAGAGGATGAAGCTTTGGCTGGTGGAATTTGTGGTCAGCATTAGTTGAAGGTGATGATGTTTCGATTGCTTACCTTGACTGCCACCTCTGCTGTTGCCTTTCTTGCCACCTCTACCAGATGCTTTCTTGGTAGCTTCACCGCTACTCTTAGCTGTAGCTTTGCCATCACCTTTTGCATCACTCTTTTTCCCGCCGCCACGACGTGCTGCGCTCTTTGTGCGTGCCATGTTTGACACTAAGCGTGATGATGAAGAGAGAAAATGAAAGTGAAGTGAAGGAAAGGAAAGGAAGGAAGATGATGAATGTGTTTAAAAGGTTTGATTTGGTTTGGTTTGCTAAGAGCCAAAACCGGAAGTCGCGTCCCGTGACCCAGAGGTTTCAGGTTGAATGCCAAGAGCTGGATGACACTTGAGAAGTTGTTTGAGCTCACAGTGTCCGTTTCATCTTATCATATTCATATACTTACAATGTTAACCATACCAGGAAGTTGCTTGATCTTTGTACATCACCGCCTCCACCCATGCCCAAAACAAAACAAAATACCTACAGTTACAATCCCAACGCGTTTGTCGCATTGCCCAAAAGCCCCGTCACAGGATCAATACCCTCCAACGCATCCTTGTAAGCATTCGCAGTAACATAGAGACCTTCCGGCACAGCGTCACCATTTGCCGCGATCAGCTCCATAATCATATCACCCAAGGTCTGCAGCGTAATGGGCGACTTGGACGGCGTCCATCCCAACTCATACGGCAATCGTTCCTGCTCAAACAAACTCTTGACATACGATACTTGTGCAACACCACTATATGGATCCGACATTGTCTGCAGATACAGCGCAGTCTCGCCGTAGGAAAGGAGGTATTCTCTTGGTCCGTATGTGAATGTTGGGTCTTTTGCTCGTGAGTCTACGACGCGGGAGTACTTGGCCTTGGAGGCGAGGGGTATGGAAGTGGTGTTGGTGCCGTTGTAGTATGCGAGGACCATGTCGAAGTTTGGTTGATAGAAGGAGTAGTCGTTGCCGAAGTAGGCGTCTTGGCGGGAGAGCGAGGCGTCATGCTGGTAGCATGCATGTTAGTTGGGTGTGAGCGGCTAAAGTGCAACGTCAAGACTTACCTCAATAGGAAAGTTATGCTGGTCCAGGTCGTTCAAGTCGAAAGAGCCGAGAAGGGGCATAGGTGAGGAGAGGAGTCCTGCTGCTCCAATGGCTGTGGTGAAATCTGCCCCAACGTTCATGCCCTGTTGCAGACCAGAAATCAAGGCAGGAATGGTAAGAGCCTTGCCATTACGATTGATAAAGCCATGATTGGCTAATGCGTTCAATCCCTGAGGCAGATGTGTAAGTATATATCTTGCTTGAAGTGTACTGAGAACCATACCGGACAAGGACTCCTCACAGCACCCAAGATAGTCTTCGGATCTTGGAAAGCATGGCCGGCAGGGACAGCATATGCTTCGACGACAGCAACAACAGCAGCAACGAGTGCAAAAGAATAATACATGATTACAATTTTTATGAAACAATCACTCAAAACAAGAAACAAGCACAACTATTGCACAGCACACCCGGGCACACCATCAATTTATAAACACCTAGTGTAGGCATCATTGGAACGTAACGTTCAATAGAGAGTGAAAAACCGACGAAGATCCCCTTGCATCGTCTCGTCTGGTTTGACCAAAGAGTATGCAGGTTCGAGACGCTTTTTGTGCAGGCCTCGGCTCATGTTGGAGGAAACTCCACAAAGCTTAGCGTGCGTAGGGATCCTCATGCTTGGTAAAAGGTAAAATTCGGATGATGCGGCCAATCGATAATTTTGATTCGAGATCGAGATGTTTCATCCTCTGAAAAAGGTTTGAGAAGGACATGCTTTTACTACCCCTCCTTTAAGGAAGAGCGGGTGGTTCGTGGTAACTAACACCAAGTCCCTCGAAATTGTCGATCGTGTATGCGAAGCTTTTGCTTCCGGACTGAAAATCTGTGACCGTATGTGCGTGCTTAAAGACGTCCATAAAGCAAGCGTACGAAAGTGTCTGCTCGTTCTCGACAATTTGAAATACTTATTATTATTATTGGCGGTTCCAAGTGGAATACCTCCCCAAACATTCACGTATAGAAGAGCTGCGAGCATGCACCTACAGAACTGGTGGTGCTAACGACGATCAGACTTCGGCCTCGACACCTTTTCACTACTCATTCATCCTTCTCAGCATCTTTGATGATATCCAACATACTCTTCGCACTCTTCTCCACCGCCTGCTTCTCCTCCTCATTCAGTGGCATCTTAATCGTCCTTAGAATGCCCTTCCTTCCAATAACCGCCGGCATACTCAGACAACATCCGTATTCCTCCACATAATGGCTCACCGGCCTGATAATCTTCTCGTCGTACAACAAACTCTTACAAATGCTCATCGCCACGCCACCAACACCATAATTCGTAGCACCCTTTGCATCCGAAATAGTCGCAGCCTTGTCCTTTGTTTGCGTAGCAATAGCATCGCGATCAATATCTTGTGCAGAAATGACCTGTTCAAGGGGTACACCTCCAATCGTCACACCCGACCACGCAGTAACCTGACTCTCGCCATGCTCACCAAGAACATACGCATCGATACTGCTCGCCGCAACGCCTGCTTTACTAGCAAGTATACCTCTCAAGCGTGCACTATCCAAGAACGTTCCCGAGCCCAACACTTGCGTCTTCGGCAAGCCCGAGAACTTGGCAGCAAAGTGCGTTAGTATATCGACTGGGTTGGCGACGACCAGAAGGATAGCGGATTCGTTGAACGGCTTCATATCTTCGATGACAGATTTGAGGATTTTCAGGTTTTTCCCGACGAGATCGGTGCGTGATTCGCCCTCCTTTTGGGGCGCGCCGGCTGTGATGACGATGATGTCTGCTTGGCCGGCTTCTTTGTGCTCTGCGGCGCGGATTCTGTAGGTTCGTCGTTAGCTTGGTAAGACTTTTTGTGGTCTGGGATGTGTTGATACTCACTGCGTAGTGGTATTTCCGTGGTATGTAGCATCACTAAGATCCTGTGTTTGTGCATCCCGGACCTCTTCTTTGGGGTCAATGAGCAGGATTTCACTTGCAACAGGGTTTAATATTAAGGAGTATGCGACAGTTGATCCGACATCACCAGCGCCGACTATGGCGATCTTGGAGGTTAGACTTGATTGGGACATTCGAGCGGAGGTGCTCGAGTAGTATCTTGCAGAGGGACGATGGAGATTCTTTGCTGAAGGTGACTTTGCAGATATCAAAGGTACAGCTTTGTGAAAGTCTTGAAGAGTGGCGCGAGGGAGGCGGGATGAAGATGTAGTGATACAGACCCGAGTGGTGGTGCGAAGTATAACGGGAGAAGTTCTGAGCATATCTTGGGTAAAGAAAGAGAAAAAGAGATGTTGATGATGGAAGGCGAGGTCTTCTACTAAAATGTGGTGGAGCAAGACATGGCCAATGGGTGGTGACGTCGTCTGCGCGGAGC
>Ga0160427_10000380_pt1 | contig 27627 bp, 37 predicted proteins | sample SolpanmetagenomL_FD_108194 | JGI IMG/M metagenome (GOLD analysis project Ga0160427, IMG submission 108194) | Solar panel surface microbial communities from Lawrence Berkeley National Laboratory, California, USA - L | ecosystem: Engineered > Built environment > Solar panel > Unclassified ...
CAGAGGTTGAAGCCCCGGCGGGCTTGTCCATCACCCGGACCTGAGGGAACTTGCGGGCCAGCACCGTGCAGAGCGGACCCCGACGTCCTCTCAGGGTGGCTCGCAGGTGCTGGACCACGCGCGTGAGGACGTGAAGGGCCGTTTCCTGGATCAGGCCAGAGCAGAAAGCAAGCGACTGGAGATGAATGGCGGGCGGTGAGCCGGGCGCTGGTGATCGGTCTGCCGTTCGCCACTCTGGAGATGCCAGCTGATCCGTTGCCCCAACAGATGCCTTCACCCAAGGGCTGGATGGCCTTTGCTTACGTGTGGGTGTTCAACATGTTCCTGAGATTTTTCGCCTGGGACCAGGGGCTGACGCTGGGCGGCATGGCCCGGGCTGAACAGGTGATCTCCTTACCCTCGGCTGGGGAGTCTCGCTCTTAGGCGCACGGCTGAGTCTCCCGACCTGCTCTCCGCGCCGGTCATCGTCGGCTCCGTGGCCCTGAGCCGACTCACCCAGTGATCAGTCCATCCGACCGGTCAGCAGGTACCGCTCCACCTCTGCGGGACGTAGCCCTCACTGGGCTGGATCGAGCTCGCTCAGACACACCAGGTGGTGGTCGGGGTCACGGACGACCGCCATGTATTCACCCCACGGTTGCTGGGCGGGTGGATCGACGATCTCGCCGCCCGCCTGCGCCCAGTCCTCGACGATCGAGTCGAGGTTGTGGACAGCCAATCCAAATGACACCGAAGTGTCGCTTGGTCGCGGCGGACGTTCGTGCAGAAGCATCTCGATGCCGTCGTCGGAGACCAGAGACAGGATCTCTGGAGTGGTGTACCGGAACCGCAACCCCAAGCGCTGCTCGTAGAAGGAGCGCGACACACCGAGGTTTGATACCGATACGATGACGCGGAGCAATTTGACCGTCGATTCGGAAGCTCGCATGAAGATATCCTATCCCTTTTGACAGGCACCTGTCAAAAGGGATACGGTACGTCGCAACAGCAGGACTACCCCCAAGGAGAACGGCCCATGGACGACCATCCTGAACACCGAGACCAGCTCCTCACGGAACTGACCGATGAAATCTTCCGGATCAACGGGCAGCTGCTTTCAGAGGGAGACGCCTTAACATCAGCCGTCGGTCTCACTGCCGCTCAGTGGCAAGTCCTTGGGCGCCTGGCGGATACACCGATGAGCGCTTCAGCCCTCGCCCACCGACGAGGATTGCGCCGCCAGAGCGTACAGGAGACAATCGACCGCCTGATGCGCCTCGGACTGCTCGAGAAGCTCCCCAATCCGCTGGACCTGCGTGCACCTCTGTTAACGCCAACCTCGAAGGGCCTCGAGGCCCTGGAGCGGATCGAGCCGCTTCGGAAGGCTTGGGCGGCCTCACGTTCCCGCGGAATCCCTGAGCATGACCTGATCGTGACGCTCCGAACGCTGAGACATTTACGGGCGATTGGCCAGACCGGATAGTTCAGGTGCTGGTTCACACCATCAATGGCAGGGCAACGCGGGCCCGACCAAACGCTGCGAGACAACAACTCGCTGCCGCGCCATGTACACGACATCTCTCTCGACCGCGGTTCCACGTTCCCAGGATGGGCAGCCCGGTTCCGGCGGGTCAGGTGCGCCTGCCCGGACCGGCCGATCTTCAGCATCACGGGTCTCCTTCACGGTCCGCGCCGGTGTTTTTCCTCGGAGCTTTCGTCTTCGCTCCCGATCCAGGTAAAAAATATGAACGGGTGTTGCCTTTTATAACACTGTTAACTATAGTGTAGGGATGAGCGGCGGCGAGGGGTCCACACGGGAAGATCGCATTCAGCAGCGCAGCCTCAACCGGCGCGCGCAGCAGAAGCTTGATCTGCACCGGACCATTCTGAACGCGGCCATTGCTCTCTTCGAGCGCGAAGGCTACGAGAAGTTTTCTCTTCGACAGGTGGCAGAAGCCGTCGGATACTCGCCCACCGCAATTTATCACCACTTCACGGACAAAGATGAACTGCTCTACCATGTCGCGCTCGACGGGTACGCTGTCTTCGGTCGGTATCTTCAGGCTGGTTATGACACCGGGGCAACCAGCCGTGATCGGCTGCATGCGAGCGGTCTGGCCTACGTGCGTTTCGGACTCTCTCACCCTGTCCAGTACCGGTTGATGTTCATGCAGCGTGGAGACTTCTTCCACCGACCACGTCCGCCTGCTTACGCAGATGTCCTCGATTCCCTGTTCATCCTGAGGCGGATTGTGCAGGAAGGCCTCGACTCGGGCGAGTTTCGACCACGTCCTCCCGAGGATCTTACCAGCCTCCTGTGGGCCTCTGTCCACGGCCTTGTTTCGCTGGCACTCGCCACACGTTTCTTCGAGCATACCGACGTCGTCGCACTCTACGAACGTCATATGGAGGTGTTGTTCCAGGAACTCTTCGGCTGAAGTACGGTCGTCAACTTAACAGTGTTATAAAAAGTTTCAGTGATAAGGAAGTGCATCTATGAAGACTGCAACGCCGCTGCCTGCCGTTCTGGTCCAGACCCTCTGGAACATCCACCCACCCATGGTGCTCGGTGCCGCGCTCTACGCTGCCATGATGCTTTTTTTCATCCTCGGCATTTTCGTGGACGACCGGTACATCAGTGGGGCACCCACCTGGCTCAAGCCGGCAAAATTCGCCTTCTCGAGCCTGATCTACACACTCACCCTCGTCTGGATGCTCGGCTTCGTCAAAGGCCGCCCGCGCTTCGTTCGCATCATCGGCTGGACCAGCGGGCTCGCGCTGCTGACGGAACTCGTCATCATTCCAGTCCAGGCCTGGCGCGGGACCACCAGCCACTTCAACATCAGCACGCCACTGAACGCCGACCTTTTTTATCTCATGGGCATGGCGATTCTGGTGCTGTGGGTGACCCACCTCGTCATTACCCTGCTGGTGCTGTTTCAGCGGCTCGATCAACCCGACGTGGCGCTCAGTCTGCGGTTTGGCCTGGTCATTACCCTGATCGGCATGAGTGTCGGTATCCTCATGACCACCCCACTCGGTACCCTTCTGGCCAGTGGGCAGGGCGTCACGCCCATTCCCTTCCCCCATGGCATGAGCGGGGCGCACTCCATCGGGGTTCCCGACGGTGGCCCCGGCCTTCCAGTCTTGGGATGGAGCACCACCGGAGGCGATTTACGTGTTGGTCACTTTGTCGGCCTGCACGCCCTGCAGGTGCTTCCTTTGCTCGCCTGGCTGATCACCCGCACTCCCCGTCTCAAGGTGCGCCAGCGCGTTCAGCTGGTTTGGACCTTCGGCCTGGGTTACCTGGCGCTGACCCTGACGTTGACCTGGCAGGCCCTCCGGGCCCAGCCACTTCTTGCGCCTGATCTGCTCACGCTCAGCGTGCTGGCCGGGCTTGGTGTCCTCGTCGGTGGTGCCACGTTCCTCATCACGCGCCCAGTCAGGGCCTTGCAGGCCGCCTGAAAAACTGCACCCATTTCATGCCCTGTCTCCGTCCAGATGCAGGGCACCCGAGTACCGGATCCGTTCAGCCCGGCGGGGATCCCTTCGAATCGACGCGGCCGGATGGGGCGTCGCAGCAGCCACTTCGGCGCTGGTCCTCGATCCATCCGTTCAGCTTCAGAGGCGTATTGGCTTCCGGGCCGGTGAGGCACCTGATCACGCTCAGTCTGACGCCCCCGGTCGGGGCTGGCGCAGGGCTGCTGCTGCCCTCCCTGCTGATCCGGTGGGGTGAGCGCGGTGTCACGCGTCTGGAACTCAAATGGGCGTGGTTGGCCTGTCGCGCCGCAGCTGCTCATTGACGTTCAACCCCCGGATCAGTGACCCGGGTCAAGCACGCCGCGTGACATGAAATCTCGCGCCTGAGCAGCTGCAGCGCCCGCTTCCGCCCGGAAGGACAACGCGAAGATGCGGTCTTTGAATTCTTTGATGTCCACTTGTGACGTGAGCAGCATCGACTCCAACTGCTGAAACTCCTGTTCCTTGAGCTGACTCTTCAGGGTCACCCGGAACGCCCGCATCGCATCCAGAACGTGTTCCTCACGCGAACCCTGCAACCGGCGCTCCAGCTCCTGTTGGGCGATCTCCTCGGTTTCCCGGGCCTGCTGCCGGGCACTTCTGCGCGGTGTCGATCGTGCTGGCGTGTTTCCTTCCCCCGCTGCAGTGCCTGTACGAGGATCGCTGTACTTCCCACTGTCGTCCCGCACCACGTCCGTCAGGTACCCGGGGATGTTGTTCGGTCGGGCCTTCCCGTTGCGGAAAATGGCCTCGAACATCTCGATCCGGTCGAGCACCCGCTCCTCTCCGAACTGATTGACAAGTTTCGCCGCGGCCGGCCGGGTGATGCCGTACCCGACCAGGGCATTGACCGCCGGGCGCTCGTCGGGAACCACCGAGATGGTTCCGGCCTCGGTCAACTCCGCAAAGATGTAACTGATCATCTGCTTCGCCCCGCGCCCTGTGTACATCACCTCCTTGAGGTATCCCCGTTCGATCAGCTCCTCATGGGCACTGTCGAGGGTGCGCCGCACCCGCTTGGGCGTGCGGTCGTTGATCTTGCACTCCTCCGCCCATTTGATCAGCCCAATCGTCAGGGTCGCCTGCGGCGTCCGGGTATCGTGCGCTGAATAGCGGCTGGCATCCAGCAGCCGGTACACTGCCCGCGTCACCGAGGTTTTCAGGCTCCGGGAAAATTCGTAGTCATACGGCCGAACGTAGTGGGCCCGGATCGACTGGACGATCGGCTCGGCCAGCCGGATGGTGATCGGGGTGCTGTTGGAGAAGGCACCCTCCTCCACATTGGTGACGTACCGCAGCAGCTCGATGAAGTTGAAGCTCACGGTGGTCCAGCGGTTGCGGCGGGCGTCCCGCCACGACTCCGCGGCGGTGTAGGTCGCACCTTTGAGCCGGTTGAGCGATTCTTTCAGCTGCCGGTAGTACTGTCCATTGATGGGAAACCCGGCCGTCTTGATGATGTTGTAGGCGGTGGTCTGAAACTCACCGTTGGCCGGAGAGCCGGCATCGATATAGATCTGCCTCAGGGCATTGGCGATGTCATCGTCGAGTCCGTGCGGAACCCCACCGAACTCCGCAGGGGCCACGCATTTCAGGCTGGCCGGCTGGCCCTCGATCTCAAAGTCCTGAGTCCAGTTGGTGTAAGTGCTGGGAATACGCTCCTGAATGGAGATCAGGCCCAGGCGACCCACGTTCGCCTCGTCGAAGCGCCTCAGTGCCGAGGCAGTGCTGGGTTTGACCTTGACGCTTTCCGAAGAGGTGTTCACCGTTTTCAACCTGGGCATCGTTGACCTCGAATACGGAGAGTCTAGCGCAGGAGACCTCTTCAACGCAGCGCATCCCTTGATGTTGATTTTTTAGTTGATTCTTTTGATCAGTAACTACATGATGATCATCATCAAGGGCAGAGGAGCCAAAGCGTGCCAGACAGCTTCCACCACCCTTTCGGGCCGAATTCATCTGTAGTTTTGAGCCTCAATGGGCCGAATTCATCTGTAGTTTTGCAGCATATAGGCCGAATTCATCTGTACCCGGAGGCCCAAACGGGCCGAATTCATCTGTACCAGGCCACCACAAATGGGCCGAATTCATCTGTACCCGGAGGCCCGAACGGGCCGAATTCATCTGCACCAGGCCACCACAAATGGGCCGAATTCATCTGTACCCGGAGGCCCGAACGGGCCGAATTCATCTGTACCAGGCCACCACAAATGGGCCGAATTCATCTGTAGCGCATAAAAGCGGTTGGAAGCCGTGCTGGACGTTATTTTTGCGTATAGTGCCAAAAAATGGGCCGAATTCATCTGTACCGGCCGAAACACCGAAGTTCAAGGGAAACGGCCCAATTTCTCTTCCTCATTCCAGCGGGACGCCTCAACCAGTTCAGGTCAGGAATCAGGTTTCAGACGCAACCGGTGATCGGTGAGGTGCAACGTGGGGTTTCTTCGAGACAGGCGCAGTCCAAAGCCGGTACCGAACGGTTCTGGTCTGTGGAAAGGGCCAAGTTAATCGGTACAGCGTGTGGAGAAGGCCCATCCGGACGGCGCCGGATCACTCGCCGACAGAACCGGTTCAGACGGTTCTGGCAATTTAATCGGCGAACAGCGTTCCATGACCGGGCCTCAGCTTGCCAGCACAAAGTGACATACTGCGTCCAATGAGCAACACTGCGCTCCACCTGCGCGACCTCGCACGACTGCGGCGGGTGCGCGACCGGATCGACCGGGAGTACGCGCAACCGCTGAACGTCGAGACGCTCGCTCAGGGGGTGAACATGTCCGCCGGGCACCTCAGCCGCCAGTTCCGGCTCGCTTACGGTGAATCCCCCTACAGCTACCTGATGACGCGGCGAATCGAGCGGGCCATGGCGCTGCTGCGCCGGGGCGACCTGAGCGTCACCGACGTTTGTTTCGAAGTTGGCTGCGCGTCCTTGGGCACTTTCAGTACCCGCTTCAACGAACTGGTCGGGATGCCCCCCGGTGCCTACAGAGTGCATCCGGAGGGTGGAACGACGGGGCTGCCGGCCTGCGTGGCCAAACAGGTGACGAGACCGATCAGGAATCAAGAAGCGCCGAACTCCAACTCGCGCCTAAAGTGACAGCCATGAACATCACCATCCACCAGAGTTTCCTGCCGCATACCGACCCTGCCGCCTCGCTGGCCTTTTACCGCGACATCCTCGGCTTCAGGGTGCTGAATGACGTCGGCTACAACGGCATGCACTGGATCACCGTTAGCCCTGAAGGCCAGCCTGGCACCGCCATCGTGCTGTACCCGCCGCAGGCCAATCCCGGCGTCACCGACGACGAGCGCCGCATCATCGCCGAGATGATGGCCAAGGGCAGCTTCGCGACCATCATCCTGGCCACCACCGACCTCGACGGCACGTTCGAGCGGCTGCAGGCCAGCAATGCGGAGGTCGTCCAGGAACCCACTGTGCAGCCTTACGGGGTTCGGGACTGCGCCTTCCGCGATCCGGCGGGGAACCTGGTCCGTATCCAGGAAGTGTCGCCATCATCCAGTGAAAATCAGTCCTGAGCGGCCGGGGCAGCTTCCTTGCCGCCTGATCCTGGTCGTCCGCCGCCGGGAGCAGGGCGAGGCGCTGAAACGTGAGATCGCGCTGGCCACCGGAAATCTGGAGGTGGACTTCCTGGTGGCTGACCTGTCGGACCAGGCGTCCATTCGGCAAATGGTCACGGTTTTTCATCGGCGGTACACGCAGCTTCACATCCTGGTCAACAATGCCGGCATTCATTTGCAGGAACGGCGGCTGAGCAAAGACGGCATAGAGATGCACTTCGCCGTCAACCATCTGGCCCCCTTCTTGCTCAGCAATCTGCTGCTGGACACCCTAAAATTCAGCGTCCCGGCCCGCATCGTCAACGTCAGCTCGCAGACCATGGCCGACACCCGTCCGCTGCCTTTCTTTGGCCGACCTCACCCGGCCGTACTCGACCTGAACTGAACGACCTGCAGAGCGAGCGGAACTTTGAACCCGTGACGGCGTACGGCCGTTCTAAACTGGCGATGGTGATGTGCGGGTACGTCCTGGCCCGGCGGTTTCAAGGGGGCGGCGTGACTGTGAACGCGCTACACCCCGGCATCACGGCCACCGACATCGTGGGCGACATCGCTCCGCCACTGGCACAGCCATTTCTCGGACTCGTGAAGCGGTTTCTGCTCACGCCTGAACAGGGCGCGGCCTCGACGGTACGGCTGGCGAGCGCCCCGGAATTGGAGAACGTCACAGGGAAATATTTCGTCCGGGCAGCGGTCCGCAGGGAGGGTGCTGAAGACCGCTGCGGTGAGCAGGGCGTCCGGCAGCGACTCACCGATCAGCAGGTACGCTTCCACCTCGGTGAGCAACGCGGTGCTGGCCTGGGGGCGCACTTCAGAAGAGCGGCGCGTGCTGCGGCGGGCAGGGGCAGGGGCAGTCACAGGCGCAGGGTAAAGCAGGGCACCTCAGGGGGGCGTGTCCGCTGTGGCCCAGGCCTGATGTGATTCAGCGCCACGCTTCTCTGCCTCAGGCGCCGCCTTGTCGTGCGGCCTGCCGGTACGCTGTAGGCATGACAGGGGAAAACCTGAAGCACCGCATGGGCCACCCGGATCGATCCTGCCTCTGCGGACCCGTGGGTAACGCTGCTGACCCAGCTGGAAGCGATGCTGCTGGACCTGCTTGAGGAGCTGTGGACGCAGCTCAGCATGGCAGGAGCAACGGATGATCAGCAGTTGGTGCTGACGCGGGCGCAGACAATGCTACCGGGGCTGGGCCGGATCGATCCGGCCGCGCAGGTGGTGCACGACCCGTCACGCCCGGTGGTGATGGCAGCCGATGACGCGTTGGCGCTGATGATCCTGAAACGGGCTGGGGAGACGCGGGCGGAACGGCCGCCGTTCGACGGGTGGTCATATGTCACGGTGGCGTCGGTGCGCTTCCGGCTGAGTTTCATCTGTCGGGTGAGCAATCAGCCGGTGACCATCTGCGGGCCTGTTCTCTCCAGGGCGGTGGGTGGCAGCGGCGTGACCTGCGAGGTGACGTGCCCGGCTTGTAGGAAGACGCACGCGTTGCTGGTCGCCGAGGCGGGACAGAAGAAGCGGAGAGGACGGGCAGCGGCGCCCGGGAGCCTGGGAGGCAAGCATGACCTAGACCCGAACACCCGCCGTCACCCAGCCGACCCGGTACGGCCATGTTTACCCTGAGGAACCGGTCATCGTCGTTCCGGGGTGTGTCCTGGCGAGTGCGCGGCAGAACATGCTGATTCTCAATCTGAACCGTGGGTACGACCTGGAGAACGAAGCGCCCCTGGAGATGCTCATGAAAGAGAACCACCGGCTGGTGCTGAACCTCCTGGTGACGTACACGGCGGTGCTGAAGGGACATGCGATGGCGGACGTGGTCTCGGCGATCAGCGATCACTAGGACGCTGCGCCGCGGGAAACGATGGACATGCTGCGGGTCGCGCTGCATGCCCTGGAGGGGGCGCTGAAGGAACTGGCGATGATCCTCTGCGCGCAGCATGAAGCGGACGTCCGGTGCAGCGAAGCAGGGCTGCGTGCTCTATAGGTGGAGATTCGCCGGTCGATGCAGGATGACCGCCTGACAGACCTGAAGCCTTACCTGCGCAAGTACGTGGACATCAGCTATCGCAGCCGGCTGCGGCCCCGAAGCACGTATGAAGAGCGGAAGAACGCTGATCTGATCGTCCCTGCCCCTTCCCTTTCTTTTCAGGCCGTTGCTTCTCCGGCGATCACGCGGTTGCGGCCGCTTTTCTTCGCGCGGTACAGTGCCTGATCGGCCTGGTGGATGAGGGTGGCGGTGTCCTGGCCGCCGTCGGGGTAGGCGGCCACGCCGATCGAGAGCGTCAGGTGCCCGAGCGTGCGGCCCTGGAAGTCGAGCGGCAGGGAGAACGCGGCGAGGCGGAGCGTCTCAGCGCGCTTCAGGCCGTCTTCGAGGGTGGCGCCTTCCATCAGCACCGCGAACTCCTCTCCGCCGTAGCGGCAGACGATGTCCTCCTGACGGAAGGTGCCCTGCAGCAGCCGGCCGAGGCTCTTGAGGACCGCGTCGCCGGCGTCGTGGCCGTGGGTGTCGTTGAAGCGCTTGAAGTGGTCGACGTCGAGCATCATCACGCTCAGCGCCGTGCCCTGGCGTTCGGCGCGGCGGAGTTCGCGTTCGAAGGTCTCATCGAGGTACCGGCGATTGAAGAGGCCGGTGAGGGGATCGCGGATGCTCTGGTGGCGGAGCGTTTCGCGCAGGCGGAGGTTCGCCAGGCCCAGGCCGATCTGTGTGGTAACGGTCATGGCCAGGGCGCGCAGCGCCGCGGCTTCGCCCGGGTCTTCGGGCAGGGCGTGAAGACGGAGGGTGCCGATCACCTCACCGTTGGCGAGCAGCGGCAGGCACAGGTGGCTGCCGTGGGAGCCCTGGACCAGGCAGGGCGCGCCGAGGGTACGGCCGGCGGGGTCGTACGGGCGGCCGGTGCGGATGGCCCAGCAGGTGGACGGGTCGAACACCGGCGAACCGGGCAGCTCCGCGCGGCCGGTATCCCCTTCTCCTTGCCATTCGACCTGGACGTCCATCAGGTTCTTCGAGGCATTCATGGTCGCCAGGGTGCCGCTCACGCCGAGGAACAGGTTTGGCAGGGCATGGCGCAGCACATGGTGGCCTTCTTCGAGCGTCTGGCAGGTCTGCAGTTGCTCGGTGAGTTCGGCGGTGGCGCTGCTCTCGGCGTTGCGGAGGTTCAGCAGGCGGTTCTGTTCAGTTAGGCGGTCGTGCGTGGCGGCGAGGTCGGCGGCCATGCGGTTGAAGCTCGCGGCGAGGCTGGCCGCTTCGGTGACGTGAAAGCCGGTGATCGGCTCAGCCTGCCCGGTGGTGGCGAGGTGCTCTGCGGCGTCCGCGAGGCGGCCGAACTTCCCGCCGAGGGTCCGGGCGATCGTGTGGCTGGAGCCGACCGAGACGAGGATCGCGAGGAGCGCGCCGGTGAGCGTGACGAGTTCGTTGATCAGCGAGGCGTCACCTGCGCGGCGCTGGAGGGCGGCGAGCTGCTGGGTTTCGGCAACTTCGAACGTGGTGGTCTGCGCGCGGATGGCGTCGATCAGGGCTTTGCCCTGTCCCCTCTGCTCGAGGACGATGACGCGTTCCGGGTGGTCGCCCTGGTTGCTGATGTCGACGCTGGCGACGTCGTGGTACCAGGTGGTGATCAGGGAGGTGATCTGCTGCACCGTCTGCAGGTGCGCGGGGGTGAGCGCGTCGTTGATGCCTGCCGTGAGCGTCTTCAGGTCCTCGAGCTGTGCGCCGAGGCGCACTCTCGCTTCGCTGTACGGTTCGAGGAACACCGGATCGCCGGTGATCACGTACCCGCGCACGCCGGTTTCGAGGTCGACGACCGTTTTCATCAGGCTCTGCGCGCCGCTGAGTTCCTGCTGCGAGAGGGCGGCCTGGTGGGAGGCGATGAGGTTGCTGCGGGTGCTCCAGAGTTCCGCCGCGCCGAACAGAGCCAGGACGGCCCACAGGGGGGCCTGGCTTCGGAGGAGGTAGGTGCGGAGTCTCATACGGGGAACGCAGCTCACGTCTGAGTTCACCTTAAGGGAGCGTTAATGTCACAGACCTGACAGGGACTGGTGCGCGGAACGCCGGAACACGTCCTGGTGCCCGGTGTCACTCATGAAGAGGCGGCCAGTGCTGCGGCGACATCCAGTTCTCCGGGTGCTGGATAGATCAGGGCGAGACGGGGCTCGAATGCACCGGACGACACCACGACCTTGCGACCGTCCGGTGCGTGCTGCCGCCAGAAGCGACGGGACAATGCAGTGCACGCCACGCTGCCCGGACAGACCTCATTCGTGCCGCTGGCGGCTGTCCAGCGGGGCCTGGGCGCGGTCGGTCATGCTGTAGTCACGCGACACGTCCGCCACCCGTAAGCGGTATTCCCGGAAGATCTCCGTCCGCCCCCGATGCTGCGCTGCTCGGTGCTCTTCCAGATGCCGCCAGGCCGCCACGGCCGCTTCATCCCTCCAGAACGACAAGGACAGCAGTTTGCCCGGCACCGTGAGGCTCTCGAAGCGCTCAATCGAAATGAAACCTTCGATCTGGGCCAGGAGAGGACGCAGGTCGGCGGCCAGGTCGAGGTATGCCTGGCGTTCACCTGCAGCCGGCTCCACCTCGAAGATCACGGCCATCACGCGCGCACCGCCTGGCGGGCGAAGGGAAGACGGGCATTGACCGACGGGAGGTACGCGACGTCGGCCGCCCAGGAGTGGAGATCGAACCGGTTCGCAAGGCAGGCGTCCACTGCGGTGCCGGCGATGGTCAGCGCGAGTTCCTGCGCCGGACAGGCGTGTGGCCCGACGCCAAAAGTGTAGAGATACCGGTCGGTCCGGGTGATGTCGAACCGCTCCGGCTCCGGGTTGACCGCCGCGTCCCGGTTCGCTGCGGCCAGGACCACCAGGATCATCTCGCCTGCCTGCACGGACTGCCCCAGCAGCACACTGCTCTCCGCCATGAAACGGCGGGTGTTCTGAATCGGCGGGTCGAGACGCAGCACCTCCAGCAAGGCGGCTCTCAGCACTCCAGGCTCCTGGCGGCCCACCCGCGATCGCAGACCGGGGTCCCCGGCGAGGGTGAGCAAGGTGTTTCCGATCAGCCCGGCGGTCGCCTCGTAGGACTGTCAGACGAGACCGATGGTGTTGGCCACCACCACGGCAGTGCGGTCATGCGTGATCGGCCGCGCTTCCAGCTGAAGCGTGCCCAGGAAGGTGCGGCCGTCCAGAGCGGACGCTTCTGAAAGCAGCTGGCCGAACAGACCGAGCAGGCTGCCTACTGCAACCCGGCCGCGCTCGACGAGGTCCTGCGGGCAGGTCGGTGAGAGGCAGGGGGCGAAGGCGCGCATCAGCCGGGCCACCTCCGGGAGGTGCGCTGACGGCACGCCCAGCAGCCTGCTCAGCACGTAGACCGGAAGGTCGAACGCCAGCCTGTGGATGTTCCCGGCCAGCAGGTCCTGTCGCCCGAGGGTGCACAACACCTCCGCCCAGCGCCGACTTTCGAATCGCACCCGCTCTGACTGAAGTGCGCCAAACCCGGCCTGGATGGCCCGTTTGAGCGGGGGGTGCAGCGGGCCGTCCTTCATGCGCACAAGATGGCGGTAAATCTGCTCCGCGGCGGAGCCCTGCAGTCCGGGCGGCACCGGTTGCCCGACCGGACGGACCCGGCAGTTGGGGTCCGTCAGCACAGCGGTGACCGCGGCAGCGCTCGCGGCCAGCCAGCAGCCGAGCGCGTCATCCCAGCGGAACGGCTGCGCGGCAAGGTGCGTGTAGAACGCGGCCGGGTTCGGGTGGGAGACTGCTGCCAGGGCATGGAGGGGAGCTGTCATGGGCGTCAGGGTAGGTCGCGGCCGACCGGGGACGTTTCAGGCCAGCGTGAACGCTGAGGGCGACTGAGGTCCTACACTCGGGGCATGCACCCGAACCTCAGCCCCGTCGCCTCGCTGATCGCAGACCCGACCCGCGCCGCGATGCTGGTGCAGCTCTTCGACGGTGCGGCGCGAACCGCTGGCGAGCTGGCCTACGGCGCGGGCGTCTCCCCACAGGTGGCGAGCAACCATCTGGCACGGTTGCTGACCGGTGGTTTTCTGTCACTGGAGGTGCAGGGGCGCCACCGGTATTACCGGCTGGCCGGTGCTCCCGTCGCTCAGGTGCTGGAGGCGCTGGCTTCTTTAGACGTGTTCACGGTCTCGCGGGCGCCTGAGCACCGCACGGCGCCCAGGGTGCCGCCCGAGTTGCGGTTCGCGCGGACCTGTTACGACCATCTCGCGGGTGAGCTGGGGGTGACGATCACCGGGGCGCTGCTTGAACGCGGGGTGCTGGTCGACGACGGTCTCTGCTTCGAGGTGTCTCCTGAGGGCGAACAGTGGCTGAGCCGCTTCAGTGTGCCGGTGGGTGAACTTCGACGGGCGCGGCGGGCCTTCACGCGCCGATGCCTGGATTGGAGTGAGCGCCGTGTGCATCTTGGAGGAGCCCTGGGCATGGCGCTGCTGATGCGGATGCAGGAGATCGGCTGGGTGGTGCCGGTGCCCCGGTCTCGCGCCCTGCGGTTGACTGTGGCGGGCACCCAGGCACTGGAACAGGAATTCGGTCTGGCCTTACACGCACGGCGACAGGCCTCGTGAGACCTGTGGACGTCTTCAATAGAGTTCCTGCGAAAGTCGGGTGGGAGGCTGAAGGGAAAGATGATGTCGGAGTGGGAGGATGACGACTCAGCATGCCGCTCAATGCGCTGAGTCGTCACCGCAGTAACGTCTGGTCTGCCAGTTTTTCGGATCTCCTCAGTCGAGGTTGAGCGTCACCGTGTGGGTGTAGATGCTTGGCGACATCGTTCGCGTCATGAGAGCCAACGTTTTTCGCCTTCAGCGCGAAAATCTGGAAGTAAAGAATTCCAGATCGAAGCCCCGGGCTTTCAAGCTGCCAAAAAATACATTCAATCGACCAACGCTGGCGGTACTGCTTGAGTGGGCGCAGCTCCTCGAGACGGGTGTCCTGCCGCGGAACGCCGTTCACGCGGACCTCCTGAACACTGAAACCGCCCGGACAGGAACTCCTGTCCGGGCGGTTTCAGGCAATGCGCCTTACAGGCTCTTTTTCAAGTCGGCCGCAACTTTGAAGCTGACCTTCTTGCCAGCGGGAATCTGAATCTTCTCGGCGGTGCCGGGCTTCACGCCGGTGCGGGCGGCGGTCGCCTTGACGCTCAGGGTGCCGACGCCGGGCAGGCCGATCGTCTGGCCGGAGCGCAGGGCCTCGCCCATGATGTCGAGCACCGCGCTCAGGGCGCTGGCGGCGTCTTTCTTGGTCAGGCCGGCGCGGTCACCGATCATGTCGGTCAGTTCGGTCTTCCCAATCTTGGTGGTCGTGGCAGGCGCCGCGGCCGCAGCCTTGGTGGGAGCTTTCGCGGCCGGCTTGGCAGCAGCGGTCTTAGGAGCGGCGGGCTTCTTGCTTGATTTCGTCATGAGCACATCCTGACAGACTCTCTTCAGAAGTCAACAGAAGGGTGGCACAGAACACCGTGCAGCACGGACACGAGCAAAGAGAACAGGGCTTGGCAGCGTCCAGCACGGTGTTTCTATGCCCGGTGGCGGCTAGAGTGCGTGGTTAGCGGGCACCACCGCCATTGGACGCCCGTTGTCATTTTCTCCGGACCTATCATGAGAGCATGCAGCCCCGCTCTGCCCTTGACTCTCTCTGGCACCGCCTGACCGGGCCGGTGAGCAGGGCCCTCGTGCCATCTGGTCGTGCTCTCGACCAAGCCCTGGATCAACCCCAGCGTGATGGCACTGCCAAGGTCGGCACGATCGGGACGAACGGTTCTGGCAAACTTGCCAGAACCGCTTTCACTGTCCCAGGCCTCCGCGGAGCCGGTGCCCGATCGGTGATCCTCCACCCGCTCAGTTCAGCCCGGTCCCCTGCTGATGCAGGAACTCGTCGACCAGGTCCAGTGACCGCAGCAACCGCGCGCTCGGCTCGGACGAAGGGCCCTGCGTGTCCGGGCAGGCCTTCGTGACCTTCACGCACAACGCCCGCAGGTTCAGCTCCGGATGAGCTGCCATGTGCCGGTGCAGCCGCCGGACCAGCTGCAATGCCTCTTGACCGGTCACCAGGTCCTGGTCCGCCAGGCGGACCAGTTGCTGCTGCGCGCGGCTGCTTCCAGGGATCCGGCTGCCGAGCGACATCTCCGGATCGATGCTCATCAGGTCACGAATCGCCCGGAACGCTGACGATCCGGGAATCTTGAGTTCCATCAGTTCCGCCGCGCTGGGTGCCTTGACCTCAACCTCGACCGGTTCGAGGGAGTCGGCCAGACGGAGCTTTCGAGGACGTCCAACCGGGCGTTTCCCCACCTGCGGGGTTCCCTGGAGGGCCTTCAAGGAACGAGGCTGAGGCAGTTGACTCTCACTGGCGGCTGCCCTGGCCCGCCGTCGGGCAGGTCTGACGGGATCGGAAGTGTTCATATCAGTAGCGTCGCATATGTTCACCGCCCAGGCAGTGACATCTGCACCTGAACTCGCGAACCCGGGATCCGGTGGGGAAAAGCCCTGCATCTAAAAGGGCCGAACACAGCCGTTCTAAGACCGTGACAGTCTCGCGGTGCCGGATCTTCTAGTTCGCGCCGGTTCCTGAGCGTCACGAAAGTTGCAGCGTTAAGAGTGGCTGCCGCGCATTTTTGTTGGCGTGTTGGGCCTGAGCTCTGAGGAGGTCGGTTGGCTTTCAGTCGCGCTTAACCGGGTTAGTTGGAGAAACGGTGCCTCGAAGCCTGGTTCTCACGGTCCGGGCGTTGTGGTCTTAGGGAGGGTAAAGCTGAAGGTTGCACCCTCGTCCACCTGCCCTGCAGCGAACACCTGCCCGCCGTGTTTCATGATCAGCCGCTTGATCTGTGCCAGCCCTACCCCCGAGCCGCTCGCCTCCTGGGCGCTGTGCAGCCGCTGGAACAGGTTGAACAGCCGATCTACGTAGCTTGGGTCGAAGCCCAGCCCGTTGTCCTGCACCGATACCTTCCATGCCTCGCCCTGGTCTTCCGCCCACACTCGGATGACCGCCGGGTCTCGGGTGCGGGTGAACTTCAGCGCGTTTTCGGTTAGCTGGGTCAGGACCTGTCTCAGGGCGTCCCGGTCGCCGTATACCGATGGCAGCGGAGCAACGTTCCACTCGACGTTCCGGGACAGCAGGTCCGGCACCAGTGTTTCACGGAGTCCTGCCATGAGCGCGTTCAGGTCGACTGACGACGGTCGCAGCGGTTCCTGTACGGCGCGTGACAGGTTGAGCAGGCCGTCGATCAGCGTATCCATCTGTTCGCCGGCTTGCCCGACCACGTCCAGATAGCGAGCGCTGCGATCATTGAGCTTTCCATCGAGTTCCTTCCGGGCCAGCTGCAGAAAGCCGAGCATGTGCCGTACCGGGGTGCGCAGGTCGTGCGACACCGAGTACGAGAAGGCCTCAAGCTCCTGCGTTGAGGCCGCCAGCTCCCGCGTCCGGGCGTTGAGCGCGTCCCGTTGGCCCGTCACCGTCCGGGTCTGCTCAGCGCGGTCCAGTGCCAGTTCGAGGCTCTGCATCGCCGCTTCCAGGAGCATCCGGTCTGCGTTCGACCAGGCCCGCTGGTGGAACAGGGCAAACACCATGACGCCGAGCGGGGTGTTCCCCACCCGCAGCGGCAGGGCGGCGGTCGCGCCGATGTTCCCCACGAGCGAGGGGAGCCGATCGGTGTCCCGGTCATACATGGCCTGGAAGTAAGGGCGTCCGCTGGTCCAGGGGATCAACAGGTTGTTGGTGTGGGCGTAGGGTAGGCCAGCGTCGATGGCGGCCTGCAACTCGGGCGAGTACAGACTGCCATGCTGCACGCGGTTGTACCAGCGGTTGTCTTCGAGTTCGTAGTACAGCGCAGCGCCGTCTCCGAGCATCGACATCACCACCTCCTGAGCCCGCTTGATCAGCAGCAGCGGATCGGTGGTGAGGACCAGGTCCCGGGTCAGTTGCGCGAACGCCTCCAGGGCCCGGGTCTGGGCGTAGAGTTCGGCGTTTCGCAGGGTCAGCACGCGAGCGGTCTCGGTGCGTTCCAGCGCCAGGTTCAGTCCCCGCCCGACCGCGCGCACCAGGGCCTGGTCCGCTTCACTCCAGCTGCGCGTGTCGCGGAGGCCGACGGCCAGAAATGAGTGCAGTGTCCCCTCGATGACCAGGGGGTACCCGGAGACCGCCCCGTAGTCTTCGGTCAGCGCGATCTGTTCCTGCTCGGCGTCCCAGGCATCCGTGAACACTGGCTGCCGGGTCTGCACCACCTCCGCAAACAGGGGCGTGTCGACCGGGAGGCCAGCGGCGAGGGAGGCAGCAAGGTCAGGGGGCAGGTCTTCACTCCAGACTCTTGCTTTCCACAGCGCTTCGTCCTGCTCGTAGTAGGCGACACTGACGCCCGGGAACCTGAGTTCCAGCACCTTGATGGCCTGCTGGACGAGTTGAACGAGATCCGTCTCGCTGCCGACCGTCTCGGTGAACGCCACGAACGCCTCCAGGGCACGGGCATCGTCGTGGCTCCTGCGGGTCTGGTCTTCCAACTGTCGGGTCTGGACTTCCAGTTGCTGCGTCTGGTCTTCGAGCTGCCGGGTGCGGTCCTCGACTCGGGCTTCCAGCGTCCGGGTGACCTCCGCACGGCCAAGGGCCACTGCACACTGCGCCGACAGGATCGTCAGGAAGCGCCGTTCAGCAGGCGTGAAGTGGTGCGGTTCAATGAAGTCCAGCACGATCACCCCGAGCGGCCGGTGGTCCAGGAACATGGGCAGCGTCGCGTTCGCGACCGGAAGCAGCCCGCCGGTGCGGCTCTCGAGTTCCGGGTAAGCCCCCTTCAAGGCCCCCGCATCCTCGAAGTACAGCGCCACTTTCATGCGCAGGATGTCGGCGATCAGGACGTGATGTTCGATGGGCCCTTCCTGCCAGAGGGTCGGAACACCGTCTTCGTAGTCCTGACTGCCGGCGAGCTTGATCTGCTGGTCCGTCTGATCGACGAGCAGGACGATGCCGGCCGTGGCGCCGAGGGCCTGGACGGCGGGGGTGAGGACGATTTCAATAACCTCGCGCTGCGTGGTGGTCGCGGCGAGCGCCTCGGTGATCTCTTGGACGTAAGCTGAAAGCTGGTCGAGTGACCCGAGGTCGGGACTGGCCGGCGAGGTCATGCCTCACCATACCGGGTTTGACGTTGGGGGGCTGTGGGCTCTCAGACCGTGCAGAAACGGCGGATGGCGCACGAGTTCCGGCAGCGTGATCAACACGGTGTCAGCGACTTGCGAAACCCTATTGCAGAATTGCTTGTAAAGGCGAGGCCTTTGCGCAATCGGATGCGATCAGGCTTATTGACCATATCTGCAACCGCCCATATCTTCCCCAAGAACACTTACAGTGATTGACATGCCCTCTCAGTGGTACTTCAGGACGGATTTCAGATGACTATGCGCTCTGCCCTTGCCGATCTGGAGACGCTGGTGATGAGCGTGCCCAATGCCACAGCCCGCGCCTACGCCCAAGAAGCCGTGGCGTGACACACCGCCGGTGCCTTCCGAGCCTGCATCGTCAGTATCTGGATCGCAGTGACCTTCGACCTCTACGCCAAAGTCGAGTATGTCGCACAGGCATACGCAGATAAAGCTGCACAGAAGGCCTTGGACGAACTGGTGTCTCTGCGGAGCAGCAGCGACAAACGCAAGGCCAGCAGCTGGGAGCATCAAATTCTGTCCTACGCTTTCAAGGATGTCCGCCTGATCGACGATCATGAACACCGTATGCTGCAGCGCCTCGGCGAAGACCGGCACCTCTGCGCGCACCCAGCGACGAATGCCGAAGGCCTGCTGTTCCAGCCCACACCGGAACTCGCTAGAACTCATCTGCGCACCGCCATCGAACTGGTTCTCGCACGACCTGCCGTCTACGGCAAGGCCGCCCTCAAAATTTTTGAGCGGGACGTCGAGGCCATGTTCTTCCCAGGGACAGTCGATGCCGCTGGACGTTACCTCGAACCCCGTCACCTGCCAGCGACAGCAGAGGTGCGGGCGAAGCTATTCCTGGCCTGCCTGCGTAAAGTCTTCTACGCAGACCCGGAGGCAGATGAGGTCACGGAACGCTACGTGCGCGTCGCCATCCACCTGGACCGGACGTATCCGAACCTGCTGGACACCCTGGAGCGCAGCATGATCACTACCGTGGCGCTGAAAGGTCTGGATGAACGACTTCCACGGGTTGTCAATCTCCTGACGGGCGTGCCCCGCCTGTGGACACTTCTTCCCGATCACACCAAGGAGAAAGTCAAGAGCTTCGCCTCAGTCCAACCCGACCTGGGCCTGCGCTTGGGACTGATCCCCATCATTCCCGAATACGAAGAGGAACTCTTCGTCCAGTACCAGGCGGCGACCCTTTCCGACAGAAGGCTCTTCGTTCGGCATTTGCGGAAGATCGCTGAGCGACCAGATCAGGCAGGTACCTTCGAGAGCCTGCGAATGCGCGTGGTCCGGGTCAACGTGAACGACTACAGTCAGTCCGTGAGTTATAAAGTCGGTCGCGATCACGGCACCCATCTCCTCGAGCCGGTCATCGACTGGCTCACTGAAGAAGACGTCATGATCCTTCTGCTACACTTTCAAGCTGCACAGATCCATGGCCGCAATCAGCTGATCGACACCGGAGGAATCCTGCGGGACGTATTACGGCGGTGTCTCGACCAATGATCGACACCGGAGGAATCCTGCGGGACGTATTACGGCGGTGTCTCGACCAACTTACAGCTACGCTCGATACCTGGCGCAACTTCCTAGATCACGACAGCGAAATGCAGGAAAAACTCAGCGCATATCCCGAGTTCCAGGAACTCCTGAACGTCACTCAACCAGCCGAAGCGCCCGAAGAGCAACTTTCAACTTGACCGTCGGAGCAGATCTTTTTCATACATCTTGACCCCGTCTCAGCTGCGACCGCTGTAGTTTCCACGTCAACAGAGCCGCTGACTGCGCCACGAGCGTGTATGGAATCGTCAAACCCCCGTGAAATGGCAAAATGGCCGTGTGCAGCCTTGCTCGCTGAACCCCACCTCCACACCACTCCAGATGGAGTCAGAGAAGCGGCCCTACTCCAGTGGCATACCGCTCACCTCTTTGAACAATCAGTCTGGCCCAGCGGCAAGATGTAAGGCATGGCGAAAGACAAGCCTCACCGGGCAACCTGGCTCAAGACCCACGACGAACACATGCCCGAGTTTTTGCAGGTCATCGTCCTCGGCAATCTGCACGACTACTTGGAGGCCGCCACGCAGGACTCGGATGACTTGGCACAGATCACGCGCCGGGGCTACAACTTAGCCGTCGCGATCTCCTCGTTTTGGGAACACGCCTTCGACGCTGACACCGCAGCCGCGCATGCCCATACATCCCCTGAGACGAAATTGTTGAGCGAGGTGGCTAACACCTATAAGCATTACAAGGCCAGGACCCCGAAGACTGTGCAAAGGATCGGCATGAGCCGCCTGCGTTCCATTGGTGCTGGAAGGCGTCCGGATATGGGCCGCTCTCGGTACACCGTCGAGCAGCCCGGCGGACATTATTCGCGCAGGGACCTGCCTATCGAAACGGACACGGGCAGAGTGACGCTGAACGCGCTCCTTTGCGTAGCCGTCCCTGAACTCTTGTTGTTCTCTCGTGACCGCCATTGGCTGGACGACGTGGAAGCCGAAGCGGTGGTCGGAGATCTGGATATTCTGAAAGCGATGGGATAGTTAACCCCTTGCAGTTGGAGTCTTCTGGACAACAACATCCGAAAATTCCGACAATAGATCGCACTATTGATCTCGGCCAACCGAGCTGTTGGCTCGATTGCAGATGCAAGCCTCAGATGAAGTTCCACAGTCACCTCCGGCCGTTCAACGTCCAAAGCTATGGAGCCACCGTAGCAGTTCCTGCGTGCGAAGCACGACGTGTCCTCCGTCACGGACATCGCGGTTCCGCTGTTTCTTCCCACACCACAGGCACTGAGTCACGAAGCCGCCGCGGCGCGACGGGTCCGGCCTGAAGTATGTCACCATCGGGTAGAGGGCTTTCGGGTCACCCACCCGTTCATTGACGTCTGCGCAAAGTATCGGCTGGCGGCATGACCAGCAACGGCGTGCGACAAAGTCGCTTTCGCCCCAACGCTTCAGTCGCCCGGGTGCGCCAGGCAGATGCCGGTCGAGGTAGCGGACAATGGTACGGAGAACCGGCGCATTCGCCTCGAAGAATGGCAGTTCGTGCCGCTCAAACGGACGCCGCAGATTCGTGCCGAAGGTTGCGCGCTGCTCTTTCAGCGCTGTTTCCAGCCAGCGAACGCGATCGGCGGCGGCCTCCTCGATCTGACGGGTACGCTCACGCTCTGCTGCTTCGCGGGCAAGGGCACGTTCCTCGCGTAGACGCGCCTGCCGTTCGCGCGCATCGGCGCAAGCTGGGCACCACCAGGGATTGAGGAAAGATACACCCTCCTCACGGGCGGTGAAGATCTTGGCAGCGATCCTGGCAGGCACGTGGTGGCCGCCGAACTGGTCCTCCAGGAGGGCGTCCTGCGCGAGGCGAACGCGAAGCGCTTCAGGAAGATCAGCACGGTTGACGCCGAGGCTCCAGCGGAGATCCTGCTCATCCTCGCCATTCAAACGCTCGTCTACCACTGGCACCAGCAAGTATCCGTTGTGGGCGGTGGCCTCAGCCTGGACTTCCAACCAGAGGACTGGCAAACCGGCGGCCTTCACCCTACCGATCCGGTGGCGGAAATACACCTCGAAGCCGACCGTAACTTCTGCTCCCTGAAGGGCCGCCACATCCAGGCGATACGTGCCGAGCCCGACTTCCTCGGCTGCACGGTCGTATTCAGGAGGCTCCCAAGGCTGATCATAAGTGGCGTCGCAGGCGAAGCGGGCGCAGACACGACGGATCACAAAGGGTGCCTTACGCTCCGAAAGGGCTGAGACGAGCCGGAGCTTCGCGGCTAGATGCAGCACGCTTTCTCCAGCGCACGTGCTCTCCGCACGGTGAGCGAAGTGCGCCCGGACATCCCGACCCAGTCGGAGGTGTGCACGGCGCAGTGAGACGGTCTCATGACATTCCAGGCATGTGAAAGGCCCTTCAGGAAGGTCCGCAGGGTCAGCGAGAAATCCGAGTGAGTCGGCAGCATAAGGGACAGCGCGGGGCACACTTCAAAGTAACTGTGACCCCGAGCAGGGGCGATGAACTATTTATCCCGGATCGGTTGCCGATACCCCCCGACGTCAGTTGCAGGGGTAAGTAGGGGCAAACTGTCAAAGCGAGCTGCCAGGGATCGCACGAGAGTCAGAGCAGAATTTCCCAATAAGGCGGTAAAAGAGATCTGTCCAGTTGGGGTATACCCCAACTGGACAGATGAACCGCTGGAGCAGTCCTCACCCATTTCTGCATACTGGAGGGTATGCCCGGCACGCTTCCCACCTTACGCTTGTACCCGACCGAGGCCGCCGCCAAGAAAGCCGGCCTTGCGCTCGCTGACTTCCGAGGCGAACGCCTCACGCTGGTGCTATACGCCCTGCTTCCCGAGGGAGAAAAGCCGATCTACCTCCTCAGCAGTTCCATCCGGCTGACGGTGGCAGAAAAGCGCTGGGTGGAGGAGCACCAGGCCACCGTCACCAAGCTGGGCACGTTCTACCCAGGGCGGAACTTCGCGCCGCTCCAGACCAACATGGTCCGCAAGCAGAAGTCAGCCGAACAGAGATGGTCGTGGACTTAAGGTAATGAGGCGTTATATCGGTGAATGAAGAGCCAGATCAGCATTTCCAGGCAGCTCTGTTTGCGGCTGAAGGACAAACTTTTTCGTACCAGATGGGCCAGTCTGAGCCGCAACGTGGCGTTGAACCGCTCAATGTGCTGGGTGCCTCCGATCCTGTGCAGGGCGCCAAAAACAACGCTTCTGTAGGCGGCCAGGCGGTCAGTATGGCAGCGGGCTTCAAGGTACGGGGCCGGCAGGCTCTGCCAGAGGCCGAGGGCACCCACGTGATCCCGTAATCCGATGAAACAGCCGACGATCTTGCGTGTCAATCGATCGATGGCAAGCCAGACCCAGCGCTGCTTTGTCTGGCGGGTCACACAGGTGCAGAACTCGTCGCACTCCAGCACCAGCGACGCTGGTGCTGGAGTGCTTATCCTTTTGATGACCTCACCTCTGCAGGATCAATGCTGTGAGGCACGCTCTTCACGAGTGCTTGCAGGTGATGCCGGAACCACGTGCGACTGACCCCCACCACCCGGCAGATCCCCCGATGTGAGATGCGCTCGGTCAACAGCTGGTCTACCAGCGCCACCTGTTCAGGCGAAATCGGAGGTCGGCGATGTTCAAGGGTGAACTGATACCCGCAAATCCGGCAGAGGTAGCGTTGCTTGCCAGTATGCGCATGGCCGTTTTTCACGATGCGGACGGCGCCGCAGTGCGGACAGTCGAGCTCGTTCATGGTTCATTGAACCGCCGTCGTGCTCAAACGTCCACGACTACAGGGATGAATCATTTGACGCCCGGTGCATACCGGGGTATACTTGAGAAATCAAGGCGACCTTCGGGTCGCCTTTTCTCTTGTCCTGACGCCGGGTTGGTGGAGTTGAGCATGCTTGGTCGTCGAGCTGCGCTACTACCGGCTGGCATTGAAGCGGCTCGCCTGAGCGACGGCCATAACAAGCTGGCGCAGGTGCGCATATACGAACGGTTGTGTTGCCTTAGCCGGGATCAAGGTAGGCTGACTTGCTGTGACTGACCCGAAACCCTACCGCCATCGCTTCCCAATGACCATCATCCAGCACGAGGTCCGGCTGTACCACCGATTCCCCCTGAGCTATCGGGATGTTCAAGAATTGCTCCACCAGCGCGCCATAGTGGTCAGTCACGAGACCTTGCGCGAATGGTGTATCAAATTCGGACCCCTCTTCGCTGAAGACCTGCGTCACCGGGAACCCTGACGGGATTCCCGGTGACATCTGGATGAGGTCTGTACAAGCGTGGGCAGCGTCCGGCATTGGTTATGGAGAGCCGTGGACGAGCACGGCTTCGTGCTCGACATTCTCCTCCAGCGGCGTCGGGATACCGAGGCTGCGAAAACATTCTTGGCTCAGCTGCTGGTTGAATACGATGTCCCAGAGGTCATCCATACCGATCAGCTCAAAAGTTATGGGGCAGCGATCCGGGAAATGCCGAGCCTGGCAAAAGTTGACCACCAGCAAGTGATCTCAACAGCTCGCTGTAACAACACCACCCTGCAGGAACACCGATCCACACGACGACAGGAGCGGAGTCAGCAAGGCTTTCAACGGCGGAAACGCGCTCAGGAATTCCTACGCTTGCACGTCCGGATCACCAACCTTCACCATCATTCCCGCACCAGCGTCACCGCCCAGACCAGACGAAGCAATCCGAAGCAAGCCTTCCAGACGTGGTCAACCGTCGCGGCTGGGGTGGTCTGATTTTCAGACCACCCCAGCCCTCAGCCTGCCGTGAAGCCAGTTAAGGCAACACAAACCTTTAAATTAATGAGTATGTCTCCCTCTCCGATGTTCGTGATTCGGCGTTCTCTCCTGGCCCTTGTCTTGATCGGTCTGTTGGGCCTGGGCGCTGAACTGATCGCGGTGGGTCACTGGTACGCTCCAGGACAGCTCATCCCATTCATCGCCATCGGCGGAACAGTGATCGTCAGCGTGCTGTACCTGACGTTCGAGCGCCCCTGGACCACGATGTTCCTGCGCGTCGTCGCGGTGCTGCTGGTCCTGACCGGACTGCTGGGCGCAGTGCAGCACGGGAAAGCTGAGTCAGCATTGCGGGCTGCAGGACGAGCAGATGAGAGTGGTGCGGCGACCAGAGCGAATGCGAAGCCGATGTTCGGTCTTGCGCCCGCCTCGCCGAATTTTCTTAACGGTCCAGCGCCGCTGAGCGCACCTTTGGCCATGAGTGGCCTTGGCATCTTGCTGTTCCTGTCGCTCTATGGCCGTGAACAGGAGACGAGGCGCGCTGAGCGGTGAATGATTACCGTGCCCCCTGAGGTGGCCAGCACCGATCAAAGACGCTGTCGGAGGTCTGGACGCACGGTGGACTGGTCTGCCCCGGCCGGGACGCGGCGCAGCTGCAGGGCGGCCAGAACCACGAACGCGGCCTCTAGCAGGAGTGAGACGACGCCAGCAGGCTCAGCCCAGTTACCGATATCGCCCGTCGCGTGAGGCAGGCCGGTGCTCCGCGTCAGGACGTACGCGATGATGGCGCCCAGAGAAATCACCAGGCCGAGAACGTAGCCGAACCGCCAGCGGTCACTGAGCAGCCAGGCACCAGCCGCCGCGCAGCCGACCACCAGCAGAATGTAGCTCCAGCCCAGGTATGCCGTCTCGCCAAGCTTGTCCGGTATGCCCCGGTAGTGAATCCAGGCGATTCCTGCCAACAGCAACAGGCCAATCCAATGCGTTTTCGTTGTCGTCATCTCTTCCTCCTGTCCGCCGGTGGTCGGGGCCCTACCCGCACAGTGCATCAGGCAAAAGACACAGTTTTTGCACTACTTCAGACCATCGCCGCCAAAGACCCTCAGGGTTGAAGAAACGGTGAGGAGGGGCTGGCGTCCCCTTATCAGAGATGGATCCCGTCCCAGAGAGAGGACACCATCACTCTCCGGGACTCAACGGGCCGAAGCTGCTGAGAACCGTGACGGTCGTTCACAATCGGCACTCATGATCTGGCGGTATGGAAGTCGCCAGGCAAAGGTCCCAGTCTCTACGAGGCCATGGGTCGGTGTTCCCGTCGCCTGCCAGCTCTATCAACCAGCAGATCGTCGAAGCTTACCGTTCGGCTGATCGACAAGTGGAGGTATGGTGGACGCTCCCCTGGCCTGGTGGCGACTCTGAAAGGCCTCTTCACTTTCATCGTCTATCCGAGAATCTTCCAGGAAGATCCTGACGACGGGACGCAGGGGTGATGTGGCCCTCGAAAATGAAACGTGTAGAAACCATGTGTGTGGCTGGAAGGTATGCCAATACCTGTGCCATGCCGCCGTATACCGGCATTTTACCTGATCTGCAAAGACTGCTTTGGTGTTTACTTCCCTGATGGCTTCTGTCCGGCATCTGCGTCCGGTCGCCCTGGTCCGACTGCTGCTGGGCATTCTTCTGCCGCTGCTGATCGTCGGCGCCCTCGGTGAGGACGTGCTGGAACAGCAACGCTTCGCGTTTGAGGCTCCGCTGATGCTCTGGCTGCATGCCCACAGCACTCCGACCCTGGACCATCTGGCCGTCATCCTGGCGTATGTCGGTGGCTACCAGGTCATCGCTCCAGTGAGCGCTCTACTGAGTTTCGCCCTGTGGAGGCGCGCCGTGCTTCCGGCCCGGTTTTTTGTGGTCGCCGTACTCGGCGCGGCGGTGCTGAACAGCGTCATGAAGTTCGCGTTCCACCGCCCCCGCCCTCAGCTGTGGCCACGCCTGCTTCAGGAAAGCGGGGCGTCCTTCCCCAGCGGGCACAGCATGTACAGCGCGGCGTTCGTGACGGCCTTGATCCTGCTGGCGTGGAACACTCGCTTCCGCTGGCTCGCCCTGGTGATGGGCACCTTGTTTACCCTCATGGTCGGTTGGTCGCGGGTGGACCTGGGCGTTCATTACCCTACAGACGTGCTGGCCGGCTGGTTGACCGGTGCCGCCTGGGTACTGGGTGTGTACGGACTTGTCCGGCCCCGGAGGCTCACGGTGCCGGAAGGCGGGCCGTGAAGTTCCGGACTTTGGGACGTCCCGGTCACCTCGGAACTGCGCGCTGGCAGACCAGATTGGCCCGGCCGAACGCTGCCTGTCCTGCACTCCACCCACCACCGTGGATCTGGACACAAGGGCGCAGCGAGGCCACCTCTGAAGGTCAGAAGCGTGCCCCGATCCTCATAGTCCCTTCCAAACATTGGAGAGAATGATGCTCAACCCGCAAGAACGAGCGACGTACGCCTTCAGCAAGGTTCCGGAAGTGACCCCCCTCTTCTGGATCATCAAGGTCCTGACCACTGGCATGGGTGAGGCCGCCTCCGACTTCCTAGCGCACACCATCGGTCCACTTCCAGCGGTGGCCCTCTCGGGTTTGGGTCTGCTCGCCGCCCTGGCATTGCAGCTCAGGGCACGCAGATACGTGGCGGGAATCTACTGGACGGCCGTAGTCATGGTGAGCGTTTTCGGCACCCTCGCTGCCGACGCTGCCCATGTGGGGTTCGGCGTGCCGTACGCGGTCTCGGCCACCCTGTTCCTGTTGACGCTCGGCGGGATCTTTGCTCTCTGGCACCGTCAGGAGCGGACCCTGTCGATCCACAGCATTTTCACCCGGCGCCGTGAGCTGTTCTACTGGGCGGCGGTGCTCTCTACCTTTGCGCTGGGCACGGCGGCAGGCGATCTGACCGCCGTGACGCTGCATCTCGGCTGGCTGACCTCGGGACTGCTGTTCGCGGTGCTGATCGCCATTCCGGGGATGCTGCGGGCCCGCGCCGGTCTGAACAGCATCCTGGCGTTCTGGTGCGCCTACGTGCTCACCCGACCACTGGGGGCCTCATTTGCCGACTGGGTTGCCCTGCCACACGACCGGGGCGGTCTC
>Ga0160427_10000383_pt1 | contig 27520 bp, 17 predicted proteins | sample SolpanmetagenomL_FD_108194 | JGI IMG/M metagenome (GOLD analysis project Ga0160427, IMG submission 108194) | Solar panel surface microbial communities from Lawrence Berkeley National Laboratory, California, USA - L | ecosystem: Engineered > Built environment > Solar panel > Unclassified ...
AAGAATGAAGACGGCACGCCGCTGCTGGGCGAGGTCGAGGTGCGCGGCGAGGTGTACCTGAGCCGCGCCGACTTCGAGGCGCTCAACGCCCAGGCGGAAGAGCTGGGCACGCCGCTGCTCAAGAACCCGCGCAACGGGGCCGCCGGAGCGCTGCGCCAAAAAGACCCGGAGGTGACCCGCGCCCGCCGCCTGAAGGCCATCCTGTACGCGCTGGGTAAACGTGACAACGTGCCCGTGCGCACGCAGGGCGAGGTGCTGGCGTGGCTTCAGGGCCAGGGCTTCCCGGTGAGTGCCTACTCGCGCCCGGCGGCCAGCATTGCCGAGGCCGCACAGTACCACGCCGACCTGCTCGCCCAGCGCCCGGAGCTGCCCTTCGACGTCGACGGCACGGTCATCAAGCTGAACGACCTGCACCTGCAGGGCGAGGCCGGATTCACCAGCCGCGCGCCGAGGTGGGCCATCGCCTACAAGTTTCCGGTGCAGGAGGCCCAGACGGTGCTGGAGGCCATCGTGGTGAACGTCGGGCGCACCGGCAAGCTGGCACCGCTGGCGCACCTGCAACCGCGCCTGCTCGAGGGCAGCACTGTGAGCCGCGCGACCCTGCACAACGAAGACTTCATCGCCGCCCTCGGCCTGCACGTGGGCGACACGGTGGTGGTGCGCAAGGCGGGCGGCGTCATTCCCGAGATCGTGCGGGTGCTGCCCGAACTCCGGCCCGAGGGCGCGGTTCCCTTCGTATTTCCCACGGTCTGCCCCAGCTGCGGCACGCCCGCCGTGCGCGAGGAGGGCACCGCCAATACCTACTGCCCGAACCGCGAGTGCCCGGCACAGATCTACGAGCAGATCCGCTACTTCGTGTCGCGCGGCGCGATGGACATCCGGGGCATCGGCGAGAAGCTGACCGCGCAGCTCATCGAGGCGGGCTACGTGCATGGCGCGGGCGACCTGTACGCCCTGACGGCCGAGCAGCTGAGCGGCCTCGAGCGCAGCGGCGACAAGAAGGCGGCCAACATCCTGGCGCAGCTCGCCGAGAGCCGAGGGCGGCCGCTGTGGCGCGTCATCAACGCGCTCGGCATGGCCGGGGTGGGCGAGAGGAACGCACAGTCGCTCGCCCGCAGCTTCGGCAGCCTGGACGCCCTGATGAGCGCCACGCCGGAACAGATCGCGGCGGTGCCGGGGCTGGGCGCCACCCTGGCGGAGAGCGTGACCGAGGGCCTGAAAGACGCCCGAACCGCCGTGCTGCTGGCCCAGCTCAAAGCGGCGGGCCTCGACCCGCAGGAAACCCAGCAGGCGCGCGGCGACCTGCTCTCGGGTCTGAACTTCGTCATCACCGGCACCCTGTCTCGGCCCAGGGAAGAGATCAAGGCGCAGATCGAGGGCCAGGGTGGGCGCGTGACCGGCAGCGTGACCGGCAAGACGAGCTATCTGGTGGCCGGAGAGGAAGCCGGAAGCAAGCTCGCCCGCGCCGAGGAACTGGGCGTGACGGTGCTGACCGAGCCGGACCTCGACACCCTGATCGCGCAGCGGCAGGCGGCGGCAGAAGTGGAGGCCACTGCGCCGGAAGAAGGCGGCTGACTGCGCCCGGGGTTCTTCCAGTACCCTGAAGGCATGAAACTGTATACCAAGACCGGAGACGGCGGCCAGACCGGGCTATACGGCGCAGACCGGGTCAGCAAGGGGCACGCGCGTGTCGAGGCCTACGGCACGGTGGACGAGCTCAACAGCCTGCTCGGGCTGGCCCGCGCCCACAACACGCGGTCGCACAAGCCCGACGCGGCCATCGACGCCGACCTGGAATACCTGCAGAACGCCCTGTTCGATCTGGGCGCCGACCTCGCCACCCGTGAGGACAGCCCGTACAGCAAAAACATCGCGCGCATCGATGCCGAAGACGTGACGTACCTCGAAGCCCTGATCGACCGCTACCAGGAAGGCGTGCCCGAACTGAGGCAGTTCATCCACCCCGGAGGCACGCCGGCCGCCGCCTCGCTGCACGTGGCCCGCACCGTGGCGAGACGCGCCGAGCGGGACGTGATCCGATTGATGGAGGTCGAGGCGGTCAATCCTCAAACACAGGTGTACCTGAACCGCGTTTCCGACCTGCTGTTCGTGGTGGCGCGAGCGTTGAACATGCGTGCCGGAATAGGTGAAGAACTGTGGCATGTGAAGAAGCGCCGATAAGAGACTAGGCACATAGGAAGTTAATGAGTAGTCGAGAAAATCAAGTTACTTCGGCACTTACAGCTCAGCTCACGATGGAATAGTGTCATCTCGCGCTTATCGTTGGAACAATCGGAACGGTCAGCCATGGAGCGCGTTGGAGACCGGATTCATAGGCACGATAGGATAGTCTTCAGACTTGTAGGTCAATGGGCGCCTACGCGGTGTTGTGCGGTTGCTGAAGACCTTCTGTGTGCTGCTGTCCTGAAAGCTGTCTCAGGTCATGACTACAGATGAGCGCGGTGAACTGCTCTGAGGGTCTGCTGACGTTAGGTTGCTGTAGCACACAGGACAGGTTGAAGAAGTCAGTCAAGACCACTGACGGAAAACAGCAACGAGGGAACGTGCGTCCGTAGGAATGTAACCCGCTGAGCTGAATCCATGGAGAAAGCTCTCTCAGAGCAGGTGTGCATCAAAATTTCTTGCAGATGGGTGGGACTGGCAATATACATTGATTTTTGGCAAACAAGATCGAGCCTGTGTTGGAGGGTATTTCTCCCCAAGATGAAGTCAAGATACTTTGCCACTTACAGTAAGGTGCTGGGCTCTCTAAGTCGTGATTTTATCGTGTAGGAGGGCCAGAAAGTGGGGAACGCTGCTGGCGTTCCCCACTTTCTGACTGGCAATGTATATTGATTTTTTGCAACCTGTCCCGACTTCCTACATGGTTTGTAGGGAGTCAAGTTAGTCTGCCAGTCAGTCCTGATGAACATGGCGTCGAGAAGGCACTGGCAAAGATGCATAGTGACCCGAAAAATCGAGATAGCCTGCCACCCACACTACACTGAATAACTGGCTTCCGGCTTATGCAGCCGCGCCTTTTGTAATCCCGTTCACCTAGTACCGTAGTGATGTCAGGTGACATATGAAAGATGAAGCAGCAGGTGCTCTGACCCCATGCCAGCGTGACGTCCTCCTTGAGATCAACCGGCTCGAACGGCTGGAACAGGTCGTCACTCTCACCCGGATCGGCACGGAGCTGAAGATGCCCCGGCAGAACGCCCGCACCTACGTGTTGGCCCTCCGTGACCGTGGTCTGGTGCTGTACGAGGCTGGCGCGCGCCAGACCGCCGTGATCCGGCTCACTGACCGGGGCCGTGCCGTGACCTGCTCGGGCACCGCCGAACCGGACCTGCTGTCCTTCCCGATTCTGGGCGAGGTGGCTACGGGTGAGCCCACCCTGGCTGAGGACCAGATCGAGGGCTACGCTGCTCGTTTTCAGGACGTTCTCGATCTGCACGAGGGTAACTTCTCGCTGCACGTGCGCGGGGACATGACCGCACCATCCGAAACATGACACACTCGTGTTGTTTCCTCGCGCCACCGACTCCTCTTACGGGGTTTTCACCCTCTCTTCACACAAAATACGAGGTTTTGCACTTGTCGCACATGAGTGATCTCCAATCGGCTACGCTCTTATCTATATCCATGCCACAGACTGCACTTACACCTCCGAAAACGCTGTCCTCTGCACTGGGGCAGGTTCCGTGGGCGGACGTTGAGCAGGCTGTGATGCGTGAACAGTCCAACCGTGAGAAGTACACGCCGTCCATCTCGGTCTTCCGCTGGTGGGCCAGACGTCCTCACGCGCTGATGGGGGCGATCATCGACGCCGCGATCAGCTCCAGCGGCAATGCCGCCATTCAGGTCTCCGACCCCTTTAGCGGGGGAGGGACAGTAGCGGTCGAAGGCATTCGCCGGGGATTGACTGTCTATGCCCAAGACCTGTATCCGTGGCCGATTCACGGCCTAAAAACGAGCCTGGGATCAACCAGTCTCACCGAGTTCGATCAGGCAGCAGAGCAGCTGGTGCAGCAGCTCCGCCCGCTGGCACGCCGCTATGAACGCACAGATGGCCGCCTGCTCTCGCACGTGATGCGGGTCAGAGTCGGTGGCTGCCCCAGTTGCACCCGCGCGGTGTACCTGTTCCCAGAACACCTGATCTCCACCGCCTCTCGCAGGCCGGACGAGACCCTGGGGTTCTACGGTTGTCAGGGCTGCGGCCACGTGCATACCCAGAAGATGAAACGGGCTAAGGTCACGTGTCCGGCGTGTCGCCTGATATACAAATCGCAGGGTCGTGGAAAAACCACCCGTCGCTGCGTGCACTGCAAGCACGAAGCGCCGACAACTGCGTTCCTGGGGACCGACCGTGCCTGGAAAGAGGTGCTGGTGCAGGAAGTTACGCGCGACGCCCGTGGACACGCACACCCGTTGTTGCGCCTGGTCGACCAGCGCGATCCCACCTCAGATCTGTCGATGCAGGTTGCCCCGCAATTAGCGCTGACCGCACCCATTCCGGCAGGCACCGAGACCCGCCAGCTGCTCAACGCCGGGTTCACCACCTGGGGCGACCTCTATACCCGGCGACAGGTCGAGGTGATCCTTCAGGCCCTACAGCATGTGGCCGCCCTGAACGTCAGCGCAGGGTGTCGTGACCGGCTGGCGCTCGCGGTGATCGGCCTGGCCGAGATGCCTGCGTACCTCTGCCGCTGGGACAGGTTTCATCAGAAGGTGTTCGAAGGAATCGCCAACCATCACTACGCCCACACGACTTTCGCGGTCGAAACCAACCTGCTCTCGCCGCTGGGTCGCGGTACGCTCGAACGCCGCCTCAAAGGTGCACGGAAAGCACTAGCGTGGCGCGAGTCTCAACTTGAAACACTGCCGTGTGCCGGGAGTCAGACGGTCGATCCAGCGGTACGATTGCCCCGGCTGACACCGGGCCTCACGGTGGCCATCGGGAGCAGCACTCAGCAGGCCCTGCCCGACAGCAGCATCGACCTAGCACTGACGGATCCCCCGTATTTTGGCGACGTGCAGTACGGCGAACTTGCCCGGCTTTTTCACTTCTGGCTGGCCCAGTACACGCCGCTCGCTGCCCATGATGAACATCAGGAGGCAGTTCCCAACCGCAGTCGCCAGAAGGGTGCCGATCACTACGAAGAGGCCATCGCAGCCTGCCTACGCGAAACGCGCCGCACCCTCAAACCAGATGGACGCTTGGTTCTGACTTTTCACAATCGCAAGTTGACGGCGTGGAAAACGCTGGGAGGAGCCCTGCACAGCGCTGGCTTCCGCATTTTTGCGCTGGCGGTCACTCGGGCGGAAAACGACGCCGATCACTCTAAGCGTGGGGGCCGGGGCATGCTGAATGACCTGGTGATCGAGTGCGTCCGAGACGACCATCCACCAACCGCGGTGACCATCGTACATGCCGGCGACAGCCCCGAAGCCCAAGAACTCATCGCCATGGGGCGGGCGCTGTCCGACGCGATTAACCAGCAGGACCCAGAGCTGCTTCCCGAGCTGTTCAGGCAGCATTTGTATCAGTACCGCGAAAGCAAGTTCGAGGCGCGAATCGTCTGATGTGGGTTCAGGGATTTACGCAACTCGCCGAAATGGAGCGCAGCGCCGCACGCGCCTTGCTGCGCCTCAAGGTGCTGCCCGCTGATACCAGACCTTCACAACGCGTCAATGCGGTATTGACATCGCAGTTGCTCGGTCTAGCTCAGACGGAGCGGCGGCTGCTCAACATCATCACGCCGCACGACGGTGCCAGTCACGCCCTGATCTCCACTGTCGGTTTGCTAATCACTGACTTTCTCCATCAGCAGCTGGGCGGCGCACGACTGCAGGGCCATGTGTTGCTGGTGACCCATGCCGTCACGGCGGGGCTCGAGCTTCTGGATCAGTTCGAGCTGCCCGACAGCGACGTCAGGCTCAGTGCGTTCTGGCCGGTAGAGTCTTTCTCCCGCTATCAGGCTGCTCCAGACGACCGTCCCCATGTGGTGGTGGCCAACCCCGGGTGGATTACGCGTCTGGAGACCCTGCCAACCACGTTCGGTGCAGTCATTATCGACGCCACCCATCCCCGCACGTTCTCCCGACTGGGTGAACTGGAGCACGCTACCCGGGCTCTTCCGTTGCGGGTGGTGCTGACGCCAGCACTGAGTGAACGGGAACGCTCAGCATTAGGAACTGACCGGCTCACCTGGCTCTGGTCGCCTACAGCAGAGCGCGCTATCGCCGACGAGCTGCGCGCTCCCGGTGTTAGAGCTGGAACGGCCGCGCCGCCACGCACCCTCTATATCTGCGACGCTGACCCCGAGTTTGACCGGGCACTCGCCACGGTTCGGGAACTGCTCGTGACCATGATCGGTCTGTCACCAGGACAACCGGCGCTGCTGGATGCCTGGGGCCTGTACCATCGCCTTCGCCAATTAAGCGTGCCGCTGCTGCGATACGAAGCGCTGGCCCGACAAGGCTGGGGAGGGCAGATGCTGCGGGAGCAGTTGACCCAGCTCTCCGGGATCAATCTGCCCAGCGCCGCGCTGCACGGCCCCTGGAACCAGTTGACGGACCGGCTGACCGAAGCCTACGACCTCCTCAGTCAGCGGCAGGAACCCGCCAAATTTTATGCCGTGGGGCAGCGGCTGGAGGCGCTGCTGCAGAACGGCGACCTGCCGGTATACGTGGTGTCCCCCTCGCGGGTTGAAAGTGGGCTGCTGCAGATCACCATGAACGAACTGCTGCCCGAGCTTTCCGCCCACCAACTCAGCGGGGCGGTCGAGTTCATCCACGCACGGGAGGAAGCGCGTCGTGTTAGCCAGGGAGAAGGACGCCGCAGCCTCCTCACCGGGTACCGGCACGGCACGCTGCGCTACCTGAACGCGTACCCGCTGTGCGCGGTCGACAGCGTGCTGTATCCCCATGAACTGCCGCTCGAGCAAGGCCTACACGCCCGGAGCCACGCCTCCCTGGCGACGCTCGAACACACTGAGCAGCTGCGAAGTGTGCTGACGCGGCTCGCCGTGACATGTCCAAAGGGCGACCTGTCAGTACCCATATCCCCTCCGCCGCTGCAGGTGTTGACCATAGAAGGCCAGCCGGTGCGCCTGTTGCAGACGCTCAATGTCCATGACGCCCACTTGGATCTCGATGACCTGGTTCGAGCGCAGCTGCAGCACTTCAACCTGCACCCAGACGAATCCAGACCACGCCTGGCGGGCAACAACGTGACGGCGGGCGCACACGTCACGTTGCACTTCGAGGACGCCACCAGCCAGCGTCTGGCGGACACACAGCTGCTGGACGTGTTCTACCCGGACACGGGTCAGCTTGTCCGGCACGTGGCGTCTGACATTCGGGCGGGCATGCATGTGGTCAGCATGGTCGACGACGCCTACACCTCTCTGTTCGACCGGTTGGTCGATATCCTCGATCAACGCGCCACGCCTGTTCACCGGATGTCGCTGTATCTGTGGCGACTGGCCAAAGTAGAGTTGCAACGAAAGTATCCCAATGTGCGCGAACTGCACCGGAGTCTGCGTCAGGATGGTCAGACCATGGACTACAGCACGCTGCGCAGCTGGCTGACGGCATTCGGCAATGAGTCTCGAACCTATCCCCCCATGCGCTTGCTGGCGCTGCGCAGCGGGCTGTATTCAGACGAAGCCATGATCGAGCACACTTTCAGTGCCATCGTCACGGTCCGCCACCGCAACCGTGCCGCCGGTCGTTTGCTGCACTCGGTGCTCCGGGCCATTGCCGCCGGGGAAAGCTACACGGCCGCCCTGAAGAGCGCCCGTAAGCTGGACGCCAGCGTCAGCGAGGTGCTCGCGGCAGTGGAAGTTTGCCGGGTACAGTCCGTGAGCCGCTCCCACGCCGCCTGATCATCCTGCGTCCGTCCCCCTTCTCGCTCAAAAGGAGTTCCCCGTGCCTGCCCCTTCCACCCGCTACGAACAAGAACTTGAAATCGTCAACCACTTCGTTGATCGCTTGGAGCGTCGCCTGGCTGGACGGGAAGAACTTGCCCTGATCAACCGCCTGCCCATCGACGAGTGCCACCTGGGCGTACTAGCCCCCTGGCGCAGTCCTGACGAGCCCGATCCGCTCGATCCGGACGAAATGGGAGAAGAAGGCAGCGGCGCGGCGGCCACAGCTCCCAGCGTCGTCGCGGCCACGCCAATGGCAGCAGTGTCAAGCGCTACTGCTCGACCAGACACACAGGAAGAGCAGGACGCTGGTGGGCGTCAGAAAAGTGTGGAGCGGACGGACGACCAGGACGTCCCGCGTCGCCCACCGTCTGCGCTGGGCTGCGAGCTGATGCTGGTGCCGGAAGACGGCAAAATCAGAGTTACCGTAAACCTCTCGTTCGCCTTCTATACCAATCACCTGCCGACCTACCGCGAGCAGCTCAGGTCTTTGGGCGGCAACTACACTCCTGCCACGCCGGTTCCGGCAGCAGCAGTGGCCGCACCGGCGACGCCTGTCGCTGGCAGAGGCAAAGGCAAGTCGAACGACACCGCCATGTCCCTGGCGTACGTCCTGCGGCGCAGCACCGTGAGCCTCGAGGCCCTCACCTTTGAACTGGACGCCCTGCACGCAACTGAAGTGCACGAAACGGCGCGCCTTCAGAAGGCGCTCGACGACGCCATCACCCAGGCGCTGCTCGACCGTCCTGCACCGGAAGGTACGATGGCCACCCGCGTCGCTGCCCAACTCAAAGAGACCGATCTGGCGACCGAGCAGGCCTTCAACACCTTCATGACCGCGTACATGCAGGGCAAGCGCGCCGGACGGCCAGATCCGGCCCTGCAGGCGTCGCTGACCGTTCGCACCGAACCGCAGGCGAACGGGCAGGTGCGGGTGAGCATCTACCTGTCGAACAACACCCGGCTCAGCACGGTTCGAACCCAGGACAACGCCAACATCCTGGCAGATGCCCGGCTGTCGGGTGACGTCACCCTGGGCACGGTCGTTCCTATCGAGATCCTGCCGATCGCACGTGACTATCAGTACGACCGGCGAGTGTGGGGGGTCGGCCACAACACCAGCGTGGTTGTTCACCACGATGAGGGACGTAGTGGACGGTTTGAGACCCGGGCCCTGGCCCGGTTCGATCAACCACGGCTCACGACCAAAGACCATCTGCCCACCGATTTCCTCCGCTTTGACACACTGCCCTTCGACGCGCTGAGCGAAATTCATCAGGCCATGCACGCTGAGGTTCACTCCTGGCAGGACGACGTGATAGCGAAGAACGTCTACCACCTGGATACAGAGCAGCTTCTCGCCTGCCAGGCGGATCTCGACACCTTCAGGCAGGAAGTCGATCGCTTTGCGGCTGGGATCGCGGCCCTGCGCGCTCAGCCACAGCTGCTGCAGGCCTTTCAGGCCATGAACCGGGTGATGGCCCGCATCGCTGCCAAGAAAGGCTTCGCGCGCTGGCGACTGTTTCAGCTTGCCTTCATCGTCACGCAGATGCCAGCGCTGGCGCTGCGAGAAGGTGTCTCGGAAGGTGTCGACCACTTGGGTCAGCCGCATGACTGGCACGATGACCTGGACATCGCAGACGTGCTGTGGTTTCCGACGGGCGGCGGCAAGACTGAGAGTTACCTCGGGTTGATCTGCTGCGCGATGCTGTTCGACCGGCTGCGCGGCAAAACGCTCGGGGTGACCGCGTGGCTGCGTTTTCCCCTGCGGATGCTCAGTGTGCAACAGTTACAACGCGCCGTGGGCATGATCCACGAAGCCCAAGTGGAGTTGTCCACCCTGCTGCCAGAAGGTAGCGGCGACCCGCTGCTGCTGGGATACTTCGTCGGTGGGTCCACGACGCCGAACACGATGGACGATCAGTTCTGGAAGAGTCACGCCACACCGGACAGCTGCGAGCGCTTCAAGATGATCGCCGACTGTCCAAAATGCGGCGGCCACGGCACCGTCAAACTCATGCCTTTCCCCAAGGCGAACAAGCTGAGGCACATCTGTCAGGAAGCTGACTGTAAATATGTTCTGCCAGTGGTGGTGACGGACACCGAGATCTACCGCAGCCTGCCCACCCTGATCGTCGGAACCGTTGACAAGGCGGCAACCATTGGTTTTCAGGAGCGCTTCGGCATTCTGTGGGCGGGACCCCGCTGGAAATGCCCTGAGCACGGCTATGGTATCGGCGACTTCTGCATTTTCGGCTGCAAACTGACGGCCAAAGAGATCGCCAAGTTACCGCCCATTCAGACAAAGGATCCAGCACCCAGCCTGCACATCCAAGACGAGCTACACCTGCTTCAGGAAGAACTCGGGGCGTTCGCAGGACACTATGAGACGCTGATCCGATACTGCGAGTCCCAGGTGGGCACTCACCTGAAAGCCAAGGTGATCGCCGCCACCGCAACCATCGAGGGCTTCGAACACCAGACGCGGCACCTGTATGGTGTCAAAGCGGCTCGCCGCTTCCCCAGCCGGGGGCATCGCCGTCACGAGAACTTCTACGCCAAGCTCGAGGAAGCCGGGGCAGAAAAGCCGGGCGAGGCCAAGGTGGCGCGAGTATTCGTGGCATTCCGGCCGAGCGGACCTTCAACCGATGCTGCCTCACGCTGTGCCCGCATCCTCAATGCCACCGTCACCCAGCTGTACAACGATGAAGCTGGAACGCTGGCCGCCCTGAAGGAAACCCGCACACCCCAGGAACTGGCGTCGCTACGCTACTTCTACTCGATGTCGCTCACTTACGTGGCCAGCCTCACCGGCGGCACCCGGGTCAAGGACGCCCTGAACGACGCCAGCCTGGAGATCATGAACGGCGCGCGCGACCTCGGCGTACGCTACCTGTCGGGCCGCTCCAGCACAGGGGAGATTGCCAACGTCATTGACGAGATCGAGTCTCCGCAGGCCTGGAAGTCCATGCAGCACGTGGACGCCCTAGTCGCCACCAACGTCATCAGCCACGGCGTGGACCTGGAACGCTGCAACCTGATGGTCATGGAGAAGTATCCGGCAGAGACCGCCGAGTATATCCAGGCCTCGAGCCGCAGCGGACGCAAGAAAGTTGGTCTGGTGGTGGTGGTGCTCCCGGTGTATAACCTGCGGGCCTCAAGCATCTACAACCGCTTCCGCGAGTACCACGAGCACCTCGACCGCATGGTCACGCCGGTGCCGGTGAACCGCTTCGCCAAACAGGCGCTGCGGCGCACGCTGAGCGGCACCATCGCAGGGCTTATCAACGGCGTAGCGGTGCCGCGGCGCGAAGGCACTGCCAACACCAGCCTTTCAAAGGTTCCTGCAGCCCTGGCGTGGCTCGATCGCCCGCTCACCCCGGGTGGTGCTCACCTCCTGATCTCCGATCATCTGCGGGGCGCGCAGGCACTGGGTGAGGGGAATTACGACCTGTCGCTGGAAAACGCTCAGCAGGCTCTGATGGATGAGGCCTATGAGGTGCTTCGAGACCGGCTCGGACAGTATTCCAAAACTGCTGGCGTGCAGCGACTGGGCGAGGGCCTGAACCCCAAGCCGATGACCAGTCTGCGGGATGTCGAGCGTCAAGTTCAGTTCCGCCCCGCAGAGATGTCGTATGCCGAACTCGAATGGTTTGAGCACGCCAGAAACTGACCGCGCTGCCCGTCCACGGCTCTTCCCCCCTGATGTTCATGAGGTTGTCATGCCTAAACAGTTTCAACGCGGCCAGACCCAGGTGCTGTACCGCTTTCTGCCTGAAGCGATCTTCGACCACGACGACCTCGGCCTGTGCCGGGTGACCGACATCGAGCTGGACAGCCTCGAGGAAGGCACCATCAATGACATGGCGCTGTTCGACGCGGTCGGCGACTCGGTCAGCCAGTGGGACGAGGCGTTCCGGAAGCGCTTTCCGGATCCGCGCGACCTGGGAAAACGCGGCGCTCGCTTCCGCATCGGTCAGCCCCGCACGGTCTCGTTCGCGCCGTACCCCAGGAACGTGCAGTGCCGCACCTGCGGGTTCGTGACGAGCTACGACACGATCAACCGCAACGGCCAAAACCGCTCCGCGAACTGCCCTCGGAGCGGTTGCACAGGCGTCATGCGGCAGTTACGGTACGTTGAGGCCCACAACTGCGGGCGTCTTCAGGAACTTAACGTGCCGACCAAAGAGCGCTGCAAGACGTGCGGCAACACCGAAGTCAAACTGTTCGATCCGGGACGCACGGCGCTGGCACGCTGGGTCTGCCTGACGTGCAACACCGAGATCCGGCGTCTGCGGATGACGCCGTGCAAATGCGAGTATACCGATGCGGTCAAGGAACAGAAGCGACCCAACCACGAGCAGTACATGCGCGTCTATCCGACCGGCGAGCCGGGGCTGTACAACCCGCTGGTGGTGACGTTCATCAACTTTCGCAAGAGCGACGAACAGATGCTGCGCACCACCGACGACGCCGAGGCGTTGCTGCTGGCGCGCGTGTGGGGGCTGCTGGACGACAAGGTGCTGGAGATTGTTCAGCAGCGGCGCAAATGGACTGGTGAAAGCGGCGAGAAAGACGAGATGCTCAAGAAGCTGATCGAGATGGCGCGACTGATAAATCCGAATGACCCGACCGTCAAGGAATACGATGCCAAGATCAGCAGCCCGCCTGGACAGGGGGCGATTAACCACGTAGCGAGCCGGCTGGGCGCTCAGCAGCTGGGAGGTGCTCCTTCACGCCGCCTGATCGAACATGTCGCACTGCGCGACAACGTGCGCCTGATTACGCCGCAAGTGGTCGCAGCTCGCCTGGAGGCGCGGGGCGAACTCACACAGGCACGCACGTTCCTAGACGAAGCGCAACTGGCGATGGAGGCGCTGGGACTATGCTCCACCGAAGCGGTCGAAGACTTCCCCATCGCGCAGGCAGCCTTTGGCTATACCCGCGTGACCAAAGATCCCCGCCGCTCTTCCATTAATCCCTTCATGGCCGATGAAAATGGCCGGGTTCCCATCTACACGCTGCCTACGGAAACTGAAGCGCTGTGGTTCCAGCTCGATCCCGTCAAGGTTGCACAGTGGCTGACGCAAAACAACATCGTTTCCGGCACGGCACCGACCGATCCGATCGATGCCTGGGCCTGGCTGTGGCAGACTGCACTGAGAGATCCCTCGCCCGCTCCCGGCGAGTTGACCGCAGCCGCCGAGGCGGTTCAGACGCTGCTGCATTCCATCAGCCATGTGATGCTGCAGCGCATGGAGTGGAGTGGCTACGCTGCCTCGAGCATCGGCGAGTACCTGCTGCCGGAAACGCTGTCCTTCGCGCTGTACGCCAACCGCTTCACCGAGAGCAAAATCGGCGGCTTGTTGACGCTGTTCGAGCAGCGCTTGCCGCTGTGGCTACATGAAGCCGGCCAGCAGGGCCGGGACTGCATCTACGATCCGCTTTGCGCTCACGACGGGGGCAGCTGCGCCGGCTGCCTGTACCGAGAGCACAACTGCGTGCATTTTAACAAACATCTCTCCCGCGCCCTGCTCTACGGCGGCCCGTTGCCTCAGCACGTTAGCATCGGCGTCGACCGCGTCACGGCGGGATACTGGTCCAACTGGACGGCCAGCGGGAGCCGCTGAAAGTGTCCCTCACGGATCACCAGCTGACTCGCCTGGCCGCTGCCCTGTGGAACAGGGTCGATCAGGTGACCACGTACCACCATCTGGCATGGGCGGACGATCTGCTCGGCCCAGGCGGCCGAGATCGGCTCTGGGCAGACTTACAGCGCAGCGACGCGTTGCTGGATGAGCAGCTTCAACCCCAGGCGCTGGCTCGTTACCTTGCGCAGGGCCAGGCTGAAGCAGCCGCCTTGCTCTGGACATTGCCGCCAGGGCTGATTGCCCAGGGGCAAACCTATCTGGATGGCCTCACCAGCGTGGTACATGGTGCCCAACGGGAACTGCTGCTAATGACGCCGTTCCTACAGGTCGGCGGCGTTCATCTATTGCAGCGGGAGCTGCAGGATGCCCTGTACCGCGGCGTGAGCATCACCATGATCAGTCACGATCTTCACGATATCAAAAGCCCACAGAGTCAGGCACTCGAGACGCTGCGTCGGGAGGCCGAACGCATGGCCGCCTCATTCAAGGCCTACGCTGCTCAGCCGCAAAGTGGTCTGCTGCATGCGAAGTTGGTGGTCGCCGATCGGGAACGCGTGGTGTTGGGATCGGCCAACATGACTGGCTATGGCCTGAGCATGAACTTTGAGGTCGGGGTAATTCTGGGATCTCCCTACGCAGAGCAGGTTGCGTCGATGTACGAACAGCTGCTGCGAAGCTCCGTCGTTCAACACGTTTTTACGACGCAGCTGCACCGTAAAACACTCAGATAACTGCACGCTCTCAGCTTCATATCGCTCCGTCACAACGTTACGTACGTTCATTTTCCTTCGCCCACCCTACTCTGGAAGCTCCAGCATCAGCTCCGGGTAGCCAGTATCCAGCTCGGTCGCCATCCGCCTCGCCCGTATCATCAGGGACGGTCCGAGCATGCCCTCGTCCTGCTTCAAGAACCGGACGTACATGTCCCGCGCTGGGCCGGGAGCCATGCCCCGGAGTGCCGGGGCGAGCCGCCAGTCGCCGCCCGTGACCTTCTCCCAGATGAACACCGCGGCGTGGCGGCGTTTGCCCCAGTTCTTCCCGGGTTTCCTCAGGTGCTCGAGCGCGATCTCATCCCATTCACCCGGGGAAAGCTCGAGGAAGTCCAGCAGCGCGAATCGCCGGGCATGGAAGTTCGCCCGCCCCGGCAGCGCTCCCAGCCGCCCTGCCAGGTCATGCAGCGCCTCCGCGAAGGCGGTGGTGTTCTGGAGGCCGTTGATCACGCCCATCGCCTTGTTGCACCCTCCCTTCGCGAAGGTCACCGGGAACCCCAGCGCGTTGCAGGCCCCCAGCCAGTCTGACTTCAGGCTCAGCCGGACCAGGGCCGCGCTGCACACCCGGCGCAGAGTGGGTTCCGCCATGTCCGTGTCGCCGAACAGCGGCTCGAAGTGCCGACGGTACTCGTTCTCCCACAGCAGCTGCGGGACGTGCTGATCGGTGAAGTCGTACCTCTCCGCCTTCGCGTGCCGTGATTGCATGCCCAGACGGTGGTTGAACCCACCCTGATCATCGAGCGTCCGGTTGAACCCCCGGGCCAGGGCCCCGGTGAAGTGGAAGTTCTGGGAGACCAGCCGGAGCCTGCCTTGCTCCCTGTCTCTCAGGCGGTGGATGAACGGCTGCAGGTGCCCGGACAGTTCCGCTGGATCCAGCTCACCGGCCCTGGCCGGGGTGAGGATCTCCACTGCCCGGGGGAGCAGCGACGCCATCAGCGCGGCGCTGGTCGGAGCCGCGCCGTACACGTGCACCGTCGGACCCCGGCGCACTTCCCCGGCAGCCCGCTCGTCCCGACGCAGTTCGATGCGGCGGTTGCGTTCCTCGGCGTGGTCCGCGAAGACCTTCAGCACCGGCGGCGGGAGTTCCCCCAGGTCTCCCGGTTCCGCCACGTACAGCATCAGGGCACACAGGCTCCGTAAGGCCTGAAAATACTCCAGCGCGAGCAAACCCGAGTTCGAGTCCACCCCACTTTCCATGATGCCGTTCAGGTGCCTCTGGGTGCCGAGCAGGCGGGGAGCGTCCCGCAGGTCGAGCCGGGGGACGGCCCCGAGATCCTGGCCGCAGGGCTGGGAGCTGCGCCCGACGTCGGCGACCCCGGTGGCCGGCGGATTCATGCAGAAGCCGGGCCGGCGTTTCTGGGCCACGTAGCTCGGGACCCCGCCCAGGTCCTCGCGGATGTTCCCGCTTCTCCGGGCGCACCGCGGGCAGGTGTCGTTCAGCAGCACCCCGTGTCGCGCGCAGGCGAACGAGAAGGGCACCTTCCAGGCCAGGCGCCAGGCCTGGTCCTCCTTCAGGCAGTCAGGGCAGAAGTGCGAGCCGACCAGGTAGGCCCACTCACGCAGCCCCACCCGGCGGATGCTCTGGGGATTCTCCGGGTCGAGATCCGTCAGGTCCAGGACTGTGCCGTCGTAGGCGGACAGCAGCATCGGCCGGAGGCGCTCCTCCTTCAGGCGCAGGACGTACGCCGCGTTCTCCAGATGCTCGCGGCTCAGCATCAGGCCGGTGGAGGAGAGGGTGTCGGTGGCCAGGTCGGTGTCCTGCAGGCCGAGCCGGTACAGCAGCGTGGTCAGGGAGATCGGCAGCGCCAAGCTCGCGCAGATCCGGTCCAGGTAGCTCGGGAAGGTCTCCCCGTCCAGCGGGGGCGTCCTGCTGGGCAGGGGCATCAGCGTGTCCGTCACGGCGTGACCACAGTGCCCTTGACGGTTTCCCTGGCTGCCCTGGCTTTGGCCGGACGACGGGTGCGGACCGTCGGCTGGAGCGCGAGCTTGCTCGCCTCCTCCCTGGCACGCGTCAGCTCGGCGTTGCTGTCAATCTCGATATCGGCGAGCAATTCCTCGGTGATCGCCTCACTCCTGCTGTCGATCGCCACCTTCGCGGCCTTGCGGATCAGGTTCAGGAGCGATCCGATCGAACCCCCGGTGCGCCCGTAGAGGTAATCGTGGAGGCCGACGCTGAGGGTCCCGGCGGGAAGATTGCCCAGGACCAGCAGGTTCTCCAAGTCGGTCAGGACACCGGTCCACTCCTCGGAGTTTTGGGTCATCGGGTCGATCTGCTGGTAGATCATGCGGCCACCGATCTGGCTCCAGCGGGCGTCGCTGTTTCCCTCGGAGAGCAGCGACCGGCAGTTGATGCCGGCGAAGACGAACGTGGCCCCGGTCTCGGTCATCAGGTCCTTGAAATGGTCGTTGGCGAGCTTCCCCTGGTCGGTGTGGACGTTGATGCGGTGGGCCTCGTCGACCATGATCACCTGGGTGCCGTGATTCTTGGCACTCTCCACCACGGCGGCGGTTACATCGATCTTGGTGACTCCTTTGGTGCTGCGGGGCAAGGGCAGGTTGTAATACCGGGCGAGGCGCAGGCTCAGGTCCTTGGGCGTGGCCCCGGCACTCATGGACACGAAGGCGACCGGGATCACCAGGTCCTGCTGTTCGGGGTCCTCCGCCGGGTGTTTCTTGTTGAAGTCCAGCTCGAACTTCCTGCCCAGCGATTTCAGGATCGTGGTCTTTCCCAGGGTGCCCAGACCGTTCAGCAGCCCGCCGGCACAGGCCCCGTCGTCACCGTCGATGTTCTTCCAGATCTGCAGCAGGATCTGTTTGTGGAACCTCTGGAGCTGAGGCGTCGCGATCGGCGGGAACCCGGCGTGGTACTCGTGACGGATGAGGTTGAACGCTGCCCACTGCTCCTCGGACCAGGTTCTCCGCACCTTCCGCTCGGGGAAGACCGGTCGCTCGGGCACCGGCCGCTCCAGGAATGTTCGCCATTCCCGGTAGTTCGTGATGGTGGGAATCTTCTTGAGCCCTTTGAGTTTGACCGGTCCAGTCGGCCGGTCAGGCTGTCCGTTCTTCATGACTCCTCCTCATCTTCCATCTCCCAGAACGAGGTCGCCCCCGTGCCGAAGGCCTGCGCCGCGCTGAACGGAAGGTCGTCGACGGTCCCGAACCCCTCGCCAGGACGAAGGCGCGGTGGCTGGATCTCGGGGGTAGGGACGGGGTCCGCGAGCGCCATCGCCTGGGGAACACTTCCCTTGCCTGCCCGTGCCTGATCTTCCAATGCCTGTTCCAGCCGGTGCATGCCCTTGACTTCTTTCTGGCGCTGCGCCCGGTTCGTGGCCACCTGGAAGGTCTGGTCGTTCAGGAGCGCCTCGAGCGCCGCGCTCATCTGCTTGCGGCTGCGGACACTCCTGCCGGTGGCGACGAGCAACTCGCGGGCGCGTTCGAGGTGCACACCTGAAAAGGGGAGGTCGGCGGCCTTCGCGTCCCGCCGGGTCAGCCTGATCCACGTCTCCGAGACCGGGTGCCTGAAATGCAGGTACCGCAGGTCCCGCGGGTCGACCTTGAAGGGCCACGCGCCGTTCTTCTTGAGGCTGTACGGGCAGGCGGTGTTTCTCAGCTCCATCAGCTCCGGGGCGTCGTAGTAGATGCCGTTGATCTCGACCCCGTAGGAGTGGATCTGCCGCCACTCGGTCGCGAGCAGCTGCTGATAGAGGTCTTCGGTCGTGGGAATATGCAGATGACCGGCCGCACTGACTCCGGCCAGGAACGCTTCGAGCGGTGTCGCGCTGGCCTTCGAGGCCGGGACGCCATGCGCTTTGAGACCCGCGTGAGGTCTGACGTGGTAGACCTTCGAGAGCCAGAGGTGAAATTCCTGTTCGAGTTCATCCCGGAAAAAATAGGCATCGGCTTCTGGGTCCTTGCCGCGGTTCATCGGGTTGTTCCCGGTATAGCCCGGCAGGTGGATGCAGAACCCGTCCCGGGCCGTCTCGAAGAAGCGCTCGACGTGTGACTTGTCGTTGCCGGTGTAGGGTCTGGCGAAGATCAGGCTGATCCCGAGCCGTTCGCAGGCGCTTTTGAAGACATTGCTGAGGAAGATCTTGCCGTTGTCGACCACCAGGTTGTCCGGCTGGGCGAAGGGGATCGCTTTCAGCCGACCGTCCTCCGGCAGGTCATGAAGTTCGATGATCAGCTCTTCCGGGATGCCGATGTAGGGGAGCCGGGCGTCCTCGGGCCAGCCCTCCGGGGCGGCTTTCGGGACGATGATGTCATGCAGCATGAAGGTGACATCGATGCCCTCCGGATCGTTCTCGAAGAAGCGCGCGGAGAGGATGCAGCGGCTGAAGACGTCGATGGCGACCACCAGCCGGTGGCGCACCTTCTTCCCGGTGATGCTGTCGAACGCCCAGACGTCGTAGGTGCTCGCGTCGATCACCACGTATTCCCCGACACGGGTCGGGGTGAGCATCTGGTACATCCGCTGCGGACGCCCGGCGATCGACCGTCTCAGCTTGGCGGAACTGTAGGTGTATTTGTTTCTGCTGAGGGTGTCGAGCAGCCTGGAGACGCTGGAATACGACGGGATGCTGAGTCCGTTCGTCTCCGGGCTGGTCTTCAGCAGCTTATGGACTTCCGCCACATGTTTCTGCCTGGTGACGGTCGAGGCATCGGTCGCGGCGTTGATGACCGTGTTCGCGGCGGTGATCACCGCAGTCGAGTGCTTGCCATACGGCAGTTTCGTGCGCAGCTGCCTGGCATCCACCAGGGCGAGGAGCCCGCGCTCCTGATACTGGTCACGCTGGGCCCTCAAGGTCCGGGCGCTGATCTTCGTCCCGGAAGCGGTCAGTTCCTGGGCCTTGGCTTCCAGGCGCGAGGTTTCCGTGGTGCTGGACGGATTGTATTCGGGGTGGGGCTCGTCGGACTCCGCCTGATCGACGGACCCGGAACGATACCCGGTGACCGCCTCATGAATGTGCTGGAGCCGTTCGAGGGCCGGGGCCTGGATGGCCGGGTCCAGGGAATCGAAGAGGGCGTCCAGGTGGTGAGCGAGGGAGGCAGGACGTGTCTGGTCGCGCTGCTCACGGAGCCGCTGCATCGAGGGCAAGCTGACGAACTCGTGGAACGGCAGGGTCTCGGTCTTCCCGGAGATGTTGGCGATCCGGACCTGCATGCCGTCGAGGTGGACGACCTGCCAGTGAGCCTCCTGATACTCGACCCGCATTCCGATGGAGAGGCGCAGGCCACCGAGCGGTGTGTCCGAGGTCACGCGGCGGGGTGGGTCAGGAGCGTGGCGTTGGACAGGGGCCGTGTCAGATCGGCGTTCAGCTGCCCGGTCCAGAGCAGATGAAACAGAACCGGGCGCACCAGGGCCTCGGGTTGAATTGCATGGCAGAGATCATCCAGTCGGACGGAGAAACCGCAGGCGTTCATCAGCCGTGGGGCCAGTTCGGCGAAGCGGTGGGGCCTGAAACGAAAGCCCCCGAGAAAACGCAGGTTTAGATTCAGCGCGTTTTCCGGCTCGGACCAGGTTTCGTAGTCCCAGCCGAGGGCGTTCGCGAGGGCCTGTGCGGCCCCGAAGGCCCGGACGGCCTGCGCCGTCCTGGTGTAGACGGCGGTGCGAACGTTCATCAGCAGGCGCCGCTGACCCTGACGTTCGACCAGGAAATCCGGGTAGTGAACGTAGTTCTTCCTGCCATAGCTGAATTTCAGCATCAGTGGCTGGGCGGCGACCTGGACCACCGTTCGCTGGTAATCGAGGAACCGCAGAGCGTCCTGTTCCAGGCGGCTCTCGAACAGGACATGCTGCCCGGTGGTCTCGAACAGGTACTTTCCGCCCAGGTGAAGCTGGCCCTTATAGCTCCTGGGCGTGCGGACGGGGGAGAGTGTCCGGACCGGGGTGCGCAGCAGATCGGTGATCGGCGCGTCTTCTGTGACTTCTCCGGCGGTACTGATGAACGACGCGCTGTAGAGTTGGATCATGGTCTCACTCCTGTAGGAAAGATGACCAGCAGCGAGCCAGGATCCAATTCGACCGGGGGCCTGGCTCTTCTGCTGTCTGCTATTTACGCTGTTGGCGTAATAGTATCTGGCAGCATAAGCGCCCTGTGATCTGCAATGCAAGAGATGTAGCTGGCAAACTATCTTGACTCTCAGGACAGACGTGTCTGGTGTGTCGGTGAGGGAAGTGGTCAGATTCTGACCTTAATCTGGAAATCGGGATAGTCTGCCAGTCACAGCGAATGTGATCAGGATAGTCTGCCACTCACGCAAAAAAATCAGGATAGTCTGCCAGTCGCACTTGTCTGCGCTCTACGGCTTCTTGGTGTTCTGCAGTGACGATGGGGAGCAATGCGATCTGAGCAACGGGGAGGGTTCAGGAGTCGCCGTGCTGCCCTGCCGTGAAGAAGCGCTGTCCCCAGGCGATCAGGGTGAACAGCAGGACGCAGAGGAGCAGCATGACCGCGAGCCCTGACAAAAAGCCGTCGTCCCCGCTGAGGGCCGGGAGGGCGGTGAAGGTCAGTGTCGGGGAGAGTGGTATAGCCCACAGGAGTCCCGCGCCCAACGACGCCGCCCAGGACTCATGCCCGGCGTGCCGGACCCGGCGCAGAACCGTGGTGCCCATCCCCAGCAGCAGCCACGCCCAGGTGTTCCAGATCAGCAGGCCCACGGTCATGGCCGGTCCGTCGTCCGTCGGTCCATAGCCGGAGACGGTCCAGAGGAACCAGCCGCCCAACAGCAGCAGGGGCCCGGCTGCCCAGGCCAGCAGAGACATGGTTGGAATCAGGGATAGCAGCGTCACCACCAGACCGAAGGTGAGCACGCATAGGGTCATGGTCGCCCAGCGCGGCCAGGGTGTAACTGCCTCACCGGACCCGGACGCCGGGCGCGGGGTCAGGGTTCGGGGAGCGACGAACGATTTTCCCGTCGACGACGTGACCCTGACCTGAACGCCCTCCTGCGCTTCAGGATGCAGGGTAATCCGGCTGGCCGGGAAGTTCCGGGCGTCTAGCCCCGGGAAGCCCAGACCCGGCACTTCCTGGCAGGAGCGTCCGTCCAGGACGTGGAGACGGTCCGGCTGCTCGAACTGCAGCGTTTCGAGCGCCGTGAAGCACGTCCTGAGGACGTTGCGGGCCAGGATGTCCTGCGCGTCCTGCCTCGCGCCCGTTCCGTTCGCGCTGCAGGCAAAAGCGGCCCAGATCAGGAACAGGAGCCGCAGGCCGCATCCGTTCCAGCTGGACCTGGTTTCTGGAAGCAGGTGCTGACCAAGTCCACGGCGCATCGCGCGTATCTTACCTGCTGCGCCGTCCATCTTCTGAAACATCCGGAGACGTGAGACTGACGCCCAAGAAAGTATTGGGGGCTATTTTGTAACTGGCAGACTATCCTGATTTTGGAAGATGTATGCTCACGCGTATGGCAGGGGGCTTCTGCGGTCAACATTTGCAGGGGTGTTCGAGATAGTCTGCCAGTTACACACTGAATTCAGGATAGTCTGCCAGTCCCTTGGTCCAGCATGCCTGAAGATAGAAAACGTCCGCGGTGCACAGGGTTCTACTCTGATGTGGCCGGATATCTCGGATCTGGAATTGGTTGATCAGAGACGGAAACAGGACAGGCAGGGTGAAGACAGCCTGCCTGTCATACAGCGCGCTCGTACTTCCGGAGAGGAGCTGCGAATGTTATTCGCACGTGACCGACCGCCAGAAGCGCGCTGAACGGACTGGAGGGTGATTATGCATACTATATCGCGGCTCCCGATGCAGGCTGGCATTATGCAGTGAATACTGGCAAAGATATAAAAAGCTGTCCCAGAGCAAGATAATCTGATTCATTATTTCAAGATAGTTTGCCACTCACACACAAAAGAAAACGGTGAAGTCGAGTTTTTCGTTTGCTAGACAGTAATAAGAAGAGGGGTGCTTGCGGCACCCCTCTGATTTCACTGGCAATGTATCTTGAATACTGGCAAACTATCTTGCCTTCCTACATGGTTACTTGCTCAGCTGGCCGATAATTGCAAACATCGGCAGGAACATGCCCGCCACGATCAGTCCCACAATGGTGCCCAGGAACACGATCATGATCGGCTCGATGGCCGCCGTCATGCTTTCCACTGCTTCGTCCACTTCTCGTTCGTAGAAGTCGGCGACCTTATTGAGCATGCTGTCGAGTGCGCCGGTTTCCTCACCGATCGAAACCATCGAGACCACCATCGGCGGAAAAATCTTGCTGCTCGCCAGCGATCCGCTCATCGGTTCACCGACCATCACCACGTTGCGGGCGTTTTCGATGGCTTCTTCGATCAGGGCGTTGTCCGCCGTACCTTTGGTGATCTCCAGGCTCTCGATGATGTTCACACCGCTGGCGAGCAGCAGGCCGAAGGTGCGGGCGAAGGAGGCGATGGCGCTGCGTCTCAGCAGTGTGCCGAGCACCGGCATCTTGAGCTTGATCTTGTCGATCTGATAGCGGCCTTTGACGGTCGCGTAGTACTTTCTGTAGGCATAGACGATCAGCGCGATGAGGGCGACAAAGATGAGTGTCTGGTGCTGAAGAAAGTTTGACACTGCCATCAGAAACAGCGTCAACGCAGGAAGAGGCGCGTTCAGCGAGGTGAGAATCAGGGCGAACTGCGGCACGATGGTGGTCAGCAGGAAGTACGTGATGCCGAGAGCGAACACCAGCACGATCACCGGGTAGGTCAGTGCGCTCTTGATCTTGCCGCGCAGGGCCAGTTCCTTCTCCTGAAAGTCGCTGATCCGGCCCATGATGGCGTCGAGGGTGCCCGAGGTCTCGCCGGCACGCACGAGGTTGATGTAGAGGCGGTCGAAGACCTTCGGCTGCTTGAGAATCGCTTCCGAGAGCGGCGTGCCGGACTCCACGTCGTTGCGCACGATCTTCAGAATGTTCTGAAACGACTTGTCCTCGAGCTGACGCTGCATGATGGCCAGCGACTGCACCAGCGGTACGCCCGCGTTGATGAGGGTCGCCATCTGCTTCGAGAACAGCGCGACCTGCTTCAGGCCTGGCGGCCGGTCGGTCAGGAAGGGAATCTTGATGTCGCCCTGCAGGCCGCTGCGCGCGGGCTTGATGTCGACGATCACCAGCCCCTTGGAACGCAGGTTGTCACGAACCTGTGCCAGACTGTCGGCCTCGAGCTGGGAACTCATGAGCTTCCCGGCACGGTCACGGACACGGTATTCAAAGACGGCCATACACTGAAGTATACGGACCGGGTCTTTCAACTTGCTTACGGTTGCTCTCAAAAAGTACGGTTATCTCGGCAGTGGGTTCGGAGCGGTTCAAAATCTGCAGGAGCGCCAGAAACACACATCTACAAGGAGGGCAGGGGTGCAGGACACAGGACAACCACAGCGGGCTGAGTCGCTCCGTCTGGCCGAGGCGGTGGAGGTGCTGCGCCGGGGCGGCGCGGTCGGTTATCCGAGCGAGACGGTCTGGGGCCTGGCGGCGCGGCCCGACGACGAGGTCGCCGTAGACCGGCTGTACCAGCTCAAGGGACGTGAGGCGAGCAAGCCGGTGCAGCTCTCCTGCCTGAATCTGGCGGAGGCACAGCGCTGGCTTCGGCCCGGTCAGCCGGAGGTGACGGCGCTCGCCCGCTTCTGGCCGGGGCCCCTGACCCTGCTCGCCTGGGCCGTCCCGGCCTGCCCCGAGTGGCTGGCTCCGGGCGGCGTGGTCGGCATTCGCGTGCCCGACCACCCGGTGATCCAGGCGCTGCTCGCGGCGAGCGGCGGCACCCTGGCGACCACCAGCCTCAATCCCAGCGGTCTGCCGGCGGCGACCAGTGAAGGCATGGCCCGGGACTACGGGCTGGCCGACCTGCTGCTGCCAGATGAAGACGAGCGCCGCCTCGCCGCCTCGCCAGGCCTCGCCAGTACCGTCTTCGATCTGCGCACCCGGCAAGTGGTGCGGGCGGGCGAGCTTTCCGAACGCACTCTGCTGCAGGCGCTCGAAGAGGCGGCCGCTTGCGCACCTCAGGGACAACCTTGACGTCTGCCGAAGTGTCCGGCCATCGCGGTCCTCCACGCCCGGCCGCCGATCAGTCCGGACCCGACCACGCGAAGCGCGAGGTGCTCGGCGCGGCGCTGCTGGCGGCGGGCAGGCCGCTGTCCGTGCAGGAGTTCTGCGGGCTGCTCGCTCTCGGGGCCGACGAGACGGTCAGGCTGATCGAGAGCTACGACCGGGCGCTGCTGGAGATGGGGGCCGGCTTCCGGGTCGAGGCGGTCGGCGGTGGCTACCGGCTGGTGGTGGCTCCCGACCTGGCGGCGCGGCTCTCGCCGGTCCTGGCTCCGCCCGCTCTGCCGGCTCTCTCGGCGGCGGCCTTGGAGGTGCTGGCGATCATCGCCTACCGCCAGCCGGTCACCCGCGCCGAGATCGAGGCGATGCGCGGTGGCCCTGCCAGCACCGTCTTGACCTTGCAGGAGCGCGAGCTGGTACGCGTGGCCGGCAAGTCTCCGGCGATCGGCCAGCCGCTGCTGTACGCCACGACGGCGCGCTTCCTGATCGAGTTCGGCCTCAATGCCCTGAGCGACCTGCCGGAACTCGGAGACGGCACGGGTGGTCAGGATTTCAGTGGCCTGCTGCGCGGCTGAACTTGCGCCCATGGCCATCCTGTGAGAAGAATGTCAGGCGTCCCGGTGTCTGATGGGGCTGCAGGCGCCGTGTTCACCTCGCCAGTCAGGCTTCACCCCGTTGTTCCTCCGCCTCTTTCTCTGTCTGCCTCCGTGAGTTCGCTGCCATGACCCCTTCGACATCCAACCTCGAAACCTTCGATTTCCTGCAGCTGCTGTACATGCTCTGCGAGAGTCGGCGGACCGGCGTGTTGAGGGTGTACCGCGACCAGGAATTTCAGGCTTGGTTGCAGAACGGCCGGATCAGACACCTCGAATCCGGACACCGGCGCGGTGTGGCGGCACTCAGCGAGCTGCTGGCCGACCCGCGCGGACGGTTCAACTTCGAGGAAGGGCAGATCCATCCGGAACCCCACCTCGACGCCGATATCGACACGGTCGCCATGGAGGCGCTGGCCGAGTTGCCGGTTCCCGAGCTGATGCTTCAGGGCCCGGCCAAGCTCAGTTCGCCCGAGCGGGTGGCTCGGATGTCCTTCACGCTGCGCCAGGAAGACCTGCTGCGCGAGGTCGAGAAGGGCACGCCGCTCAGAGAGCTGACCCGCGAGCCGGAGGCCCTGCACCTGCTCTCCAGACTGGCGCGACTGGGGCTGCTGGTGCCGCGCAGGTCGCGGGTGGCCCGGCTGACGGTGGCGGTCACCCGGGAAGTCAGGAAGGTGGCGGTGATCGACGAGATGATATTGAAGCGCTGGCGCGAGGACCTGGGCCGGCACGTGTCGCATATCGCCTTGCGCGACCCGCAGAACGTGGTACACACCCTGCCGGTCACCCGGGGCGCGACGGCGGGCGCCCACCTGATGTTGCCGCCCGAACTGCTGGTGCGCACCCGCCTGCATGTGGGCGACGCGGTGCTGGTGCAGCCGGCCGGCTGACCCACGGCTTGTTCACCCCGCCCTGCGCCCGGCGATGAGACGCGCCGCTAAGATGCGTGCATGTCAATGCCGGAAGAGTCGTTCCCCTCCACCGCCACGCAGCTGGTCGCCCGGATCACGAATGGCGAGACCAGTCCGCTTGATGTCCTGAACGCCGCCCTGCAGCGCGCCGAGGCCACCCGGCCGCTCAACGCACTCATCAGCCTTAACCCGCACGCCGAGGAGCAGGCCGGGCAGATCGCCGCGCGGCTCGCGGCCGGAGAAGCGTTGCCGCTGGCGGGCGTGCCGGTCGTCATCAAAGACAACCTCAACCTCACGGGCACCATCACCACCTGTGGCAGCCGGATGCTGGAACACTACCTGTCTCCGTACACGGCGACGGCGGTGCAGCTTCTGGTCTCGGCGGGCGCGGTGATCGTCGGCAAGGCCAACATGGACGAGTTCGCCATGGGCAGCAGCAGCGAGACGAGCGCGTTCGGTCCGGCGCTCAATCCCTGGGACACGCAGCGGGTGCCGGGCGGAACTTCCGGGGGCAGCGCGGTGGTGGTGGCGGCCGGCGTCGTGCCGCTCAGCCTCGGCTCCGATACCGGCGGCTCGGTGCGTCAGCCTGCCGCCTTCACCGGCGTCTACGGCTTCAAGCCGACCTATGGACGGGTCAGCCGTTTCGGTCTGGTGGCGCACGCGAGCAGCCTCGACCAGATCGGACCATTCGCCCGCAGCGCCGCCGACCTCGCCCTCCTGATGGAGGTCATCGCTGGACACGATCCGCTCGACGCCACCAGTCTGGACGTGCCGGTCACGTTCAACGCACCGGAGGCGTTGCCCAGGCCGCTGCGGGTCGGTGTCGTCACAGAGTCGCAACAGGGCAACACGCCCGGCGTCGAGGCGGCGCTGGCACGCATGCTCGCGGCTCTCGAAGGGCTTGGCGCGCAGGTGCAGCAGGTCAGCCTGCCGAGCACCGCCTACGCGGTGGCCGCCTATTACCTGATCTCCACGCCGGAAGCGAGCAGCAACCTTGCCCGCTACGACGGCATGGTTTACGGCACACGGGCGCAAAGGGCCGACGTGAACACCTCAATGGGTGCGGCCAGGGCGCAGGGCTTCGGACCCGAAGTCAAGAGGCGCATCCTGATGGGCACCTACGCCCTGTCGAGCGGCTACTACGACGCCTATTACAGCAAAGCCATGAAGGTGCGCCAGCTCATCGCCGACGACTTCACACGGGCCTTCGCTCAGGTGGACGTGCTCGTCATGCCGACCAGCCCGTTTCCCGCGTTCCGTTTCGGGGAGCGCAGCGGCGATCCGCTCGCCATGTACGCCGCCGACGTCGATACCGTGGCGGTCAGTCTCGCCGGTGTGCCGGCCCTGAGCGTTCCGATGGGCTTCGAGGAAAGGGACGGCAAGTCGTTGCCTCTGGGTATACAGCTCGTCGGCCCGGCTTTGTCCGACGAACGTCTGATCGCCCTGGCGGCGGCCTTGGAACAGGCAGGCGCGGTGCAGCTCAGGGCACCTGCCAGTGCCACTGCCTGACAGCGCTTGACACTTCTGCCGGTGTCGTGTATCTTTTCTGAGCCTCCGAGCGAGGCAGCCGAGCGAAGCGCAAGCGAAGATCGGCGAGGTGCATGAAAACCTGGTGACGCGAAACGAGGAAACAAG
>Ga0160427_10000384_pt1 | contig 27463 bp, 25 predicted proteins | sample SolpanmetagenomL_FD_108194 | JGI IMG/M metagenome (GOLD analysis project Ga0160427, IMG submission 108194) | Solar panel surface microbial communities from Lawrence Berkeley National Laboratory, California, USA - L | ecosystem: Engineered > Built environment > Solar panel > Unclassified ...
AGCTATTACGTCGTGGCCGCCGAAGATGCCGCGCTTCACGCCGGGGCTGAAGATGCCGTAGGGAAACACCGCGGGCGGGGCGCTGGCTTCGTCGAGCTGCTGTTGCTGCTCGGAGGTCAGCTGCACGCCCAGGGCCGCCAGGTTGTCGGTGAGCTGCTCGGGGCGGCTGGCCCCGATGAGGGTGCTGGCCACGCCCGGCCGGCCTTGCACCCAGGCCAGCGCTACCTGCGCCAGGGGGCGCTGCGCGGCGGCGGCTACCTCGCGCAGCACGTCGAGCACCCGCCAGTTGGCTTCCGTAAACTTGCTGTCGCCGAAGGGGTTAGGGCCGCTGAGGCGCCCGTCGCCGCTGGCCCCTTGCGCTTGGCGCTCGTACTTGCCGGCCAGGAAGCCAGCGGCCAGGGGGCTCCAGGGGCACACGCCCAGCCCTAGGGCCCGCGCGGCCGGCAGCAGCTCGTACTCAATGGTGCGGCTCACCAGCGAGTACTCGAGCTGCAGGGCCACCGGGCCGGGCACGCCGTGGGCTTGGGCCAGCGTCGCCAGCCGGGTCGCAAACCAGGCGGGCACGTCGGAGAGGGCGTAGTAGCGAATTTTGCCGGTCCGCACTAGGTTGCTCATGGTTTGCAGCAGCTCCTCAGCGGGCGTCACGGTATCCCACACGTGGGCCCAGTACAGGTCCACGTAGTCGGTTTTGAGGCGGCGCAGCGAGGCATCGAGGGCCTGCTGGATGTGCTTGCGGCCGTTGCCGCCGGCGTGCGGGTTGCCGGGCTGGGTGCTGAAGCCGCTTTTGGTGGCCAGCACCAGCTGGTCGCGCAGGCGGCGGCGGGTTACGTACTCGCCCACCAGCTCCTCGCTGCGGCCTTTGGCGTACACGTCGGCGGTGTCGATAAAATTGCCGCCAGCGTCTACGTACTGGTTGAAAATAACTTCGGACACGTCGTCGGCCGAGCCCCAGCGCGGGGTGCCAAACGTCATGGTGCCCAGGCACAGCGGGCTCACTACCAGGCCCGAGCGGCCTAGGGTGCGAAAATCAGTCAGGGTCATCGGGAAAAGCGAAAGCTAAGGGGTGAAGTACGTCTGCAAAAGTCGCTGCCCGCCCGGCGCCCGGCGCTACACAAACCGCAGCATTTCGGCTACGAAACGCTCTCACAAAAAGCGTCCGGCTGCCGCAAGGGGCAACCGGGCGCGTGAGTGCCCTAGGGCGGCGGTTACTTGCTGGTGTTATCGGCCAGTGCTTCCTTGCTGAGGCTGGCGGCGTCCTTCACCGTCACCAGGTTGCCGTCCTTCAGCGTTTTGGATACAGCCCGGAACGGCCCGCTCACGACTTGCGTGCCCGCCTTGATGCCGCTGAGTATCTGAATATTGGTTAGGTCGCTGATGCCGGTTTTTACGGGTGTGAGCACCGCTTTGCCGTTTTGCACCACGAATACGACCTCCTCAATCTTGGCTTTGGGCGCGGGCTGGGTGCCATCGTTGGCCTGGGCCGTGCTGCCCCTAGGGCCCATCCGGGGGCCAGTAGGCTTATCGCCCGGCTTGGCCGTAGCCGAGTCGGAGCGGGTAGTTACGGCGGCGAGCGGCACACTCAGCACCCCACTCTGGCGGTCGGCAATGATATCTACCGAGGCCGTCATGCCCGGCCGGAAGGGCACCGTGCTGCGCCCGCCGGGGCCGGTCTTGATGAGGTGGCGGTAGCTCTCGGGCAGCAGACGCACCCGCACCTCAAACTCCGTCACCGACTCGGCCGTGAGGGCGTCCTTGGCCGTGTTGGCAATGGCCGTTACCACGCCCTTAAACTTCTCACTCTTCGTTGAGTACGAGTCCACCTCCACATCGGCCGAGTCGCCGAGCTGCACCCGGATGATGTCGTTCTCGTTCACACTCACCCGCACCTCCATGTTGTTGAGGTTGGCGATGCGCATAATCTCGGTACCGGCCATTTGGCTGGTGCCCACCACGCGCTCGCCCTTCTTTACATTGAGCTTGCTTACGGTGCCGCTTACGGGCGAGTAGATGGTCGTTTTATTCAGGTTCTTCTGGGCTTCGGTCAGGCCAGCCTGGGCGCTGCGCACGCTGCTTTGGGCCGCGTTTATCTGAGCCCGAATGGCGCGCAGCTGCTCCTGCGAGGCGTTGTAGGCGGCCTGCGCGGCCTCGTAGTCGGCCTGCGAAATCACCTTTTGCTTGAACAGCGAGGCCTGGCGGCGGTAGGTCAGCTCGGTTTGGCGGGCGTTGGCAGTTTGCTGCTCTAGCTGGGCCTGGGCCTGGCTCACGTTGGCGCGCTGGGTGCCCACCATAGCCGTTTGCTGGCTCACGGCGGCCTGGTAGTTATCGGGCCGGATGCGCAGCAGCAACTGGCCTTTCTTCACCGAGTCGCCCTCCTGCACGTACAGCTCGGTGATTTCGCCCGATACGTCGGGCGAAATTTTCACTTCCGTTTCGGGCTGCACCTTGCCCGAGGCGCTCACCTTCTCCACGATGTTGGCCGGGCCGGCGGTGGCCGCCGTTACTTCCACGCCGGTAGGCTTGCCCCACCAGCCCTGCTTCTTCCCTAGGGCATAGCCGCCAATCACCACCACCACGGCCACGACGAGCCAAATCAACGTCTTGTTGTTCATCTTATTAGCTGTTAGCTGCTGCCGTTAGCTTTTGTCAGGAAAAAGAAATTACACACCGGTCAGCCAGCAGCCAGAAGCTACTAGCCAACAGCTTAAACACTACAGCGCCAGCGGCTTGCCTTGGTAGAAATCCAGCACCTTGCGGCGGAAGATGAACGTGTACTTGGCTTGCAGCTGATTGGAGATGGCGAAGTTGAGGTTGTTCTTCGTCACGTTGAACTCGGTACCGCTGAGTAGGCCGTTGTTGAAGCGGATTTCGGCGTTGCGCTGCGTGGTGGTGAGGGCCGACACCTGGCGGCTGGCGGCAGCGTACTGCAGCTGGGCGGCGCGGGCATCAGCGTAAGCCTGCTCGATGCTTTGGCGCAGCGTAAGGCGGGCCTGCTCGGCGTTGAGTTGGGCCTGCGAGGCGGCGATGATGGTGCGCTGCACGTTGGTGCGCACCTGCAAGCCGTTGAGTATCGGAATATTGAGGGCAAACTGCACCTGCTGGCCCAGGTTTTGGTCGAGCTGGCTCCAGAAGCCCTGGGGCAGCGTACTCACGTTGCGCTGGTAGGTAATGACGCTGAGCGGGGTAAGCCCACCCCCCGGCACCGTGGGGTTCTGCACGAAGAACGTCGTGCGCCGCGCGGTCGAGTCGCCGCCTATCTGCGTTACCGAGCGGGCCGACGAGAAACCGGAGAACACGCTACCCACCAGGGCCAAGCGCGGGTAGTAGGCGCCGCGGGCTAGCTCGATGGCGCGGCCGGCGCTGAGCACGCGCAGGTCGGCGGCCTTGATTTCGGGCAGGGTACCGGCGGCGGTTTGGAATACCTCATTGGTATTCAGCGATAGGGTCTCTTCCTGGTCGGGGTCGGGCAGGTTGGGCACCTCAATCTGGAAGTCGGGATTGGCGGCTGGGTCCAGGTTGAGCAGCTGCAGCAGGTTGAGGCGCGCTATATTAGCCTGGTTCTGGGCGGTGGTCACGTTCAGCTCGTCGGTGGCCAGCTGGCTCTGGCTATCGAGCAAGGTGCTCTCCGGAATGCTGCCAGCTTGCAGCAGCAGCTTGGTGCGGGCAATCTGCTCGTTATCGCGCTCGACGTAGAACTGGTTGGCGCGCACCAGCTCCTGGGCCAGCACCAGCTGCAGAAATATGGAGGCTACGTTCAAACTCAGGTCGTTGCGCGCCTTCTGCACGTCGGCCTGGCTGGCTTGCAGGTCGAGGGCGTTGCGCTTGATGGTATTGCGCAGCTGAAAGCCTTGGAACAGCACCAGTTGCGAACTACCCGTGAAGTTGTTCGAGCGCACCGTCTGGCTCTGAAACTCGTAGGTGAGCGGGTTTACGCTGGTGCCGTACTGCCATGCCTGCGAGGCAGTTACGTTGGCCGTAGGTAGCAGGGCGGCCTTGCTCTGGCGCAACACCTGGTTTCTATCGAGCACCGTCAACTGGTTGATGCGCAAGCCAATATTATGCTCTAGCGCGTAGTCGACGGCCCGCTGCAGGCCCCAGGGCCCAGTGGCGGCTACGGCGGGGGTAGCCAGCGCGGCGGCCGGCGGCGAGGCCGGACGCGCCGGCTGAGGTACAACTTGGGCCGCCAGGGGCTGGGCCGCCAACAGCGCAGCCACGGCCAGTGAACCGCGCCAGGCTAGGGTACTTGGTGCAGACATTGCAAGGAAGAGTTGAGCAAAGTTGAATAGTTCACCGGGCTTTCACCAAAAAACAGGCCTAGGCGCCCGCTAGTTGAGGGTATTGGCTGGTCTATCGCAGCGGGGCAGCCGGCATTACAGCCCGCAGCTACTCCAGCGTCGGAATGTAGGTGAGGCGGTGCACCCAGTTGAGGTGGCGCAGGTAGCCCAAGGTGATGTCGGGCAGCGGCGTGTCGGTTTCGATGAACTGGCGGGCGGCCTCGTGCTTGCCCTTGCGGCTCACAAACATGGTGGCGATGTTGCAGTCGTCGTGGGCGATAACGCTGGCAATGAAGGCGATGGAGCCCGGCACGTCGTCGGCGTCGATGATGAGCGTGTGCAGCGAGCCCGAGAAGTCGCAGCCAAAGCCATCGACCTCCACAATGCGGATAACGCCCCCGCCCCGGCTCTGGCCGATTACCTCCACACGGTGGCCGCTAGGACCCAATAAGTTGAGCTTGATGGTATTGGGGTGCAGCGTGGAGGCGTTGCCCACGCTCTGGAACGTATACTTAAGGCCCGCCGCGGCGGCGTGGTCGAAGGCCGTGCGAATGCGCTCGTCGTCGGGCGGGTAGCCCAGCAGGCCGGCCACGATGGCGCGGTCCGAGCCGTGGCCCTCGTAGGTGCGGGCAAACGAGTTGTAAAAGGTGATGACAGCCTCGGTGGGCAGCTCGCCTAAAATGCGGATGGCGGCGCGCGCAATGCGCACCACCCCGGCCGTGTGCGACGAACTAGGCCCAATCATCACGGGGCCAATCATATCAAAGATGGAGCTTTTCTCGGCCATACGGGATTGGTTTCTGGTTCGTAGTTGCTAGGTGACCAGAACAGCTAGCAAAGAACGTCATGCTGAGCCTGCCGAAGCATCTCTACCGAACGACCCCAAGGCGGCGCGGTAGAGATGCTTCGGCAGGCTCAGCATGACGTTTTTATAGAAGTTGCTTGACCTTACACCTCCTAGTGCTGCGCCAGCGACCCTAGGGCCTGGCCACGCAGGCTCAGCTCTACACTATCGCCGAGCTGGGTGCGCAGGCCGGGAATGCGCAGGCCGTTGAGTTCGAGGTGGGTGTGGTTGTCGCAGCGGAGGCTGGCCGCACCAATGGTGTTATCGTCATTGAGCAGCAGGGCGGTGCGGCTGCCGGCGGTGCGGCCGGTTTCGGCATCGAGGTAGCCTAGGCGGTTGGCGGCCAGCACAATACGGCTGGCCCGGTCGGCTTGCACGTGCAACGTATCCTGCCGGAAGCCCTGGACCAGCACCCGGTAGTGCGGCTCCAGGCGGGTGTCGGAGATGCGCTTGCCATCGGCGGTGTACTCGGCATCGGCGCTGAGGGCGACTAGGCGCGGGCAGCTAACTACCACGGCATCGCCCGGCAGCCAGTGCCACTGGTCGGGGAAGGTGGCGCTGACCACCAGGCGGCGGCCTTGCTGCGACACGTGCACGTACTTGGCGGCGCCGGGGCTCATGCGCACGCCGAAGGGCCCGGCTACAATTTTGACGCCGCCGGCACTGGCAGAAGGCACGGCCACCTCGTCGAAGCCTTTGAAATCCAAGTGACTGTACTCGCGCAGCGGGTCTTTGTAGGTACCGCGCTTGTACTCGGAGCGCAGGGCCATGTTGTAGGCCGTCAGTGACCCGAGGAGGACCAGAGCGGCGATGAGGAGCAGCAAGTTGCTAGTTTTCATGGGGAAGGGGCGCCGGGGTAGCGGCCGGCGCAGCCGAATACTGGTCGTAGCGCTGGCGCAGCTCCTCAAAGCCGATGCCTAGCAGCGAAATAGTGTTGAAAAAAGCCGGCAGTTCCTGCTGCAGGAAGCGCTCGCGGCGGTAGGCCCGCACGCGCTCGTCGGCGTCGGCGGCCACGAAGAAGCCAATGCCGCGCTTGTTGGTAATCGTGCCCTGGCTTTGCAGGAAATCGTAGGTGCGCATCACCGTATTGGGGTTCACTTGCAGGTCGGAGGCCAAGTCGCGCACCGACGGGATTTTTTGCTCGGGCGGCCACTGCCCCCGCAGAATGTTCTCGCCCACGTACCCAGCTATTTGCAGGTAGATGGCCTCGTTGTCATTGAATTGCATAAGGATAGGATGTTAAAGCTGCTGCTCGGTAAGGCGGGCGTAGGCGGCGGGCCACAGCAGCGCCACCAGCGCTACCGGCACCCAGCTAAGCCATTGCTCTTGGCCCTCGGGCAAGCTCAGCGAGGGTCCGTCTTGCAGCCGCACCGAGCTAAGCGGCAGGCTAAAGCCCAGCTTGGCATCGAGCAGCAGCCCTAGGGCCTGGTAGTTGAGTACACTCAGGATAGCGACCAACCCAAACAGCAGGAAGCCGGTGCGGATGAGGGGCTGGCGCCGGAAGAAGATGCTGCCCCACAGCGCCACCGCGTGCAGCAGCAGGAAGTATAGCAGCATAGTCAGCACCCAATCCTTGTTATCTAGCAAGTTGACTAGCTTCTCGGTATGGCCGGCGGCGGCCAGCACCAGCCAGTCGGCCAGGTAAAAGGCAGCCGTAAATACCACCAGTACCCCCGGCACCGAAAACAGCCAGGCTACCAAGTACTTCTCGAAGTGCGAGGCGGGCAGCGTGAGCGCCAGCGCGGCTTGGCTACCGTGGCTGTACTCGGCCAGGGCGGTGCTGGCGAAGAAGCCGCCGGCCGCTACCAGCCCTAGGGTGTAGATGGCGACTTGCCCGCTTTGGTTGGGTGCCCCGCCATTTACATAGATCAAAAAACCGAGGATGGCCAGCAGGCAGCCCAGCATTACCACGCTGCCCAGGGCGTAGGCCGAAAAGTGCTCGGCGGCGTACTTGTGCAGCAGGCGGCCGAAGCGAACGGGATTAAAAAACTGGTTCATGGCGGTGAGTAGCGAGGTAAGCGGCCACGGCCGACTGGGGCGTGGTCAGGGCGTTGAACAATACTTCTAAATCGACGCGGCTAAAGGCGCCGGCCTCGTTGGAGCGGATAACCTGCTGGCCCCGCACCGAGGCCTCCTGGTAGAGCACGCCGGTAGCATCGGCGCCGGGCGCCAGGCTGCCGAAGCTGAGCTGCTCGGCCAATTCGTCGATGGTGTGGTTGAGCACGATGCGGCGCTCGTGCAGCACCAGCACGGTGTCAATCAGGCTGTCGAGGTCGCGCACCTGGTGGGTCGAGATGATGACGCAGCGCTCGTCGCCGAGGGCCCGCGACACCAGCTTGCGAAACTGCGCCTTGCTCGGGATGTCGAGGCCGTTGGTGGGTTCGTCGAGCACCAGCAGGCCCGTGTTGGTAGCTAAGGCGAAGGCGATAAGCGCCTTTTTCTGCTGCCCAAACGAGAGCTTGTCGAGCCGCGTGTTGGCGGGCACGTCCAGCTCGGCCAGGTAGCCAGTAAATGCCCCCTGGTCGAAGCGCGGGTAGAAGGCGCCGGTGCTGGCGGCCAATTCGTGGGCGGTGGCGGCGGGCGCCTTCACGTCCTCAGGCAAGAAAAACAGTTCTTGCAGGGTGGAAGGCCGACGCTGCGCTGCCGCTTGGCCGTTCACCTCGCAGGTGCCTGCCTGGGGGAAGGCCAGCCCCACAATGTTTTTGAGCAGGGTCGATTTGCCGGCGCCGTTCTTGCCCAGCAGGCCGTAGATGCGGCCCGGCACTAAGTCGAGGCTCAGGTTTTCGAGTTGCAGGGCCCGGCGCGAGTAGCCGAAGTGCAGGTTGCGGATGCGTACCATGGGTGTGGAAGCTTAGTGTCTTGGTGTTCTACTTTACTAGTACACTGTAAACGTATAGCACCCGGTAGTCACTTGGTACTAGGCGAAACAGAAATATTTTTCAATGCCCCAAAACAGTTAGTAAAAGCAGGGTTATTGGCTTGGCGCACGCTAGTTGCTAGCATCGCTTAGTCGCCTCCTAGGGCCTAGCCAGCTACCCAAGCCTGAGTGCCGATATTTGCCGCTCTGCCGATTTTGTGTTGCCATGCCCGACCAGCCCCTAGCCCCTACCCCACCGTCCGAAGGTGAGTTTTCGCCCGCCGTGCTGGCTCAGCTGCGCCGCCTGCAAGCCCGCTACACCGCCGATGGCCAGGACCTAGCCGCCTACCTCGAAGGCCTGCTACACGCTGAGTACGTGCATTACTGGGACTACATCGAGCTAGATACGCTGCTAAGCTTGCAGCGCCCGCTCACCAAATTTCCCGATGAAACCATCTTCATCATCTACCACCAGGTCACGGAGTTGTACTTCAAGCTCTGCCTGCACGAGTATGAGCAGCTAGGTGCCCTGGAGCAGCCTACGCTCGGCGAAGTGGTGCTGCGCTTGGGTCGCATCAACCGCTACTTTGATACGCTTATCGACTCGTTCGACGTGATGGTAGACGGCATGGATAAGCAGCAGTTTCTGCAGTTCCGGCTGAGTTTGATGCCTGCTTCGGGCTTCCAGAGCGTGCAGTACCGCTACATCGAGCTGGCCAGTACGGACCTGGCCAACTTGGTGCCCGAGGAGCGCCGCCGCCTGCTGGGCGATGCGCCCACCCACGAGCAGTACCTAGGGTGCATTTACTGGCAAGCCGGCGCCACCGTGGAGGAGACTGGCGCCAAAGCCCTAACGCTAACCGAGTTTGAGAAGAAATACACCGGCGAACTAGTTGATTTTGCCCGCCGCCACGAGCATACCAACGCCTGGGCCGTGGTGCAGCGCCTGCCCGAGGCCGAGCGCCGCCACCCCCGGCTGGTGCGCGCCCTCAAGCAGCTCGACGTGAACGTGAACGTGAACTGGCCGCTGATGCACTACAAGTCGGCCGTGCGCTACCTGCAGCGCGACCCACAGGACGTGCCCGCCACCGGCGGCACCAACTGGCGCACCTACCTGCCTCCCAAGTTTCAGCGCCGCATTTTCTACCCCCAGCTCTGGAGCCAGCAGGAGCTAGAAGACTGGGGCAAAGGCTGGGTAGACGCCGTGCTGGAAGAGGCGGGGTAAATAGCGTACGAGGCTTCCCTTAAAATTTGCACACGTAATTTTAAGCTATGCCTACTAAACATATTCACCTGGAAGTGCCGGCGAACCGATACCGCTTCATGCTGAAGCTGCTGGAAGCACTGCCGTTCGTGCGTGTAGCAGCTCCTCCGGCCAAACCGGCACCATCCGAGGCCGAGCAACGTGTATATGACAACGTAGCTCAAGGCTTTCGGGAGCTGAAGCTATTGCGGGAAGGCAAGCTGCAGGCTAAACCTATTCAGGACGTGCTGGATGAGCTTGCAGATTGAAGCGCTGCCGAACTTCACACGGGAGCTAAAGCAACTGAAGAAAAAATATCCATCCATTCTGCAAGACGTGGGTAAACTAGTAGCTGACCTAAGCGAACGGCCGCTACAAGGCACACCCCTAGGAGGCAATTGCTATAAGATTCGCTTGGCCATAAGTAGCAAAGGCCAAGGCAAATCGGGTGGCGCCCGCGTCATCACCTGCGTGGCTGTAATGCAAGACAAGCTGACCCTACTGGCTATTTACGACAAATCTGAACAGGAAACTATTAGCGACGAGCGCCTTAAGGAATTGCGTAAGTTGGCGGATGCTTCGTAAAGCAATTCCATACCCACTAGCTGCTACCTATGACGCCCACCTCTAGCCCGCTTACCGACAAGATGCTGGCCTTTGCGGCCGTGCCTTGCTTCCGCTACGACGAGGCCGTGGACTGGGCCGTGGATATGCTGGTGCGCGGTTATGAAACGCCCAATTTGCTCATCTTGGCCGGCCTGTCGAAGCCTACCGACCAGTGGGAGGCCCTAGGGTACTTGCAAGCCGCTGTGCGTGAATTGGGTCTCAGCTTCGACGACCGCAAGGTGGCGGCCATACGCTACGCCCGTTACCTGGTAGGTCAGATAGCGGCCGGCCACCGTGCCGCCCTTACGGAGCTGTACCGCGAGTATTACGACGCTTTGTATGAAATAGACTTACAAGACTTTACATCACTCTATTGGACCTGGGAGGATTTTGACCTTGGCGCAACATACTCCTACTACTGGCCCGCCGCTACGCCGGCCAACATTGAGCAATTGGTACTAACCGTGGCCGAGCAGTGGCTAGAAGAAACGGCGCCGGCTGGAGAAGCAGCAGGCTAACTTGCTCGTATGCCGGAGCCTATTCTCCTCATTCTCGACCTGGATGAGACATTAATTCACGCCACCACTACGCCGCTGGAGTGGCCCGCAGACTTTCAGGTTTACCACTACCACGTCTATAAGCGGCCGGGGCTGGATGCTTTTTTGCAGCAGGTAGCCGCGCATTTCCGGCTGGCAGTATGGTCATCGGCTAGCGATGACTACGTGCGGGCAATAGTCGCCCATATTTTTTCGCTCGATACCAAGCTTGAGTTTGTGTGGGGCCGCTCGCGCTGCACGCCGTTTCTACCGCTGCGCCTTGACGAGGAAGAATACGTGGACTTTTACCAGGCCGGCGGCTACGAATATGCGAAGCGCCTGAAGAAAGTACGACGGCGCGGCTATGACTTGCGCCGCGTGCTGATAGTAGACGATACCCCCGCTAAGGTGCAGCAGCATTACGGCAATGCCATCTACCCAACGCCCTTTGTGGGGCAGCCCACCGACCAGGAGTTGCCGAAGCTAGCGGCGTATCTGCTCTCGCTCAGCACCGCCGAAAATGTGCGGCGCATGGAGAAGCGCTACTGGCGGAACAGCTTGTAAGCCACGAAAAAGCCCCGACCGCAAACCGGCCGGGGCTTTTTTTGTGGAAAAGGAGGTAGGGGTTATTTGCTCAGCATGAGCTTCTGGGTGCGCACCTCGTTGCCGCTTACTAGACGCAGTAGGTAGAGGCCCTCACTGAGGCCTTGGCGGTCGAGAGTGAAGCTCTGCGACGTGCCAGCCGCAACAGTACCGGCGGCCAGCTGGCGCACCAGGCGGCCATCTACGCTGTACAGGGCCAGGCTCACGGGGCCATCGGCGGCCAGCGAGTACTGCACCGTAGTCTGCTGCGTGAAGGGGTTGGGGTACGCGGCCAGGATGGTAGTAGCCGGGCCAGCAGAGGCGCTAGTAGCCGGGGCCATGCGCATAGCCGCCGCCGTGCCAGTCGCGGCCGAGGTGCTGGTAGTCATCAGGAACGGTACGAGGCGCGAGCCGGGCATGGGGGCTTCGGTGGTGCCGTCGGGCAGGCGCCAGGCCACCGAGGCGTAGCCAGGACCCCAGCTTTGCTTGTGCAGCACCTCAATGTAGTAGCGCGTGCCGGCCGTGAGCCTGATGGAGGCCGACTGCTGCTCGGGGTAGCGAGTGTAGTCGTGGATACCGCTGGTCCAGCCCGAGCAGTTGGCGATACGCACCTTGTTGGCCGGCAGAGCGTCGGTGCTCAGGTAGAGCTCGGCGGCATCGTCGGCGCAAAGGCTGAAGGTGTAGTTGCCGGTAGTGGGCGGGCACACGTAGCCGCGCATCCGGGCACCATAGTTGAAGTCCGATACGCTGGTTTCGAACTGGGTGATGGCGGCGGTGCTGCTGGCGGTCGTCGTTACTGGCACGGCGGCCACGGTCGAGCCACTCACGTTGTTCCACTGCTCGCGGGCGAGGCTACCCGTGCCGCTGCAGGCGCTGGCGGGCGGCGTCGGGGGCGGGGTGGTAGTAGCTGTAGCGGTGTAGGGCGACAGGCGGGTGGCGGCCATTGGGGCCTCCAGGGTGCCGTTGGGTTGCTTCCAGGCTACCGATACGTAGCCGGGGCCCCAGCCTTGCTTGTGCAGCACTTCGAGGTAGTACTTAGTGCCGGCCGTGAGCGTAACCGCAGCCGACTGCTGGCTGGCGTAGCGGTAGTAATCGCGGGCGCCGCTGGTCCAGCCGGCGCAGCTGGCGATGCGCACCTTGTGGGTGGGGTCGTCGTCGGTGCTCAGCCACAGCTCGCTTTCGTCGTCGCCGGCAATCCAGAAGGTGTAGCTGCCGGTGGCGGGGGCACACAGGATGCCGCGCATCCGAGCGCCGTAGTTGTAGGTCGCTAAAGTGGTTTCGAGCTGCGCGAGCGTGCCGATACTAGTGGCCGTCGTCGTTACCGGAATGGTCGATACCGACGAGCCGCTCACGTTGTCCCACTGCTCGCGGGCAATGAGGCCCGTGGCCGAGCAGCTGGTAGCCGCCGCATCTTGCGTGAAGAACGAGGGCGTGGTAGTGAGCGCGAGGCCCTGGGCGGCCTGCGAGGTGCTGGCGCCCGTAGCCGAGAAGTCCCACTCGTAGCGCTTCATGCTGGCCATGCCAAGCGCCGCCGGGAAGCTGTAGGTAGCGGCAGCTTGCTCTACGTTATCAACCAGGGCCTTGGCCCACAGCACGTAGATAACGTTGGTGCCCTTGCTGAAGGCGGCCCCATCGACGGCCGCGGGCAGCCCTAGGGCCGCCGAGCGGGCGGCATCGTAGGTGTAGCCATACAGCAGCTTAGAGGTAGTGGCGAAGGCCTGGCCGCCCTGGGTCATCTTTACGGTGGTGGGCGTGGCCTTGTAGAGGTTTTCGTAGAGGCCCATCAGGTTCAGCTCGTCCGAGCCCGACACGACGGTGCCGGCCGGGGGCGCGTCTACGCCCTCGCCTATCACGTACTGGTAGTACTGGGTAACGCCGTTTTTCTGCAGCAGCACCAGGTTTTTGATGGCGAAGTTGCGCTGCATCTCGTCGCTGCCGGTGCGGTCGTCGGAAGTGCGGCGGCTCACGTTCGACTCGGTCAATATCCACAGCTTGGCCGGGTGCCGGGTGCCGTCGTAGCCGTACTTGATGAGGGCAGTGGCCATCTCGTTCTTGTATTGCAGCACGCGCTGCGCCGAGTAGTCGGAGGTGCGCGTGTAGCGGAAGCCGCCGATGGTGTTATCCCAGTAGTGCAGGGCGTAGTTGGGGTAGGCGTGGAAGCTCAGCACGTCGAAGTAAGCGCCCCCGGTTTTGGGGTAGGCGCTGGTTACGGCGCCGGCCGTGGGCTCGTCGGTGTAGCGCAGCAGGGCATCCACGTACTCGGGCGTGCCTAGGCCCCCGGTGGTCACGTAGTCCTGGGGCTGGTACTTTTTCACTATCTCATACGTGATGCGCAGCATCCGAATGTAGTGATAGAACGGGGCCTGCGTATTGAGCTGCTCGGCTGGGGTAGGCGCGCGGGTCAGCCAGGCCGAGGCATCGGCGCCGTTGGTAAAGTCAGGCTCGTTCACTACTTCCCAAAACCGCACTTTGTCGCCGTAAATCTGAATCAGCTTGTAGACGTAGATGGCGTAGAGGTTGCTGGGGTTCACGGTGCCATCGGCCTGCCAGATGGGGTCGTAGAGGTGCCCAAACAGCTTCGAGGGCTGGGTGCAACCGGGGTAGGTAGTGAAGTCGGCGTGCCAGGGAGCCGGCCCGCCGATAAAGCACGTCAGCTCCTCCATTCCCAGCCTATTTACGTAGGTATCGAAGGTGGTTTGGCGGATATTGTAGCCAAAGTTTTCCACGAACGATTCGGGCAGCGTGGGCCGCAGCGTGTGCACGCCCGCCTGCTGCGCAATAGTGGCTAGGCTTACGTCGTCCCAGCCAGTGCCGTAGTACCCGCTGTTCACGCCGTAGTGAAAGGTGCCGGTGTAGGGCCGGATGTAGTCGTCGGCCGTAACCGCCGGGCTAGTAGTTGTTTGGGCAGCGGCGCTTAGCACGGGCAGCCACAGCCACAGCCAAGCAAAGCGCCGCAATAAATGAGTAAAGTTTGCCATAGCGAGACGGACAAGTGAAGTGATGTGAAACCGGACTTTAACTAGAGGTAAACAGAACCGTCGAAACGGACGGCTACTACAAAATTGGTAATGAAACAGAGGTATATGCTACGAAAAATACCATCTATTCTGAGATTGTTTATTTAGTCCAACCAGGCAATACCAATGCTTAGAAAAGTGATACTGACAGCCCCTAGAAAAGCATGCTAGCATGCTTTTCTAGGGGCTGTCAACTATATTTTCACCCCACTATAACAGGTATTTTTACGTGTACTTTCAGCATGCTATTCCTAGCGGTGCTCTACACTTTGCATACCGTCCTGCTTCCCAGATAAATCAAAATCTCTTGCTAATCAGTCTTTTACCACTTAAAATACTTAGCTTATAGCTTTACCAAATAAGCTGGCAAGTCTCTCAGCCACCTTGTAGCTTGCAACATAAATCCTCTGCTATTCAGTTAGTTACAAAATTTACTGAGCAACTTGCGCAAGTGCACTTATTGCGTTGCACGTATTCAAAAAACACAAAAACAAACGCCCTAGCCAGTATTGGCCAGGGCGTTCGTATGAGCAAGTTAAAGAAGTGGTTACTTAACTTGGAAGTCAACCTCAGTGGTGCCCCACAGCATCGCCACTTTGCCTGACTTATCGACGTTGATGGTGAACTGCTCGGCGGACGTGGCTACTTGCTTGGGCTTGGCTTTCACGCGCAGCACGTCGTCGGCGGCTTTGTACTCGTAAGCGCCCCACTGCTTGGCGGTTTTATTGAAGATGACGGTCCACTCCGAAGGGCCAGGAATGGTGAACAGGCCGTAGGTGCCGGCGGCCAGCGGCTGGCCGTTGATTTTTACGGGCTTGCTCACGGTGAAGGTGGTAGCCTCGTTGGCGCCCGTGCGCCACACCTCGCCCACCGGGGCCAGGGGGCTTTTCTCGCCAAACACAGCGCGGCTTTTCAGCGAGGGGCGACTGTAGTCGATGGCGACTTCGGTGCCGCGCACATCGGCTTTGGCCATGGCCGGGGGGCTTGGACGCTTGCTCTTGTCTTCGGGCATTTTTTTCTCGGGCTCGGCCATGGTGCCCGCTGGTGGCGTCGCGGGGGCGGGGGCAGCGGGAGTAGTGGTTTGGGCCAGGGCCGGGGCGGCGGCGAGCAGCAGGGCAGCAAGCGAAAGGTGCTTCATGGGGTGAGGGGAAAGGGGAAAGATGTCCAGGTAAGCAGTAGGCCCGGCAATTGTTTTAACTGGGTACCGGTGGTAGTCAATAATGATCTGAGCTACAAGTGCCCGCTGGCTCGGGGCTCGCCCATGCGCCAGTACACCAGCAGCGAGAGGGCGGCACAAGCCGTGACGTACCAGTAAAAGGCTTCGGCGTGGCCCTGCGCTTTGGCAAAGAGGGCCAGGTACTCGGCCGTGCCGCCGAAGATGGCCGTAGTGAGCGCGTAGGGCAGCCCCACCCCTAGGGCCCGCACGGCCGTCGGAAACAGCTCGGCCTTCACCACCGCGTTAATGCTGGTGTAGCCGCTCACCACAAATAAGGCGGCCACCAACAGGCCCCCGGCCACCCAGGGGCTACTAGCCTGCCCTAGGGCGCGCAGCAGCGGCACGGTGCCCAGCGTGGCCCCGATGCCGAAAAAGAGCAGCACCGGCCGCCGCCCTATCCGGTCCGACACGGCGCCCAGCAGCGGCTGAAACAGCAACGCCACCGCCATGGCCCCGAAGGCAATGCCCGTGGCTTGCTCCTTACTGAAGCCGCTGGTATTCACCAGAAACTTCTGGATGTAGGTGGTGAAGGTGTAGAACGCGAGCGTGCCCCCTAGGGTCAGGCCTACTACGGTGAGGGTTTCGCGTGGGTAGGCGCGCAGCTGCTGCCAGGCCGAAGGGCGGGCAGCGGGCGTGGTTGCCGCCTGGGTTTGGGCGAAAGCAGCGGTTTCGGGCATGTGCTGGCGCAGCAGCAGGGCCCCCAGGGCCGCCGCGGCCCCCAGCGCAAACGGCACCCGCCAACCCCAGGCGGTGAGCTGGCCGGCCGTCAGCACCTGCTGCAAGGCCAGCTGCACCAGCAACGCCAGCAGCTGCCCGCCCATCAGGGTCAGGTACTGGAAGCTCGACCAGAAGCCGCGGTGCCGGGCGCCGGCCATCTCACTCAGGTAGGTGGCCGAGGTGCCGTACTCGCCGCCTACGCTCAGGCCTTGCAGCAGGCGGGCCAGCAGCAGCAAGGCCGGCGCCCCCAGCCCTAGGGTAGCGTAGCCGGGGCTAACGGCAATGAGCAGTGAGCCGCCCGCCATCAGCCACACGCTCAGCAGCAGGGCGGCCCGGCGGCCGTGCCGGTCGGCGTAGCGCCCCAGCAGCGCCGCCCCCAAGGGCCGCATCAAGAAGCCAACCGCGAAAATGGCCGCCGCATTGAGCAACTGCGCCGTTGGGCTGGCCTTTGGGAAAAACACCGGCGCGAAATACAACGCAAAGGCCGAATACGTGTACCAATCAAACCACTCCACCAAGTTGCCAATGGAGCCGGAGACGATGGCGCGGAGCGGGGAGGTAGGCATGGCCGCGAAGGTAGTGGCGGGCTACTTTTCTACTAACCAAAACTCCCTAGCTACCCCTACTAAATCTGACACCGTATCCGGCACGCAAGGCGGGCTAGCACCAGCCGCCCGACAGCGACCCTAGGCGGCCTGTAGCGGCTAGGGCGCTAGGTGGCGGAGAAAACGGGCGCGTGGCGGGGAGGTGGTAAGCAAGGTTAGCAATTATCGCGGGTTACGGCTCCGCCTGAACTCGCGCCGGTTTGAGCTTACAATGTCAAGTCCAAATTGCAGCAAACCGAATGTTGGCTGCTATTTTATTCCTCTTACTCCAAAATAAACTCGCGTCTATAAATGACTTTGTTTTTATAATAAATATTCAATTTCCAATCACCTTTCACAACCTCGAATGGTTTTTCTAACGTGTAATTTCCATTATTAATAAAATTTACAGGAAGATTTATCCCATATCTAATACTTTTTACTTTTTTCTTAGATGCTGGGTCAATAATATCTTTAGGGTATATCCACTCTATTTCCAACGGGATTGTATCATTTAAGCTACTTTTCAAGAAATACTCTACACCGAATTCAACTCCTAATTTCGCTGTAATTTTTTGAGTCTTTTTTACAAGCGATATGCCATCCAGAACTGAGTGCTCAACAGAAGTTGAACTAACCGTAGCATCTTTTGTAGAAATGTGGGATTTATAAATTCCGTAGCTTTTTTCAATAAATTCAAATTTCCGAGGCTGTGTCTGACCAACAGCATTTGAAATAAACGACAAAAATAAAATTGCGAATAGAAATTTTCTCATGACTGCATTTACAAAAAATCATTATGCATGCGTGTATTGCCTGAAGCAGGAACCACAATTAACCGCGCTAGCAGTATCGAGCATCATGCCAACGGATGTATGACTCTCGCAAGTATAAGCAGCGACCGCGTTTCGCTAAGCATTCAGCAGCAGGTGGAGGCAGAGCTAGTCCCCATCGTAAATTTGCGCTTGCTTAACGGCTAACTCCCGTTCGCCCCATGTATGAAACAAGAACTAGACCTGGCCCTCGCTCCCGAGGTAGCCTATGATGAGCTGGCCCGCTACGAGGCCATCCTGGCCGCCGCCGGCCTAGCCCCCGGCGAAGCAGATTTCGTCCACATCCGCAAGCGCTCGCTCGATGCGCGGGGGCGCCGGCCGCTGGTGCGCCTGCGGGCCGACATGTACGACCGAGCCACGCCCGCCAATGCGCGCGAGCTGCTGGGGCCGTGGTTCAGCTACCCCAACGTGAGCCAGGCGCGGCGCCGGGTACTTATCGTGGGGGCTGGTCCGGCCGGGCTGTTTGCGGCGTTGCGGCTCATTGAGCTGGGCATCAAGCCCATCGTGCTGGAGCGCGGCAAGGACGTGCGCACCCGCCGCCGCGACCTGGCTGCCCTCAATAAAGAGCAGGTGGTGAACCCCGACTCGAACTACTGCTTTGGCGAGGGCGGCGCGGGCACCTACTCGGATGGCAAGCTCTACACCCGCGCCACCAAGCGCGGCGACGTGGGCCGCATCTTGCGGCGGCTGGTGCAGCACGGCGCCACACCCGATATTCTGGTGGACGCGCACCCCCACATCGGTACCAACAAGCTACCCGGCGTGGTGCAAAGCTTGCGCGAAGCCATCACCGAAGCCGGCGGCGAGGTCCTTTTCGATACGCGGGTAACCGATTTCATCCTGGCCAACAACCGCTTATGCGGCGTAGTCACGCAAACGGGCGCGGCCCTGGAGGCCGACGCGGTGGTGCTGGCCACCGGCCACTCGGCGCGCGACATCTACGAGCTGCTGCACCAGCGCGGCGTGGCCATCGAGGCCAAGCCGTTTGCCCTAGGGGTGCGCGTCGAGCACCCGCAGTCCCTCATCGACCAAGCGCAGTACGGACGGCCCGAACGGGGCATTTTGCCGGCGGCCAGCTACGCGCTGGTAAAGCAAACCAAAGTGCGCGACCAGCAGCGCGGGGTGTTTTCGTTTTGCATGTGCCCCGGCGGCTTCATCGTGCCAGCGGCCACGGCGCCGGGCGAGGTAGTGGTAAACGGCATGAGTCCCAGCCGCCGCGACTCGCGCTTTGCCACTTCGGGCATCGTGGCCGCCGTGGAACTGGCCGACATGGACGTGGCCCAGTACGGCGCGCTGGCCGGCCTGCACCTGCAGCAGGAGATTGAGCAGCGCGCTTGCCGCGTGGCCGGCCGCACCCAGCAGGCGCCCGCCCAGCGCCTGGGCGACTTTCTGCAAAAAAAGCTTTCCCCCACCCTGCTAGACACCAGCTACCAGCCCGGCCTGGTGAGCGTGGAAATGGACACCGTGCTCGGCCCCGCGCTCAGCGAGCGGCTGCGGCAGGGCTTCCGCGCGTTCGGCCGCAAAATCCCCAACTTTGCTACCAACGCGGCCCAGATTGTGGGCGTCGAGAGCCGCACCTCGTCGCCCGTCCGCATTCCGCGCGATAACCATACCCTAGGGCACCCGGTGGTAGCCGGCCTGTACCCCTGCGGCGAGGGTGCGGGCTACGCGGGCGGCATCGTGAGCGCCGCCATCGATGGCGAGCGCGTGGCTGAAGCTATATCGCAGATGTAACGGATTTAACGGATGGCGCAGATACGCCCGCTGGCCTGCGGCGGCGGGCTGGCTACGCGGGCGGTGCGGGACACCGCACCCATTGAGTTGAATATCCTCATATAATTACTAGTATGCTTGGCTAGTGCAGGAGCTAAAAAGCCACTGCTGCGTGGGGGAAGCGAAACTCGCCGCACCAAACACCTCCATGCCCAAATCCCTTCCGCCTACGTAAACCTTCTCACCCGCGCAGATACGCTGGCCGCCGCAGGCAGGCCAGCGTATCTGTGCCATCCGTTAAATCCGTTAAATCTGCGATGAAGACCCTTGTTTTAGGTGCTACCGATAACCCCGACCGCTACGCGTACCGCGCCGTGCACTCCCTCAAGCGCTACGGCCACGAGGTGGTGCCAGTGGGCATCCGCAAAGGCCAAGTAGCCGGCCTCGACATCCATACCGACCGCCCCCAAGAGGCTGGCATTGATACCGTAACGCTCTACGTGGGCCCGCAAAACCAGCCCGGCTGGTATGACTACATTCTGGGCCTTAAGCCGCGGCGCATCATCTTCAACCCCGGCACCGAAAACCCCGAGCTAGAGCAGAAAGCCCAGGCCGCCGGCATCCAAACCGAAGAAGCCTGCACGCTAGTGATGCTCAGCGTGGGGCAGTACGACAAGTAAGGTGCTAGCCGACGCCTTTTGCGAGCTTTGGGCCAGCAACTACCCTAGGGCAGCACCTCTCAGCTACCTCGTGCGGCAGTTATACCCCGAGCGCTGGTTTAGGATACACAGCTTGCCAGAATCCAAGCGCTACCCCGAGACCGAGTCAGAGTTGCAGCTGCTGTTTGAACGTCAGTTCATCCTTATCCACGACGTATTCGGCGACTTGGCCGATGCTGTGCTGGTAAGCGGCTATTATACTATTGGTACTGAGCCAGAACTTGAGCAGTTTCTCCAAGGAGATGACCTACTTCGCCAGCTTAAATTCAGCGCCTTAGCCAGCGTTAAGGTGGAAGATGATTCTACATACTGGCCACTCGTAGCTACGCCTGAGCTGACGCCTTCGTTTATGGAAGCGCTCCTCCGGGCTATCGCAGAAGGCAAGAGCAGTGCTTTTCTTATGCATAAGACAACCGGCACCATCATCGCACCCTACGATGGCGGCGTGGATAGTATGCTGCCTACCAGCGCAGCCAGAGACTTTTATCACCAAAAGTATCGGGACTGGCTGTCGTCTCACCCAAGCGGTTTATAAAGTTTGATGTAACCCGCAGTAAAACGGCAAAGCTCCAGCTACTGGCTGGAGCTTTTTCGTGCAACGCTGCCAGCAAGCCGGTTACTTTTGGGCAATTACCCAAGCCAACTACTTGCATGAAAAAACACTACCTCTTCGGCTTGCTCGGCGCCGGGCTGCTGGCGTTTCGGCCGGCCCCTAGCCCCCCGGCTGCGCCCCTGAAGGCCGAGGCCCTGCAAGACCTGCAGGCGCACTACGCCGACTACCGGCAGCTGGCCCAGCGCATCTGGGGCTTTGCGGAGGTGGGCTACAAAGAAACCCAAAGCTCGGCGCTGCTGCAAAAAACCCTGCGCGACCACGGCTTTGCGGTGCAGGCGGGCGTGGCGGGCATCCCCACGGCGTTCGTGGCTACTTATGGCAGCGGCCAGCCGGTCATCGGCATCTTGGCCGAGTACGACGCGCTGCCGGGCCTATCGCAGCAGGCGGTAGCCGAGAAGACGCCCATCGCCGGCCAGAATGCGGGCCACGGCTGCGGCCACAACCTGTTTGGCACGGCCAGCGTGGCCACCGGCCTGGAGTTGCAAAAGCTGCTGAGGGAAGGCAAGCTGCACGGCACGGTAAAGGTATTTGGCTGCCCGGCCGAGGAGGGCGGCAGCGGCAAGGTGTACCTGGTGCGCGAGGGTCTGTTCAACGGCGTGGACGCGGTACTGCACTGGCACCCTGCCAGCGAAAACGCCACTATGGCCGGCAAGTACATCGCCAACGTATCGGCCAAATTTCGCTTCCACGGCGTGGCAGCCCACGCGGCGGCGGCTCCCGAGCGCGGCCGCAGCGCCCTCGACGGCGTGGAGGCGATGGACAACATGGCCAACATGCTGCGCGAGCACGTGCCCCAGGAAACGCGCATTCACTACGTCATCACCAGCGGCGGCAAAGCGCCCAACGTGGTGCCCGACTTCGCGGAGGTGTATTACTACGTGCGCCACCCTAACCGGGCCGACGCACAGGCCGTGTTCGAGCGCCTGGTGAAGACCGCCGAGGGCGCGGCCCTGGGCACTGGCACCACCATGGACTACGAAATCATCGGCGGCACCCACGACCTGCTCGTCAACGAAACCCTCGCCCACGACTTGCAGCAAAACCTGGAGCAGGTAGGCGGCGCCAGCTACACGCCCGAGGAAACGGCTTTCGGCCAGAAAATCCAGGCCTCCCTAGGGGCGCCCGCGCCGCCGGTAGCGCAGGCCGCGCAGGTGCAGCCCTACCTGGCCCGCGACCTGGGCGGCAGCAGCGACGTGGGCGACGTGAGCTACGTGGTGCCCACCGTGGGCCTCACGGCCGCCACCGGGATACCCGGCACGCCCGCCCACAGCTGGCAGGCCGTGGCGTGCAGCGGCCTCGAAATCGGCAGCAAGGGCATGCTGGTAGCGGCCAAAACCATGACCCTCACCGCCATCGACCTCTTCACCCAGCCCGAACTGCTGACCCAGGCCAAAGCCGAGCTGAAGCAGAAGGTGGGCGGCTACGTGTACAAGCCCCTGCTCGGCAACCGCAAACCTGCCCTCAACTACCGCGACTAGCGCGGGCAAAGGCGAGCAAACTAGAACGTCAGGCAGAGCGCAGCGAAGCATCTCGCTCGCGTCGTCAGAATTACTAACTCTTGCGGCGCGGGCGAGATGCTTCGCTGCGCTCTGCCTGACGTTCTGCCACCATTATCGACTACTTCTTAGGCTCCTCCCACCCCGATGAAAACCCTGGCCGACCTGGTGCTGCTTGGCGACCCACGCCTCTATGAAGTCTGCGCGCCAGTAACAGAGGCCGACCTGCCGCTGGTGGCCGGCTGGGTGGCCGACTTGCACAACGTAATGCAGGAGGTGCGGGCCCGCTACGGCTTCGGGCGCGGCATTGCGGCTCCGCAGCTAGGCATCATGAAGCGGCTGGTGTACCTGCACCTTGACGGGCAGCCCCACGTGCTGCTCAACCCCGAGCTGGGCGAGCTAAGCGACGCCACCTTTGAGCTGTGGGACGACTGCATGTGCTTCCCCAACCTGCTGGTGCGCGTGCGCCGGCACCAGTCCCTGGCGGTGACCTACCGCGACGCGCAGTGGCAGCCCCACCGCTGGCCGGTGCAAGGCGCCCTGGCCGAGCTGCTCCAGCACGAATGCGACCACCTCAACGGCATCTTGTGCACCATGCGGGCGCTGGATGGGCAATCGTTTCGCTGGCGGCCCTAGGGTATTTGGGTGCAGTCAATACACTTCTATCGTTTGTCATTGCGAGCGCAGCGCGGCAGGCAAGGACAAAGAAGCTGTTTAAGAAGTTGTCACGCGGTCATGCTGAGCGCAGCCGAAGCATCTCTACCGCACCCCATTAGGGCCTGTTCAATAGAGATGCTTCGGCTGCGCTCAGCATGACGTTCTACGTTTATTTTTTCGACTGCTTAAACAACTTCAAACGATTATTAGAAACTTTCCTCAATCTATATAAACCCCGCCCACCCCGGCGGGGCATTTTTGTGCAGAAACTTTCGGCCGCTCAGGCAACCCCTAGGCCCAACGTGGCATCTTGCGCCCCAAATCCCTGTTTTTCTGCGCCAACTCTACCTTTCCACGCCGTGACCGACGCTGACCTGATAGCCGCCTGCCTGCGCGGCGACCCACGCGCCCAGCGCCACCTCTACAACCAGTACGCTGGGCTGATGCTGACCGTGTGCCGCCGCTACCTCAAGCGCCCCGAAGACGCCGAGGAGGCCCTGCTGCTGGGCTTCGCCAAGGTGTTTCGGGCGCTGCCCACGTTTCGGCAAGAAGGCTCGTTCGAGGGCTGGATTCGCCGCATCATGGTGAACGAAGCCCTAGGGGAACTGCGCCGCCGCGAGCCGCTCACGCTGTCGTTTGAGGACTTTGCGCAGCCCGAGAACCTGGCCGCTACCCCCGCCACCGCCGACACCCAGCTGCAGGCCGAGGAGCTGCTGGCCCTGCTGCAAGAGCTACCCGCCGGCTACCGCACCGTATTCAACCTCTACGCCCTGGAAGGCTACTCGCACCAGGAAATCGCGGAGGCGCTGGGCATCTCGGAAGGCACCAGCAAGTCGCAGCTCAGCAAGGCCCGCGCCATGCTGCAGCGAAGACTTAGTCATTTAACAATCAGCATTTAACGACTACTGATGTTGATTGCTGATTGCCGAAAATGCTGCCACTGCGTTTGTTAAGTATTGATTGCAACTGATAAGTATTGATTATTAAATGAATAACGAGCTAGATGACCTTTTCCGCCAGGAGCTGAACGGCCACGCCAGTGAGCCGGGCGCCGACCTGTGGGCGCGGCTGCAGGCGCGCACGGCCGCCGAGAGCGCCGCCCCGGCCGATGCCGACCCGGTGGACGCGCGCTTCCGGACCGGGCTGGCGGGGCACGCCACGCCGCCCCGGCGCGAACTGTGGGAGCGGCTCGAAGACGAGCACCTGCGGCCCCGGCAGCGCCGGCGGGCAGTGGTAGCCTGGGGGCGGCTGGCCGTAGCGGCCAGCCTGCTGCTATTGGTGCTGGCTGGTGGCGCGGGTCTGTGGTGGAATGCACGCAGCGATGGCCGCGACACCGTAGCCACTGACGGCAGCCGTGCTGGCCGTGCCCTGGCTACCGGCCCTAGGCCCTCAGCCAACACCGCAGGCCCAGCGGCCGACCAGCCGGCTTCTGCCGTAGGCGCGGGCACAACCGCCGCAGGAACGACGCAGGAAATTGCCGCCGCAACGCAGCCTGACACTCATCGCGCCGATAACCAAGCTACTAGCACTCCGTCACGCTCGGCTGAGGCTGGCCTGGTGGCCGCCGAAACTGCCGGCCGCAAAAAAAATCAGAAAAATTATTCCGCTCAGGCAACCGGCTCCGGGGCTTCGTCATCTAGCAGTCCGGTAGCCAGCACTGCTGCCCAGCGCCGCTCCGCCACGGCATCGCAACTAGTGCCCGGCTCACCAACGACCACCTCGCAGCCGGACGCGGCTACGAGCACCGCGCTGGTCCTAGGGGGGCACAACCCCTCGGGCGGCCAGCCCAAGCCAATGATTACCCAGCCGGAAACGCCGGTACTGGCCGCGGCCTCGCCGCAAATGCAGGTCATTGAAGTAGAAGTGCGCCGCGGCAACCGCCCGGAGGCTTCGTCCGAGCCGGTGGTGACGGTTGCCGCGGCCCCGGCCGAAGCCCCCGACGCGCCCCGGCGCTCCCACCTGCGGCTGGGTGGACTGCTGCGCCAAGCTGGCCACGCCCTGCACGGCGAGCAGGTAAACCTAGCCGAAGCCACCGGCCTGCCCGAAACCGTAACCGTGCAAGCCCGCCTGGGCGACCGGTTACTGTCGCGCACCATCCGGCTCTAAACCAGTCGGTTATCCTCCCTAACCCTTTCCGTTAAGCTTCCACCCCGGAGCGCCCCCTAGGCGCTTCCCCTACCCTCTTGCACCCATGAAAACCATTGTTTCTACTTTCGCCCTCGGCCTGCTGGCCACCGCTGCCCAGGCCCAAACTGTTCGCGTCCAGGCCTCTACCTCGCGGCCGCAGCTCCAAGACACCATTGTGGTGCGGCTGCCCAACCAGGCCGTAATGACGCTGCAAGTGCGCGACGCCCAGCAGCTGCGCCAACTACCCCAGTACCACCTCGACTCGCTGGTGGCCCGCCTGGGCACCTACATCCAGCGGGCCGACGCAGCCGCCAAAACCGCTAACACCGACAAGGTCACGGTGGAGTTCTTCCCCAACCAGGACCAGCCGGGCCAAGGCCTACCCGAGCAAATTAAGGTAACGACCTACAAAAACAAGCCGGGCCAGAACACTACCAAGGCCAGCCGCGTGGATGTGGCGCTCAACAAAACTTTCGGATTGGATATTAAGCGGGATAAGAACGGTGACAAGACTATTGTAGATATAGGCAAGGATGGTCAGGCCCACCGCGACTCGGTGCGCGAAGCCCGCGTGGCAAAGGACGCGTCGGGTACCGACCTGGTATTTGACTTTGGCCTGAACGCGCTGGTGAACCGTGGTAGCTCGGCGACCACCCAGCCCGGCAACGTGGACCTGCGCCCCTGGGGCTCGCGCTACGTGAACATCGGCCTGACCTACCACCAGCGCCTGGGCGGCAAGCACAGCCCCCTGTATGTGCTCATCGGCCCCGAGTTCGCCTTCAACAACTACATGCTGCAGGGCAACAACAAGTGGATAAGCCAAAATGGCGTGACGACGGTGGTGGCCGAAACCAACGGCCGCCAGTACCAGAAAACCAAGCTGGCTACCTCGGCCATCAACCTGCCCCTGATGCTGCAGCTGAACTTCCGCGACGAGCGCTACCACCGCACCTTTACCCTAGGGGCCGGGGGCTTCGTAGGCTACCGCCTGGGCAGCTGGACCAAGCTTAAGTACTTCGAAAACGGCAATACTTATAAGGACAAAGACCACGGCAGCTACAGCCTCCAGGATTGGCAGTACGGCCTGCAGGGCACCATCGGCTACGGCAACGTCACGCTGTTTGCGAAATACAACCTGAATAAGCTGTTCCGCGACGAGCAGGGCCCGCAGGCCCAGACGCTGGCTTTCGGCGTGCGCTTCTTTGGCTTCTAGCGGCTCCGGCGGCACTAAAGCAAGACTAAACCGGACGACACCGGGCTGGCGCAAGCGGGCCCGGTGCTTTGGCGTTGGGCCGGCGGGTGGCCCTAGGGCGGTAAGCTGAACTGCTGGTGCCAAACGGGTACTCTATTTGCCAGCGGGCTAGCGTAATTTCGTGCTCACGCCTATTTAGTGTTCCATTGCTCGTGAAACGTACTGCTACTACCGCCGGCCTGCTCGGCAGCCTGGCCCTGCTGCCGGCCACCTTATTAGCCCAAACTACCAGCGACGCCACGGCCGCCGCGCCATCCAGCCCTGCGGCGCAACACCCCAGCCTTCCTACCCCCGAAGACCAGTTAGCCCAGGCCCAGGCTACGGTGCAGCTCCTCACGCGCCGCGTGGATAGCCTGCGCCTCAACTACCGCCAGCAGCAGCGCGCTTACAACGACCTAGGGGGCAAGTTCACGAGCTACCTGGCAGGCCAGAAACTGAGCCAGAGCACCCGCTTCACGCTGGCCAAGAGCAACGTGCAGGCCACGGCCGGCCTACTACTGGTGTGCTACAGCCGCCTTTCGCAGCTGCGCGCCCTCTCGCAGGCCCTGCGCAACGCCAACGAGCAGGCCGCCCTCTCGTCGCCCACCGACAGCAACCCGCTCGGTATTTCGCTGGTCGATTACGTGAAGTCGCTGATATCGACCAAGGTAGTGGACAAGAACAAAGGCCACCGCCTGGTGGACCTTGCCACGCACCTGACCAGCAACTCGCTGGTAAAAACCATTCCGACGGTGGGCCCCATGCTCAATGCCGTGAGCGAGCTGCTAACCAGCGTGCGCGCCAGCAGCCTCAGCAACGACGGGTTCTCGGCCGCGCAGGTGGCTACCATCGAGCAGGGCCTCAAGCCGACGCTCGACTTCTTCTCGGCCCTCGACGCGGCCCGCGCCGACAACCAGGCCTCGCTGCTGACCCTGGACAACGACCTGAGCGTGTTGCAGCACCAGCTCAGCCAACTCTACCGGCCCTACGTGCAGCTGGCGGCTTACCAGGATGATATTTCAACCTACTACACGGCCCCGCCCGTGGGCCAGCCCGCCCCCAGCGCCCTCGACGTGGCCAACGTGGGCCGCATGAGCAACTACGTAGTGACCGCACTGCCCGCCCGCTTTGCGGCCCTCGACCAGGCCTTTGCCCGCGCCCAAAACCAGCCCGACATCCTCGACCCCGACAGCTACCTGACGCCCGCCAACAACTCGGCCGAGGCCGTGATGCAGCTGGCCCAGCAGCTCCAGAGCCTCACCGACCGCCTGCCCGTCATCACCAACCAGTACAGCGCCGCCATCCGGGCCGCCATCGCCCAGGGCCAGCAAGACGGCCTCATCAAGCCCGACCGCGCCTCTAGGGTGATTGCCGACGAAACCACCCGCGCCAAAGCCGCCGCCGAAACCTACCAGCAAGCCCGCGCCAGCGAGCGCTTCGGCGAGGCGCTGGCCGGCGTCAAGCCGCTGTTTAAGCTGTATTAGGGTGTGTCTGAAAAGTCTTGTAATTTAGGCGCTATGGCACAGCGCTATGAGTTAAGTGACGTCCACTGGGCCGTTATCAGCCCCCTGCTCCCGCAACAGACCTTGGGTCGCCCCGGC
>Ga0160427_10000387_pt1 | contig 27274 bp, 25 predicted proteins | sample SolpanmetagenomL_FD_108194 | JGI IMG/M metagenome (GOLD analysis project Ga0160427, IMG submission 108194) | Solar panel surface microbial communities from Lawrence Berkeley National Laboratory, California, USA - L | ecosystem: Engineered > Built environment > Solar panel > Unclassified ...
AACTGGCGAGGCATTCGCAGGTGTGCACCTTCTGTTCGGCTACTCTTTCGGGTCTTCGGGTAACTCAGGCATCAACGCGTTTCTTCGTCAATGCCTCGCACTTCAGTGCGGGGATGAGTTACGAATCTCCTGACCGGGAGGCGTGGACGCCCGGGTGCTGCCGCTCTCAGGGGGCGAGGACGGCGGACCGCGCGGTCCGCCGTCCTCGGGTGTTCTTCCCGTTCAGCGTGGCGGGCGGGTGAGCAGGTCGTTCAGGTCCGTCAGGTTCCGGTTGAGGGTCCGGGTCACGCCGAACACCTGATCGCCGACGTCGCCGCTGCCGAGCGGTACGCCGCTCAGGGCGCTGAGGTCCGGGACGACCAGGCCGTTCCAGCGGGTCAGCGGCAGCCCGGCGGGCAGCACCTCGGCGAGGCTCGCCGAGGAGATCAGGCCCTGGGCGGGCAGGGGCACGCCGCCCTGTGCGAGGTGCTGCCAGGGCGCGAGGGTGCTGCCGAACAGGTTGCCGTTCGCGTCCGGCGTCCGGGAAGGGCCGGTGACGTTCTGCAGGGCCGCCTCGGCGCGGCCGATCCAGCGCTCGCCGGTGGTGTAGATGTACCAGCCGCCGAAGATCAGCAGCAGTGCCGGGGTGACCACCAGCACGAACCGCGCCACCCGCAGCAGGGCGAGCACCGTGTACGCCACGCCCTTGAGGAACATCCAGAGGCCGTAGAGCAGCACCATCAGGCCGCGCAGCAGCGTCGTCAGCACGTGCGCGGTCACCACGAACGGCCAGAGGTACGGCACGTCCCAGCCGGGCAGCGTGCTGCGGTGACGCGAGGCCCGGTGTTCAGGGTCCCTGGAGTCAGGGTCCCGGGCCACGAGCGGACGGTCACTCCGTCCGGTGACGCCGCGGCGGCGATCAGGGGTGGCCGCGGGGTGTTCCTGTGGGCCGCGCCCCCGCCTTCTCCGGCGACGCCGGGGCCGGGGGTCGTTCCAGTCGGTCCAGGCCGCGTTTCGGTCCGCCGTCCGGACCGACGGGTCGTGACGCCCGTGGGTCCGGCCGCCGGGGGGGACCGGGCTGCTGGACCGGTGTCCCTGGCCGCGCTGCTCGTTCTGGGCGTCCGGTTGCCGTGGGCTGTTCCGGGTGTGCGCCTGCCCGGTCTGCTGCGGCTTCCCCCGGTGTGTCCCGTGTTCCGCGTGCTGGTCGTCCGGTCCGGGTCGCCGGCGCCGGCGTGGTCGCCCGGACATCTCAGCCGCCCCTGACGGGTCCAGCCGCGCCGCCGTGGGGGACGGGCGAACCGGTGAGTGGAGCGAGAGGCGTCTGGGTCATGGGGTCTGGGTCATGGGGGTCTGGTTCACGGCGTCCGGGTCACGGCGCCGCGCTGACCTGAACTATAGCAGCGCGGCCCGCCGCGTCCGTTGGGGGGGGGGCGCTTTTCGCTAGACTGCCTGACGTGCAGGATCTCGCGCTGGAAACCACTGAACTCGAACAGCTGCTGCTGAGCGGCGCGTACCGGGAGGTGCTGGCGCGGCTGTCCACTGTGCCGCAGTTGTCGGTGCGGCTGCTCGCCATCAAGGGCATGGTGCACCTGCGCCTCGGGGCGCTGAAGGAGGCCGAGGGGCCGCTCGAGCAGGCGGCGGCGGCGGGTGATGCGGAGGCAAACGTCGAGTACGGCAACCTGCTGAGATCGTCGGGTCGGCTGGACGCGGCGGCCGAACTGCTCGGCGCGATGGCGCAGTCGCTGGACGACGACCTGCGGTTGCGCGCCCGGCGCTGGCTGGGCGTCACCCTGTACCAGCAGGGATTCGCGGCGGAGGCCGCCCGGATGCTCGAGTCGGTGCGCCGGGAGTACGACCTGCGGCAGGACCCGCTCGGCGGCGCGCGGGTGCGGCTGAACATCAGCATGATGTGGTTCTCGTCCGGCACGTTCACCCAGGCGTTCAGTACGCTCGAACCGGCGCTGGTGGTGTTCCGGGAGCAGCGGCAGTGGAACCTGCTGCGGACCGGCCTGGCGAACATGGCGTCGGTGCTCGAGGCGCTGCACCGGGTGGCGGAGATGCCGGCGCTGCTGGCGGAACTCGAATCGCTGCTGCCGGCCGAGGAGTCGGTCGAGCACGTCACCTTCTGGATGTTCCGCGCGGGGCTGTACCGGCACGGCATGATCGACCGGGAGACGTACGTGGCGCTCGTTGCCCAGGTGACCGAGGTGGCCGCGGCCTACGGCATGGCGGAGCATCAGGACTGGGCGTTGCAGGCGCGGACGGCGCTGCTGATCGAGGAGGGGCGGGACCGGGAAGCGACGCGGCTGATTCTCCAGGCGCCGCGCAACGAGTCGGGTGACCTCGCCGCGCCCTACCGGGTGCTGCACGCGTCGGTGCTCGAACGCAGCGGCGACCTCGCCTCGGCGGAGACGGAACTGCGCCTGGCGGTGGACGATTTTGCCCGGCGCACCCAGCGCGCCCAGCAGGCCCGGGCGGAACTGAAGCTCGCGGCGGTGCTGTACCGCCGGGATTGCCCGCAGGACGCGGTGCAGGTGCTCAGGAGCGCGCTCGAGGGCATGATCCGCACGAACGTGCACCCGGAACTCCGGCGGGAGTTCCAGGACCTTCAGGACCTGACGCAGTTCGCGTCGCTCGAGCCGTCGCTGCAGGCGTACCTGGAACCGGTGCTCGACAGCCTTCAGCTTCAGGTGGCGCGTCCGGTGCAGGCGCAGGGCCGGCCGCTGACGCTGCGGACCTTCGGGGAGGTGTCGCTGTGCTCCGCCCAGGGGCCGGGGCGACCGTCGGGGCTTCAGGCGCTTCCGGGAGCGGCCGGTGAGGACGCCGCGGCGGTGCTGGCCGCGCTGCTGCTCTCGCCGGGACTGACGCGCGCCGACCTCGCGCACGTGCTGGCCGAGGGGGACGTGCCGGGCAGCGAGCAGCAGGTGCGCCGGGCGCTGCTGGCGCTCCGGGCCCTGCTGGGCGAGCACCTGCTGGGGGAAGCGGCCCCGGACCCGGCAGCGGCCGGCGGGCTGGTGTACCGGGTCTCCGGGGCACCGAGCATCGACTTCGATGTCGCGCGGTTCGGCCGGGCGGTGTCGGCGCGGGACGTGCCGCGGGCGCTGGCGCTGGCGAGCGGCACCTTCTTTCCGCAGCGCCGGGGCGCGTGGGTTCAGTCGGTGCGGACGCGCGTCCGCACCGACCTGATCACCCTGCTGAGCCTGGAAATGGACGCGGCCGAAGCGGCCGGAGACCCGGGCCGGTGGGCGCTGCTGGACGCCAGGCGCCAGGCGCTGCTCTGACCGGGGCGGGGTGCTCCGGGGTGCGCCGTGCGGACGGCCCGGCCGTTCAGGGCGTGCTGCTGGCCTGGTAGCTGAACAGGTCCCCGCCGGCGGTGTAGAGCGTCACGCTGGCCTCGGTGGCGGTGACGGTGCACTGGGCGCGGGTCAGCAGCGGCGCACTTCCGGTGGTGCCGGAGGTCAGCGTGACGGTGGCGACCACCTCGCCGGCGCGGTTGAGGACATCGACCTTCATGGTGACACCGAACGTGCCGCCCTGCTGGGGCAGGTCCCGCCGCAGCAGGCAGGTGCCGCCGGGCGCGCCCTGGGTCAGCAGGCCGCGGGCGATCTGCTGGGCCACGACGCGCAGCAGCACCGGGCTGTGATCGGCGAACGGCGTGCTCTGGGCGTGCACGCCCGCGCTCAGGGTCAGGAAGGCCAGGACGGAACTCAGGCAGGTTCGGAGGAGAGTCATGGGCGTTCAGGGCGGGGGTGCCCGGGGGCGTCTGCCCCCGGGCACCCCGTCAGGGTCCACCGGAACGGGGCTGCACGGTGTCCAGCGCGGTTCCTCCGGCAGGGTAGACTCCGGGAATGACCCTTCCGTCTTCTCCGGCCCGGACGTTGCCGCTCGACGCGCTGCGCTTCCTGGCGGCGCTGGCGGTCGTGCTGTTCCACTACACCTACAAGGGTGAACTCTACACCGGCCTCCGGCCGGAGCCGCTCAGTCAGGTCACCCGGTACGGCGGGTTCGGCGTGGACCTGTTCTTCGTGATCAGCGGCTTCGTCATCCTGGGGAGTGCCGAGGGCAAGACGCCGTACCAGTTTGTGGTGTCGCGCGTGACGCGGATTCTGCCGGCCTTTCTGCTGGCCGTGCTGTCGACCTTCACCCTGGTCCGCCTGTTCGGCCCGCCGGCGCTCCAGGTGGAGGTGAGCGACCTGCTGGTGAACCTCAGCACCGTCGCGATCACCCCGGCGGGCCGGGCCCTGCACGTTCCGCTGGTCGACCCGGTGTACTGGACGCTGGCCATCGAGACCCAGTTCTACCTGCTGGTGCTGGTGGCGCTGCTGCTGGGGCTGATGCGCCGGGTGCGGGCCCTGCTGTACGGCTGGCTGGTGTTGAGCGCGGCGCTGCAGGGCCTGACGGCGGTGTTCGGGGACCTGGCCGCGCTGGACTTGCTCGGTCAGGTGCTGCTGCGCGACTGGTCGGCGTATTTCGTGGCGGGCGGCCTGTTTTCCCTGCAGGCGTCCGGACGGGGCCGCCGGAGCGACGTGGTGGCGCTCGCCGGGGCGTTCGTGCTGAATGCCGCGCAGTCGTGGGGCCGGGCGGCGTACAACAACGCGCACGAACTGGCCGGGTTCACGCCCTGGGCGGTCACGCTGGCCGTGGCGTCGATCTACCTGGTGTTCGCGTTGATCGCGTTCCGGACGCGTCCGCTCGGCTGGCTGGCCGCCTGGGCCCCGCTGGGCCGCGCCACCTACCCGCTGTACCTGCTGCACGCCAACCTGGGGTACGTGGTGCTGATCCGGCTGCGGCCGTACCTGCCGGGGGAAGTGTCGGTGCCGCTGACGGTGCTGCTGTTCGTGGGACTGGCGTTCCTGGTGCAGCGGTACGTGGAGCGCCCGGTGTCCAGGTGGATGAAGCGGGCGCTGCTCAGGGGACCGGCCGCCCCCTGAGCAGGGGACCTTGAGGGGTCCGTTCAGAACGACTGCGGGGCGGGCGGCGTCAGTTCGTCCTGCAGGTCCGCCGCGGCGCGGGCCTGCTCCTGCGCCCAGACCGCCCTGGCCTGATCGACGGCCGCCTGCAGCCGGTCCTGCAGGCCCTGCTGTTCCTCGGGCGTGCCGGACGTCAGCAGGGCGCGGTCGGCGAGCATGCGCCCCCGGATCCGGTCGAGGTGCGCGGCGGTCGTCCTGGCCTGCGGTGAGCGGCGCTCGTCTCCCAGCCGCCGCGCGAGGTCCTCGGCTTCTTCCAGCGCCGCCAGGGTCGCCGGGCTGTACGGCGCGTCCTGACGCTGCTGGGGGGCGGGGAGGGTGCCGTGTCCGGGTGTCTCCGGGACCGGCCTGGGCAGGGGCTGTCCTGGAAGGGGCTGTCCTGGCAGGGGTTGCCGTCCCGGCAGAGGCGACTTCATCCGGGTGGGGACGCCGGACGCGCGTTCGTGGGACACGTTCACCCCGGCCGCTTCCGGGGACGACGTGAAGGGCGTCTCCAGTGTGATGGGCGGGGCCTGCAGGCCCCGTTCGATCTCGGACGCCGTGTCGTGCCAGGCACTGGCGACGGCCCGGTCACCGGGCGTTTTCGTGGGCGGAACGAAGGCCGCCATCGCCCCGTCCTGCGTGCGGCGCAGCCGCCGCAGTCGGCGCTGGTACAGCCGTTCGGACGCGGCGTCGGTGCCGAAACTCAGGGCCAGCAGGTCCCTGGCGCTGTCCAGCACCGGCATGATGCTCAGCACGCTGCCGCTGAACGGGTCCCCGAAGAAGGAGACGATGGCGACCGGAATCAGCAGCACGAACAGCAGGCCCAGCAGGGCCCCGAGCACGCCCGCGCCGACGCGGGCCAGCGGGCCGTGCGGCACGAAGCGGTGGTTGGGCGGTTTCCAGTCCCGGAAGGGGACGGCCAGCAGCGGGCGGAACCCGGCGGCCTGGAGGTCCTCGGCCGCCGGGCGTCCCGGCTGGCCGCTCAGCGGTCCCAGGGCGGCGCTGAGCTGGGCGCCGCGCAGCGGGGCGGGGCGCAGGGCCCCGGCCGTCCGTTCGAGTTGCACGGGGCCCTGCTGGCCGGGCATCAGCGCGAAGACCAGCAGGCCGCCCTGATGCCCCTGGAGCACCACGGTGACGACCCGGTGGGCGGTGTCGGCGGCGGGGGCCAGGCCGGGAAGCCGCAGGCCGGGCAGGTCGAGGTGACCGGTCCACAGGTGCGCCCCGGCGAGGGCCCGGCCGAGGACCGGCGAGACGTCGCTGACCGCCTGAACCACCCGCTTGCCCTGGCGGGCGTCGGCACTCAGCCGTTCGAGCACCGCCTCGGCGTGGCGGCGCTGCTCGGTGTCCGGCACCGGGTGCCGCTGCAGTCCGGCGGCCCCGACCCCGGCCGGGCTCAGGCGCTGCCGGGGGCCGGGTGACCGGACGGGGTCGACCTTGAGGATGCTGGACGCCGGCAGGCCGTTGACGCGGGTTCGGAGTCGGGACATGGCCCGTTCAGCTTAGCGCCCCCAGGAGACGACGCGGCGCCGGGCGGACACTGGCCGGGCGGACACTGGCCGGGCGGACACTGGCCGGGCGGACACCGCACCACCCACCTGCAGGGCCACTGGGTGGTGCGGTGGTCAGGCCATTCGGTCCAGGGGCGGGCGGCGTCCAGGGAGGAGCACACCAGCACCAGCACTCCTCCGGCGGCGATCAGGCCCAGCAGGGCGGGCAGGAAGCGTGTGGGCGGGGGGGAAGCTGTTCTGGACAGGCGCGGCAGAGCAGGCGGAGAGCGGGCGTGGATCACGCCCGCTCTCCGCGGTCTGGGGTGCGGCGTGGTGGGGGAACGTCAGCCGGTCGAGGTCGGGTCGCCCTGAACGAGGGTCCACCCCCCGGCGTGGTCCGGCAGGAACACCGCCTGAACCTGCACGCTTCCGCGGTCCACGGTGAAGTGCAGGCGTTCCGCCGGTTGGTCGCCGAACCGGGCGTCCTCGGCGCTCAGCGTCGCCTGAAAGGTGTCCGCGGCGTCCGGACCGGGCCGCCTCGTCACGCTGTTCACCTGCCGGCGGCGGTGGGTGCGCCGTTCACGGAAGTCGGCGAACGCCGCGTCGTCCATCTGCCCCGGGCGGCTGATCGCCGAGGCCAGGCCCGGTGCGAAGAAGGTGGCGTCGAACGCGGCCATCCGCCGGAACACCTCCGCGTCGTCCCTGAGGGTGTGCGCGTCCTGCCACAACTGGTATTCGGCGTCCAGGTAGGCGTCCAGGGCGATCAGCACGTCCGGCGGCACGGCTGAAGGAACCGGGGGCATCGGCCGGGTTTTCAGACGCCGAATTCGTTCGGGTCCAGGCCCACGCTGAGCGCCACCGCCCGCACGGCGGCCCGCTCCGATTCGTCGAAGTTGCCGTCGGCCCCGCCGATGATCATGCCCACCTGCACCACCGCGCGCGCCTGGTCGGGCTTGCTGCGCAGCTTGCCGATCGCCTGCTGCGCCTCGATCTTGCCGAAGTCGAAGTCGGCGGTGAGCTTGTCGGCGTACTTGTCGAACTTCACCTTGAGGTCGGCGGCCGGAAACGCCTTCAAGGTCTCGCTGCTGCTGATGAAGGCGGCCATCTTGCGCTTCTCGTCCGGGCTGATGCTGCCGTCGGCGGCGGCGATCAGGGCGCACATCGCCATGCTGGCCTCGGCGAAGTCGTTGCTCTTGAACTTCGACACCTGGGTGCTGACGTCGCTGCTGAGGTTCTGGAGGCCGGTTTTGAGTTGATCAAGGAATCCCATACGGTGAGTCTAGACCACCCGCGTCCGTGAGGTGCGGCGGGCCGGTCGAGGGTGCAGGGGCCTGGGAAGGGCGTGCCCGTCCTGACGGGGACGTTCCGCTTCCCCCGTCGTCTTCAGGTGCGCCCAAGGGGCCCCGTCAGATGGTCGTCAGGTTCAGAAAAGCGCCGGATGTGATGAAAAAAAGCTGATCTTTAGACTTCAATCATTAAGTTTCCATGTCTATCGTATGGATTCTCATGCTGCCTACAATCACTCTGTTCTCCGGACCACATTCTGTACCGCCAGCTCCCCGCGCGGGAAGAGGGCGGTGGTGTCCAGAGCAGGGAACGCCCTCTCTTTCGTCTCTCCCCCCTCCCCCCGTTCAGTTCGACAGTTCGCACAGCCCCAAGGAGCCCACCATGAATTCCATGAACCTGCGTCTCAGCATCCTCTCGCTTACCAGCGTCCTCCTGCTCGCCTCCTGCGGCGGCGGCAGCACCACCACCCCGGTGAGCAGCACCGTCGGTTCGGTCAGCGTGCCCACCGGCGCCGGCTACACCACCGTGATCACCGACGCGTCCGGCACCGTGGTGCCCGCGAGCGGCTACACCAACCTCCAGCCGGGCACTTACACCGTGACCTACAGCCAGCCCGGCTACGTCAGCCAGACGTCCACCTTCACCGTGGCGGCCGGCCAGAACACCGTGCTCGCCGCGCCCACCCTGCAGAAGGTCCCGGTCAGCACGGTCTCCGGCGCTTACTACCTCGACGGTAAGGGCAACCAGGTGGCGATCACCAAGGCCGACCTCGACAACGCCGGGACCCGCTTCGTCTTCTACGCCTGGATGCAGGATCAGGCGGGCGGCATCGACGTCAGCAAGCTCGGCGGCCAGACCGACCCCGGCGCCCCCACGGCCGCCGAGATGGCCGAGGTGGCCCCGCTCAACACCCAGAACCTGCTGGCCGGCTACGTGGCCTACAAGGCCCAGGACGGCACCCTGCACCAGGTGGTCGGCGCGAACGTCCGCTGGGACATCCTGCAGCAGACCGGCAACGTGCGTTTCAGCGCGGCCGACGACGGCGGTGCCCCGAGCGGTGCGGTGGGCAGGCAGGACATCAACGACAATGCACTCTCCGCCAACACGTACACCAACAGTGCGCTGGGCAACAACGCGAGCTTCCCGTCGAGCCCCGAGTTCCCGCTGTACAACCAGACCGGCGTGAACACGCCCTACACCACCGGCTTCACCTGGACGGCGCTGAACCATGATCCGGCGGTCAACGGTGCCACCGCCCGCGTGCGGGCCATCGCCTACATCGACGGCACCGAGATCACGAAGAGGTTTTTAGACAAGACCTTCGCCCCGAGTGCGAACCTGACGATCACCAAGACGGTCGACCAGGACACGGCCGGACTGAACCAGGCCAGGAACTTCAGCGTCACCGTCACCAACACCGGCGCCGGCCCGGCCACCGCCATTCAGCTGAGCGACGTGCTGCAGAGCGGCGACGCCGCCCACTACGCCATCACCGCCCCGGCCGGTACGACGCCCAACGCCCAGGACGGCTTCAACGGCACCTTCGACCTGCTCCCGGGCGAAAGCCGCACCTTCACCTTCCCCGGCACCGCCGACGCGGTCGGCGTGTACTGTGACGTCGCCGCGGTGGTCAGCTACACCAACGGGACGTTCGGCGCGGTCACCCCGAACAACCTGAACGCCCAGGCGTGCCTCACCGTGACCGCCCCCACCCTGAACATCATCAAGACGCTCGGCACCCTGGACGGTGCCGGCACCTTCACCCCGATCGCCAGCGGCGTGACCGTCGCTCCGAACGAGGAAGTCTACGCCCGCATCACCGTCAGCAACGCCGGCACCGCCGCGGCCACCAACGTGGTCGTGAACGAGGACATCGCCGCCCCGACCAACGCCGCGGCCTACCGCATTCGCCGGGCGCCGTTCAGCACGCCCGCCGGCGTGGCGACCACCCCGAACGCCACCGGCACCGGCTTCACCAGTGGCGCGTTCGACCTGGCCCCCGGCGCCACCACCAGCTTCACCTTCAGCGCGTCCGGTACCGTCGACGGCCAGTATTGCGACGTCGCCAGCTTCAGCGCCACCAGCAACAACGGCGCGGCGGTCGGCCCGACCAGCAGCCAGATTCCCTGCTTCAAGGTCGCCAGCCCGGTCCTGGCCATCACCAAGACCAACAGCCAGGTGGCCGGCCAGCCGCCGCTGAACACCCTGACGCCCGGCAGCAGCTACGCCAGCACCATCGTGGTCACCAACACCGGCACCGCCGACGCGACCGCCGTGGCGGTCAGCGACCTGCTCGGCCAGATGGCCGGCGGCGGCGTGTTCATGAACTACGGCAGCGGCAACTACGCGGTCTCCGGCACCGCCCAGTCGGGCAGCGTCAGCTTCGCCGGCAACCGGGTCAGCACCGTCCCGGCCACCGTCACCATCGCTCCCGGGCAGTCGCTGACCCTGAACGTGGTCAGCACCGTGCCTCAGGGCGCCCCGGCCGGCACCTACACCGACATCGGCAGCTACACCAGCGGCAACGCCGGCAGCGGTCAGGCCACCGCCTCGGTGCAGGTCGTCACTTTCCTGAGCGAGCAGACCCAGTTGACCGACACCACCGACCCGGTCCGCCAGGGCGACGCGACCGGCACCATCGTCTCGGCCGTCGCCAGCGTGGAAGTGGCGAGCAACGAGTCGGCCGTGCAGAACGTCTTCATCCTGAACTTCGGTGCGGTCGATCCGATCCAGCAGACGCCCGGCATCTTCAACTACAGCAACACCGGCGTGTACTACGACCCCACCCCGACCCGCGACCCGGAGACGGGCGCGATCACCAGCGACTACACCCACACCACCGCCCGTCAGCTCGCCCTCGGCACCGACTACACCGTCTCGGCCGACAGCGGCGTCGGTCAGCAGACCGTCACGCTCGTCCCGAGCTTCGCCATCGCGCCCAGCGGCGTGGTGTACCTGCGCAGCCAGGTCACGGCCCCGGCCGGGACGGTCGCGCGTCAGTACCAGGAAACCTTCCGCTGGAACAACATCGGCCTGGGCGACAACCAGCCGTACACCAACTTCAAGGCCGAGTCGACCACCGTCACCCCCTGATTCGCAGGGAAGCAGGACAGAGGAGCGCCCCCACGTGGGGGCGCTCCTCTTCTTCTGTTCAGACGGCCGTGTCTTCCTCGGCCGGTTTGAGGTTGAGCGTGGCGACTGTCACCAGCGCACGTCTTTGTCAATCAGCTTTCGTTGTTCAGCCTGGTGTTCGAGAAGGTTGATCCAGTCTTCGGGCGTCGTCGGTGCACACAGCGCCAGTGTCGTGCGTCCGCTGTGGCTTCTCAGGTCGATGCAGTTTTTGGCATCGAGGTTTGAAGGGTCCAGCAGCCGCGTCGCCGCGACGCGCTGCCGCTGTTCCCGGGTCATGTCGGTGAGTGGGATTTCGAAGAGCTGAGGGAGAAGGGTGCCCGTGTCGATCAGGTGGGCGTCGACAACCTCAGGGGGAAAAATGAGACGGATCATCAATGCAGACACGGGGTGCTCCTCCCGAACGGGGCGGGTGATGGGCCTGGATCCAGTATGCCCTGAGAAGTCGGTGCAGGAGAAGGTCGTCCGTTCCCGCAGGTGGCCCCGTTTCAGCACCGTTCTTCCCTGCGTCCGGAGGCGCTCCTCTTCCCGTCACCGGCCTGAAGGAACGGTCGGCTGCAGCACGTACCGCAGGCCGAGCGCCTCGCTGTTGGCCTCCAGGTGCGCCCAGCCGGTGGCCGGGTCTTCGAGGAGCACCGAGTCGCGCAGGCGTTCGACGACGGTGCGGCAGGCGGGCGTCAGTGCCGGGCGGGTGGGTTCGAGCCACTCGAGCGCGTCGGCCACCGCCGCGCGCTGGGCGCTCCGCAGCGTGGCCTGGTCCGGCAGGCGGCCGACTTCCCATCTGGGTTCGAGCACCACCCGGTGCAGCTGGTACGGCTGCGTCTGGCTGGGCACCGTGCCCAGCAGGTCCAGGTAGCGCCGGGCGAGTTCCCGGGCGAGGCGGATCAGGGTGGCGTCGTGGACCGTGGGGCCGTGCCCGCCGGCGCTTCCGGCGCGGGTCTGGGCACGGATCAGGGGAATCGGCTGCATGTGGCTGCCCTGCACGGCGAGGAGCGCCCAGCCGATCTCGCTGTCCTCGGTCGTCCAGTCGCCCGGGGTGGACTGCAGCAGCGTCTGGGCCAGCGCCTGTGGTTCCAGGGCCGGGTCGGGAAGACTCGTCTGCGGCCGCAGGAACGCTTCCCCGGAGCGGACCGGGCGCTGAGACCAGGTGACTTCGCGTTCGGAGGAGAGCAGGAAGGTGCCGCGGTTGATCAGGTCGAAGAGCGTCCAGCGCACCTGATCGGCATTGATCGCCTCCTCCCGGACGCGCGGGTCGGTGCGGCTGCGGTCGAACAGCGTCATCCAGGGCAACGTCTCGTGTTCCTGCATGTGGCTTGAGATCACCTGCAGGAGCAGCTGATGCTGGTGCGGACCGAGGGCGGTGTTCATCGCCCTCGACAGTAGCAGCAATGCGCCGCCGAGGCGAATGGGCCGGAGATGATCTGTTCGGTGTCGCCGTCAGGGTCCCTGAAGATCAGGGGCGTTCCCACTGCGGAATCCGCGCAGCGTGTGGGCGAGGCGCAGGGTGATGTGCTTGTTCCGGGCTCGACGTTCGAGTTCATCCTGCACCTCCCGGGTGGTCCAGGAGCGGTAGACCACGCTGTGCGCGGGGACGTCGGGCAGGTCGTCCGGATGGTCGGCCAGGTATACCCGCAGGCCCGGGTGGGCGGCCCGGTGCTCGGCCTGCAGCCAGGCCACCTCCGGGGCGCTGCCGGTGATCAGGACCATCGGCGTGCCCGCGGTGGGCTGGGGGCACGCCAAGGGCGTGCTCAGCGCCCGCTGCCGCTGCCGGGTCCAGGCCCGCACGGCGGTCTCGGTGGACCGCCGGATGGACTGGAAGTCTTCCTGAACATCCCTCGGGGTCGAGCAGACGCGGTACCGGGCATCGGGGGTGGCCGTGCAGATGACCGGCGGCCCGCCGCTGAACTGGTCGGCCGTCAGGTCGATGAGGTGTCCGCCGAGGTGGAGCCAGTAGTGCATCCGCCAGTTTCCCCGGAGATCGAGAAAACCGCTGTCCAGGGTGCGGTGATCGGCCTTCGGCCAGCCGCCGACGCGCTCGCCGCCGTATAACCGGTGCAGGACGGCGGTGGTGCGGATGCACATCCCGGCCGGGCCGGCCTTGTTCCAGGTGTGCTCCTCGAGGAATCGGCGCAGCGCCTGGAGTTCTTCCCACGGCGGCGGCAGGCCGGGTGCGGCCGGAGCAGGTCTGGAGCGGATCATGACCGGCAGGGTCAGGAAGAGTGGCCCGGAGGTCCGGGCCACCTTCCTGTGGTTGTGGTCCGGGGACCTTCCCGGTGGTGCTTCAAGGCGCGCGGCAGCGCCGCACCTGCTCGGCCGAGTCGAACGTGTCTGAGGCCACCAGGTCGCAGGCGGACTGAGAAGACCTGGCGGAGAGCCGCTGCGTCTGCGGGGTCATCCATACCGTGCTGGTCAGCGCCGCCTGCGCCAGCGTCAGGCTCAGAGGGCGGCACTGGCGTCCGGGTCCGGCCGCTGGAGCGGGCCGGAGGGCACGCTGATCTCAACGGAAGTGCCCGAGCAGCACGCGGGCCTCGGGTTCCAGGTCCGGGGCCCAGCCCACGGCCGTCAGCAGCGCCTGCACGGCGGCGTCCTGCTCACCTTCCTGGAAGAGCAGCCACGGGTTGACCGGTGCCGGGAACTCCTGGTCTTCCGGCCGGACCCTGGCCGTGGGGCGGCCCACGGCTTCCGGCAGGCCGTCCGGAAACACCGTGCCGAGCATCTCGTGCAGCGGGTCGCCGTCCTGCCGTGACGGGTGTCCGCGCCGGTGCTCGGCGAGCAGGGCGTTGACGGCGGTGGCGTCCTGTTCGTAGCGGCGCAGGAACGCCTGCAGACCGGGGTGGTCCTGGCGCAGGACGGTCGACGCCACCCCCCGGACCAGCGCCTCGTTGCTGGGGCTCAGGCCGTGCTCCAGTCCGAGCAGCACCTTGAGGTAGTCCACCACGTCCCCCACGTCCCCGCTGCCGAACGGGTCGAGCCGACCAGTCCGGTCGCCGACCCAGGCGTGAGCGGAACCCTGGTCGGTCACGAGGAATTCAGGCCACAGGGTGTCCGTCAGGGTGTCTGGTGTCGCTGGCGGTTCCGGGGTCTCCTGCGGTTGTGGTGTGTTCCCGCTGTCGGTCTGCTGGTCCTGCCACACCCGGCGGAACAGCAGGGCCCCGCTCGGGAGCAGCAGGCCACTCACGCAGAGGGCGGCTGTGGGTGAAAGCAGCGGCGCGGAACTGGGCATTGCGGAACTGGGCATCGCGGAACTGGGCATCGGAGGTTTGGGCATCACACGCTCAGTGTAGAGACTTCTGGTCCTCTGCTGGGAAATTCGGGGCGGTGGAGCGTGTCCGGCAGCAGGACAGGCCGCCCGAAGGCGGCCTGTCGGTCTTCTGTTCTTAGTTGAGGTTGAACGCGGCGGTGGTGACGCTGACCGTGAAGGTGAACGTCTGCCCGAACGCCGCACTGTCCTGCACCGTGATGGTGCTGAAGCCCGCCGCCGTGCCCGGTGTGACCGTCAGCGCTCCGCCGCTGATGCCGACCGAGGCAACCGCCGTGTTGCTGCTCGTCACCGTGAAGGCGCCCGGGTAGTTCGACTCGGCGACCGTGAAGGTGTGTGCCTGCGCGTTCTGGAAGTCGTACTGAGACGTGCCGCTCGTCAGGGGCGCCGTGCCGTCACTGACGGTCAGGTCGTACGGCGTCACACTCAGGTTCGCCGCGCCGACGGTGTTGCCGCCCGACACGACGGTGAAGGTGCTGGTCCCTGGAGTGGCCGATGCGGTCACCGGGTAGATGAAGACGTTGCCCTGCTGGGTCACGGCACCGACGCTGCTGCCGCCAGAGGTGGTGACGCTCGGGGCGGTGGTGATGGGGTTGCTGTTCGCGTCCTTCAGGGTCACGGTCAGGGTGCTGGTGCCGTTCACCTCCACCGCGCCCGGGTTGATCGTCACGGTCGAGGTGATGGTGTTGGCGGTGCCGACCACGCTGGTGTACGTGGCGCTGCCGATCACCGCGTCGCTGGTCGCACTCACGGTGCCGGTGGTGCCGCTCGTGCTGCCGGTCCGCAAGTTCACGCTGGCTGAGCCACTGGCGTCGGTGGTGGAGGTGTTGCCGGCCGGGAAGCTGCCGTTCGTCGAGGTGAAGCTCACCGCGCGGCCGCTGACGGTCAGGGCCCGACCACGGGCGCTGGTCAGCTGGGCGGTGGCGAGCACGGTCGATCCGGCCACGGGGCTGGGGGTGGCCAGGGTCAGGGCCACCTTCTGGGCCGGCACAGTCAGCATCTGGGTGGTGAGGGCGGTGCCACTGGCGTCCTTGACGGTCAGGGTGGTGGTCTGGTCCACACCGGTCGGATCAGGCGCGGTCACGGTGAAGGTGCCGGTGCCGGTGGTGGCCACGGTGAAGTTCGGGTTGCTGCTGGTGAGCGTCTCGGTGGGGCGGCCGGGGTTGACGATCGTCTGCCCGGCGGCGTCCTGGAGCGCGGTGCCGAAGGTGTACACGCCGCCCAGGTCGAGCAGCAGGCTCCCGGCCGAACCGGCGGTGATGTCGGTGGCCCGGTCGGTGGCGGTGAGGGTGGCCGAGGCGGCCACCCCAGTCAGGGTCAGGTTGAAGACGTTGGCCTGCCCGGCGAGGATGTCGATGGTGCCGGACACGGTGCTCAGCAGGCGGCTGCTGCCGTCGTACAGGCCGATGGTCAGCGCCTGTCCGGTGCCGGGGGCGACGTTGACGACGAAGGTGCAGGCCTGCCCGCCGGACACGGCGGTGCAGGTTGCGCTGCTGATCGGCAGGGTGGTGTCGAAGCCGCCGACCTGGACGCGCAGGCTGCTGGTGGCTGCGGAGACGTACTGGCTCTTCAGCCCGGTGGGAATGAACAGGTTGAGGGTCAGCTGGGCCTTGATCGGCGTGGCCGCGACCGGGGTGTCCTGGCCGACGGGAATCAGCTGATTACAGGCGCCGAGCAGCAGGGCGGGGAGCAGGAAGAGGACAGCGGCGGTCTTGGCAGGCTTGAACATGGTGGACTCCAGGTGGGAAGAGAGGACGAAGGCAGGAACGGCGGGTTTGGAATTCCCGTCTTTACGGGGTGGGCTGAGCCACGGTGCTCAGACCAGTGACGGCGACTGGAGTGGTGCTCCCGCTCCCGGTGTTGTTCCCGAGCTGACCGAACACGCCGAATCCCCAGGCCCGCATGGTGCCGTCGCTCAGCAGGGCCAGGCTGTGGTACTGGCCTGCGACAAGGCGGGTGATGGTGCTCAGCCCCGCGACGGCAACTGGGACCGTGCTTTGGAACTGAGAGCGGCCGGTGCCGAGCTGCCCGTCGCTGCCAAGCCCCCAGGCCCGCGCGGTGCCGTCATTCATCAGGGCCAGGCTGTGCTGCGACCCGGCCGCGACGCTGACCACGCCGTTCAGGTTGATCACGCTCACCGGAGTGGTGCTGCTGGTGGTGGTGCCGGTGCCGAGCTGACCGTTGTCGTTGTTTCCCCAGGCCAGGGCGGTGCCGTCGGCCAGTCCGGCCAGACTGTGCTTTTCACCCATCGCGATGCTGGTCGCGGTGCTGACTCCAGGGACCGGGGCCGGGACAAGGCTGTCGGCCGTCGTGCCGGTGCCGAGTTGACCGGCGTCATTGTTTCCCCAGGCCCGGACGGTCCCGTCGCTCAGCAGGGCCATCGTCGAGTTGTCGCCTGCGACGACGGCGGCCGCGGTGTCGAGCCCATTGACCCGGACCGGGACGTTGCTGCCGAAGTAGTTGGTGCCGCCGGTGCCGAGCTGACCATCGCTGTTGGAGCCCCAGGTCTGAACGGTGCCGTCTGCCAGCAGCGCGACGCCGTGGCCGTTCCCGGCGCTCAGGCCGACCACGTTGCTCAGCCCGGTGACAGTGACCGGGACCGTACTTGAGAACTGGTAGGTGCCGTTGCCGAGCTGGCCGAGGCCGCCAAATCCCCAGGTGCGCACGGTGCCGTCGCTCAGCAGGGCCAGGGTGAAGAGATCTCCGGCGGCGACGCCCACTGCGGTACTCAGTCCGGTGACGGTGACTGGGACGTTGCTGCTGGTGGTGGTGCCGTCGCCGAGCTGAGCGAAGTTGTTGTACCCCCAGGTGCGGACCGTGCCGTCCTGGAGCAGCGCCACGCTGTGGTATTCGCCCGCGGCGATGGTCGCCCGGCTCGCCCCGGCCCCGGTCAGCGGTGCAACCCCGCTGACCGCCTGGGTGGTCAGCGGGGTTGCACCGGCGGCACAGCTGGTGCCGGCCTGCACGCTCAGGGTGTGCGTGCCGGTGGTCTGCACTTCCACCCGGAAGCGGTTGAGGTGTGCGCCGTCACTGATGTCGGTCAGCGCCGTGCCGGTGTCCCCGCAGACCACGGCGTTGACCTTGGCCGCCTGGGGAATCGGGTCGCCGACGCTGTCGATGGTCTGGATGTCGTAGAACGCGGGGAGACTGCGGCCCTTGAGGGTGGTGAACTTGACGTAGTTCCCGAAGGTCCTGCTCGTGGGGTTGTACTGCTTGACCGCGCTGGAGAGGGCCAGGCCGGTACTGACCGGGGTCAGGGTGAGCGGGAAGGTGTTGGCCTGTCCACCGAGCAGGGTGGCGGTGAGGCTGCCCTGGGAGATCAGCACGGTGGTGCTGGTAGCAGGGTTCACGCCGTAGGTTCCGAAGGTGAAGGCGTGACTGCCGGGAGCGAGGTTGAGCAGCGTGACGGTGCAGAACCCGTTCGCGCAGGGGGCCTGGGCGGAACCGAGCGTGTATGAGGTGGTTGTCCCGCTATCGATCTGCACGTCGAGGCGGGTGGTCTTGTTCTGGTTGATGTACTGCGCGGAGAGGCCCTGCGGCGCGGGGAGGCGCAGCGTGACGCTCGCCTGGGTGCTGGTGAGCACAGGGTCACTGACCAGTGCAGTGGGGCTCGTCTGCCCGCAGGCGGCCAGCGTCAGGGTCAGCAGGGCGAAGGCGGGCAGGAGGGGCCGATGGGTCGATCTGAGCATACGGGTCCTCGGTGGTCCAGAGGGAGAGGAAGAGACGAAGGCGGGAGCCACTCCGGAAAGCGCCCTTCTCGGCACCGGGCGGCCGAGAAGGGCCATTCTTCTGAATGCCGGTCCTGAGCTTAGCGGAGCGCGTGCCGGCGCGTCACCCTGCAAATGGGTAGCGGACACGGGAACGCCGGAGCCCCAGGCAAGCTCCGGCGTCTGGTCTCTGCCGCTTCAGTCCGGGGCCGCTTCAGTCGGGGTGCACCACCGGCACCGCGCCGTCCAGGTCGAGCGTGGCGTGGCGCAGGCTGCGGGCCCCGGCCGGGTAGCCGGTCACGCCGCTCTTCCAGCCGTGGTAGGCCAGGTGCCAGCGGCCGTCCTGACCGCGGAAGGCCGAGGTGTGCCCTGGACCGGCCACCCCGGCGTAGGAACTCAGGATCGGCGCGGTGCCGGTTCTCACGAACGGCCCGAGCGGGGCCGCGCTGACCGCGTGCCCGACGGCGTAGCTGTCGTCACCGTAATCGGCGCACGAGTAGAACAGGTGGTACGCGCCGCCCGCCTCGATCACCTGCGGGGCTTCGATCAGGGCGCGCTCCCAGGTCTCGCTGGGGCGCAGCAGGGCCACCGCCGCGCCGAGGCTCAGGCCGTCCGCGCTGAGCGGCGCTCCCCACAGGACCGGCAGTTGCCCGGTGGCGTTGCCGTCGCTCTTCCAGTACAGGAAGTGCTGCCCGGCGCGGGTTCTGAGCGAGGAAGCGTCGATCGCGCCGCCGAGTTCGGTCATCTCGATCAGCGGTGCGGGCTCGGCCACGAACGGGCCCCTGGGGGTGGTGCTCCTGGCCACGCCGATCACCTGCCCACCGGGCCGCGGGCCCCCGGCCTTTCTGGCGGTGAAGTACATCCGGTATCCGCCCTGCAGGCGGCAGACTTCCGGGGCCCAGGTGTAGTCGGCGTCCGCCCAGGCGGGGAGGGTGGGCAGCGCGTCGCCGAGCAGCGTGAAGGTCGCCAGGTCGCGGCTGAACAGGACCGGCACGTTGATCCGCCCTGGCGTGCCGGGGTGGACGTTGGTGGCGTACACGAAGTACCCGCCCGGTACGGCCACCACGCTGGGGTCCGGCAGGTCCTCCTGGGAGGCGTCGAAGGTGTGCGCGGGGTAGGAGGTCCGGAACCGCAGCGAGGACGACTCGGACGGGGACGGCGCAGGCCGTTCAGACGCAGGCAGTTCAGACGCGGGGACCGGCATGACGGACTCCTCCTGGCAGGACGCGGGCAACGGCGGGAAGGATGCAGGATGTGGATGTGGAAGGTGACGCCCTCAGCAGAGCACCGGAAGCTGACGGCGAACTGAACTGGGGCCTGGTGCTCGCCGGGCGTTCAGTCAGCGTCTGCCGGCCCGGACGTGCCGGACACCCATCAGGCCGCCGAAGATCACCACCGCTGCGGCGCCGCAGCAGGCCAGGAACAGCCCGAGGATGCCGCCGATCAGCGCCCGGTCGAGTTCGGCGCTGCTGAGGTCCCAGGTGCTGCCCCCGGAACCGCTCCGGTCCGGCGTGGGGTCGTCCTGAGCGGTCAAGGCCGGGTCCTGAGCCGTCTCGGCGTGGCCGCCGGCAGGGGAGCGGCCGGGTGCCTGGCGGCGTCCTGCCGGGCGGTCCTCGAGGCGAAGCCCCAGAAGCCGGTCCACACGGCCGATTCGTGCGCGGTCCTGCGGGTGAAGCGCGGGCGGGGGTTCAGGCGGCGGGCGTCGTCCTCCCGGATGTTCGCCTGCACGCTCTGCCAGAAGCGGTTCCGTTCGGCGTCCAGGTCGAGGGTGACTCCGGCGGCCGCGTCTCCGCTCAACACCCGCAGGTACAGGAACCGGTTCCGGGCCTCCTGGTGGTCCGGCAGCACCTCGTGGACCGCCGGGGGCGGCGTCTGGAAGGCCTGGGTGTCCTGCGGACCGGAAAAGGAGCGGGGCATGCCGGACACTAGCACCGCCACGCGCCGGGCAGCAACCGCCCGGGCCGCGTCAGGCGTCAGGGGTGGTGCTGAATGACGTACCGGTAGCCGAAGTCCTGGCTGTTCAGGTTCAGGCGCCGCCAGGCTTCGTCGGTGTCGTCCATCGCCAGCGCGTCCTCCAGGTGCTCGAGGAAGTGCTCACCACCGGTGCCCCGCAGGTCCGGGCGGGTGAGACCGATCAGGTCCCGCACCGCCACGCGCCGGGCGTCCTCCAGGGTGTCCTGGGGGTCCAGCCGGGTGAGGGTCCAGGGATCGCCGAGCGTGACGCGGTGCACGCGATACGCCGCTTCCGGGCGAAGCTGGGCGAGGTAGCGCCGGGCGAGTTCGGACGACAGCCGGATCAGGGTGGCGTCGTGTTCGTTCGGCCAGTACGTGGCGTATTCCTGGCTGACTTTGGGCGCTTTGATCAGTTGCAGCGGGTGCTGGTGCTCGCCCTGGGCGGCGAACAGCGTCCAGACCTTCCGGGTCTCCTCGACGTACCATTCGCCCCTGGTGGCGTGCTCGAGCGTGTGGGCCAGCGCCGCCGGTTCGAGCGCGGGGTCGGTGGACGGGTCGGCGGTCATGCCGGGCGTCCTGTGCGGGTGTCCGGGCGGCGTTCGCCGAGCAGCACCCCGGTCCGCCGGCCGACGTACACCTGGCCGTTCACCCGGAGGTGTTCCCCCAGGGCGATGCCCGGCACCTGGCAGCGGACGGTGACGACCTGGCCGCGTCCGGTGAGGGTGTACCCGCAGCCCAGGGCAACGTCGCCCAGTTCGGAGGTGCGCAACGGGTCGGCCGGAAGCGTCCTGGTGGCGGCCTCACTGATCTCGGTGTTCCTGGACATGCGGTCAGTTTAACGCGGAGCCGTTCTGCCGGTGTTCACTTGCCCTGCGGCAGGGAGACGCCTTCACCGGGGGTGCCCCTGTTCAGGGCGCGTTGGGCCTGAATCAGTGCCTGACAGTGCGCCGCGTCGACCAGCCCGGGGGTGGTCATGCCGTAGTCCACGCACCGGCCCTGGGCGTTGATGGCGTTCAGGGCCAGCGGGGAGTGCCCGAGGCGGACGGCGGCGTCCCGGAAGCGGTCGTGCCAGGGGGAGTGCAGAACGATGCCGGTCGTGTCGGGCGTGGTGGGCGTGCTGAAGCGCTGCGCGGCGTCCACCCAGGCGACGGGGTCGGTGTCGCTGAGCCCTTGGGTGTAGAAGAAGTCGCGCAGGCGTGCGGCGTCTCTGGTGACGCCCGCCTGATACGCCCGGTTCGCCTCTTCGCGCCTGGCGTTCAGGTCGGCTGCGTCTGCGGTTCTTTTTGCCCGGGTGTCGGGGTCGTCCTGCACCGCGCAGTTCAGGGCGCGCAGCACCTCCGGGTCGAGCGCCTGCCCCTGGGCGATGGCGGCGGCCTTCAACTGGCGCTGCACGGTGCGGCGCTCCTCGGTCTGGGCCGGCGAGGAGGAAGGCCCGCACAGGACGGTCGCCTGGGACGCGGCGAGGCGGCGCTGCGCCGCGTTCTCGCTGACGGCCATCACTGCCCAGCGGGTGCCGGCACCGTCCGGGGTCTGCTCGTCTTTCAGGTTCGGCCAGGGGCCGCTCAGGACGCGGCTGGTGGTGCCGGAGCTGTCCTGGGCCGCCCGCTCAGGCGGCAGGGTCCAGGTCTGTCTGAGCTTGAGCGTCCAGGCGTCCGGGTTCCAGGACAGCCGGCCCTGGTCGCCCGACAGCCGGCCGCTGTTCAGGGTCAGGTCGAGGGTGCCGCTGCCGCAGGGGGCGACCACGGCGACCTTCCAGTGGTCCGCCTGCCGGGGGAGGTCGAAGTACGGCACCGGGAAGCCGTCCCTGGAGTGCGGCAGCGACGTGCTGAGGTGCAGCAGGTGGCCGGCGCTGACGTCCGGCTGCACGCTGAATTCCCTGGCCTCGTGGGTGGACGTGTAGAGCATCAGGCGCATGCCCTGAGCGGGCGGCTGCAGCGGCAGGCTGACGGCCAGCGAGAACGCCTGGTCGGCGTTCTCGGGTGGGAACTTCAGCGGGTCGCCGAGGCGCACGACCGTTCCGCCGCCGAGGCTGCCCGAGTCGATTCCGGCGATGGGCGTCCAGTTCCCGGCGAACCAGTCCCGGTCCCGGCTGCCGGTGAGGCCCTGGACGCAGGCCTGGTCCTGTAGCCGGGTGGCCTCGCGTCTGGACGCGCAGCCGTTCAGGGCCAGCGTGACCAGCGGCAGCGCGAGGATCAGCGCCAGTCCGGCGGGGAACGGTCTGGTGTCCGGCGTCACGCTTCACTTTATCTTGGACCGGGTTCAACACAAATGGAGGGGGGTGTTCCTCGCTGAGGGGTGCTTCTGCGGCCAGGGCGCACGCCCTGGTCGCGTGGCCGTACACTCCTGTCATGACGACGCTGCTGTTTCTCCCGGTGACCGGCAGGAGGACCCTGCCGGGCGGGTTCTGGTGGCGGCTCGACCGGTTGCGGATGGTGGCGTCGGTGCTGCCGTTCTCGCCTGCCGGTGGGCCGCTGTGGGTGATGGACGGCTGCCGCCTCTCCCCGGAGGGCGTGTTCGCGTTTCCGAAGACGCTGGTGCCCGACCGGCAGACGCTGATCGGGGCGCCGGGCGAGACGCTGCTGCTCGCAGAGATGCACTCCGGCGTGCCGGAACTGCGGCTGGTGGTGGACCAAGGCGGCCGGACGCAGGTGTGTCTCGCCGCTGAGGTGGTCGAGGACCCGGAATCAATCCCGGACATCATCTCGCCGGCGCTGCGCTGCGATGTGAAGGGGACGCCGCTGCACTGGTGGCTGCCAGGACAGCGGGCGGGGGAGGTGCCTGAAGACCTGTCCGACCTGCGGCCCCTGCTGGGTGAGGACGGTCCGGTGACGCTCCAGGAGTGGTCCGATCTGTTCGGGTCCGGCCTGGCCCGCCGTGGGAGGCTGCTGCTGCTGCGTCTGCCGCTGCCCGGCCTTTCGTTCTCATTCCTGGGACTGTTCCTGGTCTCGGTGCTGCTGCTGTGGCCTGGGGTGCTGCTGATGCTCACCGTGCTGGGCGGCTGGACGGCGCTGGACCTGCGGGCGCGGCGCTGGCAGCGGGAAAGGCAGAGGACCGGGCCGGTGACCCGTTCCTGAAGAGTAAAACGCGCGTCTGGCCTCCAGCGCTTCCTCCGCATCTCCGGTCCGGTCGTGCTCGCTGCAATCAGGGCCGTTCAGGTCTGTTTTCCCTGATTCAGTTGCCTTTCTTCGTGTTGTGAACAGCGTTGCTCTCCCACCAGGGCCGTTCAGACCCCCTGTCAGCGGGACGGAAGTTCATCCCCGGGTAGCGTTTCTCCAGCCGGGCGCGTCCTTCCTCGTACGCCTGCCCGTGCCCGTCGGTGGTCAGGGTGAGGGCGCAGAAGGCTGCTCTGGCGGTGATCGGTGCGCCGTTCAGCCTGAACTGCCGGTGCGTGCGTTCGCGCAGGTCCGGCAGGAACAGCAGGTACGCGTCCTCGGGTGACAGACCGGTGCGCTCACGCGCCGCGGCGTGGGTGCGGGTGTCCCGCAGCCAGCGGGCCCAGGGGCGGCGCAGTCCGGCACGGGCGTCGTCAGCGTCCTGGAGCAGCGTGTCCAGCAGTGCGCGCATCACGCCGAGCTGCACGTTCAACGCTCCGAGACGGGCGTGAAGTTGCAGATCGAACGGCTGACCGTGTTCGTCCGTGCAGATGACCAGTTCGGTGCGGACGCCCGGGGCGAGGCGTTCGAGTTCCTGCTGATAGAAGGCCCGGCCGGTCTGGATGACCATGCTGCTGACGGCCACCATCAGCATGGAATCTCCGGCCAGGTCGCGCGGCAGGGCCGGTTCGAGGTCTGCTCGCAGGCGCCGTGACAGCAGGGTGACGGTGTGGGCCAGTTCGGCGTTGCTGACCTGCACGGACGAAGCGTCTGAAGTCATGCTGCGCCTGGGATGGCCTGCGCCTGGGAACATTCCCAGGCGCAGGCTGACCTGATGCGGGGCGCGTTCAGGCGGCGGTCTCCGCCGGTCTTCAGTCGTCGTCCTGCGCCCAGTCGCCGTGCAGGTCGCCGGTCAGCGTCTCCCCGGCGCGGGTGCGGAGTGTCAGGGCTGGCAGCGACAGCGGGCGATTGCCGCCGAACATCTTCAGGTAACTGCCCACCAGGGTGCGGCGGCGTTCCGGCAGGGTCCCGAACTGCCCTTCGTGGAAGTCGCACAGCCCGGCCAGGTGGTCGGCGTATCGCCGCTGCAGCAGGCGGCCGAGGTCGTCGTGTGCGCCCGCCTCCCCGGCCGCGTTCACGGTCTCGCCTTTGAGCCAGGCGCGCTGGCCGGTCCAGGCGGTCGGAAACGCCTCACCGAAGCCGCCGGCGGGCAGCAGGACGGGGGCGGTCGGCACGGCGACGTCGTCCACGCTGAGCCGCAGCGCCGGGTCGTCGAGCAGGTCCATCAGGGCCTGTCCGAGCGTCTGCACCGGCTGGGCGAGCGTGTCGGTGATCAGGCCGCGCAGCCGGGCCTGCAGGGCGGCGCGGGTGAAGGTCGCCGGGAAGTCGGCGGTGGGGGCCTCACCGGACGCAACGCCGTCCGGCCGGGTCTGGGTCACCGGGGGCATCTGGGTCACCGGGGTCTTGGGATCGTTGGGCATGGGTCCAGGATAAACCGCCAGGGCTGAGGTGTCGGCCGGGCCGGGCAGCGGCCGACTGCAGCGCTGGAGCTTCGGGCCCGGCCGGGGACCGGACCTGCTGGTGTGCGAGGAATGCACCGCCTCCTGGGAAGGCCGGTCCGACCTGGCTTCAGGGCAGCGGGGCGGGGCGGCCGAACAGGTAGCCCTGCAAAAAGACGCAGCCGGCCTCGGTCAGCAGCCGGGCCTGTGCCGGGGTCTCGATGCCTTCGGCCACCGTCGGCAGCCCGAAGGCGCCGGCGAGCCGCACGACGCCGCGCACCACTTCGAGGGCCTGGGCCCCTTCCGGGGTGTCCTGGCCGACGTTCAGGACGAAGCCCCGGTCGATCTTGAGGGCCTGCACCGGCAGGCTGGTCATGGCGGTCAGGCTGCTGTAGCCGTTGCCGAAATCATCGAGCGCCGTGTGCACCCCGAGGGCGTTCACCTCGCGCAGCAGCGGCACGAAGCGCGGTTCGATCATGCTGCTCTCGGTGAGTTCCAGGAACAGCCGCCCCGGGTCGATGCCGCTCTCCTCCAGCACCTGCTTCAGGTGCGTCACGAAGTCCGGCTGCCGCAGTTCGAGGGCGCTGACGTTGACCGACACCCGCGCGACCTTTCGGGCGCGCACCGCCTCCACCGCCGTCCGGAGCACCCAGCGGCCGATCGGCACGATCAGCCCCGACGACTCGGCGAGCGGAATGAAGTCGAGCGGGCTGACCATCCCCGACGGCCGCATCCAGCGCAGCAGGGCCTCGTGCGCGACCACCAGGCGTCCCCGGGCGGGCATCTCCCTGGCCTGCACCACCGGCTGGTAGTACAGCGCGAGTTCGTTTCGTTCGAGCGCGTGGTGCAGCGCGGTCAGGCGCTCCATCTCCACGGTCGCGCGCTCGTCCTCGTTCGGCTGGAAGGCGCTGTGCCCGCCGCCCGCCCGCTTGACGCGGTACATGGCGGCGTCGGCGTGGCCGAGCAGCGCGTCGAGGTCCCGGGCGTCGTCCGGGTAGACGCTCAGGCCGAGGCTCCAGTGCACGAACACCTCCTGCTCGCCGATCAGGAACGGCTCGGCCAGCAGCAGGTGAATCCGGTCGGTGATCACCTGGAGGTCGGTCGCGGTCCGCACGCCGGGGAACACCAGCGCGAACTCGTCGCCGCTCAGGCGGGCCACGGTGTCGCCCACCCGGGTGGCCTGCCGCAGCCGGCGGGCGACGCCCGCCAGCAACTGGTCGCCGGCAGCGTGCCCGAGCGAATCGTTGACCACCTTGAACCGGTCGAGGTCCAGCACCCCGGCGACCACCTGCCCGCCGGAGGCGTCGGCGCGGCGGCAGGCGTCGGCCAGTTGCTGGCGGAACTGCACGCGGTTGGGCAGGCCGGTCAGGGTGTCGGTCAGCGCCATCTGCCCGAGGTCCCGCACCGCCTGGTGGAGCTTCAGCGCGTCCATCGCCATCTCCGCGAAGGTGTTCAGCAGTTGCGCTTCCTGCGGACTGAACGGGCGCGGTTCAGGCCCGAAGACGCAGAAGGTGCCGATCTTGTGGCCGCTGGGCGCGGTGAGCGGCGCCCCGGCGTAGCTGCGCACGTGCGGCGCCCCGGTCACGCCGGGGTAGTCCCGGAACCGCGCGTCGCTGGCGGCGTCGGGAATCAGCAGCACCCCGTCCTGGGCGATGGCGACCGTGCAGAACGACTCGTGCCGGGGATTCTCGGACGCCGCCACGCCGTGACTGGCCTTGTACCACTGCCGGTCCTCGTCGATGAAGCTGATCAGCGCCGCCGGCAGGCCGAACACCTCGGCGGCCAGCGTGGCCAGCCGGTCGAACGACACGTCCGGAGGCGTGTCCAGAATGGCGTACTGGTGCAGGGCGGCCAGCCTGGCCTGCTCGGCGGTGGTGGGGTCGGCCTGCTGGTCGACAGGGTGCGGGCCAGCGTCTAAAGTCACACTTTACTATAGGAAGTAGATGTCACATCACTCTCACCGGGAAGCGCGGGGAGGAGGCTGACGCTTCGCCGTTCAGGCCTCGTCTGGTAGGCTGCGTGGCGATGCCCAGACCTCCCGCCCGCAACCTGCTCGACGATCCGCCTGTCACGAATGGCCGGGGGCGACGCGCCGTGTCGGACGCGGACCTGGGGCAGGTGCGGCGCACCCTGCGGACCCTGGCGCGGCTCGACCTGACACCGGCGCACCTCCGGGCCCTGCTGGCCCAGGACGCGGCCCTGACCGCCGCCGTACTGAGCGCCGGCGGGTCCGGCCCCCAGGTGGAGGCCGCGGCGCTGCAGGCGCTGGCCTGGACCCTGCTGCGCCAGGACTGGCCCTCGGCGGCAGACGCCCAGGCCCGCGCCGTCTTCTCCGAACGGCTGTACCGCGCGGCCGCGGAAGCCGGCTACCGCCTGGTCTGATCCGCCTGCTGAAGGACCGCGCCGGCGGCGTGTTCCCCAGCAGGCCCGCTTGCCCTCTTCAGGAGCAGACGGTGTTCCGGGTGCGTTTGGCCTGGTAGAGTTTCTCGTCGGCCGCCGCCACGATCTTTTCCCAGGACGCGTGCCCGTGGTTGAGGGCCGCGCCGGCCGACAGCGTGACCCGCAGCCCGGGAGCGACGGCCTCCCAGTCGTAGGCCTGCACCTGGACCCGGAGGCGTTCGAGCACCGCCCAGGCGTCCTGGAGGGGCGTGCCGGCGAGCAGCATCACGAACTCCTCGCCGCCATAGCGGCCGACCATGTCACCGTCGTCGCTGCGGACGTTGGCTTTGAGCAGGGCGGCGACCTGGCGGATGACGTCGTCGCCGACCGCGTGGGAGAAGGTGTCGTTGACCCGCTTGAAATGATCGATGTCGATCATGGCGACGGAGAACTGGTCGTGCTGCTCGAAGGCCTGGGTGAGCAGCACCTCGGCGTGACGGCGGTTGTAGAGGCCCGACAGTCCGTCCTCGCGCACCTGGCGTTCCAGCAGCGTC
>Ga0160427_10000388_pt1 | contig 27265 bp, 30 predicted proteins | sample SolpanmetagenomL_FD_108194 | JGI IMG/M metagenome (GOLD analysis project Ga0160427, IMG submission 108194) | Solar panel surface microbial communities from Lawrence Berkeley National Laboratory, California, USA - L | ecosystem: Engineered > Built environment > Solar panel > Unclassified ...
AACTCCACGGTGTTCAGGTGCAAGGCGCGACCGAGGGCGTCCACGGTCTCCGGCGAAGGCGAGACCGCACGGCCCTGCTCCAGCTTCACGTACCATTCGGCGCTGATGCCTGCGCGCTGCGCCGCCTCCTCGCGCTTCAGGCCGGGAGTGCGGCGGCGTTGCCGCGCGGCGCCCGTCCTGTCTTATGCGGACAAAGTGTTCAGTGGCGCCCGCCGCTACCTGTTGCCAACCCCGGTGGTGCCGGGCTGCGGCGCCATCGGTCGGGTGCGCGCAGTGGGGCCCGATGCCACGCGGCTGCGCGTCGGCGACTGAGTGTTCTGCGATCCCACCGTGCGGTCGCGCGATGGCGGGCAGACCCCCGACATCACGCTGCAAGGCTGGAGTGCCCGGGGCGGCGGCGGGCAGATGCTGCAGCGCTATCACCGGGACGGCGTCTTCGCCCAGCAGGTGCGGGTCCCGACGGAGAACGCCGCACCCATCGGCACCATCGACGAAGCGGAAGCGGGGCGATGGTGCGCGGTCAACACGCTGCTGATCGCCTATGGCGGGCTGCTGGCCATGGGGTTCCGACCCGGCGAAACGCTGCTGGTCAGCGGCGCCACCGGCAATTTCGGCTCCGCGACCGTGGCGTTGGCCCCGGCGATAGGGGCCACAGCGAGGCGTCCGCGCTGCCGTGCCCCTGTGGTAAGGAAAAGCTTCGGTGCCCGGACCTGATTGCGGCGATATTAGCCTTGCTGAGTTCTGATCGGCGACGACGAACGATGAGCGGCTTGGCTTCGAGGATCATATGGTTGAGCACCTGGACGATGAGGGCAATCTCGTTCGTTTGAGCATCACGGCGACGGCGCGGAGCCTCATGCCAGTGAGAACTTTATACCTCGCCATCGTCGCATCGACGATTTCACTTGCCGTAACGGGTCATACGTTGCCACCCCGTTCGGCGATGCTGGCCATGAGATAGATATGCCAGGCACGCGGGCTCTTCCAATCTGAGTTGGTCGTGCTTGGCACCGCGGAACTCCGGGATAGTGCAGGCTACACTGACTGCTTGGATAGCGCGTCAGAAGTCGGCACACTTCGCTTTTTGCACCGGGGAGTTGGGTCTATGCGGATCATTCAACGGGTTGCCATGATGGTTTCGGCATTTGTATTAACAACCGGAGCTGGAGCATGTGGGCAGGTCGTTGATGCGGCCCGTGCCGCCTTGCCGGAAGCGACGCGAGCATCGGGCTTGCTGAAGGTCGCCACCTCGCTGCAGTGGCCGCCGTTCGCATTTGTCGGCGATAACGGCTCACCTGACGGGATCGACGTTCAACTGATCAAGCTCCTGGCGGGGAAGCTTGGCCTCCGGCCTGAGTTCGACGACATCAAGTTCCCATCCATCGTGCCCGGCGTGGCAAGCGGACGCTATGATGTTGGTGTCGACCAGATCGGCCACACAGCGGAGCGCGCACAGGTCGTCGCCTTCCTCGACTACTTCAACTCCGGTCTCGGCCTGCTCGTGCGCCGGGGCACCATGGGTGTAGACGTGAACCATCTGTGCGGGCGCACATTGGCCCTGACACAGGGCAGTTCACAGGTCGGCGTGGCGGACACACTTTCGGAAGCATGCGCCAGAGCGGGGAACAAGCCGATCACCAAATTGGTGTTCCCCAACAGCGCTGACACATACATGGCGCTGGCAAATGGCCGCGGTGATGGGTTCCTGTCCGCAAAGGCGGTCGGAGTCTATATCGCCCGGGTCAATGACAAGCTTGAGATGCAGGAGAGCACGTTACCCGACCAGATCAGCACGTCGGGCATTGTGATGGGCAAAGCCAATACAGCCCTGCACACCGCCTTGCGTCTCGCGCTGGAAGATGCCCTTGCCGATGGCAGCTATCGAAAGATCATGGCCGATCACGGGGTGCCGGAAGGCACGTTGACCTTGGAGCAGATCCGCAATCCGCCGTCGTTCTGAACCGGTGCCTAGCACTCTGGCCGACGGCCTGGCCAGCTCCACCATCTTGCCGACGCCACGCCCGGGACGCTGGGTTTTCGTGGCGGTCTTGGTCGTGTTTGCTGTCTGGATCGTCTTTCAGGTGCTCACCAATCCCGGCTTCCAGTGGGCGATCGTGGGCCGCTACATGCTGCACCCCGAGATCTTGCGCGGCGTAGCCATGACGATCGAGCTTACTGTCCTAGTTATGCTGATGGGAACGGCGCTGGGGGTTGCCCTCGCCGCCATGCGTCTGTCACGGGATCGGCTACCACCCTTCTGCGCCGGCGTCTTCGTGTGGTTCTTCCGTGGAACGCCAGTTCTGGTGCAGCTTGTATTCTGGTACAATCTAGCCGCGCTGTTTCCACAGCTTTCGCTCGGCATCCCGTTCGGTGGACCGAAGCTAGCATCCGTCTCCAGCACGGAAGCCATCTCGTCTTTTACCGCCGCGATGCTTGGTCTTGGGCTGAACGAAGCCGCCTACATGGCCGAGATCGTGCGCGCCGGGTTGTTGTCGGTGGATCCTGGGCAGACGGAGGCGTCCAAGGCATTGGGATATCGCCCGTGGCAGACCTTCCGCGTGGTGGTCCTGCCGCAGGCCATGAAGGCCATCGTGCCGCCCACGGGCAATCAGGTGATCGGGATGCTGAAGTACACCTCTATAGCTAGCGTGGTGGCACTGGGGGAGCTGATGCACTCGGTAGAGAACATCTATTCCCGCACCTTTGAAACCGTGCCTTTGTTAATCGTTGCGGCGCTCTGGTATCTCATCATGGTCAGTATTCTTTCGGTGGTACAGTCCTTCATCGAGCGCCGCTATGCGCGCGGGTCCGACCCTCATGCGGCTGGTCCGGCCTAGGCACTCGGAATGAGGACGATTGCCCTGTCCCCCTGCGAGCCACTGGTGCGGATCGAGGGTGTTTGGAAGCAGCGTGGGCAGAACCAGGTGCTGAAGGGTGTGGACCTAACTGCGAACCGCGGCGAGGTGGTCTGCCTCCTCGGGCCAAGCGGCGCGGGTAAAAGCACGCTGCTTCGCTGTATCAACGCGTTGGATGCCTGCGACCGCGGGCTTATCACCGTGGATGACATGACCATAGGCATCGAGCGGCGCGGTAACCGGCTATACCGCCTCCGCGAAATCGAGCTAAGTCGCCAGCGCGCTGTCATTGGCATGGTGTTCCAGGGCTTCAACCTGTTTCCCCACATGTCGGTGCTCGACAACATTATGGACGCCCCGCGTCGCGTACTGCGTGAGTCACGGCCGTGTGCGCTGGCTCATGCGCGCGCGCTACTCGGCCGGGTTGGCCTGGCGGACAAGGAGGCAGCCTTTCCCCGGCAGCTTTCAGGTGGACAGCAGCAACGCGTCGCCATCGCCCGCGCCCTTGCCATGCGACCCAAGCTGATGCTGTTCGACGAGCCAACCTCCGCGCTGGATCCGCATCTAGTCGGCGAGGTGCTGGAAGTGATCCGTGACCTTGCAGTCAGCGGCATGACCATGGTGATCGTGACGCACGAGGTGCAGTTCGCCCGCGAGATCGCCGATATGGTGGCGGTGATGGTGGATGGCGCTATCGTTGAGCTTGGTCCGCCCAGCTCGGTTCTGACGAATCCGAGGGATGAGCAGGTGCGCGCCTTTCTAGCCCGCTCACTGCGCTAGGACACTACGACATGACGGATCCCGCCACAGATTGGTTGCTGGTGATCGACCTCCAGCCAGCATTTTCTCATCCAGAAAGCCCGTGGTTTACCCCCACTCTCGCAGCGGTGTCGCAACGGATTAGTTCGCTAGTACCGCTGTACGGCAGGCGCGTGTTGTTTACACGCTTCGTTCCCCCGACAATGGCGGTGGGCAGTTGGGTGGCCTACTACCTCAAGTGGCCGTTTGCCCTCGAGGCGTCGTCGGCATGGTTGTGGGAGGTGGACGCTCCCTGGAGTGGGTATCTGAGCATTGCGAGCCACACGTTCTCCAAGTGGATCCCTGAAGTCTTCAACCGATTTGCACCCGAAGCCCGCGTGGTACTGTGCGGCGTTTCCACCGATTGCTGCGTGCTGGCAACCGCACTTGCGGCGGTGGACAGCGGCGTGGCTGTGCGCGTGGTAGTCGACGCCTGCGCCGCGAAAACTGAGGCCGCACAGGTGGCGGCGCTGGGGATCATGGCCGCGCGAGCACCACAGCTGATGTTGGTCACAACTGCAGACGAGATAGCCCGGATGACCGACTGAGAGGATGCGCGATGAAGACCATGCACCTGGGGCTGATCATGCTGGGCGCAGGCGGGCACGTCGCCGGCTGGCGCATGCCGAACGCGCAGTTCGGGTCCGAGAACTTTCCCTTGTTGCGCCACCTCGCGCAGACGGCTGAGCGCGGCCGGTTTGACTTCTTGTTCCTGGCAGATGCCCTGAATACTGGGCTCGACGCGCATCCAGGCATGATGCTGCGGCTTGAGCCTCTGACCCTGCTGGCTGCGCTGGCGATGTGCACCGAGCGCATCGGACTGGGTGCTACGGTGTCCACCACCTACTCCGACCCCTACAATGTCGCCCGCATGTTCGCGTCCATCGACCATCTCAGCGGCGGTCGCGCCGCGTGGAACGTGGTGACGGGTTCCAGCCCCGAGGCGGCACCCAACTTCGGCAGTCGTGCACACCCACCGCATGGTGAACGCTACGCTATGGCTGCCGAATTTCTCCAGGTCGTGAAAGGGCTTTGGGACAGCTGGGATGACGGCGCCCTCGTCGGCGACAAGGCGAGCGGCACTTTCGTGGACCCAGCCCGCATGCATGTGCTGGACCATCGTGGCCCTTTCTATAACGTAATGGGTCCGCTCAACATTAGCCGCCCGCCGCAGGGCCATCCGGTCATCCTCCAGGCCGGCGCTTCCGAGGACGGACGCAACTTTGCGGCACGCACGGCCGAGGTGGTGTTCACCGTGCAGCAAGACCGGGATGAGGCGGTTGCCTTCCGTCGCGACCTGCGGGAACGCTGCGTTCGCTTTGGACGGCCTGAAAACGCGATCAAGGTCCTGCCCGGCATCAGCGCCGTCGTGGACGATACGGAGGCGGCGGCGAAGGCCACCATTGCCCGGCTCGCCGCCCTCGCCGACCCGGAAGCAGCTATGCGCGTGCTGTCCGACCGTTTAGGCCATGATCTATCCGCCTTCCCCTTGGACGAGCCGGTGCCCGAGCTGCCGCCATCTGGCATGATGCAGGGTCATGCGGTCACGCTGGCTTCGCTGGCCCGGCGCAGGCGCATGACGTTGCGGGAGTTGCGGGATTTCACCTCAGCCAGCTCCGGTCACCGGGTAGTGCATGGCACGCCGGAGATGGTCGCCAACGACTTGGAGGATTGGTTCCGGGCAGGCGCCGCGGACGGCTTCGTCGTCAGTTGTCCGTTCTATCCGCAACCTCTGGATGACTTCGTAGACCGCGTCGTGCCTATCCTGGTCGAACGCGGCGTGTTCCGGGCGGAGTACGAGGGCAGCACCCTACGCGATCATCTGGGCCTGGCACGGCCAGGACGCATATGAGCCGAACGGGATGGCAGCGTTTCGCCACTCGGCGACGGCCCTCTCCGCAAATTTGGTCATGGAATACCATTCGGCGGCACCAGCCTCTGCGTCAATTGAGGAGTGCCAAGCGCACCAAGCCCGCTGCCCGTTTAGGCGCTGCACCCGCGACCCGGTCTATCACTCCGCGACCACGTAGGGTGTACCAACTCATTAGACTTGCTCAGGGCGCAGAGCATGCCTACCGCACTAGGAGAACTGCCGTCGGAACGACATTGGCCAGGTACAAAAGCCTGCCGTTATGACGTCGATGCACCGTAAGTGCGCCTAAGTGGAACTTGCGCTAGCGGTAGCAGCTACTGCTGTGTCCAACGGTGTGCGGCCTACCGGGATATCCACTCCCGACGCGGCACGCCGAGGTTTTCGCGAAGCGTACTGCCCTCGTAGGTATCGCGGAAGAGCCGACGGCGGCGCAGTTCGGGCACCACCTGGTCCACGAACAGACCCAGCGGGTTCGGGTAATGCGGGGAAAGCATGGTGAAGCCGTCCGCCACTCCAGCTTCAAACCAGTGCTGCATGTGGTCCGCCAAGCCCTTCGGCGTCCCAACGAAGACGAGGTGCCCAAGGCTGAAGGTGAAGCGCCGGGCCAACTGGCGGATGGACAGGTTCTCGCGTCGGGCCAAGTCGATCAGCATGACCTGCCGAGCCTTGGCGGCGTTGGAGGGCGGCAGATCCGGCAGGGGGCCGTCCAGATCGTATCGGCTGAGGTCGAGATCACCAGCCAGGCGCTGCACGCTGGCCAGCGCGCCGGTGTCGGAAGCGTAGCCCAGCATGGATTCGTACTGCGCTCGTGCGTCCTCATCCGTGAGACCAAGGACGAAGCGGATGCCCGGCATGACCTTGAGGTCGTCTGGAGAACGGCCGTGGGATGCCATACGGGCCTTGAGGTCGTCGTAGAAGGCCTTCGCCTCGGTCAACTCCACCTGGGCGGTGAACACCACGTCGGCCGTGCGAGCGGCCAGGTCTCGCCCCGGACCAGATGACCCGGCTTGCGCGATCACCGGATAGCCCTGGACGGGACGAGCTACGTTGAGCGGGCCCCGGACCTGGAAATGCTTGCCGCGATGGTTGAGGACGTGGAGCTTCGCTGGATCGATGTAGCGGCCGGCGGCGGCATCGCGGATGATGGCGCCGTCCTCCCAGCTGTCCCACAGGCCGGTGACAACGTCGTAAAACTCCTCCGCGCGTTCGTAGCGCAGGGCGTGGTCCATGTGAGCGTCGCGGCCGAAGTTCTGGGCCTCGTCTTCGTTTTGGGAGGTGACGAGGTTCCAGCCGGCCCGGCCGTTACTCATGTGGTCGATGGTGGCGAAGCGGCGGGCCAGGCTGAACGGGTCGTTGTAGGTGGTGGTGGCGGTGGAGACGAGGCCGATGCGGGAGGTGACGGCGGCAAGGCCCGCAAGCAAGGTGAGTGGCTCCAGACGAACGCATCGCGCCGCCTCGGCGAGTGCCTCAGGGTTGCCGCCAGAGAGGTAGAAGGCGGGCGCCACGGCGGCGCTGTCCTGGTAGAACAGCATGTCCAGTGCGCCGCGCTCGGCGGTCTGGGCGAGGATAACATTCTCAGCAAAGGACATGTCGGTAGGGGCGGCACCGGGCATGCGCCAGAACCCGGGCGGGTGGCAGAACGCCGCAAGCCGCATCTTGCCGTCGGCGTTCATCAGGGCGCACCCCGCACGGCTGTCGCCATGGTATACTGGTCTTGTCGCGGCACCATCGTCAGTCCCTTGCGCAAGCCCCAGGACGCTTTGACAAAAAACAGCGGCAGCACAGCGCGCTGGGCCATCGCATAGCGCACGGTGTCCTGCACCAACGCCTCCCGTCTGGTCTCGTCAAAGGTCGCGTCCTCCGTCGCCAGCATGGCATCCAGCTTGGGATCGCTGAAAAATCGGCGGTTGCTGGCGCCCAGCCCGCGTTCGGGATCATTGGAATGAATAAGAGTGTTCATGCCCTCGCTGGCTAGGCCGCTGGTGGAGCCGAACATGGAGATGGTGGCGGAGAAGTCGCTCTGGTTGTTAACGCCCATGGTAGCCCAGCGGCGAAAGTAGATGGCGGCCGGAATGACGTCCACCTGAGCTTTGATACCCACTGCTGAGAGCATCTGGCCCACCGCCTGGCAGGAGCGGGAATCGCCCGCGAAACGATCATTGGTGCAGGTAAGCGCGAGAGTGAAGCCGTTGGGGTAGCCGGCCTCGGACAGCAGCCTGCGGGCGAGGGCCGGATCGTATCTGGCAGGAGCAAGGTCCGCCACATGGCCCTCGAGGCCGGGGGCGGCGATCTGTCCGGCGGGACTGGCGCCCCCCTGCATGGCCCGCTCCGCCAGCGTGGTGCGGTTCAGCGCGTGATCCATCGCAGTACGCACCCGGAGGTCGGCGATCGGGTTCTTCGGCAAAGGCTGGCCGTCGGGGCCGGTGGCATTCGGCGTGGATGGGCTCAGGCTGTCGAGATACAGGTAGTTGGTGAAGATTGAGTCTGTGGTTAACAACTGAACGCCAGGTGCGCCCTTCACGCGATCATAGAGTTCCGCGGGCAGGGTGTCGGCGATGTCGATGTCGCCGGACAGCAGGGCGGCGACGCGGGAGCTGTCGTTGGAGATGAAGCGGAACGTGACCCTGTCCCACGGCTCCTTGGCGCCCCAGTAATCAGGGTTACGCTCCAGCACCACGTCCTGCGAGGCGGTCCAACGGATCCAGCGGTAGGGGCCGGTGCCGACGGCGGCACGTCCGCCGTTCCAGTCGGCGCCGGTGGCGTTCTGGGCTGCCTTGGCGGAGACGATGGCGATGGACACCATCAGAGCGGGCTGCAACGGAACCGGGACCGCAGTATGGACAAGCAAGGTGCGCTCGCCCGTGGCTTCAACCGAGGTCACGTTGCGGACGTTGGCAGCATAGGTGCGAAGGCCGATGGTCGCCTTGGCACGCATGATGGAGAAGGCGACGTCGGCAGGGGTAAGCGGGGAGCCGTCATGGAACTTCACGCCGGGACGCAGGGTGAACTCCCAGGTTGTGGGGTCCACGGCGCGCCAGGACTCAGCCAGTAGCGGCTGCGGGCGCAGGTGCTCGTCTTGGGTGAGAAGCGTCTCATATACATGCAGCTGGACGTTACGGTTGGGAGTGTAGGATTGGTGTGGGTCCGGGTTATCCACCGTGCCCTTCATGCCGATGCGCAGTTCTGCGGCCGAGGCGGGAAGCCAGGCCAAGTGCCCAACGAGGAGCAAAAACGCGAGACACAAAGGGCGGACGATCATGCGACGCCTTTCTTCGAAACTGTGGTGCTCACGCGTGGGGCGAAACGGCGGCAGGCCGGTGCGGCACCCAGGTTGGCGCGCAGCGTGGTCGCTTCGTACGCCGTGCGCATCAAGCCGCGGCGCTGCAACTCGGGCACGACTTGGTCGACCACATCGTCCAGGCCGCCGGGGAGCCAGGGCGGCAGGAAGTTGAAGCCGTCTGCTGCGCCGCCATCAAACCAGCGCTCCATCTCATCGACGATGCGGCAGGGCGTGCCGATGATCGTGTGGTGCCCGTTGCCCCCGGCGATGGCGAGGTAAAGCTCGCGTATGGAGTAGTTGTTGCGCCGGGCCATATCGGCGAACAGACGGCCTCGGCTGTGGAGCCGGGTGATCTCCGGCTCCGGCACCGGGCCGTCGAGCGGGTAACCGGACAGGTCGCCGAGGTAGTTGGCGATGGCGTTGAGGCCGACCAGCGGATCGACCAACGCCTGCAGCACCTCGTATCGTTCGCGGGCCTGCCGCTCGGTCACGCCTGGAACGGCCATCAGGCCCGGCATGATCTTCAGTTCATCGGGTGCCCGCCCATAACGGGTCATGCGGGATTTCACGTCTGCGTAGTAGGCGCGGGCGTCCTCGAACGTCGCGGCGGCCGCGTACACCACGTCTGCGGTTGCGGCGGCAAGCTCCCGTCCCGCGTCGGACGCGCCGGCCTGCACCAGGATCGGCTGCCCCTGCGGTGTGCGCGCGACGTTCAATGGCCCGCGCACGGTGAAGTGCGGCCCTTTGTGGTCCAGCACATGCAGCCCGGTCTCGCGGTAGTTCACGCCGCTGGCCTTGTCACGGACGAAGGCATCGTCGTCCCAGCTCTGCCACAGGCCCTGTACGACGTCGACGAACTCGGCCGCACGATCGTAGCGGTAATCGACCGGCGGGGCCTGCGGGCGACCGAAGTTGCGCGCCTCCATGTCGGTTGCTGAGGTGACCACGTTCCAGCCGGCTCGGCCGCCGCTGATGTGATCCAGGGAGGCAAACTTGCGGGCGACGTGATACGGCTCGTTGTAGGTGGTGCTCGCGGTGGCCACCAAGCCGATGCGGGTCGTAACCATGGCCAGCGCGGACAACAGCGTCAGCGGCTCAAACTGGACGTTCTTGGCCAGGCGGGAGATGGCGCCCGCAGGCTCGTCATAGGTACGGATGCCAACGCCGTCGGCCAGGAACGCCATGTCGAACAAGCCGCGTTCCGCCGTCTGGGCGACATGGACGTAGTGCGATAGCTCCATGTTGCCCCCGGCGGGCGCTTCGGGGTGCCGCCAGGCGGCGACATGGTATCCCATGCCGATCATGGAAACGCCGAGCTTCATCTGCCGAGGCATGGGCACTTTCCTTCGACTTGGATTGCCTGTCCTACTGGCAACGCCTTGGCGGTAGGCACGCACACGCCGTGCCAAGACCGGTTGCAGCCGCTTGCATACGGAGCCTAGGTTTCCCAGGGCCAGAACAGCAGGGGTTGCCTCATGAGCCGCACACGACGGATGCTGAGTCTGGGTGCCTTCGTGCACGAAAGCGGGCAGCACGTGGCGGGGTGGCGGCATCCGGGCGCTCACACCGGCGCCGGGGTCGACTTCTCACAGATTGCCGATGCCGCTCGGACCGCCGAACGTGGCCTATTCGACCTGTTCTTCCTGGCAGACAGTTCCGCTGTCAGTCTGACGGGCACGCCGGAGGCGCAACGGCGCATGGGCAAGGTGGTGAAGTTCGAGCCCATCACGGTGCTTTCCGCCCTGGCGGCGGTGACAAGCCGGATCGGCCTGGTGGCGACTGCCTCCTCCACATACGCTGATCCTTACCTGCTGGCCCGGCAGTTTGCCTCCCTGGACCAGATCAGCTGCGGCCGAGCCGGCTGGAACTTGGTCACCTCCAATAACGAGGCAGAGGCCCTGAACCATTCCCGCACCGCTCATATCGCCCATGCAGACCGCTATGACCGTGCCATCGAGTTCGCGGAGGTGGTTCAAGGCCTGTGGGAGAGCTGGGACGAGGACGCCTTCATTCGCGATGCCGACAGCGGCCTGTTCTTCGATCCCGCCAAGATGCACCCGCTGAACCACATGGGGAACCACTTCTCCGTTCGAGGCCCGCTGAACGTCGCGCGCTCCGTGCAGGGGAGGCCGGTGCTGGTGCAGGCTGGCGCATCGGATACCGGACGCGATGTGGCCGCACGTCTGGCAGAGGTGGTGTTCACAGCGCAGACCACCTTGGACCAGGCACGGGCCTTCTATGCGGACATCACGGCTCGGCTGCCCCGCTTCGGCCGCTCCTCCGGCGAGGTCTGCATCATGCCGGGTCTGTACCCCGTGGTAGGCCGGACCCGGATGGAAGCGGAAGACAAGTTCGCTGCCCTGCAGGCGCTCATTGAACCCAGCGTGGGTATTGCGATCCTCGAGCACACGATCGGGGTCACCGGCTTGTCCGCCTACGACCTGGATGGACCGGTCCCGGAGATGGGCGAGACCAATGGCCCGCGTAGCCGTCAGGCCTTGCTGCTGGAGGCAGCTCGGCGCGACGGACTGACGCTGCGCCAGCTTTGCGAGTTAAACGCCGGCCCACGCGGCCATCTGCTGGTCTGCGGTACGGCTGCGGAGGTGACGGACGTGATGGAGGACTGGTTCACCAGCGGCGCTGCAGACGGTTTCAACGTCATGCCCGCCTGGCTCCCGGGCTCACTCACCGACTTTGTGGACGATGTGGTGCCGGAACTGCAGCGGCGCGAGCTGTTCCGCACCGCCTATGCGGGAACCACGCTGCGAGAGCACCTAGGATTGCTGAAGCCGGTGGCCCGGCGCAACATTGCCATGTCCGTGGAGTAATGAAACGGCACAAATGCTTCGTCGAACCGATCCTGATCTGAGGCTCTGGTCTACACGCCTGTATCAGAATGTCGGATCTCGCCCTCCAGCTCAGTGTGAGGGTTTGGCCAAGCCGACCTTAATGATCTCATTTAGAGAGACCGGCGTCGTCGTTCCGGGCACGACGCTCGGAAGTTGCCGTAGTTGAGCGGGGGTAAACGCGACGACTTCGACGACATTGCCGAGTAGCACTAAGGCATCAACCGGCACCGCGACGAGACGAGCACCAAAGCCGAGGAAGCCGTCCAGTGTAATAAGCGCCGCAAGACTTCCGTCAGATTGGCGGACGATCTGTTCGAGCTTGCCCAAGTAGCTTTGACTTTCCACCGGCTCGATGACTATGCGTTGCAGTAGGTCCCCGACCTGAATGGGCTGAGGAAACCGCATGGCTGCCGATGCGGCTAGACTCATACCCGGCGGTGGCGGCGCTCCGCCCGGGGTTGGGCTTTGCGCGCTTACCGTAGCTCCTTGCAGCAGAAAGAGTAGAACCGCGGTCGTCAGTTGCCTCGCCAGCGGCATCCGGTGCCCGGGCGAAGCGCCGTTCGTGGCTTGAGGGAACTGGATCATAGACCGGCGAACCAGGGAAAACCGAGCTTCTCCCAGTAGCCATCCTGATAAGTGTTGGTCACTTCAATCGCAGTGATCCATTTCGGGTTCTTGTAGCCAAGTTTGGTCGACATCCGCAGTCGCAGCGGATAGCCGAATGGGTCGGCTAGCGTTGCGTTCGCATATTGGGTGGCCAGCAATGTCTGCGGGTGAAGCGCCGTCGCCATGTCGATGCTGCTGGGGTAATCGTCGGCCGTCTTGAATACGACGTATTTGGCGTTGAGATCGGCGCCCACGCGCTCGAGGAAAGTACGCAAAAGTACTCCCGACCACTGCCCAATGTAGTCCCAGCCCTCCACGCATATGTGCTTGATGATTTCCGATTGCTGCGGCAGCGCATTGATCTGCGGCAGGGTCCAGGGCCGCTTCTCGGCGATCAGCCCGGCCAACTCGAGGCGCCAGTTCGACCCATCGACCGACTTGACGTCCATGACGTCGTAGTAGGCGTTGAACTTGGGTGGATTGAGCACCATCGAGGCCGGGTAGGTCGGCGCGAGCTTGTTGGGATCAAATAGCCAAGCTTGCACGCTGTCGTTCATCCGGGAGATGGCGAGCAACGCCTCCTCGACTGACTGGGGCCGGGTCATGTCGCACCCTGTCAGCAGGCTAAGGGCCCCGAGCGACAGGCCTCCGCGGATTAGTCCACGTCGTTCAAGCGACTGCAGCAGCGGACGGTGTCCATCCAAGATGGCGGAGTTGGGCCGCTTGACGGGGCGGAAGCTCATGGCAGCGGCTCCTGTGCGCGTTGACCCGGTGGGATTAGACGTGGTCCGCCGGTAAGCATGGCCCGCAAGGTTTGTGGCACCAGCAGCGCCAGGATAACGTGGACAAGCAGGAAGCCGACGATCACCGCCATTCCTGCGAAGTGGATGATCCGAGCGGACTGGAAACCACCCAGCAACGATGTCAATCCCGAGAACTGGATGGGCTTCCAGATGGCGAGGCCTGTTACGACCTGGGCAATGCCGGCCAGGATCACAATGATGTAGAGAATCTTCTGGACGGCATTGTAGGTTGTCAGGTCGCTATGATCGATCTTGAAGTGAAGCGTATCGTCGACTGTCCGGATGACGTCGCGCAGGCGGATCGGCAGTAATCGCTCGCGGAAGCGGCCTTTCGCCACGCCGTAGACGAGGTAGCAAAGGCCGTTGCTCGCCAGCAGCCACATGCCGGCGAAATGCCAGTTCAGGCTCCACGCGGCCCAGTCGCCGAGGCGCAGGCTCTTGGAGAAGAGCAGTCCGCGGATGATGACGTCGTCGTTGTAGATCCCCCAGCCGGAGGTGATCATGACGAGCATCGCCACGGCGTTGATCCAATGCATGATCCTGACTGACCAGGGATGCAGCCGTTTGTCGCTGGGACGGGCCGTTTGGCGCAGTGCGATGGCGTTGCTCATCCGCGTGGCCCCGTGACGTTTATTCATGAATAGGCCCCCCACCCGCGTTGAGGCGGGCCAAAAAATCGCAGGTCAGTGCAGCAATCATGTCGACTTGCTCATCGAGTGCGAAATGGCCGGCATCAAGAATGTGGACGCTGGCGGCTGTTACGTCCCGCTGCCAGGCTGCCGCGCCATCCACCGCGAACGACAGGTCGTAGCGCCCCCAAATGACGAGGGTGGGCGGCTGGTACTGGCGCAACCAGCTTTGCCATGCCGGGTAGGACGCGACGTTGGTGCGGTAATCATAGAACAGGTCCGACTGGATCTTCCGCTGGCCCGGCCGAGAAAGATTCGCATGCTCGGCGAGCCATTCCTCCGGATTGTAGCGCTCCGGATACGGGCTCAAACCGACATGGCGCGCCCGCGTGGTCTCAAGCGACAGGAAAGCGTCAATAACGGATCCCTCGTGCGCGGCCCGATCTTGCCAGAATAGCCGGCGTGACACCCAGGCCGGCCCGAGCCCTTGCTCGCTGTGAACCGCGTTTTGTACGATCAGTGCGTCAACGCGCTCTGGGTGCGCGACTGCGAGCCGGATGCCGACAGGCCCGCCGTAATCCTGCATGAAGAGCGCATAGTGCGTGAGGCCGAGTTGCTCGGTGAGTTGTCCGATCGTTTCGGCGATATGGTCGAACGTGTAGCTGTATTGGTCGGGCGGCGGCGCGTCGCTTAGGCCAAATCCTGGATAGTCGGGGGCGACGAGATGATAGCGGTCGGCCAAACGCGGGATCAGGGTGGCGAACATCGCCGATGACGACGGAAAGCCGTGCAGCAGCAGGATGGTCGGCGCATTGCGCGGGCCGGCCTCGCGGTAAAAGATGTTTAGCCCGTCCACAGCAACGGTGCGGTAGGTGGTGGTCGCATCCGTCACCATGGCAGCGACTGGTTGAAGCGATCGACGTAGCGAAGACCTGGCTTGCCGCGGTTGGCCTCGATCATGTCGACGACCAGGGGGATGCTCTGCTCGATCGAGAGTATCGCCTGGCTGCCGCCCATCTCGGTACGGACCCAGCCCGGAGCGACGAGCAACAATGTATGTCCGTCATGGTCGTGCTGGGTGGCATATCCCTTCATAAGCATGTTGAGAGCGGCCTTGCTCGAAGAGTAGAGCTGCCAGGACCCATTGGCATGCGCGATGCTGCCGAGTTCGGACGTCATGATCGCGATTGTGCCCCCAGCCGGCACCAGGTCGCGTAGGATCTCCGCCGTCCGCACCGGCGCCAGTGCGTTGACCAGCATCATGTCGAGGAAATCCTTTTCCTTGGCCTGCACCGGCGATAGCTCGATGGCGCGCGCGATGCCCGCGTTGATGAACAGGATATCTACCCGTCGCCCATCGAGGCGCTGGCGTAGAGCGCGCACCGTTTCAGCTTCCGCAGTGTCGACCCGCTCGAGTTCGAGTGCGCCAGGGAAGCGGGCGGCGAGCGCTTCCAGCCCCTCGGGCTTGTTGCGCATCGTGGCGATGACCTGAAACCCGCGGCCCAGCCACTCCTCCGCCAGAGCAAGACCAAGGCCGCGCGAGGCGCCGACCACCAACACCGTCTTCGATTTTTGCGACATGCCTAGGTCCGCCTTGCCATTTGCCTTCGCCAACTACCTAAGCTCCTGCGACTTTCACGAGTAGCGCCGAGATGTCACAACATTCCGGATGGGAGATCCGGAATGGCCTATGACGGGCGACTACTGGCGGGCGTGACGGTGTTGATGGCCGTGGTGGAGGCGGGGTCAATGACTCGGGCGGCGGAAGCATTGGGATTGACCTCATCGGGAGTGGGCCGTGCTGTGCAACGGCTGGAGGCTCGCGTCGGGGTTCGGCTGCTGGATCGCACGACGCGGTCGCTTCGGCTCAGCGAGGACGGCACGCGCTTCTACGAACGGGTCCGGCCCTTGCTGGACGGGATCGAGGAAGCTGCGCTGGATGCCGCCGGGTCGGCCCAGCGCGTGCGTGGAACGCTGCGGGTGAACGTTGATCCGTTCTTCTCGCGTCTGGTGCTGGCACAAGAGCTCGCCGGATTCATCGATCAACATCGCGACCTTCGAATCGAGCTGGTGATGCGCGACAATGTCGGCGATCTCGTAGGCGACGGCTACGACTTGGCGATCCGCTTCGGCACTCCGCCGCTGGGAAAGCTGATCATTCGCAAGCTGCTGGAGACGCGCATACTCACCGTGGCGTCTCCCGCCTATTTGGCCCGTGCTGGCCGCCCAGCGCATCCGTCGGACCTTGGCGGGCATCAATGCATCGACTACCGCGATCCGCTGAGTGGGCGGCCGTTCCAGTGGGAGTTCCGCCGCGGGAGGCAAGTGGTCCGCGGCGGCGGCCCGGCCCGGCTGATGGTGTCTGATGTCGACACCATGCTGGGCGCATGCATGGCCGGGGTCGGGATCGCGCAGATCATGGCGCTCGGTTCCGATCACCTATTCCGGGCGGGACACCTCGTCGAACTTTTCCCCGACTGGCCAGACGAAGTGTTTGCGCTCCACGCGATCTATCCTTCCAGCAAGCATCGGCCGGCAAAGGTGGAGGCGTTCTCCGAGTTCTGCCGCCATCTTCTCGGAACCGGCGTTACCAATCGCTAAAAGGCCGCTTTGCCGATGGATGCGCCGCCATCGACATGGATAGTCTGGCCGGTGATGAAGCCGGCCTCGTCCGACAGCAGGAAAGCGATCGCGGCGGCGATCTCCTCTGGGCTGCCGAGGCGCTGCATCGGCACGGACGCCAGATAACGCCGCTCGCCTTCGCTGCCCGGCGGGTTGTTGGCCCGGAACAGTGCGGTTTCTGTCGGTCCAGGTGCCACCGCATTGACCGTGATCCCCGTGGCCGCGAGTTCCAACGCCCAACTGCGGCTGAAACTCACCAACGCCGCCTTGGCGGCGGCATAGGCGGTTCTCTCGGGCGCGCCCAGGATGGTCAAGCTGGAGATGTTGACGATCCGCCCCCAGCCGCGCGCCGCCATGCCCGGCAGCAGCGCCTGCGCCAATTGTAGGGCAGGATGCAGGTTGACGCGCATCACCTCCTCCAGCGCACTTAGCTCGATCGTTCCCAACCGCTTTGGTCGCACAAGACCGACATTGTTGACCGCCCCGTCGAAAGCGAAACGTCCGATCAAGTCGGCCAGCACCGCTCCTGTCGCGTCCTGATCCGACAGGTCGACGGGGACGAGAGTTCCAGGGAAGTCCGGCACGGCACCGCGCGCCAGGCCGACGATGTGATGTCCGGCGCGGGCCAGACGCTGCGACAGCGCAAGCCCGATGCCCTTGCTGGCGCCGGTGATGAGAAACGCGCGTGACATGGATAATCCCTCGCTCAGGCGGTGACGTTCGCAGCCCGGCGCAATGCGGGCAGGATGTCCTCGGGTTCTGGGCGCTTGGTGTAGTCCGGGTTAACCTCGGCGTAGAGAATCGTGCCGTCCTGGGCGATAACGAACCGCCCTGGCATCGGCAGTGTCCAGCTTCCATCGCCGTTGAAGGCGGGCAGGTCGTTCTTTAAGCTTTTGTAGAGTTCGACCAAGTAACCCGGCAGCGCGAACCGCAAGCCGAAGGCATCAGCGACGTCATTGTGCGGATCCGACAGAATCGAGAAACCGAGCTCGTTCTGTCGCACCGATTTGCGGCTGTTGGCTGCCATCTGAGGTGAGATAGCCACCAGGCTGGCGCCGAGCGCTTGGAAGTCCGGCAGCGCGGCCTGGAGCGCCTGCAACTCCATGTTGCAATACGGACACCAAACGCCGCGGTAGAAGCTTATCACCAGCGGTCCGCGCGCCAGCAAGTCGGCCAAGGCGACGGGCTTGCCATCGGGGTCGTTGAGTGTGAAGGCGGCCGCCTTGTCGCCGGCCTTGAGCGCACGCGCAGCGGCACCGCTCGCGATCAGCTCTGCCGTAGCGCGATGCATGGTCTCGATGACCGAACGCGGCACGTTGTAAGGCGGCTTGCCCGCTTGGAAATCGGCCTTGAAGGCGTCGAGCTTGGCTTGCAGGGACATGGCTTGCTCCTGGGTTGAAGAACAATGAGTCAGGCTTGGAGCACGAATGTGGTCACCCGCTTGATGGCGCGCCCGACCGCTGGGCGGTTCTCGACCGCGGCGTACCAGCGGGCCACGTTCGGCGCTGAAGCTAAATCGATGCCGGCGAACTCACGGCGCCACAGCCAGCCGAACTGAGCGATGTCAGCGATCGTGAACTCGGCGCGGGCAACGAAGGGGCGGGTAGCTAGCACGCCGTCGAGCACGCCCAGCGTCCGCTTGGCTTCGGCCGCGAACCGCGTGATGGCGAGCGGCTGTTCCTCGGCGGCTTGTCGCAGGAAGAAGCCCGCTTGTCCGAATGCCGGGCCGAGACCCGACGCGTGGAAGAAAAGCTGCTCGAAGACGCGCGCTCGGTCCCTACCGGAGTGCGGCAGCAACCGACCCGTCTTCTCGGCAAGATAGACCAGGATCGCCGCAGATTCGGTCAGCACGAGGCGACCGCCCTCCGCATCGGGATCGACCAGCACCGGCACTTTCGCATTAGGGTTCAACGCCACGAAATCAGGTGCTTTTTGTTCGCCCTGGCGAACGTTCACAGCATGCAGCGTGTAATCGAGCCCGAGTTCCTCAAGGGCAATCGGCACCTTGATGCTATTGGGAGTAGCGAAGGCGTAGACGTCGAACATGCTCGTGGTCCCTTAGCGCGTGATTGGAATTGCTCCTTCCTCGCTGGACATGGCAGCAGGCGCGCGGCGATAACGATTATTCCGGCAGGGAATGACATGGATCGATATCAGGCGATGGCGACCTTCGTGCGCGTGGTGGAGACCGGCTCCTTCTCCGCCGCAGCACGTCAGTTGAACGTGGGCCAGCCTGCCGTATCAAAGACGATTGCGCAGTTGGAGAATCGCTTGCAGGTCAGCCTGTTGATCCGCTCGACGCACGCCCTGGCGCCTACTGAGGCAGGGCAACGTTTTTACGAACGAGCGCGCGCGGCTATTCGGGAGGCCGACGAGGCGGAGCTTGCTGCACGGGGAGCGGGCGCGGGCCTGTCCGGCTGCCTGCGCGTCTCGGCCGCTACCACATTTGCGCGGCTGCACGTCGTGCCGGTGCTGCCCCGGTTTCTGGATCGGCACCCCGACCTCGAAATGGACGTGATCCTGGACGATCGGTTCATTGACTTGGTCGCTGAGGGCATCGATGTGTCGCTGCGCATGGGAAACCTACCGGATTCGTCAGCGGTAGCGCGAAAGCTGGCGATGGGCAGGCGCTCAGTGCTGGCATCGCCGGGTTACCTCGCGCGGGCCGGCGAACCGCGCACGCCGGCCGAACTGGCCGACCACGAGGCGGTGATGCGCGGGCAGACTGCCAACGCATGGTCGTTTACCCGGGAGGGCACCGCGGTATCGGTGGCCGTGCAGGGGCGTGTGCGGGTCAGCGCGGCCGAGGGAGTACGCGCGGCGGTTCTGGCCGATATGGGACTTGCCGTCGCGTCGGACTGGATGTTCGCCGACGCACTCGCGAACGGCACCGTTCGGCGGATGTTGTCCGGCTGGGCACTGCCATCGGTCGATCTGTGGGCGGTGTTCCCGTCCGGCCGCCTGATCAGTGCCAAGGCTCGCCAGTTTGCCGACTTCGTGGAAGCTATCATGGCCGAAAGCGCATCCGCGCATTCCAGCGCGGAATAAGGCTTATCGCCCCAAGGCGCGGTCCGCGTCCGAGCGGCACCTAGTAGTAGTCCTGCACGCCGACCGTTTCAGGCCGAATCTCGCAAGGACTAAACCTCATGGCGCACTTTGAGACTTACCAAGACGCTTTCCCCAATGCCCGCCTAACCCGCAAGCTCAACGGCGTGCTTGAGGTTGCCCTGCATACCGACGGCGGCAAGCTCGTGTTCAACGGTCATACGCACGAGCAATTTGTGGATCTGTTCCACGCCATCGGCGAGGACCGCGACACACGTGTCGTAATCCTAACCGGCACCGGGGATGCGTTCATGGACGCGATCACCCCTGAAGGTTTCGACTTCTTTACCCCGCTTGGCTACGACAAGATCTTCCGTGAGGGTCGGAAAGTGCTCGCCAACATCCTCGATGTCGAAGTGCCAATGATCACGGCGCTGAACGGTCCGGTCCTGTTGCATAGCGAGTATGCGCTACTGACCGACATCGTGCTGGCCACCCCGGAGACCGTCTTCCAGGACAAGCCGCATTTCGACTTCGGCATCGTGCCCGGCGACGGCATGCACATTCTGTGGCCCGAGGTGGTCGGCTCCATCCGTGGCCGCTACTTCCTGCTCACCCGTCAGGTATTAGACGCCGCAACCGCGAAGGAATGGGGCGCGGTAAACGAGATCGTGCCAGCCGATCGGCTGCTTGCGCGCGCACACGACATTGCCGACGGCATTGCGGCGCTCCCGCCACTCACGACTCGCTACACGCGAATCGCTCTCACACAGCGTCTGCGTCGACTGGTCGAGGAGGGCATTGGTTATGGCATGGCCTTAGAAGGGATCAGCGCGGCCGAGGTCGCTCGCACCATGCCAGCCCTTGGCTGAACCGCGACCGACCAAGGACATCGATCATGACCGCCATCCGCTACCGCACCGCCGACGTCGACGGCCACGAGATATTCTACCGCGAGGCCGGCGACCCGACCCGACCAACACTGCTGCTGCTGCACGGCTTTCCGTCGTCCAGTCACATGTTCCGCGACTTGATCCCGCTACTGGCCGACCGTTTCCACTTGGTCGCGCCGGACCTGCCCGGGTTCGGCCGCTCTGAGATCAAGCCACGCGCGCAGTTTGTCTACAGCTTCGACGCGCTCGCCCGAGTCATCGGCCGCTTCACGGAAGTGATCAGGCTGGCCAGCTACGCGCTCTACATCTTTGACTATGGTGCTCCCACGGGGCTCCGGATCGCTATGGCGCATCCGGAACGCGTCACAGCGATCATTTCGCAGAATGGCAACGCTTACGAGGAGGGGTTGAGCGCAGGCTGGGACCCGATCCAGCGCTACTGGCGCGAGCCAACCGAGACGAACCGAAATGCTTTACGCGAACTGCTCACCTCCGCTTCGGTCCGCTGGCAATACGAGCACGGTGTCCCGGAAACAAGCACCGTCTCTCCCGACGGCAGCGCGCTCGACTCTTGGTATCTCCAACGCCCTGAGGTGGACGAGATCCAGCTCGACCTGTTTGGTGATTATGCTAGCAACGTTGCGCTCTACCCCGCTTTCCAGGCCTATTTCCGCGAGCATCAACCGAGGCTGCTGGCGGTGTGGGGCAAGAATGACCCGTTCTTCCTGCCGCCAGGCGCGGCTGCCTACAAACGCGATCTGCCCGAGGCAGAGGTGCGGTTCCTCGAAACCGGCCATTTCGCGTTGGAGACGCATGGGGCAGAGATTGCCGATGCCATCCTCAAGTTCCTGAGTAGGTGAGATCTTAAGCGCCGTTCCCGACGTTGAGCCACGCCTTTGAGGCTCTAACAATGTGCCGTAACCAGACAGCTAGGACAGGCTCAAAGCTGAGGCGCTGCACCCAAAAAGGCCCCGCGCTACGGCATCGATTGGGTTACTGTCACCTGCCGATCGTGCAGCACGCTCGCAAGCCCGTTTGTCAGTAGTTGCCGCGCTGCAGCCGAGCCATCTACCGGCAGCAGCGTGCGGCTTTGAACCCACCACTCTGTCCTGCGCTTCACCAGATGCCAGCGGTTCATCACGACGCGGTGAATTCGGTATCCATGCGACAAGCCATGGTTCGGCAGATCGCGCAATGGCGCCTCATGGTGAAGTTGAACGATCTGCAGGTAGGAGGTGACAAAAGCCTCGTCGCCTCGCAGGTCGATCAACGGCAGGCCGACGAAATGGGCCAGTCCGCCGCGGATTGCCTCCTCGGCTCCGGCTTCAGCGTAAACGAGGCGATCGCATCCACGCCGCGTGCACCCTCTAAAACAGGACCTCGGTCGAACACGCCGTCGTCGAGGCAGACTGATCGCGTGTAGTCGGCGCAGGCAATGTCCGCGCTGGGCGGATGTGACGCGATTAGCGTGTAGATGGCCAACCGGTCCTCAATCGCAGCGAGCCGGTCTTCGATGGTCCGAGCAGTGTTGGTCATGATCCTAACTCCTGTTCCAGCCGGGCGGAACAGCGCGGCGATGTCCTAGGACGGGGATAGAAGTCAGGAGGCGCCGCTGCCATGCCGCGGCCCTTGTGGCTACCATCCACGGCATGGATTTTCGCGGCTTCGACCTCAACCTCCTTGTCTCCCTGCAGGCGCTCCTTGACGAGCGGCACGTAACCCGTGCGGCGGAGCGGCTGGACATCAGCCAGCCCGCGATGAGCGCCGGCCTGGCCCGACTGCGAGCACTGCTCGGCGACCAGATCCTTGTCCGCGGCCCACAAGGACTGGCCCTGACACCACGGGCGGCGGCGCTGGCTATGCAACTCCGTCCCGTCATGGTCGGCATAGAGAAAATGATAGCCCCAACTGATGATTTCGTGCCGCGACGAGCCCGCGCACCTTCAGCCTCATCGGCACCGACTTCGTGGAATATGCCCTAATGCCCGCGTTGGCGGGCCGGCTGTCCCACGACGCACCTGGCGTGCAGCTGTTTTCCAAGGGACCCGACTTCCGCCACATTGAGGAACGAATGGCGAGCGGCGAGCTGGACCTGGCGATCGGCCACTGCCCAGCCGCACCGAACTCGCTGATCCGTCGCGCTGCGTTCACAGAGCCCTTCGTGTGCGTGGCCCGGTACGATCACCCGGCCATGGTCGATGCTCCTTTATCGCTCGAAACCTCCGCCGTGCTGCGGCACGTACAGGTCCTGCCGCAAGACAGCCCGATGTACGCCGATGCCGTGGATGCGGCACTTGCCGACGCAGGGCTGGTCTGAAAGGTCGCAGTCTGGCAGCCAAGCTTCTTGGCCGTCATCGCCGTGGTGGCCCGCACGGAGCTGGTTGCCACGGTGCCGGCCCGAATGGCGCTGAGGGCGCCGTCAACTTGCCGGACTGAGGTCACGACGACGTATGACGGCGGCGGAATGGTCGTAGTTACGCCGCAGCGGTGACGCCGGTGACCTCGGCCCAAACCTGGAAGGCCTGGGTCCGGGCGGCTCGATACTGGACGGCTTGAACCTGGTGGCGGCGGAGTAGGAAACGGTTGCTGATCCCGTCGTGGGCGGACAAGAAGGGCTGTGCCTGACCAGGCGACTTGAAGCATTTCATCTGGCGCTCCCGTCGTCGCGTGGGTTGATGTGAGTTCTCCAGCCTGTTGTTCAGGCCTTTGTGTTTCCGATGCTCGACGGAAAGCATGACCTGGGCCTTAGGCGCCCCATAGCTCGCCAGCTTGTCGGTTACCATGACGCGCGGCGCCCGGCATTACCGCTTCATCAGCTTGCACAGCAGACGCTTGGCAGCCTGCGTGTTGCGGCGGCTTTGGACAAGGATGTCGAGCACCGTCCCGGTCTGGTCCACCGCGCGCCACAGCCAGTGCTTTACCCCAGAGATCGTAATCACGACCTCGTCGAGGTGCCACTTGTTCCCGGCCGCAGGCAGCCTGCGCCGGATCTGGTTCGCCAACGCTTGCCCGAACTTCAGCCCCCACTGACGCACGGTCTCATGGCTGACGACGATGCCGCGTGCCGCCAGCAGTTCGTCCACCATCCGTAGGCTGAGCGGGAAGCGGTAGCCCGCGTAGCTCGGGCAGGATGGTCTCGTCATTCCGCCCGCCTACCTGCCTCAGCTATTCCTCGCAAGCGGGCCAGCCGCCAAGTTGAGGGTGTCCTTTGACTATGGAGGGGCACAGCTATGCGCTTATCTCGGACGCTAAGACACTCCGGCCAGGGTTCCGGAAAGTAGACTTGAACTAGCCACTTGCCACAGCAAGGCTGGGTCGTTGTCGCGATACCCAGGACGACACCGGCCCCCAGGCATGCCCTGCCGCTGTAGGACACCGCTCCCGCCTTGTGACTGTAATGGTGGATTAGTCGCGTTCGACGGCCGTGCGCCTCACCGGAATAGATGGGGCAGCACGCGACTGTTTTCACCCACAATGGCGTGCCTGGATTCGCGGAAGATGATGCCGCACGCCTTGTCGCCGGTGATCCATGACCCGATCACGCTGGTCCAGCTGTCCTGGACCAGCATCGGCGCTCGGCGCTGGCTGATCATCATGCAGTCGCCATAGGTGCCTTCGGTGCTGGCAGTTACCGCTCCGTCGTGCAACAGCCGTATATTGGCGCCCTCGCGTCCCAGGGCAGGCTTCTCCACCCACTCCCCGCTGGACGGAGCCGCGCCTCGATGCGCTTCCAGCAGGTTCGGATGACCGGGGTTGAGCTCCCAGAGCAGGGGCAGGATCGCCTTGTGGCTCAGCACCGCCTTCCAGGGCGGCTCCACCACGCCCAGCGTGTCCCGTGCGAAGAACGGGCCGAAGGCGTCGGTCGCGGCCCATTCCCAAGGATAGAGCTTGTGCAGGAAGTGGATACGATCCTCCGCTGCGTCCCGAAACTCGCTCGCCGCGTCGTTCCAGCAGATGTCGGGGATACCGATGGGCCGAGTGGAGATGCCCGCCTGCTCCGCCAAATCGCGAAAGTAGGTTGAATGCGCCCATTCCTCCGGGGCGTCGCGGAAGGCCGCAAAGTGCATGGGTTGGCCGCCCATGCGTGACGCCAGCGCCCGGAAGCCGTCCAGCAGGGCTTCGTGCAGGGAGTTGAACTGGTCCGCGCTCGGATGCACCGTGCGGAGCCAGAACCACTGCGCCAGCGCCGTCTCGATGGCGAGGGTGGGCGTGTCCGAGTTGTATTCCAACAGCTGCGCGGTGCCGATGGCGGCGTTCCAGGCCAGGTCCATGCGGCCCATCAGCGCCGGGTCGCCGCGCGTCCAACTGCGGCAGACGTAGTCCGCCATCCACCCGGCCAGGCCGAACTCGCCCAGGAGGCGGTGCGGCTCCCGCCGCACCAGGTGGTCGAGCGCCTCCAGGCACAACCGATGCAGCGCCGTCGTGGCGTCGTCCAGCGCGTCCACCTCGGCTTCCGTCAGCTCCCAGTGGTCGGCCTCGTGCCACCACAGGCCGCCTGCCGGTCCGGCCTCGGGTTCCAGCCCGCCGGAATGGTAGTCCAGCCCGATCTCGGCCAGGCGGTCCTGCCAGTCCGGCCGGGCCGGGCCGGGCCGGCGGATCAAGAGCCGCCACCCGCATGGGCGGCCGCGGAGAAGCCGAGCCCGCCGGAGCGGCTGCCGGACAGGCCGGAACCGCCCGACGCCCCGCTGGACCGGGCGCCGCGCGACAGCAACCCCTCGCCCCCGGCGGACGGGGAGGTTCGACGGAACCCGGCCCGCCCTTCGCCCTCGGACGAGCCGGCAAAGGCGCTTCCGGAATACCAGTAGCGTCGCCCGGACGCGGCGGCGCTGCTCCCGCTGCCCCCTGAGCCCGACGACCCCCCTGAGCCCGACGATGGGGCCGGCGGGCAACCCGGTGCGCCGGGCACCCCGGGCACCCCGGGCAGGCAGGCGGAAGGGGCGCCGCCCGCATAGACTGGGGTCGCGCCCCGCGTGCCGTCCGTCAGGGCGCGGCCGATCATCACCCCCGCCATGGCCGGGATGAACATCGAGCCGGCTGCGGACGCCCAGGGGGCACCGGACGCCTGCGGCTCCCTGTCCAGCGGCGTGCAATCCGTCCCGGTCGCCGCCCGGCACGCCTCCACCGAAACGAAGCGCGGCGCGGTGGCGGCGTGGGTCACGCGAGCGGACTGGAACACCTCCGCGCATTCGGTGGCCGCGTCGCCGCCCAGCCGATCGACGCAGGCCGCCTCCGTCTCCAGAACGCCTTCCGGGTCCGGGTCGCCGCTGCAATACGCCAGGCCCAGCCCGGCGCCGGCCAGCAGGGTAAGGGTGACGGCAGCGGACCGGCGCATGCTCACGGCCCTTCCGCAGCCGAGGACCCGTCCGGGGTCATGGTGGCGGCGTTCAGCAGCCCGAAGGCGAGACCCAGCCCGGCCACCACGATCCCCGTCGCCAGGTCGCCGCGTTCCATCCGCCCCTGCAGCCCCGGCCCCAGCAGCAGCCGCGCCGCCACCAGGGCCAGGAGCTGCACGGCGAACCCGACCAGGCCCCAGCTCAGCATGTCCGTCCGCGACACGGCGTGGCGCATGATCGAGCAGAGCACGAGCACGTATCCGGTCAGCGTGCCCACGAAGCTGAGTGCCGCTGCCGCGTTGCCTTCGCGGATCAGCCGGACCTCCCGCCAGGGTGTCACCTGCGCGTAGACGAACATGAACGCCCCGGCCATCGCGACCGCGGTGGCGAACCAGGTCAGAAACGCTGGCAGGCTTGCCAGGTAACCGGTCAGGACACTCATGGATGGGCCGTGGTCATGTCGGGGTCGGCTCCGGATCAAGGCCTGCGGCGCAGGCCAGGCGGAAGGCAGCGATCAGCAGGTGGCCGTCCCGCACCGTGTCGGCCGCGTCGAGCATCTCCGCCAGCCGCACGACGCGGAGCCCGTGCCGCAGCGCCGGAGGCAGGGCTGCGAACGACACGGTAAAGGGCTGCACCCGCTCGGGCGAAAGGCCGAGGCTGGAATGATAGGCCGCCCCCAGCGGCGTCAGCGCGGCCGGCGCGCAGCCCGCGGCCTCGGCCGCCGCGGCGCGCAGCGGTTCCGGCGCGTCCGGCAGCATGTCCAGCCGCCAGGCGGGAACGACCGGCAGCGCCGGGTCGCCGAAACCCAGCTGGGCCGCCGGCAGGATACGACGCTCGAGCCCGACCAGCAGGGCACCGTCCACGCCGAGGCCCATCGGCAGCACCGACACGGTCCAGGCGCCGTGATGGGTGGGCAGCGCCATCTCCAGCACCTGCTCACCACCGGGGCATGGCCCGTCCGAGCCCAGCAGCGTCTCGGTGAACACGGAGCGGACCGGCCGCAGGAAGCCGACGGGCGGGGCCGGGCGGAAGCGGGCCGCAGCCGGCTCGTTGGCCTCGGACCAGGATAAGGGCCGGGCGTCGCACGGCTCGGGGCTCACGGGCTCGGCCGCCCAGGGGCCTGGCCTACGGCCCAGCTGCCGGAACAGCGCGCGGATCGTGAGCTCCAGCCGCGCTTCCGGCAGCATGCCCACCTCGGCGGCCCGCAGTAGCCCGGCCGCGTCGAAGGATTGCAGCACCCCGCAGTCCAGGGCCTGCCCCGGCGGCCGCGGCGCCGGGCAGCGGGGCGGCACGGCGTCCAGCGGCACCACGAAGCCGCGCGCCACCTCGTCCACCAGCCCGGCGCTTGGCAGGAAGGCGAGGATCGGCGCCGGCCGCACGCCGGCCGGCAGGTCGAGGCCGCTGCGGGCCTGGAAGTCGGCCGCGGGGTTGGCGCCGTCGGAGGCCAGCGAGATCATCTCCACCACATGGCCGGAGCGGATCTCCGCCGGGGTGCCGCTGCCGCGCCCCATCATGATGGTGGCCGGGCGCGGCCAGCCGCTGCGCGCCAGCACACGCAGCCGGCCGTCTTCGACGGCATAAGGCAGGAAATCCACCGCGCCCGTCGGCCGCTGCACCAGGTCCAGCGTTGCGCCCACGGGATCGGCCGGGTCCCGCCAGGCGGACAGGCGAAGGTAGCT
>Ga0160427_10000389_pt1 | contig 27257 bp, 29 predicted proteins | sample SolpanmetagenomL_FD_108194 | JGI IMG/M metagenome (GOLD analysis project Ga0160427, IMG submission 108194) | Solar panel surface microbial communities from Lawrence Berkeley National Laboratory, California, USA - L | ecosystem: Engineered > Built environment > Solar panel > Unclassified ...
GTTGTCGGTCAGTCTACAATCTACCAGACCATCTTCAACTCAGTCAATGTGCTTATTGGAGTGGGGATGCTTGCATTACCCCTCGCGATCGCTTACTCGGGCTGGATTATTGGCCTTGGATTCTTCGCAGCAGCAGCAATTACGACACAGTACACCGCGAAGCTCCTCGCCAAGTGCCTGGACGTTGATGGCTCACTTATCACTTTCTCTGACTTAGCTTACGTGTCTTTTGGTCCTTCAGCTCGTGTTGCTGTGAGCTTACTATTCTCGGTAGAGCTCTTCGCTACGTGTGTGGCATTGGTAATCTTGTTTGCAGACAGCTTAAACGCATTGATCGATGGCTGGGGTGTCAACGAGTTCAAGGTCGTCTGTGGTATCATCATCATCCCTCTTGGATTCTTACCACTACGACTTCTAAGTATAACCAGTATCCTGGGCATCGTGTCTTCAATCGCAAGTATGTTTTGGCTTGTCCATCTTAGTGGACGTGTACTAACTGCTGCTAGTTGTGATTGCCATATTCGCCGATGGTCTCGTTAAGGCTGAAGGTCCAGGCTCACTGCGCGATCCACGACCTACATCACTATTCCCTACCAATTGGAGAGCTGTGCCACTTGCGCTAGGCTTGCTTATGGGTATGTTGTCGGTGGTCTCCGGTTGAAAAACACTTGGCTAACTATTCGTGTAGCACCTTGGGGAGGTCACAGGTAATGAGATCGACTTTGAATTAGTTGAGCTGCGCTAATCGAACTGTAGTGTATTTCCGAACATATATCGAGATATGAGACATCCTCACAAATACCCTAAAGCTGTCAGATACACATATGTCAACACATTCGCATTGGAGACAGCCATAGGCGTAGCTGGATATCTCATGTTTGGCGACGACGTCAAAGACGAACTAACAGCAAGCATATTTACGACATCAGGCTATCCTCAAGTCCTATCAGTTCTAATGGTAATTGCTGTGGCTATTATACCTTTGACTAAAATACCGCTCAAGTAGGGTTTCAATCCTATTTCTAACCCCGATCCTGACTGATGATATCACAGTACTCGTCCTATTATAAGCACGTTGGAAATCTTCTGCGGACTTGATGCTCGCGCTCTACCTGCATCAGAAGCTATGACAGGCATGTCTGGTCTAACACGTGGGATCCTCAGTCTCACCATTCGAATCGGCCTACCTATTTCGATCATTATCGTCGCAATTTTCGTACCGTCATTCGACAAGATCATGGCTCTACTCGGATCTTTGGCAGGCTTCATGATCTGCATCATCTTGCCATGCCTCTTCCACTTGACTCTCTTCAAAGGTCAGCTCAGTACCAAGCAGCAGGCGCTAGATTGGACACTGGTAGTCGTGGCTAGCATTATCTCCATCACTGGAACCGTCTTCGCATTCCTACCGAAGAGTTTGTTAGGTATTCGCGAATGATTTATGATGGCCTGGCCCTGCAGGATGTTTTCCTTGTGTCTTTTTGGTCTTTTTGGCATGGCGCTCCATAGCATGGCGCTGCATAGTATGGCGCTGCATAGCATGGCGCTGCTTCTGCACTCATTACGAAAAGTGAGCTGGACTTGCAGCTGGTTCAGTTTTTGGATATATGTGATATCTCCTCTCATGTACAACATTGCATGTCTCCATGGCCTTTGGTCACTCAAGTGGTGATCAAAAAGTTGTTCCTAGCTCGCCCAGGATTCACTTCGACTTTGGAAAAGTGCTGTTGTTCGGATGACTTTCCAGTCCAACGAAACAGAAAATACGCAAGCTTGGCTGACAGCTTCGACTGGAGTTGAATATAGCCCATCGAGTACATGATTTCACGCAGTCTATCGACAGTCATGTATCGTGAATTGGTGACACAGGGTGCAGGAAGCACGAGCCAGAGGGCAGGAAAGATTGTCTCCAGCCTATTGACAGTCTTTGCCACATTTGTCTCAAGTTGTGATGACACATACGTGGAAGGTGTTTGCAGGAAGTGTTGGACTCTCTTCAGCATATCTCCTCTTCCCTTTGCATCTGGCACATAGTTTACCACCAAGCTCAAACAAACAATATCGAACTTGTCCTCTTTCGTTGTCGGCAGTGGCCTTTCCATGAAGTCCTGCTGCAGTATGCCCTTTTCCTGACTGTTCAGATCAATCCGTTGTATATCAAAGAGCCCACTTCTCCCAGCAGCAGTATTTGTGCTCAAAGCGCCTACATCGAGCATGCGTAGTCGTCTTGATCCTACAGTACTGCCTTCTTTGTCATGCTCTATATGTTGCACTCCTCGCTTCAACGCTACCCGTACTGACGACAGGAAGTCCAGAAGATGCTTCGACGTATCACCTCCTCGTGACTCTGACTGGCCTAATATGCTAGCAGCCTGATAATGCTCGAGTCCGCCATTGTCCGCAATTTCCTTCTCCAGCTTCTCTGCTGTAACAGCATCACCAGATGAAATAGCTCGAGTGTGTTCCTTGAGCAGGTTATGGTGTCTGCGGATTACAGTGCGAGTGGTTTGGGAGGAAAGATGTGCGTTGAGCCGTTGCTTGCTTGTGGTGGACAAATGTGGAGGTCGGCCGTGAGCAAGGGACTTTGGTTTGGAGGATAGAAGTTTCTTCTTGGCCATTGGACTGCGGTGGCTAGAGCACCTCACTGAGATGTTGGTGAAGCTATGACATTGCTTGCGCTTCCTGGACTGGACTGGACTGATGTTGTTGATGATATGATGATGGATGGAATAATATATTGACATGTGCTTCGAGGTCCAATGCCAAGCTTTTAGTTTTCAGGGTCTCCACATCGCACAAATGGTCAAACACTTTTCCCTCTCAGCTGAGTCTGATCTTGCGACAGCGACTTTTTTGACGACTTTCGTAACTACTAACCGTCGACAATATAGCAACAATGGCACCCAAGACCAAGTGTACGACTATATCCTTCCACCTAGCCTTCCACCACGATCGAGTGTTCTTCGTTGGTTACTTGTTGTAAAGAAGAGAATGCTTACTCAATCAACAACTCCATTCACCACCATCGAAAGCCTACAAGCATATAAACAACCAGCTAACACACTTTCCTCTCCACAGCCAACAAGCCCACCACCGTCGGCAAGAAGGCCAATGCCGCCGCCAAGGCAGCCCTCAAAGGCGTAAGAAACACTCCCACACCCACCACAACTGCTCAAACTTGAGGCGTGTCAGCAATCCCATCGCTGACGGCTTGTTCTCTCCGAACAGGTTAACTCGCACAAGGTCCGCAAGGTCCGCTTGAACACCACGTTCCACCTCCCCAAGACTCTGCGTCTGTCTCGCGCACCCAAGTACCCCCGCCGCTCCGTCCCCCATGAGCCCCGTCTCGATGCTCAGACTATCATCATTCACCCTCTTAACACCGAAAGCGCGATGAAGAAGATTGAGGAGAACAACACTTTGGTGTTCATTGTGCATATCAAGGCAAACAAGAGGCAGATTAAGGATGCGCTGAAAAAGTTGTATGATGTTGACACTGTCAAGATTAACACTTTGATCAGGTATGTTCTGCTCGTTTCTGGTCTTATTTGTGCTGTGTAGAGTACTGACTCTGTTACCCTTAGACCTGATGGCTCAAAGAAGGCTTTCGCCCGTTTGACACCCGATGTTGACGCTCTCGACATTGCTGCTACCAAGCTCGCCATTGTCTAAATTTGTCGTTTCATGATGTGGATGGATGATCTCAAAATTGGTGTCCTATTGTCAAAATAGAGAAGCATGACTCTCGTACGCGATGAGCAGGAACGAAGGCAAAGTACAGATGTAGCGTTGTCAGAAACACAGGAAACATAAGATATATGACACTACTTTCCTGCATAGAGCAAAGTTTCACCAATTCAAAATGAAACGCCCGAGCAGACGGCACGTCGAGTTCTCTCAGATTATTCAGTTTCTTGCTTCTGGTGATTATGATGTTATTGTGTATGCTTATGCCTATGACGCTAGCAGATGCATCAAGCTAAGGTAGTCTTTTGAGAAGAATGACATTGTCCACTCTTTCACATCTGTTATAATACCTCTGCTGCGCGGGACGAAACGTTTGTTGTACACCTCTTCTGCACGGATCGATGATGAGATGGAGGTGAACTACAACAATTTGCTCTTCTACGGCAGGGCAGTTGAGTGATAAGACGGGACCGTTGTTGAGGGAGATTAGGGATGTGCATGATGAGGTTGAGGCGCAGTTGAGGGAGGTTATTGCGAGGCATTCTGGAGGCTTGGGCTTGCCTGGGTATGAGGAGAAGAATGGAGTGAGAATGACTTGAGAACCATGCTACACAGCCAACCTGTCTGCGAAATTGCAATGAGATGGATACTTACAGTAGGACTAACAACGTGACATTTGCCACACCCATATCCATAAACCTCAGAATGACTTTCTTCTGTTGTTTACACACAGTCCTGATCCAAATGCTCATGTACATTCGCTTATTATGGCGATATCGTGTCATAAGGTGGTCGGTATATCTTGCATCGACCGTGTTTGCCTTCTTGTATGCCATGACACTGCTCGACGATTATGGCTACATTGACCTGGACGCATTGGATATATACCTAGACGAGACAGAAGCAGCTTTCCCGCCTCCAGGTGACTTCTCAGCAACAAACCCCTATCGAGACTTGCCTGACAGTCCTGTGATACTGAACGCCACAAAACAAAGTACGTGATATCCCTGCTTTGCATCGTTCTCATTCTCGCACTCATTCCCAAATCAAATACAGCTCTATACATACACGAATACCTCAGCGACATACTCCTGCCAACATCACTCCCCGAAGACACCGACTACGAGCTCTGCTCTTTATTCCTGCGAAGCCTTAAAACTAGGACTGATCTTACATGGCTGGTACTGGATGAATCCGATATCAAGCAAGTCATAATGGCAATCGCCCAACGACGAGATTCGCCTCGAATGCCCATGGCCGAAGAGCCCTTTGACCTGCAGGCACGCTTCAAAGCACTGCATAAGTATTGGGACGATCTCGAAAGACTGCCTGATCATCCACAGCGCTGGGAGTCAAGCTACGATACGCAGCTTTTACCACCACTTCTGAAAGCGCAGCCGCTTTCCAGCAACCACGATGAGCTGCTTTCAGAAGAAGAGCAGCAGCAGCAGCAGCAGCAACAGAACACATTAGCGCACCTTCTGACACCAGAACAAGAACTCCTCGCATCCACCAACTTCAAGTACTACCTCACCACCCGCGCCCACAAAGTCTCCTACCTCAAACTCCATCCCCCGCAGCCCATGGCCTTCGCCCCCATCGCCAAGCAACCACACGCCCTCCGCGAAACATGGGACAACGTCTTCCCCGACGGCAAAGTCGAGGCAGGGCGAGCAATCGCAGCCAACAAACTCACAGATGAGCAGACATGGCAGCCCATCTATCGCAAACTTGATACCGAGAGAATTCCCTACGACTGGATGGCACCTGGCGAGGCGGAGGACAGCATCATGGGATTGACGCAGGAGCAGTGGGATGCGCAGACGGTGGTGAGCGATGCGAGATGGAAGAGGCTGGAGGAGAGGAGGGCGAAGGTGAAGGATTGGCAGGATGAAGTCAGGCCTGCGAAGGAAGCGAAGGTGAGAGAGGAGATGGAAAGGGATAGAGCGGAAAATGCTGCGGCTGCGGCTGAGCGGGAGGGGAAGAAGCTGGAATTGTGATGGGATGAGATAGGCTCGTTTCTGGGGGTCACGCTATTGCATGTTTTCGACTTTCTGGAGCTTTGAAAGCTTGAAAGAGAGCGGATGTCTATTTGCTCTGGGCTTGGCGATTCGACGTTTATTGTGCAAAAGCATCTGGCAATCTATAGAACTATGCTGTGGTAGGTGAGAGACTCGGACACAGAGAAGGAGGGTGTACGATCAGAGGAAGGATTCTCAGCCGAAAAAACCGTGTGTGTACACCAGAGGACCGGCTCAATCAAGCAAACAATGGGATCGTAGCGATATGAGTATCTGAAAAGTTTATGTCAAGGTTGTTCGGCAGCTCAAGTAACGCAGCCTCTGGATATAAAGAAGGCTCCAAGGGTCTGCACAGTGACCAAGATCCAGGTTGTCGATTTCGGATGTTGAGATAACTCGAAACTTGATGTACATTGATGTTGTGAGTTCTCTACGAACATTCAAGAGTACGGTTTCTAAGGTTTCGTGTAAATTTTGTATAGTATTATCATAGTCCCAGCGTCTAGTGGTGATAATGCGAGCAATATGATTTTGGTATGAGTGATCAACGCTACCTCGCATACCGCATGGGTAGACTTGTCGCACAGCTTTCACCAAGGTCGCTTGCAGTGTTGATACACATCGGTATTTTTTGATATCTGATATCGCCATTCTTGGGATTCATCTACGATGACTGACTGGATCATATCACGACGGCTTCCTTCGAGCTGATAGCTTAGGGGGGCGTGCATTAGCTTCTTGGCTTGCATAAAGCTTCCCCTCCTTCGCTATGTTGAGCTTCAGGCAATTTCCACCTGGTGGTCCTCACACGCATACACATACACCTGTTATCAGCTTCAGTCTGCTTATAGTGGAATAGCTCACGAAGCAGGGAAGCCCGTGATCGGATTGTGGATACTTTACCACTTCGACGCAACTTTGAGGCTCAAAATCAGCAGAAAAGAGGTCGACCGTGTCACTGATAGATTGGACAATGGCAGTCGTTCAGCCGCAGTGGGAATTGGCCCAGACAGCCGGGGGTGTTCTCCTTGTTACGCGCGACCTTTTGACAGCGGCCACCGCAGACAACGTCCAAGTGCAAGCTCTTGCAGCATGTGAAAATTTCGGTAGTACACTTGCTGTATCTCGTAGAGTTGCAATGAAGGTCGAAAACTTGATACACCGACAATCGAGCTCGACGACACTCGAATTTCTCAAGGCTACAGTCGGGTATGCAAAGGGTCGATCATTGAAGTTGCTCGGGCAAAGCGTGGCGGGTATCAATTTCCTATGTATCGCAGCTGCACTGATTGCAACGGGATCGACGTATCGAGCTGCTCAAAGTTTTGAGCTGCTCCTGACAGCATCTGCAATAGAAAAGCAAGATTGTCCTGGTGTACTCTTGGTCAAGGCTCTGTTAGACGCGCTAGAGCCAGACCTTGTCAGAACTGGGTTTTTGGACGACGTCTTCGGCTATGCCCGACTAGTGTCAGATATCAGCGTCCTGGATGGACGCAATCTCGACATAGCAGTTCCAGAGCCCAAAATCGTCGCCAAAGTCGTCGAGGCCTTTCGAGAAATTGGTCGATTAGGTCAAAGCTGAGGACAACTCTTGTTTTCCAGGCGTCGCGCTTTGTACCCTGGCTTGCGGCATTTACTCGCTGGAGTGTGGATACAGACGCAGCAATATTCTGGCACGACGGCCGAGCAATAGTGGAGTTTAGTAAGAGCAGAGTACAGATATGGCACACTAAACCAGAGCAGGATCCAGATTACAGCTATATCTCAATCCAACTGCAAAAGGCTTTTGATAGCGGCGCGGACCTTGTGGAGAGCTTGATCGATACTATGTGTACCCCGTACGCCGTCAGAGGCATGGTTACCATGCGAGTATACGCTCAGCTTCGACTGCAGTCCAAGTCCTTGAGAAAGCACGAGGAAGAATATCGAGCTTGGGTGCAAGCTTTGCCATTTGCACTTCACTGTGCAACACGTCCAAAAAAAGTGTCCAGAGGCTCAGAGATTCGTCTCCGCTCCCAAGCGACGCTATTCTAGCAGCAGCTGCACAACTATTCTTCGGGTCATCGGGGCGCTGATGCCCGAAGCACTCCAGGAAGGAAAGACGGTACGTGATTTGTCGTGCATACGCAAGTTGCCCAAGCCCGAGCAGGACGAGGTCCTTGACAAGCTAGGCATAATAGTGAGTGATATATGCGCAATAGCGTTGATATATCAGCAAGGCGTTGCGGACGAATCGCAACCGCTGTTGTGCTACGAATCATGTCGAATATACAATCGCTATATGCAAATAGCTCTTCTCAGCAGTTTTGATGTTTCAGACAACGAAATCAACACTATTGAGCCTCCCTATTACCCGGAGGATACTCTGCACTTACTCGGGTGTACTGAGGATATCTCTAGCGAGCCATATGGCTGGATTGCACTATCATTCCGCGGTCAAGTGATTCTACCAGAGATAGTCCTTGGCAGAGATATCAGAGAGAAAGGCTATCTGAAGCTAGCGTGTATCCCGGGCGTTCTGAGAATTGGTCAGCGAGGGTTCAGTTGTGTCCAGTCAACTTGCCGCCATCGACCAGCTGAACCACCAAGCTATACTGGGCCGTGGCCAGGCGAGGTGTCCGCCCTCATAAATTGCCATACAGATTCGCAGATGAAATGGCACACCGTCCAGGGAGAGACTACACTAGAAGCGAACATGATCTGGACCAGCGATCCAAGGATTGAATTCGAACTCTCAAGCGCACTTAGATGTCTCGAGCATGCGTGCCATCTCGGCCATGCGGGCATGACTTGGCGTCAGTATGTGGGGCGGAGGAAATCCTCTTGCTATCACCATCCCAGGCTGCACAAGGATACGAATGCGTGGATTCCATACGGCCAGCGGTATGCGCAGTTTACGGTTCCACGAGCTTACGGCTGCTTGCTTTAGCCGCACTCTGGGGTTCTACCTATGCAAACTTGAAACCGGGCAGGCGCTGGCAAGATCAAGGTAAGATCATCATCAACAACAGAACTTGCATCAATCGCTTGAAAGCCTTCTGTACAGAGACGGGCCGCACTCACATTGTACTGTAGTCTGTTAATCTCGACCTGATGAGTTTCTTAAGGAAATTGAGTCGTTTGTTTTCGTGGCTTTTGGATTTATTTCATTTGTCCTCATACCACTGGCTGTTCGGTTGTATCTCATACTCCGTGTAAGATTATATAGCAATGGAATTGCAGTTTGATTGTTCACCAAATGCCGCCGCCAACTCTGGTACTGGCGTCATAGCAAGATATATCGTCAACACTGGAACGTCTCTCTCTTGCTTGATGCTATTTGCCCCATCTTGTTCTGCTTGCTTGTCTTGGTTAGCAGAATTCAGGCGCATCACCTCGAAGCCTTCGTCGTCTTCTTCGTCCTCGTTGACTTCGCCCTTTCTCAGTTCTTGTGGTTTCAGTATGAGCTGGATATTGTTTGCGTCTTTGTGCTCCTCTTCTTCGTCATGTTTCTCGTGCTCTTCGTCTAGCTTGATCTTCTTCGAGGACGATTGTGCAGCAGCTGTGCTGTCTTGGCTGTCATCAAGTGGCCTCTTTCGTTGCTGTCTCTGACATTCAGGTTCTTCGGTCTCTGCTTCTACACCATCTGCCTGTTCCGAGATTTTACGCGGTTCTTCTGCCTTTTGCTTCTGCTTTGCTGGCTTTGGCTTTACTTTCATCCGTGTTGTTGTGACTGTCGTATATTGATACAATCTGTACCCCGATACTTTTGTCTTCGAGCTCTTTTGCCTCGCTACTTGTTGCTCTCCTGGCGAGCCTTTTTCTGCACTTTTATGCGATTCTAGCCATTCTTTTTCACGTTTCGCCAAATCCCGCTTCGATATTTCCACTATGCTGATCAATTTGCTAGCAACATTTGCTTTTGCTTTCAGCTCCACCACTATCCTCGCAGGCTTCTTCGTGGCATTGTCGACCGGCGTTGCTGCAGTTTCGGTGGCTTGATCTGCTTTTGTGGAGGTCACTGGTGGTAGAATGTTGAAGATGCGGAGAACTTGGTTGACTTTTTGGTGGATTTTGGTGGAGGAGATGATGTTGAGGTTGTGAATGGTATAAGAAGATGGGATTTGGGCGATGTGCTGCTCGATCACCATGTTAGAGGATCCAAGTAATTGTGATGTTTGCGACGTGATGTTGATGTTGATGTTGATGTCCATAGCCTGCGAGCACGTGTCAAAACGAATGGCGGATATTCCAGGTTCTTTCTCAAGCGGAATCAACTCCGGATGACGTGCATTGTTGTTGATGGTTGTTGAGGCGGCACGTTCGGATAAGGTATTGCTGCTTGCTCTTGAGTAGATCAGCTTCTAAGCGTCCCATCCTCTGACCTTCCTCATCTCAACACTCCTCTCCTCACATCATCATGGCTACCTCAGACGAGCTCGTCAAGCTCTCGCAAAAAGATCTAGGCAGGGAAAACTTCAGCCATCACACTCATCTCACGACCCGCCACGATCCAGGGCTTCAAGGCGAGCTTGACGCAAACACTGCAAATGACTACCCTTATACACACGCGAAAGAAGCACACTTCAACCCTGGGCTTGCAAGAACGAATGCAGCCGCAACTGTTGCCAAACCAGATGGAACGACTCAGGACAACTGGGCAGAGAGACACAAGCATATGACTGTTATGCAACAACATTGTGTGAGTTAATGCATCACATCTACGCAACTTTGGGGCTGTGCTGACCTAATTCTGCATCCAGGTCTACTGGGATCCTGACCACGACGGCGTCATCTGGCCACTTGATACCTACCGTGGCTGTCGTGCATGGGGATGGAATCCAGTCCTCTGCATCATCGCTACGATACTCATCAATGGCATGCTCTCCTATCCAACTTCGCCTAGCATCCTCCCCGACCCTCTATATCGCATCAACCTCAGTCGCATCCATCATGACAAGCACGGCTCCGACAGTCAGATCTACGACAACCAAGGTCGTTTCCGTCCTCAAGCATTCGAAGAGTTCTTCTCCAACTATGATCGTGGAAACAAAGGTGGATTGAACATTGGGGATTTATGGTACGCCTATCTAGGGCAAAGATTTGTCTTTGACTTCTTTGGATGGAGTGCCTACTTCTTCGAGTGGTTGGCAACATATCTTTTGTTGTGGCCTGCAGATGGGATTATGAAGAAGGAGGATATCAGAAGAGTGTACGATGGCAGCATCTTCCAATTCAAAGCTGATGAGTATGCCAAAAAGCAGAAGAAGAGTGTGAAGGCCTTTGGCAGGTGAATGAACATGGGCAGTGAACAAACTGGTTTTGTCGTTGCAGAGTGGACGGAATGATTAATGTCAGGAACGAAACGGAGGCATAACGACTTCGGACATGATGGATAATAGACTATACATCGAGCTCTTATGAGTATGAGCACATACAATTACACGCATATATAATAAACGACAGATTCTATCAGCAGCAGTTGTAACCACCAAGTCTTTTTCGCTAGTGAACGGCTTGCCTTACAGGTCCACTAACGAAAAGCCACATTCCACTACCTGCCTGTAATCCGCGCGCCTAAAGACAAATGAGCATTCGCGTAACCTCGATAAGAGATATCCTGGTCGTAAGCAATAAAAATGAAGTTGAATGCAGCAAATAAAGGATAGGCGACAACGAAAGCAAACAAGCTTTATAGATTAGCTGATAGGCAGGCTGACGAGGAGGTGATGATGTGTTCCACAGCCCTACGACACCTCCCTTGCTCTTGCTCGACCTCCTCCTTCCTTTCATCGCGTCTATTTTCTCTTTTCCCACCTCTCTTTCTGCTTTCTCTTCTATACTGTTTTACTTTTCTCCCTCCTTCCATCACTTGCCGACTAGGACATAGCCACTTTCTACCACTTTCCATTCTATCCCTTATCCGTCCGATTTTCGGACACGTACCCATCTGACATACGCCCCTTTTGCTGACTAAGGTCGACCTTTGGCGATTGGCCGGTAGTGTCGGAGACTGCATCTTATCCGTCCCATCTTCACTTCTTCTCTCACCTGCAACCTTCTTCGCCTTCTGTTGCGACAACTCACACATCTGCGACAAGCCAACATCACACTCTTTCTCGGCAACAACTGACGCTGGTCGTTCATGCTCACCGACTTCGATTAAATCGCTTTCTCATATTCGGCCGCTCGGAGGTCGGCGCATCTCATCATCGCTCGACATCACCAAACAGACCAGCCCAACATAACAAATTACAAAACTTGTCGCGCATGAACGAAACCGATGTCATTGCGGTCGCATGACTTTCGCCGACACTATGCAGGCATTTTCCAGCTTCGCCTGGATGCCAGACTTCATGCAGCCTCAAAATCACGAAAAGATGGCTTGCTCAACGCCACGACCGAATCCAGTCGCAAACATGCCGCCACAAACTAACAACCTGAAGCGCAAGAGAATGGATCGAAACATACTGTCATCGTCACCGGAAGTCGCGCTATCGAAGAGGCAGAAACATGTTGCTTTGGCACAAGCGCAAACGCTGGAAGTTCCGAAAGTCGTCATTAACACGCCTGTCGCAGTCGCAGAGGATACTGCTACTGAGGCAGAAGAATTGCCAGAGATCGAGCAAGAGCAAGCGCGACCTAATGCACAAGAAGATGAGTCATCAGCTGCGGCGCCTAAGACTCGAGATCCGCATCTCCAGGAACGCGCAAGACAGCAAGTAGAGGCACACTTCAACCTAGAGATACTATACAAACACAATGAGTTGCGCCTCATTGAACAAGAGATGGCCAAGTGTCAGGTTGCTCTGGAACAGCTGCGAAGATGCAACATAATATCATTTCCTGGACAACCTGGGTCTACTGCTACGCCAGAACAAATCGCGAGCGGAACAGGTCCTTCAGTGAACGCAGCACAAGGTTATACACAACCGCAAGATCCAGCAGCATGGGGTGTGACGGATGGTCCATATTCTCGACATTATGCGCAATGGCTTATACCAGATCCTCGTTTCGACCCGAGGCCTATTCAAGAAGCACCACGACCGCAAGCATCCGGTAAATTACCAAGTCGAAATGCTCGTGCTGCTACTACCTCGGAAGACATGATAACAGTGCGAAGTGGTCGTAGAGCAACAGCTGCCAAGCTTCAAGGATTGCCAAACTATGCTGCTGTAAGAGACAGGAACACCACGCTAACTATTAGACGAGCCTCCGATGGACTTCTTGTCAAATTGATCTGCAGATTCTGTGGAAAGGACAATGTGAGCAGCTTGCAAGGCTTCCTAAATCATTGTCGGATACAGCACAAGCACGAATATGCGAGCCATAATGCCGCATTGGAAGACTGTGGAGTACCACTTGACGAGGTAGAGCTGGCAAGCCTGAATGTTTCAGAGGTAGAGCAACTGCCGACGTCCAGCAACGTTGTTATTGCTGGTAACAATGGTCTTCTCGTTCATCCACTAATCAGAGAGAATCGACGCGAGTCTCCAGCAATATCTACATTATCGAGTGGAACTCCAAGAGCCAAAAGAGCCATGCAACCTCCGCGAATACCATCTGGTCTTTCAAACTCCTTCGACGGCGCATCTGACTTGAAGCCTTCCCCCTCCGTACCCGGCTTGTCTGCCTATCTTGCCAAGTTGGGCAGTATTGGTAATCTTTCTTCATTCGTGGAGCATACAAAGGACAGGAGCGACTTTGAGAACATCTGCGAACAGCTGCAGAGTGATGAGGAAGAGGAACCACCGAAGCCTGCCACAAAACCGAAAAGTCAAGGAAGATCCCGAGGACGTCGTAGTACCGTACATGCAGCAGCAGGTACCAATACGGGGACGCAAGCACCATTGCGACTCCAACTACCAGCACAACGAGCTGTGCAATTAACCAGTGAAGCTAGCCCGTATTCCACGACTACTGACACTCCACCATTGATGACTGCCTCGACGAGTTATGCAGCCACGCCTGGATTGTTGAATTCTGCCACCGACTATACCATGTCGCCTGCGATCACAAGCGCCATCTCACCAAACATCATAAGAGCTATGCCTGGATCCCGCACTCGATCCGATATCAGTGGTTTCACGTCCACATTTGGTCACACACCTACACTAGTCAACTCATCGAGCGGAATTGGTACTACCATCTCACCTAGAACTTCACAGCCACAAGCAGATCAACCTTCCAGCCAGAGAGTGCGACCACTTATACTGAAGCTCAAAACGTCGCAACATTCAGCTGACAAGAACGAACATGGACGAACAGCGAGTCAGCCCGCGATTCCTGCCACACCAGCTACAGTTGATACATCGATGTCCATGGATTTCAGCCCAGCAAATACTGCTGATACGAATCCTGGGATGGTATCTGACAATGAAGAGAACTATTCCTATGACGAAGACCTCTCTGAAGTCAACGTTGAGCATATGCGCAAGCCTTCAACAGCAGTGCGTATCCGATCGAGTCTAGACAACACGAGTTTTGCAGAGACTCAAGATGAGAGAAAAGGTCATTGAGCGATGATGGAGTACTACTATCCACGAAAACAATTCTCTTCTCAGATTGTATGACTATCAATTTTGTTTTATTGCCTGAGTGGCGAAAAGAGTATAGGTTGGGGCTGAGGTGTTATAGCATATAGGTCAGATATAGCTTTCAGAGCTTACTATTCCCAAGTTATCATGGTTTTCGGGCACTTGGACGACAAGAGGTGTTGGCACGAGGGTGCGTCATCATGGGGGAGAGGTGTACTTGTACGATTAGATTTGCGAGCTCAGAAGCATAAGCTTAGACACTAGATGCATAAGAACAATGTGATTGAAGCATTTTCAACAAGATTATCTTGCACATCCTCTGTGAATCCTCATCGTAGATTTTTGGGCGATGAACGATGATGGTGCCTTTGCCATGATAAAACTTGACGTTCCGATCGTCCTTGCCTATGCGCCACGACCTTTTTTTGAACTCGAAACCCAGGCAAAATGATTCCATATTCTTCGTACATAAGTACGCTTCAGTCATGACAAGACCTGCTTTGTAGGTAGATAGCAAGTGGTGGCTCATACGGAGATGACTGGGTACATGACTGGTCAGGCACTTTTTCTGCAAGGCTTCTTCTTGCCTGTCGCAGCCGAATCGTTGTTTTATATGGCAAACGTCCTTGAGGTCGGTTTATCTTTGCTTCAAGACATCGAGTCTGTTGTGAAATGAACCACCAGCCAAAGTTGTTGTCGTAAATCGTAAATCGTTGAGAAATCTAGAGAAGCACAATCTCATGTACCCCAGAGGACGGAGAACTACAAGTGGGAAGTGTAATTAGCTGATAGGTCCTCGCTGCATTATTGACGTGCCCATGGAATGCCTCCTCTTGTCAGAGAGAAGAACGGAGAGAAAGATAAGAGAATACACATACAGCCATGGCTACACAGCAGATGCTCACGTATGGCGATAATCTCTCGCCTATCCGTGCGCATTTCCAAAAGACACCTAAGAAGCTGTTGAATGTGACATGTGTGGTTAGCGTAAGTGTGTCGGGAGTGTGAGGAGTGGATGCTACGAAACGTACCCTTCCTTATGCCTGTCCATTGGACCAGGAAAGGTGGCGTGCACGTATGATGAGGTGCAGATCAAAAGGAGGATGACCATCAGGAGGGAGTGGAAGTTGAAGAGGGCGGACTAGACGGGGAGACGTGTTAGTTTAGTGGTGATACCATGACGAGCTGGGCTAGGCTATGTCGCGAACACGAAGGGCTTGGGGGTACTAACCATTTTTTAATACTGCTGTTGAAGTCTCCAATCTGCTCGAGTGCGTTGTTGTCGTCGTTTTGGCTTCTCCCCAAACATCATAGACGGAGCCCTTTCCGAGCTCTACTATGCGCTCTCTCACTTTCACATCACCACACCAACATCGTCTCCAACAAGCTCCCAGCTCATGACCTGACCCCACCCCCTGTCACCACCGTGGGTGACTGATCCCACGACATCCCTCCAAGAATGACCGAACCACGCATGCGCGCCCGACTAAAAGGCCAACAATTCCCCACCGAACAACGTACCTCCCCTCCTCTCACCCCTCCACCCTCCCAACTAACATCCCTCAGTAGAAGACCTCCTCTACGCCTTCGGCTCTCCCGTCCCCTGCCTCCCCGAAACCGTCCGCGTCCTCGACGAACTAATAACCGACTTCATCATCGAGCTCTGCCACAGCGCCGCGCTCTCCTCCCAACTCGCGCACCGCGCCAAAATCAAGGCAGACGATTTCCGATTCGCGTTGAGGAAAGATACGAAGAAGTTGGGACGGGTGGCGGAGATGCAGCAGAAGGATAAGGATATTAAAATCGCGAAGAAGAGTATGCAGGAGGATGTTGTGGCGGAGGGGATGGTGAGGGAGGAGAAGAAGGGGAAGGCGAGGGGAAAGAGAGGGAGGGAGGAGGTGGAGGATGGAGAGGAGGAGGGGGTGGGGAGTCAGAGTGGGGTTGGGGCGAAGAGGAAGAAGAAGAAGGTGGGGAAGGGGAGGAGTGCGGTGAAGAGTGAGGGTGGGGAGGATGAGGAGGCGGATGAGGATGGGGGTGATGAATGAGTGAGGGAGTTGTTGAGAACTGGGTCGCATCTGATCTTGGCATTGTGGGCTCGAAAGCAGGCCAGGACAGTATGATTAGATTGGCGTTGCCACGACGGAGACGACGTCCACTGGAAGCTAGTGAGGCCACACAGACTCGGTTGTTGTTAGACGTACATGGACATACCAAAGCACCACAAGACATGAAAGTATCAGAGGAGACGACGAGGCATAGAGAACACATCATTGAGTCAAGTATAGTCATCAGGTTGACATGCTGTTCGGGATGGTCAACACGACCAAAACCTCAGACTTCATGCTCGTCTAACAAGTGCTCCGGTTCGAAGGACAGTAGAGCGCAGAAGAGTGAGCAGCATGGTGAAGCACGTTAACCCAAGTAAGATATGCTGCAGAAGCGTAGTCATATCATCGGCGGAAACTGAAGTTAAAGTAGAGCCTAGAGATAGGAGATGACGCGAAAGGAAACGTTTCAGCTCACTGATACCCTCACTGCGTTATTGAACTTGTGGTTCTTTACATCCGTCTGCTTTCTTGGCTTTGATACCGAAATATTGCGGTGCTTCCAGGCAGAGCTTTTTTTGTGAGGCAGTCCATAAACGCCTGTTCGTCCGTCCCGTTCTGTTTCGATCAGATACGGCAGCATCTGAGGTAGGGAGACCTGCTTTAGTCTGCCACTTTCTGAACAGTATGGACAGTAGGGTTGAGCGGTAAGGAATAAGGGCAAAGCGTGGAAGTGATTACACAGCATAAGAGTACTTCGGTACAGCCCTGATCATCATGGTTATTCCAAAGCGAGTCGTATGGGTCAGATGGAAAACATATAAATAAAACGACTTATATGCTCTCTGGCCACCACCCCCATACCATTGAACTACTGCGATACCTAAATCACGCACTCAGGCGCCACGCACACCGCTGTCGTAACATCGTGGGGTTCCGCACCAACCTACACTCAAGTCCCGACTCCACCAGCACCCGACTCATCAACCAGCCTCATTCAACTACGCGTTCTCTACACGGGGCTACACTCTGTCGTCCGTTCGCGCGCAGCAGGGGCACACTACTCCGTCACTTCTGACTCTGCCGCAACAGTTCACCGCATCCCCGGCACCGACGGCGTAGGCAGCAGTCCCCACGGCAATGACTACTATTTCGTGTCGTTTGGTGCTCAAGGCACGTTTAGCGAGTACATCAATGTACCACAAGAGAGCACGTTTCTTCTCCCGCACGGACTGGATCCCCTGGTAGCTGCTGCGTACATGAATCCAGCGCTCGGATCGTGGATGGCGTTGAGATATCGTACTACTGAGCTACCACAAAGCGGGTGGGGAGTCCTGATTGTAGGTGCGACGAGCGCTAGTGGGGGGGTCGCGGTGCGAACTGCACGTGCGCTTGGTGCGACTAGAGTAGTGGGGCTTGCAAGAAATGTTCAGAAGCTTGAGAGAGTGGAGAGTTTGGATGCCAGAATCAAGCTGGAGGATGATGCTACAACGATCGACTTCGAAGCTGTCGGACAAGTGGACGTGGTGCTTGATTTCGTGTACGGTCGTGTTGCGGAAGAGCTTCTGACGAGGCTGAAGGCGGACAATGGACTTGTGCAGTATGTGCAGATTGCAGCGCTGAGTGGCCAGATGGATATCAATCTGCCGAGCGCGGTACTGAGGAGCAAAGACTTGACTATTAGAGGTGCTGGACCTGGAGCCTGGCCAATGTCGAGGATGAGCGTAGAGATTCCGGCTATGTTGGAGATGCTCAAGGCGGTAAAGAGTGAAGGTGTAGAGGTGGTTAGTCTGAGCGAGATCGAGGAGGCGTGGACTAGGAAGGGTATCAATCGTGTCGTGTTCAAAATGGGCCAATAGAGCTTGGTTGAAGATATTGTAATACGGCGGTCTGAGCAGTAGTATGAGTTTTGATAGCGTCTAATCCAGATATGTGCAGTGGTGCCAGGTCGTCCAAACTTTTCTTTTCGAAGCTCTTTGATGCTCAGTAATGCATACAGTCTCGGGACGACTTATAATAACAGCTGGATCCTCGTGGTCATGAAAGAGCTACCAGTTCCTTATTGTTAGATAAGGCGAGCACTTCATATGTTCCTCGGACTATCTTGACACCCATCTCACTACTCGTCATTCTTCACGGGTCCTTTGGCAACCACATTCACAGGTGCTTTCTGAGAACCCGCCTGCTCAGCATAATCCTGCTCATACATCCTCCACACCTCCGCATCTTTCTTGATCTTCCTCATCCTCATAGCCCGCCTCTCATATTCTCGTACTCTTCTCTCAGCCTCTATACAGCCACCAATGGTCATTCCAGACATTTGTAGATATACTTTGAATTGGAAAGTGAGGTTGCGGTAGACGGGAGAAAAGTAATAACCTGCACCAGCTAGGATGCCAGAGTAGATACCCCATTTAGCGGCGCCGTTCATGCCGCCGAGAAAGCCTTGCCATCCTGCCTGGTTGTATTCGTCGTCTGTTGCGAGCTGACCGTGTCGTCGTGGTGGCATTGCAAGATGGTGTTATTGTGATGCTTGGTTATTGATGTTGTTTCGGAGCACACGAGGTTGTAAATGGTGATGTCAGCCATTGGAAATAACCCTAATTTTAGGATTCAGTCTTGCTTCATTGCTTATCTGAGGGTTGGTCTCTGCCTAGTTTGCCCGTGATCGATTGTCGCTACTTTGTGAATATACATCTTGACAGAGCTTGTATTTGTGTTTATTGTCGGTGCTCTTCACCATGGCATGTGGGTTGTTTCATGATTGGCCAGAATTTGATCTACGAATCGGATGTGCTTCCAATGAACGTCTCTTGGCACTCGGATGGGCCGAAACGCAAGCATCAATGGCCATTCTCGATTACATCCACCTCCCTCGGAGTAGATGCTGCACTCTTCATCATATTCTAGGATAGCCTTGGTCTTGCTCAGCAGAGAGATGCTGATTTTCTACCCACCACTGGGCCATGGAGGCTTACTCGGAGAAAGCCTTCCTGGTATGGTAGTAGCCTCATTCTTCATAATCAAGGGGTGATATACAGTCCCGGTCAGGTGTATGTAGCTCTTGATCACAGGAACGTCAATACCGGTGGTTCATTGATCGACAGATTATGGGAGCAGCAGTCTTGAAAACACCAGGAGAAAAGTCTCGCCAATAGAGCCTGGAGAAAGAGGTCTTGGTATTTTGGCACGAAACTCTACAGCACTGAAGTGGTCAACCTCATCGCTTGGCTGTAGAACTCCTGGAACAAGCTCGACGATGCGGCTGGTTTGAGCTCAGCTACATCAGACACACAGGCGGAGATCTCGTTTGCTACAAGATCTCAGATTATACAGATTGTAGTATCCAAGATAGTGGATTCAGCGATAACTCTGTCAAGCTGGGCAATGACATTTCGGATCAAGTTTAGTGGTGGATCAATCGGTTGAAGAACTTGCTCTCGGTCGTACGTCTTGCTGCTCTACACTATTGCACTGGATCAAGAGTAATCGCATGATGTGTTGTCACACTAGTCTGCGCTATGTCCATCTATGTACGGATTGTTTTCCGCCTGGAATGAGCTGCGCAAGTTGTAATTGGCCAGCAGAGATTTGCAACGTGCTGTGAAGGTCTGGGCTTAACGCCTTTCCTTGTTGGTGTGGGCCATGTGGGATTGAGGACTGCAATAAAGCCGACGCAGAGATTACATGGACGTAATAAAGATTGCGAAGATTATCGAGATCGTATTCAAAGCATGTCGCTAGTTGCGAACGAGTGGTGCAACATATTGGTGAGGTGGCGGGGCTAGTTTATCGTGCTGTTCGTGTCTCGTGAGACATTTCCTTTTCAGGGGTACTGTACCTTGTTCACGTCATCAGATTGGTTTGGCACGACCAGCGCCTGCCAGATAAGAAATTTGCCCGGTCTTGACGCTTCATATTTCGGTCTTCAACTCATTGACCGGCAGCTCAAGTTTGGCCGGCGGTGTGTTGCTTTCCCTGCTGCCTTGCTAGAATTCCCTGAGCAATACCCCAACCTCTTCTCCTCCGGCGCTTCCTTCAGGGTTTCCTTGACAAACATCATTATCTCATCCATCGTCAGCCGAGTCATGAAATTTGGAGATACGCTCTGGCAGCGCTCTGTGCCTCAATGGCGGTCATGTATGTTCTCCTATATGCTCTCAAATACATGGTATTTCCTCGTTGTGACCGATGATGCCTGTGTGACAATTGTGGGGAGGCTGGGTGTCGACAAAATATAAAACATCTCGGATCATGCTTAGCTCAACACTGACATCTATATAGATAACGTTGATTACAATAATATTAAGCGACTGATCAAGGATAATACGTCTCCTGGTCAGGGCAAAGCCGTCTCAATCCCCGGAACAGGCGACAGTGTCGCAAAAGACTTCTCTAACCAATTATTCATCATCTTGAATAATGAGCATGACCGTATCAGCTTGTTCATCAAGAGCAGATGGTATGAGATAAACAGTCGTCTAGGTAAGAGATTTAGTTGACGCTGAAGCATAATCACCACGCTTACCCTTCGATAGCCTCTATAGGAAGACAATTGTCGCAGATTCAAGGTAAAGACCTTGCAACTCTAAATCAAAGGGCAGCTTGGCAACTACGCCGGAGGTTCTCCAGGATCGAGAGTGAGATATTGGCGTAAGTACCACCTGAATGTTGTAGTCTGTGGTCAGCTCACATTGTGTCCAGTGTTGGCGAAGAAATACAGAATCTTTCAAGGTTCATCTCTATCAATCGACAAGCAATAAAAAAGCTCTGCAAGAAGTACACAAAATGGTCTGGCTCGACCAATCTGCGAAACCGGGTAGAAAGTGATATTCTGGACAAGCCTGGCAATCTGTCCGAGGCTATGCTGAAACCTGCTCTCGAGCAATATACGACTTTCTTGCACGATGTCCGAGCACCCTTTGAGGGAGAATCAGAGAGAAGTCCTATCTCCCCAAATGGTAGATCCGGTTATGCCATTAAACCATCGCCTTATGCAGAAATATTATCAAAGTCTGCTTTACATTTTGACTCAGCCTTGACATTAAGAACGAAAGACAGGTCCACAACTGTTGCCAAGTACTGGACACATGTAGACAACGTAACACAACTACGCATACTTTTGCTACAGCACACTCGCCTGGCCAAGTTTGAGGCAGTGGAGACACGACGCACATCGGTTATCACACTACAACGCAGAGCATCGGAAAATGCGGATGGTGAGGATAACGTTGGGTTGATCCTGCTTGGAGATCTCGAAATGCATGGCAATGATGGCGACAGTTACTTACAAGATGAAAACGGGTCTACTGGCGGCGCAAGATGGTCTGGAAATAGCGAAGCTGTAGTTTACAAAACTGGAGCTAAGCCAAACGCAGCTGCCGTTATGGTGGCACAAGTCCAACAGGAGCAGCTCTACGACTATCTCGACACCCGACCAAACAAGACTTTGCCATCAAGCTACGATCACAATACGGACGAAAGCAATATTCGCCAATGGCTTGAAGAGCATTCCAATATGAGGCCTCTAGCATGTATACGGTCACGAAGAAGCAGATTCGTTGGCCTGGATAATACATTGGGAGGCGGCACTTGGGCAACGCTCGACGAGGAGATAGACATGGCGCCAGTCAGCCTGAAGCAGCTCAAAAATACAGACTTCTACAGATGTTCAGGGCAACAAGCCAATCGATTCGAACATGCCGTCCTGACTGTCAGATCCGAAGGTGATGATCGCGGTCTCTTCAGAATGCTTGACAAGTCTCACTTGGTAAGCTCGAGTTTGGCGCAACTGCAAGCGCCATGCTAATACACAATAGACCGAACGCATCGATGACTTTTCCATCGAGCAACACGCACTTTACCAATGTCACCGCCCAAGGTCGATGGCGACACCTACTTGGGTATGTTGAGTGTTCGCCCTATCTCGTCAAAATCATGCTAATTTTGCTACAGATTGACACATTACACAAAGATATTCGCCACGTTCCTGAAGCTCCTCCCACTACCCGATCCCGCAAGTCCTCCTCCTTCGGTCTATCAACACCTCGACGATCTCCCAGAACTTCAGTATCCCAAGGACGCAGCACTCCTCCCACCACCGTCACCACCATCGCCGCCCCTGATCCTTCCACACTCGAGACCCGCGTCAAATCCAAGCTGCGCCAAAAACGGCGACTGCAGACACCAATAGCAGAAGAAACACAACCTTACTGGAACGAATACGACAATCCTGATTCCGAATTCGGTGGCGACGACGGTGGCTTTGTAATCTATATTGACCCAGATGCGCCACTGTATCCAGGACAGAAGATGGTGTCTCGGATGTATGGTAGCATTAGAAGTCTATTAGGTCTAAAAGGTAAGCAGCCTGACCTAGAACGACAAAATAGCAGCGAAACCCTTACCGGCTCTACTGGATCCTCTGAAGACGAAGAGGACGATGTCGACAAGATTGGACGACCATCAGTATCCGCAAAAACGCCTTTAATAGGTCGTCTGCTATCGCCAGGATACGGCGCAACGCCACACCCTCCCACTACTACGCAACGAAACACAACATCCACAACAGCAATATTCACGCCCAACAGTCACATATATCTAGCATCCTCGACCCGCCTATCCACAATCTGTTTAGCAGCCGCTCTAATCATCCTCGCAATGGTCAACGTGCTCAGCAGCACCGGCCGCAAAAAAGCACGGACTGAAATCGAAACGTTCGTGCTCATTGGGGTCATCGCCGCTCTGGCGTTTGCGGGTATTGGCATGGGCAATTTGATTACGGTGGGTATACGCGGGGGATTGATGAGGAAGAAGGTGGTGTTTCTGGCATTTAAGTGGGTGGTTGCGTTGGTGGTGTGTGTTTGGGCGGGATGGTTGGGGATGAGTGTGATTGTATGATAGTTATTGAGGATGAGGGGGCATAGCACGGCGCGGTATTGGGTAGAACAAAGGGGATGGTATCTGTAGATGTTGTATCAGATCTTGATGACATGTACAAGGCAGCTTGGAGAGTGATTACGGACGATCACTATGAGAAAAGCAAGTGCAATGATGGCTACCAAGGCCTCTTCACACCTCAGATCATTCCTTGTAATCCGTCTGAATATCATCATGTCAGTGAGATGCTGTTGTGCACTCCAAGGCATAGACTTGTACTGTTCAATGTCAGAGTCAGTAAGTTTCTGGAAATTCTTGAGCATTGATTGACCTTTCCTCCTCCCATCGCGGCTTCCTCAAGTGCAATGCTAAGTACATATTTTCCATTCTGTTTCACATGAGCACAGTGAGTAGAAGGGTTTGCACCAAGCTGAATTCAAACGAACATGTTGGAATTTGGAGTATACGTATATACAACAAAACGGGTTGCGTCGGCTGTAAGGCCACATGATTACGCTGGACGACGGTGCTTCATCACAAACGTAAAACACACGATCATTGCTTTGCACATGACCTCTACAGCACACATTCACGCCTCAGTACTGTCGGATCAAAAACGCCAATTTCTTTTCGATTATACATTCACCATTTCCATCATATCGTTATTGTGCTAGAAAGAAAATCAGACCAAACCGAAAGCAGCCCGATCAACGTTCCATCCGCCAAGTCTATTGGAGAAGATTTCCTGCGTAATCACATCTAACCCTCGAATGCGAGGTGCATACCGACCTTGTGCGTCGACTCGTTGAGCTTCTGGGTGTCGAATGAAGCACCAATACCGAAGTTGACACCTGGGCGGACAGCAAGGTTGTAGGCGAGAGCGGCGATTCCTCGGTCGTCAATCTTGGCCTGGAAGAAGATAGTGTCAGCACTTATTAAGTGTACTACATGGATTTATGATGACCTACCTTGGCGAAGGAAAGAGGGTCGATGCGGTACTTGGCAGCAACCTCCATACCGACAGTGCTGGAGCTCTTTGAGTCCCAAGCAGCCCTGGCACCAACCTCAACAGCGTCGTTGACCTTGTTGTAGTAGCTGGCGGTGAAGATGCTAAGGTTGTTGGTAGCAGTGATCGCAGCGTTGTGGACACGGTGCTGGTATCCAATAGCAGCAGAGTACCTGGTTACAGCTGCCTTCTGGACATCGTAACCAGCCTCACCACCAACGACGAAACCCTCGTGACCAATGACAGCGTCAATGGTTGCGGTGGGACCCTTGAGGAGATCGGTGAAAGCGCGGATGTGGAAAGCGGGCTGCTTGAAGTACATGTTGAGCTTAGCACCAGTGGCCTGGGTGGCAGGGTTAAAGGTGGTCAAAGCCTCAGCCTTGAGGCCCTTTGCGATGTTGTTGTCGAGCTCGAGCTTTGCATCGAGAACGTTGAGGGTGGTCCATGCGAGGGTACCAGTGATTCCTGCGCGACAGTACGTTATCAGCGCTTGTACTGAAGAAGGGGAAGATGTATGTGTGGTTTTATTTTGTGATGTTGTGCTGGCTATTGGCCGGCTGGGGATATAGGAAAAGGCGTAAAGAAGGAATGCGGGTATTGAAGAAGTGCTAATCTTCTTTTGCTGTAATAATGTAATGGATGATATACCGGAAGGTCTGTCGGTGTATTTTCCCTCAAGCTGTTTTGCGAAAGATAAAGTCAGCAAATTTTGTCCTTAGGCCTTCAATAGGCAAATTTCAGCTTTTACCGAGCCAGTCAAAGGTCCATTGTGCGCGCTCTTTCCCTTGACAGTGTAGTTGACGCCATTTGGTGCCTTGCTCTTGACCTCGAGGTTGGCTAGAAATTCTCCATTAGCGCAGATCCGTCATCAAACCACGCTGGCAAACCCTACCAGCAGCGACGTGGTAGAAGTCCTTGTTGAGGAGATCGTTGGCAGCCTTGGAGATGTCGCTGTAGGCGGGAAGGGGTGCAGTGAAGAATTGGTTCACGCGAGCCTCAGCTCTCTCGAAACCAGCTTCAACTCTGGCAGCGCCCTTGGAGAAGGCGCTCTTAGTTTCGGAAAAGGCGCTCTGGGTCTCGGCCTTAGCCTCTTGAAAATATGATGCCATTGTGAAGAACGAGAAGGTTGGAGAAGAGAAGACGGGAAAAAGAAGTGAAGAAGTGGTATTTGGTGGTTTGCGCGAAGGAATAGATTGGATGAAGTTATGGTTTGTTGTTCTGACTCCAAGCTTGCTTTCCGGTTAATTATCGCATGCACATGTCAAAGCCCTATTCCTGTATTCCTGTTTGGTAGGCAACATTGAGAAATAAAAAGAGCTCCATTAACACCCAAGCCTAAGTCCACCTATCGAACAGGTTCGTCACGAGTATTAATAGAGTACGTAGTGTTGTTTCAATAATCTCGTTAATACCAATCGATTCATGACCAATCCGTGGGTATACCAAACTAGACCGCATCCTACTTTTACATCCTGATCATCATCGCCTATACATGAAGAACTGGACATAAATCATAATATCCTCAAAAATTGTTCCCAAGCTCCCAATCAACCATGGCAGATTCATCATGATGTACTGCTGGTCCAAGCTGTGACATAAGATGCCAGCACCATAAGTAAAATTGCCCAAAAGTGATAGGAGAAAGAATAACAAGCTCAGTCCTTCACAGGACTTCTCCCGGTAGTTTTTCACGACTTGCGGTATCCTCGCTCCAAGATATGCGACGGCGCTGGCGTATCCTAGAATCTCAGCTCCCATTGGTGCCGTGTGCTCTTTCTCGCCGCTGGCAGCGCCCATTGTAGGCTCCGGCGCAGGTTTCCAGATACCAGTCTTCCAACAGATCACCCATGCTGTAGCACCAACGGCGCAAATCAGTAGCACACTTCCAAGGTTCTTCATAGTCGCCCTTAAGCTGCTCTCGTCTTCCTCATCTTCCTCAACGACCTTGGCCAAGGAGTCAGCTCGCCGACGACTGACGACACTGCTTTTCCTCCTCATGCTTCCAGGCAGGCCAACATTACCACTGGATGCACTTTCTGTCCTGCTCAATAGAGGCGACTCTTCGTCGGCCTCATGATCTTGCTCAACTTCGTCTTCCACGGCTGATCCAGAAGCAGTCTTGTCCTCGGCCACTTTCCTGTTCTTGTAATTGTAATATAGACATTGCACAATAAGCACGCAGTCGGCGATGCAAAAGTACACTGCGAGTGCAATTACTGTGGGTACTAGCTTAGCCCAGACGGCACCTAGGAGCTTATTGTTAGCTATATTCTTATGGTATTTCTTCTTTCTTTTGCGTGGATATAATACCAATAAGCGAGCAGATGTCTCCAATGAACCAGATAGTAAGGAAGGGTATCGATATAGCTTCAGCAGAGCCAGTGCGGTAGTTTTGAACAAGTTGAGGAACCTTGACTGATGGTTAATAGGGATGCAAACAAAAGAGTCCCAATGCATTGGACAGGACATACAAGAACGACGATCCATGAGACAAGCGAGATAGAGCCAAACACGCCCGAAAGAGCTTCGTGAGTGGTCAAGGCTGGATGAGCAGGTGCAGCTATACTGAGCAGAGAAGCCATTGCCCTGGTGAGATTGATTGAGTAGTGAAAGGAAGTGACTGTGCTGTGTCGTGTGCTTAGATTATGACTGTTTTTTCTTTGTCAAGATCGTCATCTCTTATCGCCTAACTTTTTGTAATGGGCGGAGGCTCTGCCGAAATGGTCAGGGGAAAGAACTCAATCTCAACAAATAAGACTTTTCTGGTTTTTGCCTCTTGGATGTCTGCGGATCGTCTCGCTATCCGCCGGTGTGAAGATTACTTAAAGCCGCAGCATATTATTGCTCAGCACCAGGCCATCACCTTGCGTGTCAAGTTTTCAAGTCATTGTACATTCGTGGATATCTAATTTATCAAAAACTTGCACAAACAATATACGGAGCTCTATAATCTACTGCTTTTTAATCTCTGCCAGTCTCTCCTCTAGTGCGTCCAATGCACGGTCAATATCACCACGCTCTGGCTGCATGACACTCACACCCATGTGACCAAAGCGAATGTACTTAGTAGCAATCTGCTTGTGAAGTCCACCAGCGAAAATGA
>Ga0160427_10000390_pt1 | contig 27253 bp, 20 predicted proteins | sample SolpanmetagenomL_FD_108194 | JGI IMG/M metagenome (GOLD analysis project Ga0160427, IMG submission 108194) | Solar panel surface microbial communities from Lawrence Berkeley National Laboratory, California, USA - L | ecosystem: Engineered > Built environment > Solar panel > Unclassified ...
CGACAGCGGCGTGGTGCGCCTGGAGCGCAACCGCAACCTGAAGTTTGGCGGGCGCATCAAAACGTCTATCTACGGCTTTAAGGGGCAGAACTTTCAGTTCGACTACGATGGCTACTACATCGACATGCCTCGCATCGACTCGCTCACCATTCGCAACAAGCGCAAGAAGGCGACCAACAAAAACATAGCCGCCGAAGAAACGCCGCCCAGCGACTTCGTACTCACCAACAAGGGCAAGTTTCAGAGTGGCCGGCTTTACTTGAACGACCCCAAGAACCGCTCGGGCCGCAAGAAGCTGCCCAAGTATCCGTCGTTTACCTCCACGTCGGGCGCCTACGTGTACTTTAATAAGCCCGACGTGCTGGGCGGCGCCTATGACTCGACCACCTACTTCGACGTGCCGCCCTTCAGCTTCGACTCGATGGGTACGGGCAAGGCGCGCGGCAACTTCGTGGGCGTGTTTCACAGCCGGGCCCTGCCGCCCATCAAAACGGCGCTGACCACTCAGGAAGACGGCACGATGGGCTTCGTGCATACGGTGCCCGCCGCCGGCTACCCCATGTATGGGGGCAAGGGCCGGCTCTCGCCGGGTGCCAAGGTGAAGCTCAACGCCCAGGGCCTGCAATCGAACGGCACCGTCACCTACCTCGGCGCCACCATGCAGAGCGACCGCTTCGTGATGTACGGCGACTCGCTCACCGGCGAGGGCAAAACCGGTAGCATCGCGGCCGGCGTCAATACACCCAAGGTGGTGCTGCCACCCGGCTACCTCATCAACTGGGGCGCCCGCACCGACTCGCTGCACCTGCAAACGCCGCCCGGCGGCGCCTCGGCCAAGGTTTATGCCGACCACACTTTCAAGGGCTCGCTGCTGCTCACGCCCCAGGTGGTGGGGGGCGCCGGCCGCCTCGACGGCCCGCAGAGCTACGTGCGCTCCGAAAACCTGGTGTTTAAAAACGACTCGTATTCGGGCCAGAAGGCACTGCTGAGCGTGAAGTCGGCCCAGGCTGGCAAGCCCGCCCTCACTGCCAACGACGTCAACTTTACCTACGACCTCAAAAACGGCTTTGCCGAGTTTAAGCGCGAGGAAGGCAGTAGGGCCAGCATTGACCTGCCCTATACCGACTTCCGCACCTCGCTCAGCGGCGGGCGCTGGGACTTCAAAAAGAAGCGCGTGGTGCTGCGCGCCACCGGCGCCGACTCGGCCCGCTCGTACTTCACCTCCACGCTGCCCGAGCAGCACGGGCTGAAGTTTCGGGCGGCCGCCGCTACCTACGACCTCACCAAGTATCAGTTGCAAGCCAAGGGCGTGCCCTACGTGGCGGCAGCCGATGCCTGGGTTATCCCCGACTCGGGCCGCGTGACGGTGGCCGGCGGCGGCAAGATGCAGACCCTGCACCACGCCAAAGTGCTGCTCGACTCGCTGGGCAAGTTTCACAAGCTAGTGGATGGCAACATCCGGGTGACGGCCCGCGATGCCTTCACCGGCGATGCCAAATACATGACCCGCACGGCCACTGGCGACTCGGTAGCTATCAAGTTTATCGATTTCAAGTCGGACTCGGCTTCGCTGCTGGCTTCTAATACCGGCCGCAAGCGCTTTGGCCTGCGCCGCCGCGCCGCGCCAGTCGCCGCGGCGGCTACCGATGCCGGCACCGACAATACCGCCGGGGCGGCGGTGTCTACCCTGGCTACCACGGCCACGGCCAATGTAGAAACCAACCAGAAGTTTCAGCTGGCGCCGCGCATCGGCTTCCGGGGTGGCATCAACCTGAACTCGCGGCGGCGCGGCCTGCTCTTCGACGGCCAGGTGCAGCTGCAATTTGGCAAAACGCGCGATGCGGCCACCGCCGAGTGGTTTGCGGTGAAAGACAGCATCGACCCCAAAAACATCGAGCTGAACCTGCGCGAGCTGAAGTCAGAAGACGGCGCGGCGCTGGCCACCGGCTTGTTTATCTCCGACACCGATAACCGCATTTACCCGCTCTACGCCGGCCCCAAGGGCAGCGAAGCCGACATTCCGCTGCTCAACGTGGCCGGCAAGCTGCACTACGATGCCCAGCGTGGCGACTACACCATCGCCGATACCGACCAGAGCGACTCCAACCAGTATCAGGGCACGGTACTCAGCTTCCGCGACTCGACCAACCGGCTGACTTTCCGGGGGCCGATGAATTTTATCGCTAATAACAAGAGCTACAGCATCACGGCCAGCGGCGTAGGCAGCGGCAACCTCGACAGCGCCCGCTACCGGGTGCGCGCCCTGCTGGGCATCGACGCCGCCATGCCTGCCAAGGCCGTGGAGCAGATGGCCAGCACCCTGGCCAAGGTAACCAAAAACGCGCCCGAGGCCCTCGACGGCTCTACCGATGAGCTGTACAACATTGCGCAGCTAGCCGGCAACAAGGGCGTGGAAGCCTTCAACAACAACCGCAAGCCCGGCACGGCGCCGCCCGCGCTGGCCTCGCTCTCACCCAAGCTGCTGCACACCCTCACGCTAAGCAAAGTGGACCTGCGCTGGGACCCTAAGCTGCGCTCGTGGCACTCGGTGGGTAAAATTGGCCTAGCGGGCGTGGGCAAGCAAAGCCTCAATGCGCTGGTAGATGGCTACGTCGAAATCAAGCGCGATAACTCGACCGACCTCGTGGAGGTGTACATCGAAGCCGAGCCCCAAACCTGGTACTACCTGCGCTATGCCAACAACGTACTCCTGACCAAGTCGTCGAGCGAAGCATTTGACGGCGAAATTTCGGCCAAGCAGAAGGGCAGCGTCGAAACTACCTCTGAGTACGGTGCCTTCCTGGGCGAGTTTGAGGATGTGGACCGCTTCCGCTCGCACTTCGAGCGCGACTACCTGGGCAAGTCGGGCCGCCTGGCCCCGCGCCCCGCTGCCGCCGCGCCTTCGGGTGACTTCGAGGGCTTTGGTACCGAGAAGGGCAAGAAGTCGAAGAAGAAAGCCAAAGCCGACCCCTTCGGTGATGGTGCTACCGACCCCGCCGCCGAGCCCGCTCCGGAGCCGACCAAGAAATCCAAGAAGAAGAAGGACAGCGACCCCTTCGGCGACGGTACTATCGAAACGCCCCCGGCCGAGCCCGCCCCGGCGCCCACCAAAAAGGAGAAGAAAAAGAAGGAGGAAGCCCCGGCCGCCGACACGGAAATCGCCACCGAGCCGGCCCCCGAGCCTACTAAAAAGTCGAAGAAAAAAGCCAAGGACAATGACCCCTTCGCCGACAGTGAGATAGCGCCGCCCGTGGCCCCCAAGAAAGCCACTCCGGCCACCCCGCCTGCTGCGCCAGTAGCTACGCCGGCTCCGGCAGCCCCGGCGGCAACCACACCAGCTGCCTTAGTGCCGGCCACCCCGGCTCCGGTTACGTCGGCCCCGGCCGCCACGGAGGTAACACCGGCTGCCCCAGCGCCGGCGGCTACTGCGCCCGCCCCAGCCGCCACACCGGTAGCCCCGGCGCCGGCCTTGGCCGACCCTATCCCGGCTAAGCCCAAAGTAGTTGCCGATTCGGCGCAGGCTCCGGCGCCGGTGGCTGCCCCGGTGCCTCCTGCTGCCGCACCGGCTCCGGTGGCTACGCCCACCCCCGCCCCGGTAGCCGCTCCGGCTGCTGCGCCTGCCCCGGCAGTTGCGCCGGCTGCCGAACCGACTCCAGTGGCTACGCCGGCTCCCGCTGCTGAGCCGGCGCCGGCCCCTGCGCCGGTGGCTGCTCCCGCCACTGAGACAGCGCCGGCCGCCATACCAGCGGCACCCGTGGCGACACCGGCCGCTGAGCCGGCCCCGGCCGCTACGCCAGCCGAGCCAGCCACACCTAAAGCCACGCCGGCCGACCCTGACCCCACCGCCGAGCCGGGCGTGGAGCCCGATAAAAAATCCAAGAAAAAGAAGAAGAAGGGCGAAGAAGACCCCTTCGGCGATTCGTAGCCTGAGCCGCCCCGGAGCCTACCTCCGGGGCGGCTTACTTTTGTGCCATGCTGATTATACTACTGGCGCTGCTGGCGGCCTACCTGCTGGGTTCTATTCCGACGGCGCTGTGGGTGGGCCGCGCTTTTTTTAACCTCGCTGATATTCGCGAACACGGCTCCGGCAACGCCGGCGCCACCAATACCTTCCGGGTGCTGGGTAAAAAAGCGGGCACCTTCGTGCTGCTGGTCGATGCCTTTAAGGGCTTCGCAGCGGCGTATTTCTTACCCAATCTGCTACTCAGCCAGGGCCTCATCGCGCCCGCCAACCTGTTCTATTTTCGGCTTGCCTGCGGGGTGCTGGCCGTGGTAGGGCATATTTACCCGGTGCTGGCGAGCTTTCGGGGGGGCAAGGGCGTGGCCACTATCCTGGGCATGATGCTGGCCGTGGCCCCGGCTACGGTGGGAGTGGCGCTGCTGGTATTTCTGGTGGTGCTGGGCACCACACGCTACGTGTCGCTGAGCAGTATGTCGGCCGGGGTGGCCTTCGCCTTTTTGCAGCTGCTGCCAGCTTTTCGGCCCGTCAATGACCTGCAAGTGTGGTTTGGTTTCCTGCTGGCCGCGATGCTGATTTACACGCACCGCGCCAATATCGGCCGCCTGCGTGCCGGTACCGAGAGCCGCGTGCCGCTGTGGGGCAAAAAATGACACGTGCGCTGGCTATGACCCCTGGTTTTCCCTGCCTCATTACCCCACGCCTGGTACTGCGTGCCTTCGCCCTGGCTGATGTGCTGCCTCTCGTGGCGCTGGCCGGCAATTATGAAGTAGCCAGAAATACGCTCAACATCCCACATCCGTACCGGGAGGAAGATGCGCGGCGTTGGGTACAAATCACGCACGAAAACTACGTGCAGCAAACCGGCTATGCCTTCGCCATGGAGCTGCGCGCCACTGGTGACTTCATTGGTGGTATTGGCCTCACGCTGGCACGCCGCTTCGACCGGGCCGAGGCCGGCTACTGGGTAGGCCAGCCCTACTGGGGCCAGGGCCTGGCCAGCGAGGCGCTGGCGGCCCTGCTGCGCTTCGGCTTCGAGGAGTTGGGCCTGAATAAAATCTATGCTACGCACCTAGCCGAAAACCCGGCTTCGGGCCGGGTGATGCTGAAAAACGGCATGGTAAAAGAGGGTGAGCTGGTGCAGCACACGAAGCGCGATGGCCGCTACCACGACCTGTGGCAGTATCGCCTCACGCGGGCCGAATATGCCGCGCAGGCTGGTGTCACTTAGCCGCCGCTGGCGTGTGGTAAACTGCCAAAAGTGAGGAAAATAGGTCGGGTTATTGAAATTTAAGCAGAAAAAAAGTCCGCATAGGTTGCATTTCCAAAAAAACCGGTAGCTTGCGCCCCCTAAACCTACTGGTAATTCATGGAGACGCCCGCGCTGAAGTATCCTGCCATCCGCAACTACGTAGCGGGCCACCCTATCGACACGCCGGCCGCGTCGCTGCTTGACGTATTCAGCCCATTAAGCGGGGCCGTCATTTCGGCAATGCCTCTGAGTACTGCTGCCGACCTCGATGCGGCAGTACAAGCTGCGCAGGCCGCGTTTCCGGCTTGGGCCGCCACCCCAATCAAGGAGCGCGTGCAGGTGTTTTACCGCTACAAAACGCTGTTGGAGCGCGACATGAAGGCCCTAGCCGACCTCGTGCGGGAGGAAAACGGCAAGACCTTCGACGAAGCCCGCGCCGAGGTTGAAAAGGCCGTAGAGCTAACCGAGTTTGCCTGCTCGCTGCCGCAGCTCATCCAAGGCGAGCTTCTGGAAGTGAGCAAGGGCGTGGAGGCCCGCGCCGAGCGTAAGCCGCTGGGCGTGGTGGCCAGCATCGCGCCCTTCAACTTCCCCAACATGGTGCCGCACTGGACCATCCCCAACGCCCTAGTGCTCGGCAATTGCCTGATTCTGAAGCCTTCGGAGAAAGTGCCGCTGAGTGCCATCAAGATTGCCGAATTGCTAAAAGAAGCTGGCCTGCCCGACGGCGTGCTCAACGTGGTAAACGGCGACAAAACCATCGTGGAAGCCATCTGTGACCACCCCGCTATCAAAGCCGTGTCGTTTGTGGGCTCTACGCCCATTGCCAAGGTCGTCTACATCCGGGCCACCAGCAACCTCAAGCGCTGCGTGGCGCTGGGCGGGGCCAAAAACCACCTCATCGTGCTGCCCGACGCCCACCCCGACATGACGGCTTCCAACGTGGCGGCCAGCATGTCGGGCTGCGCGGGCCAGCGCTGCATGGCCGGCTCCACGATGGTGGGCGTGGGCGGCATCGACCACATTGTGAGTAAGCTAGTTGAGGAAGCGAGGAAGATTGTAGTAGGCCAAAACCTCGGCTCCGTCATCAGCCGCGAGGCCAAGGAGCGCATTGAGCGCTACATCACCGAGGCCGAGGCCGCCGGTGCCAAGGTGCTGCTCGACGGCCGCGGCGCCGTAGTGCCCGGCCACGAGGCCGGCTACTACGTGGGCGCTACCGTCATCGACTACGTGACGCCCGACATGGCCATCGCCCAGGAAGAAGTCTTTGGCCCGGTGCTGGCCATCCTGCGCACCAAGAGCCTCGACGAAGCCCTGGCCATCGAAAACGCTAACCCATACGGTAACGCCGCCGCCGTATTTACCCAAAGCGGCAGCCACGCCCGCTACGTGATGGACCACGCCAACGCCGGCATGATAGGCGTGAACATCGGCGTGCCCGTGCCCCGCGAGCCCTTCTCGTTCGGCGGCTGGAATGAGTCAAAATTCGGCGCCTGCGACATTACCGGCAAAAGCTCCATCGAGTTCTGGACCCAACTCAAGAAAACCACCACCAAGTGGAATCCTGAGTCGCGGGTGAACTGGATGAGCTAAGAAAAGCCCGACCAACTTTAATCGTTTGTCCTTGCGAGCGCAACGCAGTGGAGCGCGGCAATCGCCCCAGCACGACATTCGAACAACTCGTTCTAGTGCGATTGCTTCGCAGGCTCGCAATGACAAGAGGCGCCAGTGAGAAGGAAGGATTGCTCCGCTTCACTGCGTTGCGCTCGCAAGGACAAATGTGTTTTGAGAACCACTCTGAGTAAGCATCAACCGCTATGCACCCCACCCTCGACCTCGACCAGCAACAAATCTTGCATGACAACCTCGACCACACGCTGTTTTCGTGGTCGAAGCAGGCGGGCCTCAACCCCATTAGCGCCGAGCGGGCGGCGGGCGTGTACCTCTACGACCGCGACGGCAAGCGCTACATTGACTTCTCGTCGCAGCTCATGAACGTGAACATCGGCCACGGCGACCAGCGCGTGACCGAGGCCGTGGCCGCCCAAATGCGCGAGGTGAGCTACGTGTATCCCGGCATGATAACCAAGGCCCGCGGCGACCTCGGCCGCCGGCTGGCCGAAATAACGCCGGCTAACCTGACCAAGGCGTTTTTCACGTTGGGTGGGGCCGAAGCCATCGAAAATGCCATCAAGCTGGCGCGCATCTACACCGGCCGGCACAAGATTGTGGCGCTCTACCAGTCGTTTCACGGGGCCAGCTACGGGGCCATGAGCGTGGGCGGCGACCCGCGCAAATTTGCCGTTGATAGCCAGGCCATGCCGGGCGTGGTGCACGTCGAAAACCCGTATTTCTACCGCTGCCCGTGGTACAGCCGCACGCCCGAGGAGTGCGCCCAGCGCGCCGCCGATGCCCTGGAGCGCATTATCGGCTACGAAAACCCCGGCAGCGTGGCCGCCATTTTCCTGGAAGGTGAGTCGGGTACCAGTGGCTGCATTAAGTACCCGCCCGGCTACTGGGCCCGGGTGCGCGAAATCTGCGACAAGCACGGCATTCTGCTTGTGGCTGATGAGGTGATGTCGGGCTTTGGCCGCACCGGCAAGTGGTTTGGCTCCGACCACCACGGCGTGAAAGTCGATATCATGTGCATGGCCAAGGGCATCACCGCCGGCTACCTGCCCCTGGGCGCCGTGATGGTCGATGAAGCCATCTCCAAATCGTTTGATAACAAGCCGTTGCCGCTGGGCCTCACGTACTCGGCCCACCCGGTAAGCTGCGCTGCCGCCGTAGCTGTGCTCGATATTTACGAGGAAGACCACCTGCTCGAAAATACCGTTGCAATGGGCCACTACCTCGACGAGCGCGTGGCGGAAATGGTAAAAGAGCACCCCAGCATCGGCGACTGGCGCAACACCGGCCTCTTTGGCTGCTTGGAGCTAGTGAAAAACCGCGAAACCAAGGAGCCGATGGCCCCCTGGAACGCCGCCCCCGACCAGATGACCATCATGAACGAGGTGGCCGCCAAAATTAAAGAGCTGGGGATGTACACGTTCGTGCGCTGGAACTACATCTTCATCGCCCCGCCGCTGTGCATCAACAAGGTGGAGCTAGACGAAGGCTTAGCCATTATCTCGGAGGCGCTGAAAATCGCCGATGCGCATGTGTATTAAAAAATAGCGCAGCCATTACAATCGGCGTCCGCGCCGTTCGCCCATCGTTCAGGCCCGGGCTATAAAGTCCGCGTTACAAGCAACTTGTTTCATGTCGATTCTGCTAAAAAACGGCCGTGTTATCACGGCCGACTCGGACAGTATTTGCGATATTCTGGTGGCCGGTGAGGTCATCGTAGCCATCGGCCGCGACTTGCCCGCGCCTGAGGGTGTGGAGGTTATCGACTGCACCGGCCGCCTAGTAATGCCCGGCGGCATCGACCCGCACGTGCACCTCGAAATGCCCTTCATGGGCACCTTCAGTAGCGATACCTACGAGACCGGCACCCGCGCTGCGCTGCACGGTGGCACCACCACGGTCATCGACTTTATCCTGCAAAAGCAGGGTAGTTCGCTGCGCGCGGCATTGGAGGAATGGCAGGGCCGCGCCACCGGCAACGCCGTGGGCGACTATTCCTTCCACATGGCCGTGACGGATTTTAATCCGAATACCCAACTGGAAATCAAGGAGATGATAGCTGAAGGTATTACGTCTTTCAAAACATTCATGGCTTACAAGGGCGCGCTCATGATTGATGATGCGCAGTTGGTGGGCCTCATGCAGGAAGTGAAGAAACACGGTGGCCTCGTGACCGCCCACGCCACCAACGGCGACATGATTGACACGCTCAGTGCCCAGTACCGGGCTGCCGGTCAACTCACGCCACGCTACCACTACCTCTCACAGCCCGAAGTGACCGAAACCGAAGCCTCGGGCCGCTTCGCCGATATTGCCAACTACACGGGGGTGAATGCCTACATCGTGCACCTCACCTGCCAGGGCGCCCTCAACCAGGTGCGCCGCGCCACCGAGCGTAACCAGCGGGTGCTCGTCGAAACCTGCATTCAGTACCTGCTGCTTGATGCTTCGCTGTATGATGATGAAGAAGGCGCTAAGTGGGTAATGTCGCCGCCGCTGCGCGAAAAAAAGGACCAGGCCACGCTGTGGGCCGGCCTCAACCAGGGCCTCGTGCAGGTGGTAGGCACCGACCACTGCCCCTTCATGTGGGCACAGAAACTGACCGGTAAAGACGACTTCTCAAAAATCCCGAACGGCCACCCCGCCGTGGAGCACCGCCTGGAGCTGCTTTTTTCCGAAGGCGTGGCGAAGGGCCGCATCACCCCGCAAAAATTCGTGGAAGTGACCTCGACCAACGCCGCCAAAATATTCGGCCTGTTTCCGCGCAAAGGCACTATCAGTGTCGGGGCCGATGCCGATATCCTTATTCTCGACCCTGAAAAAAAGCACACCATTTCGGCCGCCACGCACCACATGAACTGCGACTATTCGGGCTACGAAGGCTGGGAAGTTACCGGCAAAATCGAAACCGTGCTGCTGCGCGGCCAGGTCGCCATTGCTGCGGGCGAGGCGCGGGTAGGCCGGGGCTACGGGCAGTTTATCCGGCGCGGCAAAACGGCTTTTTGAGAAGTAAGCTTCACCTAGTTGTGCTTGCGAGCGCAACGCAGTGGAGCGTGGCAATCGCACCTGAAACAGAGCCCGAACGATTCATTCTGGGGCGATTGCTTCGCAGGCTCGCAATGACAAGCGGAGAAAAGTAAAACTAGAAAAGTAGCTATTACTCCACCATCACCTAATCACCAAATCCGCATGGCACGCATTATTAAGTCCGGCCTCATCCAAATGAGCCTGCCGATGACCGAGGGCGAAGGCTCTATCGAAGAAATCAAGGAAGCGATGGTGCAGAAGCACCTCCCGCTGATTGAGGAAGCCGGCCGCCAGGGCGTGCAGATTCTCTGTTTGCAGGAGATTTTCAACACGCCCTATTTCTGCCCCGGCCAGGATAATAAATGGTACGCCTCGGCCGAGTCGGTGCCCGGCCCCACCACCGAGCGCATGGCCGAATATGCCAAGAAGTACAACATGGTGATGATTGTGCCCGTGTACGAGCGCGAGTCGGCAGGCTTCCTCTACAACACGGCCGCCGTGATTGACGCCGATGGCACCTACTTGGGTAAGTATCGGAAAAACCATATCCCACACACGTCCGGCTTTTGGGAGAAGTACTTTTTTAAGCCTGGCAACCTAGGCTATCCGGTATTCCAAACCAAGTATGCCAAGGTGGGTGTGTACATCTGCTACGACCGCCACTTTCCCGACGGAGCCCGCGTGCTGGGCCTGAATGGCGCCGAAATCGTGTATAACCCGTCGGCTACCGTAGCGGGCCTTTCGCAATACCTCTGGAAGCTGGAGCAGCCGGCCCACGCGGCGGCCAACGGCTACTTCATGGGCTGCATCAACCGGGTAGGGGAGGAGAAGCCCTGGAACCTGGGCCGCTTCTACGGCACGTCCTATTTTGTGGACCCGCGCGGCCAGATTATCGCCCAGGCCAGCGAGGATAAAGATGAGCTGCTGGTGTCAGAATTTGACCTTGACATGATTGACGAAGTGCGGGCCACCTGGCAGTTCTTCCGCGACCGCCGCCCCGAAACTTACGAGAAGCTAGTGGAGCTGTAGAGAAATACTATCTTAATTAGGTCATGCCGAACGAGGGGAAGCAGCGCGCTCGCTTCGCTGAGCAATTGCATTGGTGCAGCACGCACACTGCTCCCCTCCGTTCAGCATGATGTTCTTTCTGAAACGAATTGCGTTAACAATGGCCGAATTTTCTACCCCCACTACTGCCCAGGAATTTGCCGAAAACTTTGCGCAGCTCAAGCCTAACATGAGCCGTACGGAAGCGCTGTATGAAAGCTCGCGCTGCCTCTTCTGCTTCGACGCGCCGTGCATTCAGGCATGCCCATCGGGTATTGACATTCCGCAGTTTATCCGGCAAATAAATTCGGGCAACGTAACCGGTTCGGCCCGTACTATTTACGAGGCCAATTACTTCGGCAACGCCTGCGGCAAAGTGTGCCCCACCGAAGTGCTCTGCGAAGGTGCTTGCGTGTATAATTTGCAGGATGTGAAGCCGATAGAAATAGGCCGCCTACAAAGCTATGCCACCACCCAGGCCATCGCGGAGAACAAGCAGCTCTTCACGCCCGGCGCCAATAATGGCAAACGCGTAGCCGTTATTGGCGCCGGCCCGGCTGGCATTTCGGCCGCCTGCGAGCTACGGGCGCTGGGGTATGAAGTCACTGTTTTTGAAGCTAAGGCGCAGCCGTCGGGTCTAACAGTCTACGGGGTAGCACCTTACAAAATAACCAACGAAGAAGCGCTGGCCGAGATGGCCTACCTGCAAGGGCAGTTTGGCTACGAGGTGCGCTACCACGCGCCCATCACCGGCCGCGCCGACTTGGCCCGGCTCGAAGCTGAGTACGACGCCATTTTCCTAGGCATCGGGCTGGGTCGAACCAGCGTGCTGGGCCTGCCGGGCGAAGAGAAAACCAATTGCGTGGGTGCGGTCGAGTTTATCGAAGAGCTACGGCAGCGGCAGCAGGGGATGCAGGTGGGCCGCACGGTGGTAGTGCTGGGCGGCGGCAACACCGCGATGGATGCCGCCTCCGAAGCTGCCCGCCTCGGGGCCGAAACGGTGTTGCTAGCCTACCGGCGTGGTAAAGATGAGATGGGTGCCTACAGCTTTGAACACGACTTGGCCAAAGGTGTGGGGGTGAAAGGCTTATTTAACGTGGCGCCGCTTGAGGTAATAGGCGATGACTACGTGGCGGGGGTGCGCTTCATCCGCACGGCCGTGGTAGGTGGGCGGGTGCAGGAGGTGCCGGGCACCGAGTTTGTGCAAGCTTGCGATATGGTGATTAAGGCCACCGGCCAGGCCAAACAGACCCAGTTCTTGCACCACATTCCGGGCCTGGAATTGGATGGCCGGGGCCGCATCGTGGCCGATGCGGCGGGCCAAACCACCAACCCGCAATACTTTACCTCGGGCGATGCCCGCAACGGCGGCGCCGAGGTAGTGAACGCCGCTGCCGAAGCCAAGGTGGCCGCCCGGGGTATCCACTCCTTTTTGAGCAAATAGCCGAGCGAGCAGCAGCTGAGTAGACTAAGCTACTCAGTAGCAAGCCACTGGTGAATGGATAATTGCGCACTGCTAATTGATAATTAAAAATATGCCCGACCTCTCCATAAACTTTGCCGGTATCAAGTCGCCCAACCCATTTTGGCTGGCTTCGGCGCCACCTACCAATTCAGGCTATCAGGTAATGAAGGCTTTCGACGCGGGCTGGGGCGGCGCCGTGTGGAAAACGCTCGGTGTGCCCGTCATCAACGTGTCGAGCCGCTACGGTGGCGTAAATTACCGCGACAAGCGGCTCGTGGGCTTCAACAACATTGAGTTGATTTCGGACCGGCCCCTGGCTGATAATCTGCGCGAGATTTCGGAGGTCAAGAAGCGCTTTCCGAACCATGCCGTCATTGCCTCGCTCATGGTGCAGAGCCGGCAGGAGTGGCATGACATCGTGCGCCAAAGCCAGGACGCGGGCGCTGATGGCTTCGAGCTGAATTTTGGCTGCCCGCACGGCATGTGCGAGCGCGGCATGGGCTCGGCGGTGGGGCAGGAGCCCAAAATCCTGCAAATGATAGTGGAATGGGTGATGGAAGTAGCCCAGAAGCCCGTTATCGTGAAGCTCACGCCCAACATCTCCGACATTACGGAGCCGGCAATGGCGGCCCGGCGCGGTGGGGCCGACGCTATCTCGCTGATAAACACTATCCAAAGCATCGTTGGTGTCGATTTAGACCAGTTTTCGCCCTATCCGATAGTAGATGGCCAGGGTACCAACGGCGGCTACTGCGGCCCGGCCGTGAAGCCTATTGCCCTCAACATGGTGAAAAACTGCGCCCAGCACCCCGAGGTGCGTCTGCCCATCTCGGGCATCGGCGGCATCGAGAACTGGCGCGATGCCGTGGAGCATATCCTGCTGGGTGCCAGCTCGGTGCAGGTGTGTACGGCGGCCATGCACTTCGGCTTCGGCATTATCCGCGAAATGGTAAGTGGGCTGGAGCAATACATGGTCGAGAAAAATTTTAATACCATCTCCGACTTCGTAGGCAAGGCCCTGCCCAATGTGCGGCATTGGGAAGACCTCAACATGAGGTACCAGGTGAAGGCCCACATTCACGCCGAAAAATGCATCGGCTGCCAGCTTTGCTACACCGCCTGCGAAGACGGTGCGCACCAGGCCATCCGGCTGCAAGCTGGCACCCGCACGCCCGCCATCATCGAGGAAAATTGTGTGGGCTGCAACCTCTGCTCGCTCGTGTGCCCAGTAGATGAGTGCATTACGATGGAGCGCCGCGACGACGGTACCCAGCACCTCACTTGGAAGGAGCGCACGGCGGCTGGTGATGTACCCACCGAATTCAACGATGAAAAGGCAGGCGGCCGTCACCATTGGGTGCCCGAGCCGGCCGCCGCGCTGGGCAAGGAGCGCCACAAAACGCTGCCCGGCAAAGCCCGGGCATTGGGAGTTGGCCAAGGTTAAGTTGGATAGTAGCGGGAGGGCCCAAGCGGCCTGCCTGGCGCCGGGCTTATTTCCAGCGGCCTACTTTTGTCTTCCATTTATTCTTTTACGCCTATGCCCGCGCCTGCTTACCTTACCCAACATCAAAATCGTTTTCTCGAAGAACTGCTGGACTGGCTCCGCATTCCATCCGTATCGGCTGACCCTGCCTTTCACGGCGACGTGTTGAAAGCGGCTGATTTTTTAAAGGATAGACTCGAAGAGGCTGGCGCCCAAAATGTGGAGCTGTGCCCCACTGCCGGTAACCCTATCGTGTACGGCGAGTACTTCGCTGGCCCCGACCGCCCCACGGTGCTCGTGTATGGCCACTACGATGTGCAGCCCGCCGACCCTTACGAGCTGTGGACTTCGCCGCCCTTCGAGCCCGTTATCAAGGATGAAAAAATATTCGCCCGGGGCGCCTGCGACGATAAAGGCCAGGTGTACATGCACGTGAAAGCCTTGGAAATGATGCTGCGCGACGGTGGCGCGGGTGCGCCCTGCAACATCAAGTTTATGTTTGAGGGTGAGGAGGAAATCGGCTCCGACAACCTAGGCATCTTTGTGAAGGCTAACAAGGAGAAGCTGCAAGCCGACGTTATCCTCATCTCCGACACCGGCATCTTGGCCAACGACGTGCCCAGCATCGAAGTGGGCCTGCGTGGCCTCAGCTACCACGAAGTAGAAGTAACGGGCCCCAACCGCGACCTGCATTCGGGCCTGTACGGCGGCGCCGTGATGAACCCCATCAACGCACTCTGCGACATGATTAGCAGCCTGCACGATGAAAACCGTCGCATCACCATCCCCGAGTTCTACGACAATGTGGCCGAGCTGAGCGCCGCCGAGCGCGCTGAAATGGCCCAGGCACCGTTTTCGGAAGATGAGTTTAAGCAAAGCATCGGCCTGCCCGCTGCCGCAGGCGAGGCTGGCTACAGCACGCCCGAGCGCACCAGCATCCGGCCCACGCTCGATGTGAATGGCATCTGGGGTGGCTATACCGGCGAGGGCGCCAAAACGGTGATTGCCAGCAAGGCCTACGCCAAAATATCGATGCGTCTTGTGCCGCACCAGACCAGCGACGAGATTACGGCGTTGTTTCAGCAGCACTTCGAGAGCATTGCCCCGGCCGGCATCACCGTGAAGGTGACGCCCCATCACGGCGGCGAGCCCGTAGTGACGCCCACCGACTCGGTAGCCTACCGCGCTGCGGCCCGGGCACTCGAAACTACGTTTGGCAAGAAGCCAGTACCCACGCGCGGCGGCGGCTCCATTCCCATCGTGGCCATGTTTAAGAGCGAACTGGGGCTGGATTCGGTGCTGCTCGGCTTTGGGCTGGACTCGGACGCCATTCACTCACCCAATGAGCATTTCGGCGTTTTCAACTTTCTGAAAGGGATTGAAACTATCCCAGAATTTTACCGCGAGTACGCGGCAGCTACCAAATAAGACTTGATTTTTGGGGAAGTAAAAAGCCCGGCTTCCATTTGGAGGCCGGGCTTTTTATTGCTTTGGCTGACTGGTGAACCAAAAATGAGCCAGCCAACAAGTTTATTACTTGCCAAATGCGTAGCTTAGATTCACCCAAAACGTGTTTGATTTCAAGCTATTATTGCCAATAACCGTCGAGGTATTATTTTTAAATACATTACTGGCTCCACCTTCGTAGCGCACACCCAACCCTAAGCCGCTACCAAGCTGATAACCCAAGCCTAGGACATAGTCTAGTACCACTGGGTTCACGTCGCTACGTACATTGTCGCCTGCCTCGTTCTTGGCACCAAGCGCGAAGTTGACTTCAGGCCCAGCCTCGAAGAAAAAGCCACTGGCATGCAGGCGAGCCAATAGGGGCACATTGATATAAGAAATGTCGCGGCTGAAATCGCTGTTAGTAGCATCGAAATATTGCAGCGTGTAGAGTGCCTCCGGGTGGAAGGAGAACATCTCGCCCAAGTACACATCCGCGTTGAGACCCGCCTGATAAGCCGAATGCTTTACCGAAGAGTAGGGCCCACTGTCACGGAGATTGGTACGGCCATAGCCTAATGTAATGCCCACGGTATTAGCGGGTTGTTGGGCTCGGGCCGCCCCAACTGCAAGTAATAATAAGGCGAGGGTGAGAGCGTGTTTTTGCATATGCAGAATAAGGATGAAGGCTGCCTTTGTTGGCATAGTTTCGCCTTATACTTTATTGATAATCACTAAGTTTCTTCATTAATTACTCATCTTATGGCTGTCTTTCCTGTACCTAATATCCCTGCTAAAACCTAAGTAAGCACACTGCTAAAGCTATCGGGCCAAAAAAAGCGTCTCATGCTACTTGTCGTATACCAAGAGCTAAAAAACAAAAAGGGTCACCTTCTGAAAGAAGGTGACCCTTTTTAGATAACTTGATACTTATTAGCTCTTGCCACCGAACAGGTAGTGTACCTGGAGTTGGAACACACCATTGTGGAAGTTGTTGGTACCGGGCAGCATCGAAGCACCCGTACCAAAACCATCTTTGTATACGTTGCTGAAGTCACCGGTGTAACGCACGCCCAGGCCAAAGCCGCTCGTGATTTGGTAACCCAGGCCACCTACGTAGCCGATACCAACCGGCACATAAGCGCTGCTATTGCGGGTCAAAGTTACTTCGTTGTTGCTACCAGCTTTGTCGCCCTGCGGACGCAGAAACTCGCGGCTACCTACCGAGAAGCTAGCCTGGGGGCCAAGCTCGAAGAAGAAGCCTTTGCCCTCTTCACCCGTATTTACTTTGAAAAGTACCGGTACATCGATGTAAGAAAGCGTAGAGCGGTACTGCTGGTTAGTGAAAGCAGTGCCGTTGTTCATGCCGCTAATGCTATTCAGGAATGCACCTTTCTGCGAGTACAGACCTTCAACCTGAATCGAGGTCATGTCCGACAGACCATAATTCACCAGTACACCAGCCGTAAAGCCTGGCTTGAAGCCAGTATCCGTGCCCACGCTGCCACCGCCAGTATATGAGCTAAGGCTGAAACCACCTTTAACACCATATTTCAGGACGCCGCTTTGAGCATTAGCAGCACCGGCGAAACCGGTCAGAAGGGCAAGCGAAAGAATTACTTTTTTCATGACTGAAAAATTGGTTAGATAACCCCGGCCGGGGTAAGGATAGAATAATTTAAAAGGCTGATGACCGGGAATGGGCCTTATACTCGCTGGGGTAGGGCGAGGGTTACATTTTGAGTAGATTTTGATTTTTTGTTGGTGGGGTTGGCTCGGCTGCTAGCTGGGTGTAGTTTTGAAGCTAGGTTGACTCGGCTCCTTATACGCCGCTTCGGCGCAAATGTGCAGTGTATTAAATACTACGTAGTTAGTGGGCTGTTGCTGCTGGCTGGTTTGGGGCAGGCGCTGCCGGGCCAGGCCCAGCGGGCTGACTCGTTGCAGCGGCCTACCCGCGAGCCATTTATTTTTGGTGCTTATGCACAGGGTGGTATTATTATCAGCCACACGGCGCCGGTGGCCCACCTAGTAGACTCCCACCCCACAGGCTTTGAGTTGAACGTGCAGCGTCAGACTACCGGGGCCGCGCCTTGGCACGCGTGGTATAAGTACCCGAAGGTGGGCCTGGCTCTGGTGTATTACGATTACCACAACCCAATTCTGGGCCAGAGCTACGCCGCCTCGGTGTACCTAAGCAAGCCCATTGTGCGCACCGCTCGCCATGACTTGAGCTTCCGGCTGGGTACGGGGCTGGCCTATTTTCCGCAGCATTACGACCTCTACACCAACCGCAAAAACACGTTTGTCAGCTCGGCACTCAATGCCACGCTGCAAATGCGGCTGGAATACGATGTGGCCCTGTCCGAGCACTTAGGGCTGCTGCTGGGCTTCGGCCTCAACCACTACTCCAACGGGGGCTCGGCTAAACCGAACTTTGGCATCAACCTGCCCACGCTGCTGCTAGGGCTCAACTACCACCAGCTGCGGCCCGTACCCACCGCCCTTGCCTTGGCACCGGAGCCAACCGATATAGGTCGTAACTTCTTCAATGTCAGCGCCAGCATGGGCTATAAGCAGCGCACCGGCGGCGACCCCAAGCATTACTTAGTTACCTCCGTAACGCTGGCCGCCGGCCGGCGCGTCAACCGCAAAAGCAACCTGCTGGTGGGCATCGAGGGCTTCGATGACCGCTCGCTGGTGGCCGTGCTGCGCGACACCGCCCGCAGCCAGGACAACCTGCCCGACGTGAAAAAGGCCAGCGCCTTTGTAGGCCACGAACTGCTATTCGGCCGCTTGGCGATGGTCACGCACTTGGGCGTATACTTCTACAATCCCTACAAGTCTAATCCCGTTTACTACGAACGCATTGGCTTGAAATATCAGTTTACCAAAGTGCTTTTTGGCGATATCGACCTGAAGGTGCACCGCGCCACCGCCGACGTTATCGAACTGAAAGTAGGCGTGAAGCTGTAGCTTCGGCGGCCTTGGTGGTTGCCTAGGGCGAGCCAGGCTACGCTTCGGCAACGTGGGTTGGCAAAGGCCGGTGGCCTTTTGAACTGTTAGCCCCGCTCATATCCCGGTAGCTGGCTTGGCTTCTGCTAGCTACTGTGCTGCACTACACCCGCTCCCTGCACATGGCGGCGGGGTTTATGGGTTTCTGTGTGGCGCCGCTAGCGTTGGCTGTGCGAAAGGGTGGGCAGGCGCACCGGCGCTGGGGCCGGGTATTTTTCTGAGTGATAGCGGTAGCAGGCGGCACGGCTATTCTAAATGCGCGGCCACCGGCCTGCATTTTATTCTCTGCTCTGAAAATTTCTCAGTCCCACATTAATAACGGTACCGCCCCTTGGGTGGGTGGGTCGGCGCTACAAGACGCGCTTTGCCCAGGACCAGCCGTCCGCCTAGGTATCCGAAGTGCGTATTCAGCCTACAATGGCCTGATTTATCTGACGCACTAGCCCCGGCCCTTCGTACACGAAGCCGGTGTAGAGCTGCACCAGCGTGGCGCCGGCCGCCAGCTTCTCCAGCGCATCGGCTGCCGAGTGGATGCCACCCGCCCCGATAATGGGTAGGCCACCCTGGCTTTTTTGGTGCAGGTAGGCGACGACCTCGGTGGCGCGCACCCGTAGCGGCCGGCCGCTGAGGCCGCCCGCGCCGTAGCCAGCCACGGTAGCGGCCGGCGTAGCCAGCCCGGTGCGGCTGATGGTGGTGTTGGTGGCCACCAGCCCACTTAATTTGGTTTCGCGGGCTATTTCCAGAATGTCGTCTAGCTGGGCGTCGGTGAGGTCGGGGGCAATTTTGAGCAGCAGCGGGCGCGGCTGCGGGCGGGCCTGATTGCGCTCCTGCACTTGCTGCAATAGCTTGATAAGGGGCTTTTTATCCTGTAGCTCGCGCAGGCCCGGCGTGTTGGGCGAACTAACGTTGACCACAAAATAATCAACCACCTCGGCCAGCGCCTCGAAGGCCGCCACGTAGTCGTCGCCGGCCTGCTCGTTGGGCGTGTCCTTATTCTTGCCGATGTTGCCGCCGATAATAAGCTGCCGGTTCTGGCGGCGCGCCAAGCGCGCCGCCACGGCCGCAGCCCCGTCATTGTTGAAGCCCATACGGTTGAGCAGCGCGCCATCCTGCGGCAGCCGGAACAGGCGCGGCTGAGGGTTGCCGGGCTGCGACCGGGGCGTCACGGTGCCAATCTCGACGAAGCCGAAGCCTAGATTGGCCAGCTCGTCGGTGAGTACGGCGTTTTTGTCCAGGCCCGCTGCCAGCCCCACCGGGTTCGGAAATTTCAGCCCGAATACTTCCCGCGCCAAGCTGGGGTGCTGGTAGTCGTAAAGACCACGCAGCAGCGCGTGGGTGCCCGGCACGGCCGCCGCCCGCTTCAGATTATTAAAAACAAAGTGGTGCGCCCGCTCAGCATCGAGCTTGAAGAGCAGGGGCTTAATGAAAGATTTATACACTGGCATCAGGTCCAAATTGCTGGTCGAGGTCAGCGAATAATTGGGTTAATAAGGGCAGTAGCGGTGGAACGCTATGGTGAGCTATGTGCCACACTTCGATATAGTCAGTGTGGAAATACTCGCGTGCAATCACGTTTCGAAAGGACTTTATTCCCTTCCAGTCAATAGATGGCCATTGCTGCTGCGTTGCAAGAGATACAGGAGAAGATGCTTCTCCTGTATCTCGAATTGTCTTGCTACCGCCGATTGAAAAAGCTTGTCATTCCGTAAATCATCGAATTCACGTTGTCTGGTGGAATCGATAATCCATATTGTGCCACAAAGTACGGAAGCGGGTTGGCAATAACCTACCCGGCCCAGCCCTCCCTATCAAGCGAGCGGTATTGGATGGCTTCGGCCAAGTGCTGAATCTGAATGTCGTCGGTGCCCGCCAGGTCGGCGATGGTGCGGGCCACTTTCAGGATGCGGTCGTAGGCGCGGGCGCTTAGGCCGAGGCGCTCCATGGCGGTTTTGAGTAGGTCGCGGCCGGCCGGGCTTATCTCGCAAATATCCTTTACCATCTGCGGTGGCATCATGGCGTTGGAGTGAATGTCAGCTTGTTGACTGAATCGCTTGGCCTGGATTATGCGGGCTTGCTCTACGCGCTGCTGAATGGCATGGCTAGTTTCGGCCTTGCGCGTTTCCGTCATCTGGTCAAACGTGACGGGCGTTACCTCCACGTGCAGGTCAATGCGGTCAAGCAGCGGGCCCGATACTTTGTTAAGGTATTTTTGCACCACGCCGGGGCCGCACACGCACTCCTTGTCGGGGTGATTATAGTAGCCGCAGGGGCAGGGGTTCATGCTGGCAATGAGCATGAAATTGGCCGGAAAGTCGATGCTTACCTTGGCCCGCGAGATGGTCACGCGGCGCTCTTCTAGCGGCTGGCGCATCACCTCCAGCACGGTGCGCTTAAACTCGGGCAGCTCATCTAGAAACAGCACCCCGTTGTGCGAGAGCGAGATTTCGCCCGGCTGCGGGTTGCCGCCGCCCCCCACCAGCGCCACATCCGAAATAGTGTGGTGCGGCGCCCGAAATGGGCGCTGATGAAGCAGGCCCTGCCCGGTGCCTAGCTTGCCGGCCACCGAATGAATCTTGGTGGTTTCGAGCGCCTCCTGCATATTGAGCGGCGGCAAAATGGTGGGCAAGCGCTTAGCCAGCATGGTTTTGCCGGCGCCGGGCGGGCCTATCATAATCACGTTGTGGCCACCGGCCGCCGCTATTTCCAGCGCTCGCTTGATGTTCTCCTGGCCCTGCACGTCGGCAAAGTCGGCGGCGTACTGGTTGGCGGTGTGCTGGAAGATGTCGCGCGTGTCGATGCGCACGGGCTCAATGGCTGCGCGGCCCTCAAAGAAATCGATGGCCTGCTGCATGGTTTCGACCGGAATCACGTCCAGGTTGTTGACTATAGCCGCTTCCTGCGCATTTTCCTTGGGCAGCATAATGCCCTTAAAACCTTCCTTACGAGCCTGAATGGCGATTGGCAGCACGCCCTTGATGGGCCGCAGCGCGCCATCGAGCGACAGCTCGCCCATGATGATGTAGTCGCCCAGGCTTTCCGTGGTAAGCTGCTGCGAGGCGTGCAAAATGCCCAGCGCAATGGGCAGGTCGTAGGCAGCACCTTCCTTGCGAATGTCGGCCGGGGCCATGTTGACTACCACCTTCGTGCGCGGCATGCGGTAGCCGCGCAGCTTGAGCGCCGATTCGATGCGCTGCTGACTTTCCTTGATGGCACTATCGGCGAGGCCCACTACGTAGAACAGCGTGCCGGCCGTCACAACTACTTCAATGGTAATAGTATAGGCATTGACACCCTGCACGGCCGAGCCGTAGGTTTTGGTTAGCATCTGCTGTTGTATAACAATTTTACTTGCAAATAAACACCAGCATAAATAAAGAACGTCATGCTGGAAGAAGGGAAGCACTTTGCTTACTTAATTGAATGATTAGTTCAACGAGATAAGCGAGTGACTTCACTCCTTCCGGCATGACGTTTTGGGTAGCGTCGGCTGCCTAACTAGCCGATTACCAGCTTCTCAATCAGCAGTATCAGGATGTGAATCACCTTGATGTGCACCTCCTGGATGCGGTCGGCGAAGCCGAAGTGCGGCACCCGGATTTCAACATCGCTAAGGGCAGCGAGCTGGCCGCCGTCTTTGCCGGTGAGCGAAACCACCTTCATGCCAGCAGCTTTCGCGGCCTCCACGGCGCGTAGGATGTTGGGCGAGTTGCCGCTGGTGCTGATGGCCAGCAGCACATCGCCGGGCCGGCCCAGCGCCTCCACAAAGCGGCTGAATACGAACTCGAAGCCAAAGTCATTGGCCACGCAGGTCATGTGCGAGGCTTCGGTGAGGGCGATGGCGGCCAGGGCGCGGCGGTTTTGACGGTAACGGCCGCTAAGCTCTTCGGCAAAGTGCTGGGCGTCGCAGAGGCTGCCGCCGTTGCCGCAGGTGAGGGCTTTGCCACCATTATTGAGGCTGGCGGCAAATAGCTCGGCGGCCTGGGCGATGCGGGTAAGGTTGCTTTCGTCGGCCAGAAACTGGTCGAGCACGGCGCGGGCTTCAGTCAGCTCGGCGCGGATGAGGTCGGGGAGGTGCAAGCGGGGTAAGCTAGTAGGTGGTGGGAGGGGTAGAGGTAGGGGGCGTGTTATAAACCGGGGCGGCCGGGGCCGAATAACCGGTGGCAGTAGGTGCAGGCTGATTTACCGACTTGGTCGCGTCGAAAAGCTGGGCTTTCAGCTCATTGATGCGCTGCTCCTGCTTGGCCACGTTGCGGCGTAGCAGGCCGCTGTCGAGGTTTTCAAACAGCAGCAGCAAGCCCATAATAATTACGCTGGCCCAGGTGAAGCCCAGCAGCATATTGATTTCCATTGGCAGGCTATAAGCGCTGAAAATACCGACCGTGGAAGTGCGCACGAAGGGGAAAAACAAAACGAGCAGCGCGAGCAGCAGGTAAACCAGGGCCAGCACGGTGACGATGCGTTTGAGAAAGAGCATGGAAAAAGGCGAAAGGTGGGAAAAGCGAAAAATAGACAGAGCCACGCGGCCCGCCACCTACCTTACGTTCAGACCAACGCCGCGTTGGTTTGCAACTGGCTCAGGCGTTGATAAAGCCCGCCTTCGCGCAGCAAAAGCTCGTCGTGGGTGCCGCGCTCTACAATGCGGCCGTGCTGGAGCACAATAATCTCATCGGCGTGGCGCACCGTGCTGAGGCGGTGGGCAATAACGAGCGAGGTGCGCGAGGCCATGAGGCGCGTGAGGGCTTCCTGCACCAGCTTTTCGCTCTCGGTGTCGAGGGCCGAGGTGGCCTCATCCAAGATGAGGATGGGCGGGTTGCGCAGCACGGCCCGCGCAATGCTCAGGCGCTGGCGCTGCCCGCCGCTCAAGCGCCCGCCCCGGTCGCCAATAGTCGTCTGGTAGCCGTCGGGGCTGGCCATGATGAACTCGTGGGCATTGGCTGTCTTAGCCGCCGCAATCACCTCTTCCTCCGTGGCTTCGGTGTTGAATTTGATGTTATTGTAAATCGTGTCGTTGAACAGGATGCTCTCCTGCGTGACGATGCCCATCTGAGCGCGCACCGAGTGCAGGGTGCAGGCGCGCACGTCGAGGCCGTCGATAAGTACCTGGCCGGCGCTGGGGTCGTAGAAGCGCGGCAGCAGGTCAGCGATGGTGCTTTTGCCGCCGCCGCTGGGGCCCACGAGCGCCACGGTCTGGCCTTTCTTCACAGTCAGGTTGAGGTCGAAGAGCACCGGCACGTCGCCGTAGTGAAAGCTCACGTTGCGCAGCTCTACCTGCTGCTCGAAGGCCGGCAGCTCGATGGCATCGGGCCGGTTGCGCACGTTCGACTCGGTATCGATGATGCGCAGCACCCGCGCCCCGGCCACCAGCCCGCGCTGGATGTTGCTAAATGCGCCCGACAGCGACTTGGCGGGCGTCAGAATCTGCGAAAACAGGATGATGTAGGTGATAAACGCCGACGCCGACAGCTCGGCCTGCCCGCCCAGCACCAGCGAGCCGCCGTAGTAGAGCAGCCCCGCCACCACCGTAACGCCCGCAAACTCCGAAAACGGCGAAGCCAGGTCGCGGGTATTGTCGATGGCCTGCGTGGTGCGCGCGTACAGGTCGTTTTGATACTCAAACTTCTCCACTACATAATTCCGGGCGTTGAAGGCTTTGACCACGCGCATGCCGCCCAGCGTTTCCTCAATCACCGAGAGCATGGCGCCCAGCGTGGTTTGGCTGATGGTGGCGTGGCGGCGCAGGCGCTTGGACACGCTGGCAATGATGCCACCCGAAATGGGCAGCAGCACCAGCGAAAACAGCGTGAGCCGCGCCGACATGGAGAACAGCAGCACAAAAATGCCCACAATGTTGAGGGGCTCCTTGAACACAGCGGTGAGCGTATTGACCACCGAAATCTCGATTTCCTGCACGTCGTTGGTGAGGTGCGAGATGAGGTCGCCCTTGCGCTCATTGGAGAAATAACCAAGCTCCAGGTCAGTAATGCGGCCGAAGAGCGTGCCGCGCACGTTGCGCACCACCCGCGCCCGCACCCGCGCCAGCAGCCGCCCGCCGAGGTAGCGAAACACGTTGCTCAGAAACACCGACACAATTATCAGCCCGCACACGAAGGCCAGCGTGCCCTGCTTGCCGTGCTGAGCCAGCATCTGGGCAAAGTAGAAATTGAACAGCCCCTTGATGTAGTCGATGGACAGCGCAAAGTGCGGCAGCACCGCCGGGGCGGCCGCCGTATGGGTATCAGTGGTGCCAAACAGCACGTTGAGCAGCGGGATAACCAGCGTGAAGTTGGCAATGCCGAAGAAGATGCCCAGCGTGGCGTATAGCGCGTACAGCGGCACAAAGTCGGCGTAGGGCCGCGAAAAGCTGAGCAGGCGCAGGTAGGTTTTCAAGACCGCAGATGTAACAGATGTAGTGAATTTTGCGGAATACGCCCGCTGCATGGGCTGGCTAGGCGGCCGGGGTTGGGCGCTGGAAGGTGTGAATTACTTCAATCGGGTCCACGATATGCGTGTTAAACTCGGCTAGGTGCTCGGCGGGTACCCAGAGCTCGTTGTGCTGAGCGTCGCCTACATTCTGCACCACAAACTGCCTCAGATACTCGTCATCCACGGCGAAGCGCACTACGTATCCCAACCCATAGTAGGGCACGTTCCAGTCGCGACTAATCTGCACGGCGTAGTCCTCGTTCAGCACCGGATAAAAAATAGGCTGCTCGGGTAAGCGCGGTGGAAATGCGCAGTAGTCAGCAGCCATAATCAAGTCTAATTCGGCCTGATTGACGGGGCGATACAAAAAAGTAGTAGCGGTCATAGCTAAAATTCAAAAGTCCTAATGCAGCCCGTCTACGTAGCGAGTGTATCCACGCAATCCGTTAAACCTGCGGTCTAGAATTCGTGTAGGCGCTGGGCGATGTTCCAGCGTAGCGCCAGCGACGGATATACTTCGGTGCCTCCGCCAATAACGCCCCCGCTAGGGTAGGTGATGGGTTGATTGATAGATTGATGCCGCACGATGAGCGTGGCATCGACAAACAGGTTGAGGCGCGGCTGATAGGTAGCCGTGAGGTCGGCGTGAAACAGGTGGCTGGTGTTGCCGTCGCCTACCCGGTAGCCATATTCGCGTGGGTTACCGTTGCCATCCAGCGGGCGGTTGTTGTAGGGCTGCAAAGGGTTCGAGCCGTAGTTGCTATAGGGCGTAGGCAGGCCCACTTGGCTGTAAGTAAAGTCCAGGCCCTGCTTGGTGTAGAAAGCCTTGGCCACCAAGTTCAAGCGGGGCAAGGGCTGATAGCTGAGCACCCCCAGCAGCTCCACCAGGTTGGCGCCCATAGGGTGGGCCAGCGGCTGCTGATACTGCTCATAAGCGGTGTACAGGTTTTCGTGCTGATAAGTAAACGGCCGGATGTAGTTGACTTCCAGCTGCAAATCGAGGTTGCGGATGCCGCCCAGGTCGAGCAGCTTGCCCCCAAGCTGCACCGACTGCTTGTTGCTCCACCAGCCGTTGCCAGCCCGGATTTCGCTCAGCTTAAACTCGTCGAGCACCAGTTGCCCGTAAAGCTGAGCGCGGTGCTTGATATTCCACTTAAAATCGAGGCCTAGCAGCGCGTTGTCGGTTGAGCCTACTTGCTGCTCGATGGCGCGGTAAAAAATCACCGGGTTCAGGTATTGCAGCTCAAGCCCCCGGCCCGGCCCGCCCGATACCTCCGACTCAAACACCCCAATGTTGAAGTTATTGGTCACATCGAAGCTCAGGTGGTGCAGCGCCAAGTACTTTTTCGGGTACAAGGAGTCGGCCCCACTGACGCTACGGCGGGCCGTGAGCTCAGCAAAGATGTTCTGGTAGTTGAATTTCCAGACGCGGGTATTGAGTTTTAGGAAAAAGTACGGCGCGCTGTAGTCACTTAAAATAAGCGAGCGGTAGCCGTTGCCGATAAAGTTGCGGTCGTGGGCCAACTGCACATTGATGTGCCGGGTAGCCGCGTAGGTAATGCCGCCCCGCGCCGTAAAGAAGTCGTAGGCGCTGCCGCCCACCGTCTTATAATCCTTCCAGTAGCCCTCGTGCGGCACTGTGTTGTCGCGCCTGATTTGGGCCTGCACCCAGCCTGGCACGGCCTCTTGGTTGTCGCTGAATGCCCCATAAAAGCCCAGCCGCTGGTCGATGAGTCTCTCAAACGCCGCGCCGCGCGTATTTACGTAGCGTAGACCGCTGATACTGCCGTCGCCAGCATCTTTGCCGGCTTGTAGCAGCAGGATAGGATTGAGCCGAAAGGAAAAATCCTTGGTCTGCACGTTGTACAGGTCCGTCTGGTTGCGGTAGAAATAGGTCAGAAACGGCCGCTGGCTCTGATTGAGGCTATCGCCGGGGGGCGAAAACATCCAGTTGTCTTTCACCAAGTACTGCGCATTGAAGTGGTCGGCGGCCGACAGGTCGGCTCCCCCCTCAAGCAGGCGCTCGCCTAGATTAGCAGCGGCCGAGCGCGTGTAGGGCCGGGCGCTGGTGTGGGGGTCTTGCAGCGAATCGGGGCCGTACTTGATGGCGTAGCGGTCCAGTAGCCGGTAAGTGTTGGGGTCGAGCGGTACGTAAAGCGCGCCTTGATACGGAGCGCGCTGCACTCGGCTGGCGCGGGCCGGGGCGGGGCGCGCCAGCGCGTCGCGCACTACTACCTGCTGGCGCGCGGGTTCATCTGCGCGGAGGGGACGGTCGGCTTTGGGCACCTGGGCGTCCTTGAGCACCGGCTTTTCGCCCTTTGCATCCGCTGGCAGGGGCTTGTCGAAGATATACCAGTTGGCCGCACCAGGCTGGGGCAGGGTGGTGGGCGGCGTAGTCTGGGCGGCTAGCGGGCCAGCCAGCACGAGCAGAGACGGAAACAGGTAGTATTTCATCAACCAAAAAACTACCCGATAGGGGGCAGGCTACGCAAATTTACGTCGGCCGCCGCGGCC